>Ga0209755_10001808_pt1 | contig 31629 bp, 27 predicted proteins | sample TergutCo191P1_FD_187301 | JGI IMG/M metagenome (GOLD analysis project Ga0209755, IMG submission 187301) | Cornitermes sp. P1 segment gut microbial communities from Petit-Saut dam, French Guiana - Co191P1 (SPAdes) (version 2) | ecosystem: Host-associated > Arthropoda: Insects > Digestive system... | reverse complement strand
GTCTTCAATATGGAATCTAAACCATGTATCGCGGCCATTCTTGGGCTTTCCTTTCGCAACCAGTTTGAAATACTCCGCGCTGATGCACTCACGCCGCCCCGCCGCGCTTACTCTGCATTTATACCCATCATCCACGTCAACCCATGACGTATCCGCCATTTGTACGGAACCGGCCATCGGTAACGTATCGGTATTTTGTACGGTATCAACCACCTCTGACGTATCCGCCATTTGTACGGAACCGGCCATCAGTAACGTATCGGCATTTTGCGCGGTATCAACCGCCTCTGCGGACACGTTCCCAAAATAACCTGATTCGGCGTCGGTATGTAAATTAACCGCCGGGCGCAGCTCATTGTACAGGTAACTGCACAGCACCGCGGCAGACAACAATGATATTACCAGAATCGGGCCTTTGTACGCTTTCTTTTTTATTTGCCGCATACACCATATTGGAACAGCGACTATAATGAAAACCACAATGCCGATTATCGCGAATAAAAAGATCAGAAACACCTCCGCAGCGGCCCCCAGCAATACCGCCGCCGCTGACACTGCGATTACCGCGAGGGCCGCGAGGGCGAATATCGTTGTTGCGCGTTGTCTCATTTTCATCGTCATTCCTATAATATACATTATGGCCGGGAAGGGCGGTTACACAATACCGTGTTCGTCCTCGAACTCCCTTATCCACTCGGCAAGTTTGCGCTGCAAGACCGCCTTATCCGGCAGATACAGGCTGTATTCGGACGCGTAAATCTGCGCGTCGCGCGGCAAGGTCAGCTCGACGATGCTGTCGTTTTTCTTCTTGCAGAGCAAAATCCCGATGGACGGTTTCTCAAAATCCTTTTTTACAAAGCGGTCAAAATAATTGACGTACATCTGTATCTGCCCTAAATCCCTGTGCGTCAGCTCCTCGTTTTTTATGTCGATCAAGACGTAGCATTGAAGTAAGCGGTTGTAAAAAACGAGGTCAACAAAAAACGACTGCTCGTCGAACGTAAACCGCTTTTGCCGCGCTTCGAATAAGAATCCGCTGCCGAGTTCAAGCAAGAACGTCTGCAATCTGGATATTATCGCGGTTTCGAGTTCAGTTTCGGAGTACGCCGCGTCCTCCGCCATTCCAAGGAACTCCAGCACGAGCGGGCTTTTTAGTATGTCGCGGGGGGTCTCGATGGTCTGCCCGTCCCGCGCAAGGCGCATTACCTCGTTTTTGTTTTTGGACAGGGCGAGGCGCTCGTACAAGCTGCTGTGATACTGCCTTTTCAGATACTGGTACGTCCACCCCCCGCGCTCGGCTTCAATCTCGTAGAAATTGCGCTCATCCACGTTGTCTATCCGCATAAGAAAAGTATAATGTGACCACCCCAGTTTGAAGATCCGGGCGGCTTGTTTAATGGCCTCAAAACCGCTAAATTCATCCAAAAACGGCTGTTCATCCTGATTTTTCGGAGTTGCCGGCAATTGGGCAGACATTTTCTGCCTTTTTTGGATTTCCGGCAAAAAAATAGCTATTTTCCCGCTTTTTTGTAAATTATTATCCTCAACCTTTTGTTGCAATTTTTTGGAATAGGCATTATAAAATAACCGTGCGTTCTTCAAGTTCGTTACCGAGAATCCTTTGCCGAATTTTGCAGTTAAGAACTCTGAAAGCTCGGGTATAAGCATTTTACCGTATTCCGCCCTCTCATTGCCGCCCTGCTCATTTTCGACAATCATCCGCCCAACCTCAAAATACGTAACGCTCATCGCAAGGTCTGCCGTCCTGCCTACAAACTTGCGTGCCTGCTCGATAACGCCCGCGACGCGGTCGAAAAAATCGGCGGCTTCGGGGCCTGCCGCCGTATTTGACGTTTGGACGGCCAAATCCTTTTTGCCGCCTTTATCGCTCTTTTTAGCCATTCGGAACTCTCCTCAATCCGTGCGCATTTTAGCGCCGTTGGGTATCTTTCTACCTGACCGCGCGACTATATCACTAATAACTGATAAGTAAATATACATTATGGCCGGGACAGGATGGGGATTTTTTGGGACTTGTCCGGGTGGCGGCGCGGGTTTACATAAAATTTTGGACTGTTTTGGGTAAATCCATTTTACTTAACATTTAATGTTTTTATTCCTTTTTCAATACCTCTAAAATCTGGACCAGATAGAGAAATTTTAATACTACCCGGCTTTTTAACGATAACAGGTACCAGCCATGACATAGATTCTGCCGGTTTTTTACCATTTAGGTCTGTTTTGTCTTCTTCGCTGACGGCAGCGGTGCCGGTTCCATTAAAAATTTCAATATCACCAACATAAAAAGAACGAAGAGGTACTTCAAAATTAAGGCGGATGTGAGTTGTTTTAGGATTACCAACGGCAGATGCAGTCCATTTAACGTCTGGCCTGAAAAGATAAAAATCCTCCGGTTCAGTATCACTTTCCACTCCTGGTTTCTTAATTACAATTGTAACTGGACCAGCTCTTGCAACCGTAACCTCTAATGACCATGATCTACCATCACCTGTTACAATTCCAGTTTGTGAAATCCACCCCGACATATATATTCCATGAGACGTTTCATCGTCAATAAACCAGAAATTATCTGCGGATAATTCGGAGATGGGCTCACTGAACAAGATTTTGATAGCGGTGGTAAAACTTGAATCGTTTACAGTAGCTGTCCATGTGATATTCGGTGGAATAACAGCATCGGGAGCCGCTGCCGTCTGTACGGTATCGGGCGCCTGTACAGAATCGGCGGCCTGCAAAGAATCAACCGCCCGTACCGTATCGGCATTTTGCGCGGTATCAGCCGCCGGTACGCTCACCTTGCCATTACCGGATTTCCCGCACCCAGCCACCGCAATTACCGCGAGGGCCAAGAGGGCGAGGAGCGTTTTCGGGCTGCGCTGAGTGATTGGCATCATTCTATATAAATACTATATGCCGGGGTAAACTGCAAGCAAAAAAATAATTTTGTGGATCAAAAAAAATTTACCCTTTCCATCCGTACCATAATGTATATTGTATATGTATCTTATTCCAAGGAGGATGTTGTGGCGGTATTGACAGTAAACATTCCGTTTGAGAACGATCTGTTGCTAAAAGTGGACAAATGTGCCCAAAAAGAGGACCGCAGCCGTGAGGATATTATCAATCAGGCTACGGAAATCTACCTGCGCGCCAAAGAGTGGGACGAAATCTGCGCCGACGGAAGAAAGCACGCGCTCAAGTGCGGGATCACAGACGATGTCATAAACGAAGAAATAAAATTATACCGGAAAGAACAAGAATGTAGCAACAAATGAAGATCGTATTGGATGCAAATATATTTATTTCCGCACTCCATCGCGGCGGAAACCCGCTGTCAGTTACTCAACGTGCCGCTCAAGGGTTAGATACGTTGTTTATTACAGACGACATAATCAAAGAAATAGAGGGGGTTCTTGGCAGACCCAAATTTAAATACGGTAAAGACGATGTGGCGCGGAGGATAGCAACTATTGAGGGGTTCGCGAAAAAAGTTACCGTCTCCCCCAAATACTTGGCAACTGGTGCCTGCAGAGATCCCAAAGACGACAAAATATTAGAATGTGCCCACGCCGCCGATGCCGACTGTATTATCACCGGCGATTTTGACCTGTTGGATCTTAAAGAGTACAAAGGTATCAGAATAATAACCGTAAAAGAGTACTTAGATATAGTGAATCCCGGTTCTGATTGAAAATCATATGGCCGCGAGGGCGAGGAGCAGGGTGGCGCGTTGTCTCATTTTCATCGTCATTCCTCCTGTAATATACATTATGGCCGGAGACGTCCGCCTGCCAATTGTTTTCGTGAAATTTTGATTACAATGAATACGGCGGCAGATATTATCAGCCCTGTCAGTATTATAGCAAATGCAATCATTTTATATGGCACGATTTGCTCGACGCAAGTAAAAATTTCCCACTCTTCGGCGGCACGGTAGGCCTTCACGCTGCCAACCGGTACATACAGGCACGCGTTGTCCATGTTCATACCCATGAACGGTTCATGGTCAACCATTGGCGGCTTCGGGTTTCGTATGGTTATCGATGTCAGGTTTTTACAATCGCCGAATGCATACCATCCAATCTCCGTCACACTTTTGGGAATTGTGACAGATGTCAGGCTGGTACAGGTCCAAAAAGCCATATTGCCTATGCGTGTTATGTTATCAGGAATTGTTACAGATGTCAGGGCGGTTTCAGAAAATGTCGCATCGTCGATTTCTGTAATACCGCGCGGAATAGTCACGGAAGTCAAACCTGTGCCGCTAAACGCCCTGCGTCCAATAAAAGTTACACTATTGGGAATAGTTACGGACGTAAGCCCTGAGCAGGAGCGAAATGCATCCCTCCCAATAATCGTCATACCGCTCGGGATCGTAACAGAAGTCAGGCGACGGGCTCCGACAAATGCACTCTCGCCAATATGCGTTACGCTGTTAGGAATCGTGATATGCGTTAATCCTGTTTCCTCAAACGCACTTTCTCCGATGGAAACTACACTTTCAGGGATCGTGACAGATGTCAGGTTGACGCAGCCTCGAAAAGCAAAATCCCCGATATGCGTTATACCCGGCTCAATAACCACGCCGGTAATTGACTCGAGCGAGCGCTTCCACCAGCGACTTGAGTGCATTCTGCTGTAATTATCCATCGCCCCATTTCCGCTGACCGTAAGCGTTCCGTCGTGCGAGAGCGTGGCGGTCGTCGCCCCGGATTTCCACGACCGGGGGACGGTATCCTGCTCAGCCTGCACCGCGAGGGCCAAGAGGAGCATCAGGAAAGCGGTTTTTATGGGTATCGGCGTTTTCATCAGCGTTCTTCCGTCCCGTATTCATTAAAAACATCGCGCTCGCACATACCGGCTATCTGGGCGCTAAAGTTAATTTTATATGCCTGACTGAAATCGGGTTTGCAGTTAGGGATTACTGTTATATGTCCATCGATAATCTTGTTCTTAAAAAGCAATAAGTTTTTTAAACCGTCTTCTTTAGATAACTTTTCAGAAATAATCAAAGACATCTCCGGCTGAAAATCCAATTCCAGCACAGACGGCAGTGTCCTATTGACTTTGTCAACAGCTGTTGAATGGCAATCAGAGCACCCCAATATACTGCCTGTTAAGTACGATTCGCGAATAGACGCGATGTTTTTGCCCGACTCATCTAAAAAATCCATTTCAGTATTTATATACACCGAAAAATATGTTTCACACTCTGTAATCTCATCAGCCGTCCGTATTTTGATGTTATTGTTTGCTTTAGCAAGCACAAGCCGTAGCCGCTCTGTTCTAAAATCGAAACAAAAAACGGCATCGGCAAAATCCACGCGCGGCCCCAAACGGTGGGGGCCGGCACAGCAAGCGCATTCGCTGCGGTTTACGCCGCCACACCCGATTAACAGCAGCGCAAGGAGGGCGGCAAGGCCTGTTACCGGGATAATGATTGCCGTTGTCCATCTCATGGCGATTATTCTCCGTCCCGCACGCAACGCACCGACAGCCCGTCGCGTTTGCTGATATTAACCGGTACCGGCCCGTACCCGTCGAGGCGGTACCCATGTATCTTATGGACGCTCGCGGTGTCGGCGTCTATCTCCGTGGCGCTCCACCAGCAGCCCCAATAGCGGGCATGCTCGAAACCGCCATTACGGTGGTGGTACCGCCCGCCCCCCGGTAAGGCCGAAAAGCCGAACTCGTCCGTACCGCTGCCGCTGCGAATCTTTTCGTGCTGCCAAAAGAATATGCCGTAGTCGAAGTCGATGAAATTGCGCCAGCCTGTTTTTGACTTAAGATTTTCATTCGCCTTATCGTATCCGGCATCCAAAATTAAGTTCCTCCAGTCATCATCGTCAGGCAGCCGCCATCCCGCCGGACAGGCTTGCATTGCGTCATTCCAGTCATAAAGCCGCCCGTATTTTTGGCAGTAACTCTCATTAAGATTATAGCACCACGAATTACCGGTCTTAAAATTCAAATTCTCCGCCATCCACGTCAAATCGCCTATTCTTACCGTGCGGTAGGTTTGCCTTTCGTAAACAAGCGAATCGTAGGCGATGTTTGGGTTAAACTGGCTGCCCTGAGTCCACGGCGCGGCTGGCTTGCGCGTTCCCGTCTTCCAGCCCCCGCCTTTGGCCGCCTCAAGCCTTACGGCGCTGTTTTCTTTATAGTATGCGCAGATGTCATTAATATGAAACCTTTCGAGGCCATTTCTTTGCTGATCCTCGTAAATATAGAACCAGCGGCCGCAGGAAGGATCGGTACCCCGAAAACCGCGGGCGGCACTATAGTTATATTCTGCAGACGCGATCATCTTAGCATGGCGGTGGATGAGGTTCTGTCCAATACCATAGTCCTTAAAATCATAGCCATAATCTACATGACACTGCCAGCCCCACCAATATGGTTTCGGATATGGCTCGCCGTCTTCATAATTTCGCGTAAAGCACCCTGTCTCACGATAAAAATACCTATGGTAAGCGCCATATCTGTTTAACGTATCAAGCGGTATTGTCTGAAAATTGTACTCTTCTATCATCTTCTTCAGCAAAGCGGAATCTTTCGGAGGGTTAGAGATGACAAAATGTTCATATACGTCGTAACTCCCATCCCGCATGCCAAGCGCCTCCTCTACTTTAAAAAACTCCGTAGGCTTATGCTTCCAGTACGTGTTGCGGGAATACTCTGCGGCAACCGTGGTGACGGCAATAAAAAGTATTCCGATAATACATAAATCACTCAGTGCCGCAAACGCGGCGCAGGGGTAAAATGATCCCCCGTAATTCTTATCCCGCAAACCGGCTATTACGGCCCGGTGCGCACGAATAAGCATACCTGTGTACGCGATTAAAATAATTATTAAAATTATTAAAGCCAGTATCAGCATCTCAAACAATGTCAGCCCCTCCAATAAAAAAAGTGTTCATTATTTCCCCCTCGCGCGCTCATTTCGGTCCACCAAAGCGGCCCGATTTTGAAAAATTTAATGTAATTCTCCAGGTACTTATGCCCACCGCCCTTTTCTCCATTCTCCAGGCGGCAACCATATTTTTAACGGCAGTATCAAAGGAAGAATCCCCCGTAGTACCGGAAAGGCGGTCGATGCCGACAATTCTGCCGTTTTCGGCAATCGTAATTCTAAAAGTTACTTTGCCTCCCAACGCTGATTTTTGCTTCAGGTACTCACCATATATTTGCAAGGCCGGATACGTATTGCTCCTGAAAGCCTGTATAACCTCTCCTTTGGCGCGAATGCCCGCATCGGATTCAAGGATCACGCTGTCAAGCGTTACCGAGCCACGGCGGGGTGTTGCCGCAGGGCCGGGTTTCCATTCATGATTAAGCGTTGGATGCCCGTTCAACAAAATGTCGAGCTCCGAGCTCTTCTTGGCGTCAAAGGGGCCATCAAAACGCTGCGGCAATCCGCTGATGCCTGCGTCCGCCAGGCCTTTGCTCACAGGATCAGATTCTCCGATACCGTATTTATCATCTTCGTAATCTTTCCTTGTCTTCCAAAATGTAAGCGGGAATGTAACGGCCGTGGACCCGCTGTCGTCCTCTTTCCATTTATTTTTACGAACCTCACCCCGTATATCCGCGTCAAATTTTTGATTTTTTACAGTCGAATAGAGGATAGTATCATTAACAACCGAACCGCCGCAGCTGATCGTGAACCGTACAACCATTATTCCGCTCACCGCCTGGCCTGAATAGACATATTCCTTATGTATCTGACGTACCGAATGCGATAACGCGCTCATCTCGTAGCCCTCAATAAAATAGCTCTTCGGAAGAGCGGAGCCTGAATCCAAAACGACAACGCTCCACGGCTCACAATATTCTTCGCAAAGCATGTGGCGTATAGCGCTCTTCTGAACGCTCCTTGGCGTGCCGGCAAACGTCAGGGAGGCGCAGACCAATATGCCTGTGATAATTTTACTGAACAATCTCCATCCTCCCGTTACTCCACCCCGCGATAATCAGGGCAGCAAAGAATGCGGCGAGACAGCTTACCGATATGGTGATTGTTGCTGGGCGTTTCATAATATTTATTACTCCTTACAACTGTCGAATGTTTTTGCGCCTGAAAATACTGTTCCACCTCTCATCTACAACCCTGCTATTCTCTTTTTATCTTATACCTGTACGTTGACAGCACCTCCGAGGTAACCCCTGATATCAAAAATACTATCGCTTCATCGTCTGGTAATCCCCAAACACCTATCAACTGGTCAAAACAATGTTCCATCAATGTACGGCTCCATATTTTAGTACAAATGATACTTGTATCTGCATCAATCCTGTGAAATGTTTTAAGCATCTTCATAGCGATGCCATCAATTCGCATTATAACATCATCTATGCTATTAGGCAACGGGAAACAATATTGATATTGAACCCCAGGCTCATAGTAGAAAATGCCGAGCCCTCGATACCGTTCCAAATCGCCAATTTGCTTACGAATTTCCGGAGAGTCTTCGCCAAAACCCCAGCTGCGCCATTCCTGTAGTTGTTGCCTTATTGCGCTGTCCACAGGCGCCTTTTTTTGACCATCCGCGCCGCTGTACCATCTTTGCAAAAGAAATTCATAGTAACAATCTCTGCGTGCCTGACCACGATACTCTGTACACGGATCGGTATGATTTTGCGCATACACATAAGATACATCGATCAAAATAACTAATAATAAGATTCAGTATGCTTTCATTATCCGCCTCCAATCATAAATCACCCGTTTCGGCTATGGCTTTGACGCAGTTAAACGCTGTCCATCGAGTACGATAGGCGTTGATGCTGCGGGCTGGGACGTACAGACAGGCTGCAGACGGAAGATCCCCGAATGCTTCACGCCCAATATCCGGTGGGACAGGGTTCAAACTGGTAACGGAAATCAAGGTGCTGCAACGATCAAACGCCATGTCCCCAATAGAAATCATACGTTCCGGGATTGTAACGGATGTTAACTTAGTACAACGCCAAAAAGTACTCTCAGCAATTCTAGTTACACTAAGTGGTATTGTCACTGACATTAAACTTTTACAGCCAAAAAAAGCATCGTATCCAATTTCAGTTATACTGTTTGGAATCATCACGGACGTCAGATTTATGCAATAACGAAATGCTGACCGTACTATTTCAGTCACGCTACTTGGAATTGTTACTGATGTCAAACCTGTACATCCAAAAAATGCACTCCGACCGATGGTTGTCACGCCATCGGGGATTATGTATGTACCTCGTTTGGCTATTGGATATATTATCAAAGTATCCTTGGTTTTATTGAACAACACCCCGTCAACAGAACTGTATACGGGATTACCATCTTCTACATTTATAGATGTCAACGCAGTACAACCGATAAATATATTCGCTAGCCCAATAGATACCACGCTAGCCGGGATAGTAATCATCGTCGGGCCGACGGCATCATTAAATATTCTATCCACTATATTGGTTACCGTACTTGGGATCATGTACGCTCCTTGCCTGCTTCTTGGGAACAATATCAATGTGTCCTGGCTTTTACTGAAAAGTGCTCCGTCCTTAGAACTGTAATGAGCGTTATCCACCGCAACCATTATAGATGTCAGGCTGGGACAGCCCGCAAACGCATTGTATCCGATTACCGCCACGCTACCCGGGATCGTTACTGACCCAAGCTCACCCAGCCATGCGAACGCATATTCGGTAATATGAGTCACACCCTCTTCAATGACTAAATCGGTAATTAAAGATTCATAGTTCCTCCATGGCGGTGGGGTGGGTGGTGAGGGGGGTGGTTCCACTGTGGTTATCGTAAACTCCGCCATCGCCCCTGCCCCGCTAACCCTGAGCATCCCGTCAGGCGACAGCGTAGCGGTTACCGCGCCGGATGTCCACCTCAGTGTATCAGAGAGTACTCTCTGGTTCTCGTTCGGACGCTCACTCCGCTGCCCTCCGCACCCCCACCCCGCAATAATCAGGGCCGCGAGGATGACGGCTGCGGCACGGTAGGCTGCCCGTGTGATGGTTATAGTTGCGTATTTCATAGAGATAATATAATATCTGGGCCGGGACGATATCGCCATTAATTTTAACTCACGGTGCCTTTTTTGCTGCCCTGCCGGGGAGATTTGCGTGGTAAAAGGCGTTTTTTGGCGGTATTTTGGGGGGATATGGGCGCGGGGGCGCTTTTTTGCGGAGAATCTTCCTTTTTGTCCCGGCATATATTATATTACAGGTATCAGAGAAGAGAGGGGATTCCAGAATGAAACAGTTGCCGACCGGTGTGCAGGTATTTGAGACCATCCGCAGGGAAGGGGCCTTGTATGTCGATAAAACGGATATAATCCACAAGATGGTGTCCGACTTCAGAAGGCAATACTTCCTCTCCCGCCCGCGCCGCTTCGGCAAGACGCTTACGTGCTGGACGCTCGACGCGCTGTTCAGCGGGAAGCGGGAGCTATTTGAGGGGCTGGCGATATCTAAAACCGACTGGGCGTGGGAGAGCTTTCCGGTTATCCACTTGGACATGAGCATGGTTCGCACGTCCGACGGCGTGGGCGGCGTGAAAGAGTCGCTGGCCATTCAAACGATGGAGGTCGCCGAAAATCACGGGATAGCCGTGGATCAGAATATGGCGCCGGGAAATATACTCAGAAAGATAATTATTGGAATTGCCGAAAAACACGGCAAGCCGGCGGTCGTGATCGTTGACGAATACGACAAGCCTTTTCTCGATTTCTATAATCAGCCGCCAATGGCAGCTGATGTTCGCAATATTATGAGAGATTACTATATTCAGCTGAAAGCGAACGAGCCTAATATTCGTTTTCTGTTTATGACGGGAATCGCCAAGTTCACCAAAGCGGGGGTATTCTCCACGCTGAACAATTTGAACGACCTGTCGATGGACGAAGATTTCGGCACGATGCTGGGGTACACCGGGGAGGAGCTCCTCGAATATTTCGGCGAGCATATTGACGCCGTAGCAAAGAAGCGGAACACCACGGCCGGCGAACTCGCCGCCCAAATGAAGCACTACTACAACGGCTTCTGTTTTGACGGTGTCCACAAGGTGTACTGCCCGTTCTCTGTGCTTAATTTTTTCCAGAACGGTGAATTCGATAACTTCTGGATGGAGAGCGCGAACCCGAAGATTATCGCCGACTACATGAATGGCAGAAAACTTACGGTTGAGCAGTTCAGGGGGATGTTCGTTTCGAGGGATTTTGTGCGCCATCCCGGCGACATGGAAAGCACGCCGCCGGAGGGCTTCATGTTTCAGGCCGGCTACCTGACGCTGCGGGAGAGGATCGACCGGGAATATCTGCTCGACTACCCTAATACCGAGGTACTCAACTCCATGTCGAGGCTGGTCGCACAAAACATAGTGGAGAGCAATGGCGAGGATTTTATGGACTTCCGCACGTCAATTATGGACGCGCTGGCAGACGGCGACGCGGAACTCTTCGTTGAAACCGTCAACCGCCTGCTGGCGAGCATCCCCTACGACGACTACGTAAGCGCGGCGAAGCAGGGGCGGCGGATATGCAAGAGGAAGTTGACTGCACAGGAGTGGCTCTACCGCTCAACCATTCTCGCGTTCCTGCGCGGATGCGGTATCCTCACGTTCGGCGAGATGCACAGCAATCAGGGCCGCTCCGATATGGTAGTAACCTGCCGCGGCGCGACATGGGTCATAGAAATCAAAGTCGCCGCAGAGGGTGAGGACTGCCGGGCGAAAGCGGAAGAGGCGATGACGCAGTTGAGCGGGAATCAGTACGCCGATCAGTACAAAAACGCGAAGAAGCTGGCCATAGCCATAGACGACAGCACGCGGCAGGCCGTGGAGTGGGTTGAGGGGTAGGGCGCGGGAGTGTCCTTTTTTGCGGAGGAGCTCTCTTTTTGTAGCGGGGATGCATTATATTAAAGGTATCTGAGAGGGAGCCGTAAAATCATGCAGACACAAAAATCAATAATAATAACGGTACTGACAGTATGTTTAGCCATTGCAACTTTGATGATTTTCGGTGGATGCGGCGGCGGGAAAGGTGGCAGCTTTACCGACCCAAGGGACGGGCAGACCTACCGTACCGTAAGAATAGGTAACCTCACGTGGATGGCGGAGAACCTTAACTATGCGTCAGACAGCAGCTGGTGTTATGATAACGACGATTCAAATTGCGTAACGTGCGGCAGGTTGTATAATTGGGATGCCGCAAAGGCTGCCTGTTCTACGATGGGGGCGGGGTGGCGTTTGCCCGTCCAGGCCGACTGGAAGGATTTGGGGAAAATCCTTGGCAATGAGATGACCGCAGGTACAAAACTTAAATCCAAAACCGGTTGGCCGAAGAAAAGGAACGGTACGGACAAATTTGGCTTTTCGCTCCTGCCCTGTGGTTTCCGCGATTACCGAGGCGTATACACATCTTACGCTACCACTGCCCACCTGTGGAGCGGCGAGGAGCCTAAGGAGGAACACGTGGCATACGTGAAGAGTATTTTAGATCAATTCCATTATTATTTAGTAGGCGATGACCGTCCCAAGTCCATGCGCACATCTGTTCGCTGCGTGAGGGAGTGATAGTACCGGTCGAAATTCACCCGCGGCTTGTGCCGGGCCTTTTTTACCGCTCTGCAGTGAGATTTGCGGGGTAAAATGCGTTTTTTGGCGGTATTTTGGGGGGATATGGGCGCGGGGGGCGCTTTTTTGCGGCGGGACTTTCTTTTTGTCCCGGCATATATTATATTACAGGTATCAGAGAAGAGAGGGAATTCCAGAATGAAACAGTTACCGACCGGTGTGCAGGTATTTGAGACCATCCGCAGGGAAGGGGCCTTGTATGTCGATAAAACGGATATAATCCACAAGATGGTGTCCGACTTCAGAAGGCAATACTTCCTCTCCCGCCCGCGCCGCTTCGGCAAGACGCTTACGTGCTGGACGCTCGACGCGCTGTTCAGCGGGAAGCGGGAGCTGTTTGAGGGGCTGGCGATATCCAAGACCGACTGGGCGTGGGAGAGCTTTCCGGTTATCCATTTGGACATGAGCATGGTTCGCACGTCCGACGGCGTGGGCGGCGTGAAGGAGTCGCTCGTCAGCCAAATGAAGGATGTCGCCCGCGCGCACAACGTGGATATCAGCGATGAATCTGCGGCAGGAGACATGCTGAAAAGGGTAATTATAGATACTGCCGGAAAGCACGGCAAGCCGGCGGTCGTTATCGTCGACGAATACGACAAGCCGTTTTTGGACTTCTACAATAAGCCTCCTATGGCACAGGAGGTCCGCGAGGTTATGAGGGATTACTATATCCAGTTTAAAGCGAATGAGTCTAATATCCGATTTCTCTTTATGACGGGAATTTCCAAGTTCACCAAGGCCGGCGTATTCTCAACGCTGAACAATCTAAACGATTTATCGTTAGACAAAAACTTCGGTACGATGCTGGGGTACACCGGGGAGGAGCTGCTCGAATATTTCGGTGAGCATATCGAGGCGGTAGCAAAAAATCGAAACGTCCTTGCCGATGAGCTTGTCACCCAAATGAAACATTACTACAACGGCTTCTGTTTTGACGGAATCCACAAGGTGTACAACCCGTTTTCGGCGCTTAATTTTTTCCAGAGCGGCGAATTCGGCAACTTTTGGATGGAGAGCGCAAGCCCGAAGATAATAGCCGACTACATGAAAGGGAAAAACCTCACGGTTGAGCAGTTCAGGGGGATGACGGTAGACAGGGATTTTGTGTGCTGTCCCGGCGAGATCGAGACCGCGCCGCCGCAGAGCTTTCTGTATCAGGCCGGATACCTGACGATCCGGGAGTGCATCGAAAATGATTTCATACTCGACTATCCAAATGTCGAAGTGTTAAACTCCATGTCCAAGCTGACCGCACAAAACATAGTAGAGGGCAGCGGCGAAGATTTTATGGACTTCCGCACCCCGCTCATTACGGCGCTTTCAAAGGGAAACAGCGAACTTGTTGTCGAGACTGTCAACCGCCTGCTGGCGAGTATTCCATATGATGACTACGTAAGCGCGGCGAAGCAGGGGATCAGGCTGTCTGATAAGAAGATAACAACGCAGGAGTGGCTCTACCGCTCAACCATCCTCGCGTTCCTGCGCGGATGCGGTATCCTCACGTTCGGCGAGATGCACAGCAATCAGGGCCGCTCCGATATGGTAGTAACCTGCCGCGGCGCTACGTGGGTCATAGAAATCAAAGTCGCCGCAGAGGGTGAGGACTGCCGGGCGAAAGCGGAAGAGGCTATGGCGCAGTTGAGCGGGAATCAGTACGCCGATCAATACAAAAACGCGAAGAAACTGGCCATAGCCATAGACGACAGCACGCGGCAGGCCCTGGAGTGGGTTGAGGGGTAGCAGCTTGGATGTATATGCTAATATACATTATGGCCGCGGATGATCACCGCAAAAAATTGAGCCGGTACGCCGCCGGGTTGAATTTTCGGTTCCACGCATCATCCCCTTAATTTCGCGAAGGATATGTTGGGGAAATCGGCGCCGTGCGCCGCGTCCATGAGCTGGATGATTTTGTCGTAGAGCACCCCGTTCTCCATGCCGAGTGTTATGTCCTCGGCGTCATCGGCGTAGCTGTAGCGCTCCTTGACCTGCATCAGTATGTTCTTAAACTCGTCATACACCGAGAGCGGCCTGACGTCAAAGTCGGCCGGATCCTTCACTACGATCCGGCGCCGGGGGTTGGTTACCGCGTATACCGTGTCGCCCGCGCTCACGCCCCGCAGCGCGTAGCCGTTCTCATCCGTCAGCATCTCGCCGAACCTGGTGTAGGGCACGGTTATGATGTCCCGGTTGCCGTCCACTGCGTAGAGGTGGATATCAAAGCGCTCGTGTATGGTGAGTTCCCTGCCGGTGGCGGGGTGCAGCGGCATTTCTCCGGGAGTGTATTCGACGAGCGTGTCGAGCGACCCGTCCCGCGTGACGTAGCGGTGAAACTCCTTATAGCCGATGCCGGGCATGTAACCGCCCTTGCCGCCTATCGTTATGGCCTCGCCGGTGACGACCGCGGTGAGGTTGATTTTCACAGGCTCATAGTCGTAGCCGTAACGGCCGCCAAGGCAACAGCCGCAGGACTGGGGCAGCCTGACCTCAACAGCAGCCACAGTGGCGAACTCCGCGGCCACGACAAGCATGGGGATAAGCACGACCATCAGGTTCATAAAGACCTTCATATCGATGTCGGCAGGCTCGGCGCTCTTACTTTTCAGCCGGTTTTTCATTCGTACATCCTCCGATTATGGAATTATAATAATATACTGTAATTATGCCAACACGGCCGGTTTTTCCGCCGCGTCTTCTGTATATTAAATACCGTAAGGGGGGCAAAAGTGCCACCGGAAGATGAATTTTTTTGTTTTACTCCCGGATCTGCCCATTTCCCCTGACAACCCACTTGTACGTAGTCAGGTCCTCAACGCCCATAGGCCCGCGTGAGTGCAGTTTGTCCGTCGATATCCCGATCTCGCAGCCCATGCCGTACTCGCCGCCGTCCGCGAAGCGGGTGCTGGCGTTGACCATGACGGAGGCGGTGTCTACCCTCGCTATAAACGCGCCGGCCTCCTGCGGCGACTCGGTGACGATGCTGTCGGTGTGGCGTGAGCCGTATTTGTTGATGTGGCCGACCGCGCCGTCAACGCCGTCAACAGTAATAATTGACAAGCGCAAGTCAAGATATTCGTCGTACAGGCATTTTTCATCGACGACCTGTATCTTGCCGGACAGTTTTCTGCTTTCCTCATCGCCAAACAGCGTTACGCCATTGTTGATCAATGTATCGACTATATCCTTTTTCTTCTGTAAATCGAGACCCGCGTCAATCAGCAGCGTCTCCAAAGCGTTGCAGACCCCCGGCCGCTGCGTTTTCGCGTTGATTACTATCGGGACCGCCTTTGCCATGTCGGCGTTTTTCGATACGAAGATGTGGCATACGCCCTTGTAGTGCTTGATTACGGGGATGCGGGACTTCTCGACGACCATCCGTATCAAACTCTCGCCGCCTCTGGGGATGATGAGGTCGATCTCCCCGTCCCTCTGCAGCAGCAGTTCCACCGCCGCCCGGTCGGTCGTGGGGATGAACTGCAGTGCCGCAGCCGGCAGCCCGGCCTCCTCAAGCGCCTTCGAGAACAGCAGGCAGAGCGCGCTGTTTGAATGGAACGCCTCCGACCCCCCGCGCAAAATCACCGCGTTTTTGCTCTTGAGGCAGATGGCCGCCGCGTCAACCGTCACGTTGGGCCGCGACTCGTATATGATCCCTATTACCCCGATGGGCACGCGCATCTTCCGTATATCTAACCCGTTAGGCCGGATTCGCCCGTCGTACAGCTCCCCAACGGGGCTCTTGAGCGCCGCGACCTCTTTGAGCCCCCTGATCATCCCCGAGATCGTCTTGTCCGACAGAGTAAGCCGGTCGAGCATGGCCGCCTGCAGCCCCTTCTCCCGCCCGGCCGCCAGGTCTTTCTCATTCTCCGCCTGCAGCCGCACCTTCTCCGATTCCAAGTACCCGGCCATCGCCAAAAGGGCCCTGTCGATACTCTCCGCCGCCTGATTCTGGATCAAAAGCGAGGCCGCCCGCCCCTTCGCGGCAATATCCACAATTACCTTTTCCATCTCACTCATACGCCCTCCAATCGGTTATTATTTAATCGTGGAACCTGTAATCCGCCATAAATATAATACATAATCATCCGGCACGGCAATAAAATAGCATTTTAAAAGATAATCCCAAATAAAAATTTAGATAAAAACAGCTTTTTTTGCCGTGACCGTATATTATATTGCATATTATACTGTAATCTCGATCGTCTCGCAAGATAGCGGACGGACGCTTGGGGAGTCCCGTCGCAACGTTCCTATCGGCACAGCAAAGCAAAGGTGGCGGAAATGGCCTCATTTCCCGTGGAAATTGGTGTGTACCGTCGGAAAGCGCGTTTGCCGCTTACGTTTTTTGCGGCCGCGCTTCCGGCTGTTGTTTTGGCTTTTGTCATTATAGGCTGTTTGGGGGGGAATGGTGCGGGTTCGGATTCCGGGGCCGGCAGCACGCCGGTTCCGCTGGGGTCGTACCGTGAGATTCCCGGCATTACGGAGGCGGAGATCGCCGACATTGAGGCGCTTAAAGAGCGGTATGCGGACAGCGTGCTGTTCTACGGGATGATCTACAGCACCGAGGCGTTCATCGGCAAAGACAGCGCCGTCAGCGGCTATACCGCGTTAGTCAGCCGGTACATGAGCGACCTCTTCGGGCTCAACATCAGGCCCGCGATTTATGAGTGGGGGGACCTTTTGACCGGGCTCAAGTCGGGCAAGGTTAGTTTTACCGGCGACATGACGCCGTCGGAGACGCGCAGGCAGGCGGGCTACTACATGACCCACATGCCGATTGCCACACGGTCAATCGGTTATTTCCGGCTCGAATCAGCCGAGCCTATGACGAAGATCAAAAGGACGCGCAAGCCGCGCTACGGTTTTTTGGATGGGACGACTACCGTCAATGCGGTTATATCTACCCTTCCCTATGAGGTTGATACGGTTTTTGTGCATAACTATAACGACGCCTACAGTATGCTTCAAGACGGGCAGGTAGACGCGTTTTTCGATGAGAGCAACGCCGAGGCCGCCTTCAGCCCCTACAACAATGTAGTCAAGCACGCCTATCTCCCTCTGATCTACGAACCGGCCTCCCTTACTACGCAGCAGCCCAATCTGGCCTCCATCATCTCGGCTATGGACAAACTGCAGAAAAGCGGCGGGCTCCAGTACCTGAACTACCTGTACTCCCTTGGGGAGCGCGAGTACATGCTGTACAATATGTACTCGAAGCTGACCGAGGAGGAGCGGGCCTACGTGAACCGCAAGCCCATCGTGCGGCTCGCGGTCGAGTACGACAACTACCCCATCAGCTTCTACAATGAGAATGAGAGCCAGTGGCAGGGCATTGCGCTCGAGGTGCTCAAAGAGGTCGAGAATCTCACCGGCATCACGTTTAAAGTTTCCAACGACAAAACCTCCGATTTTGAGGAGCTTAAGGGCGCGCTCGAGAGGGGGCACGCATCGGTAATCACCGAACTGATACGCACGAGCGAGCGCGACGAGAGGTTTATATGGCCGCACACGCCAACCATGGAGAGCAGGTACGCGCTCATCAGCAAGGCCGGCCACCGCAACATAAAGATAAACGAGATTTTGCAAAAGCGCGTCGGCATACACAAGAGCACGGCCTACGCCGAGCAGTTCCGGAACTGGTTCCCGAACCACCCGGGCGTTGTGGAGTACACGAGCACAATAGACATGTTCGAGGGCCTTGAACGCGGCGAAATAGACCTGGCCATGTCGAGCCAGGCCATGATCCTCGCCGTAACCAACTACATGGAACGCCCGGGGTACAAGATAAACGTGCTGTTCGACCACGCCTACGAGTCGCTTTTGGGGTTCAACAAAAACGAGGCGATTCTTTGCTCCATTGTTGACAAGGCGCTGCAGCAGATTGAGCTGGGGAGCATCACCGAGCTGTGGATGCACAAGACCTACGACTACCGCATCAAGTTAGTGCAGTCGCGCTACCCGCTCTTCATTACCGTGTCGCTTCTGCTTTTGTGCGTTGTCATCCTCTTGTCGCTGCTGTTCAGGAACACGCGCAACATGGAGAAGAAGCTTTTGGTGCTGGTGGAGAAGCGCACCGCCGAGCTGGAGAAACAGAACAAGCTGATGGAGGCGGTTACGCAGAACTACAAGGGGGTGATCTGGAGCGTAGACAAGGACGGCGTCATCACGATGTTCGACGGGCGGTACCTGCGCGAGACCCTGCACCTCGAACCGTCGTTTTTAGTCGGGAAAAACATAAGCCTCGCGCGTGAGCGCAACCGGCACCTGAATGTTATCGACAATGTGGAAAAGTCGCTGCGCGAGGGGCCGCTTAACTGGCTGAGCAACATAGACGGCGGCACGTTCCGCTCAAGCACAACGCCCATCCGCGACGCCGACGGCAACATCGTGGGCCTCGCCGGCAGCACCGACGACATTACCGAGATGGTGCGCCTGAGCGACGACCTCGAGGCCGCGCTGGAGGCGGCGAAAACGGCGAGCCGCGCGAAGTCGGCATTTCTGGCCAACATGAGCCACGAGATCCGCACGCCCATGAACAGTGTAATCGGCTTCTCCGAGCTGTCGCTGGACTACGAGATGTCCGACAAGCCCAGGGAGTACATCGGAAAAATACTCGAAAACTCAAGGTGGCTCCTGCAGATCATAAACGATATATTAGACGTATCCAAAATCGAGGCGGGAAAGATGACGCTCGAGAGCATCCCGTTCGACCTGCACGAGATATTCGTACTGTGCCGCACGGCTACGATCCCCAAGGCGCAGGAGAAGGGGCTGATGCTCCACTTCTACGCCGAGCCGTTCGTTGGCAGGAGTTTGGTCGGCGACCCCACGCGGCTGCGGCAGATATTCATCAACCTGATCTCCAACGCCATCAAGTTCACGAACATCGGCACGGTAAAAGTTTCGGCGACGGTGTGCGACATGGGGGATAACGATGTTTCGGTGCACTTCGAGGTGCGCGACAGCGGCATAGGCATGACGGCGGACGAGATGAAAAAAGTCCTCGAACCGTTCGCGCAGGCCGACCACAGCACGACGCGCAGATACGGCGGCACGGGGCTTGGGCTGTCTATCATAAAAAGCTTCGTGGAGATGATGGGCGGCTCGCTCGTTGTGGAAAGCACCCCCGGCGTGGGCACCAAGTTCAGCTTCGATATCAGGTTCAAAACGGTGGAGATGCGCACCGAGGCCATGGACGCGGGCGCGGATATAGACGGCAAGGACGTCGAGCGGCCGATGTTCGAAGGCGAGGTGCTGGTCTGCGAGGACAACCACATGAATCAGGAGGTAGTGCGCCGGCACCTGGAGCGCGTGGGCCTCACGGCGGTGATCGCGGAGAACGGCAAGGCCGGCGTAGAGATGGTCAAGGCCCGCAAGGATAGCCGCGGGAAGCCGTTCGCCATGATTTTCATGGACATCAACATGCCGGTGATGGACGGGCTTGAGGCGTCGGCGCTCATCATGGAGCTCAACACGGGCATCCCGGTGGTGGCTATGACCGCCAACGTGATGTCGAGCGACCGCGAGCTGTACCACCGCAGCGGCATGCACGACTGCGTTGGCAAACCGTTCACCTCGCAGGAACTGTGGCGCTGCCTGCTGCGGCACATAAAGCCCGTCAAATCGGTAAATCAGGACGATCCGTCGTCGCACTACGACGACGGGCTGCTCACGGAGCTGCGGACCATATTCGTCAACAGCAACCAGCGCACGTTCGGCGATTTCGTGAGCGCGGTAAACTCCGGCGACGTGAAGCTGGCCAACAGGCTGGCGCACACGCTCAAGAGCAACGCGGGATCCATAGGCAAGTCCGCCCTGCAGAAAGCGGCGGCTGAGGCTGAGAAACTGCTGGCCGACGGCAGAAACTCGCTGTCGCAGGAAAATATAGACAAGCTGGAGAGGGAGCTGAACGCCGTGCTGCGGGAGCTTGCGCCGCTGTTCAGCAAAGACGACGCCTCATGGGAGAGCGCACCGCAGACCGGAGCCGCGGTTGAGATCCCGTTTGCCGGGGAACTCGACGCGCTGCTGCGGAAGGGCAGCCCGGACTGCCTCAAGTTCACGGAACAGCTGCGCGCCATCGGCGGGTGCGAGAGGCTTGTAAAACAGATCGAAAATTTTGATTTTGACGACGCGGCCGCCACCTTTGCCGCGCTCAGAAAGAATACGGAGCGTAGCAATGGATGATATCGTAAAAAACAGCATACTCGTTGTAGACGACGAGAAAGCAAACCTCGTCTTCCTCACCCGCGTGCTGGGCGAGAAATACGCCATCTACACGGCGAAAGACGGCGCGTCGGGAATACGAAAGGCGGCAGAGCTCGTACCCGACCTCATAATGCTCGACATCCTCATGCCGGACATGAGCGGGTACGACGTGCTCAACGAGCTGAAAAAACAAGACGCGACGCGCGACATCCCAGTCATATTCATAACGGCGATGAGCTCCGACGACGAAGAGGAGAAGGCGCTCTCGTACAACGCGGTTGACTACATCAACAAACCCTTCAAGCCGAATGTGGTGAAGCTGCGGGTGCGCAACCAAATACGCATCGTAAACCAGGTGCGCACCATAGAGCGCCTGAGCATGACCGACCAGCTTACGGAAATCCCCAACCGCCGCAGCTTCGACAGCCGCCTGACTATGGAGTGGCGCCGCGCCATAAGGGAAAAAAAGTACATCAGCCTGCTGATGCTCGATGTAGACAAATTCAAAGCGTACAACGACACCTACGGCCACCAGCAGGGCGACAATGTGCTGCGCGCGGTAGCGAAATCGCTTGAGCAGGACATGATGCGCCCGGGCGACTTCGCGGCCCGGTGGGGCGGCGAGGAGTTCGCCGCGGTGCTGGCCTGCACCGACCTCAATGGCGCCATGCAGGTAGCGGAACGCATCCGCGCCAACATAGAGGCCCTGCGCATAACCGTCCCCGGCACCTCCGACGTAGCGCCGGTAACGATAAGCATCGGCGTAGAATCTATGATGCCCGACCAGAACAGCTCGCTCGACCTATTCATATCCGCAGCCGACAACGCGCTCTACGCCGCAAAAAAAGCTGGCAGGAACCGGGTCTGCGGGGCAGGGAAGTAAATTTAATTTGGGATTATGTTTTGCCGGCGCATTATAAGGTCAAAATCAAATTATTATGGGATTATGTTTTGTTGCCTCATTGAACAGGCGTGATACCGTATACGGGGGAAAAGGGGCAGCTTGCTGCACCGGCGGGAGCATGCAGCCCAAGGTTTCACAACCGGCCTCCGAACCATTCGCACCAATAGTGCAACTCGCCGCCCGGCATCAGTAAAGTTCGCTTCTGCGGTACGCGGGTAAGTCAACACAACAAATCAAAGTCAACGGCAATGCCCCGTACCGCAAAACACGCGGGTCGGGGCGGCGGCTCGCAATTGCTGCGCTATTGCGGGGCCGCAGAGTCCCGAACACAACGCACGCTAAGCAGGTGTGCCTTGTAGCTGTTGCCCCTGTCCACGTAGCCGTTGATGTAGCTCATGTCCCAGTACCAGGCGTCGGCCGCGTCAAACTCCGTGGCGCTCCACCAGACGCCGTAGTAGCCGGCACTGAAGAAATTGCCGCCGGTACCGCCGTAGCCGCCAGGCAGGGCCGAAAAGCCGTAATCATCTGTACCGTTTACATTATTATACCACCCACTCTTAGATCTCAACTTCGTTCCTGCGTTATTATCATAATTTCCCGGCGCATTAGAATCTACATACTTCACAAGAATCTCCCATTCCGCATCACTCGGCACATGCCAGCCTTCGGGACAAACTCCGCGAACCCCGCTGGGACTTGATATTGAACTTGACGCCACGTTCATTACCGTTGCCCAATTATACAAACGACCGTAAGTGTTACAGTTGGACTCTTGCTTACTGTAACAAACACTACCACTCGCGTTGTAATTCAAATTCTCCGCCATCCACGTCTGACTGCCGATTACCACCGTACGATACGTTTTACCATCCCTTGTGTCCGTAAGCGAGCCATAGTTTATGTCAGGGTTAAACTGGCTGCCTCCGCCACCGCCCTGATTACCGGGATTATTATTACCTCCATCGCACCCAACAAACACCACCATTACAGAAATAGCCACCGCAACAAGCCAACCCCGCGCCGGCCCTCCAAAACTAAAGCCCTTTGCCCTGCTCATATTGCAACCCTCGCTGGTTTTGAATTGTTGAAATGCGCAACGCTAAATTACCTGTAATCCAATATACATTAGGGGCGTTCCGCCTGTCAATTTTTTATGCGGACAGGATAAAAAATCCCAAAATCGCGGTAATTTAGGCCGTTTGGGCCGTTTCCGGGAACCCCTGCGGGCAGCTTTGTTGATAGTTTGTGGATAACTTGGCGGTCGTCGTGGGGTATTTGCTGGAGTTTACTTATTATTTTCCACCTCTTTCAATATATTTTTAATCTCACTGTCGGTGATGGCAGCTTCCTCACTCTTGTCGTAAATGGAGAGCAGATAGACGGTATTATCTTTATCCACAAAATAGGTAATGATCCTTGCCCCTCCGCTTTTGCCTTTTCCTTTTGATGAAACAGCCAAACGGATTTTGTATGTATTGCTGCCCAAACTCGTCCCGCTCGTTGGTTTTTTCCGTAGTGTTTTGATTAGCGCAAGCATATCATCTTTTAACGAGACATACTTTTTGGCAAGCCGCTTATACTCCTTTTTGAAATGTTCCGTGTACTTTATTTCGCTATTCATCGAACAAATCTCCAATGGGGAACGTTTTTATTGTTCCATCATCAATGGATTTTTTATCAATGAATCCTTTTTTTATATTTGCGATAAGGTTTTCCTTTCCATCCGGTGCGCGGGTGGTTTGGCTGGGTTCAATTTTCACGAAATCAAAATTACGTATCAACTCTATAAAAAACGGATATTTATCGCCTTGAACCGTCAAGTTCACGTTTTTAACATTGTTGTTCTTTAATCGCGCGGCTGCCGGCATATTTTACCCCTTTCGACTATGATACGGTTAAAAATTAAAACCGGCGGGACGGGGAATCCCCGAACAATGCCAGACGTTCTCCCGTATGCCCCGCAGTTTTACGGGGGTTCGGTTAATTTTCAATAAATATAATACCTTTTCAGGTTTAATCGCAAGGTTTTTCTTTGTGGTATGGGTAAAAATCGCTAAATCGCGGTAATTTTGGTTATTTTGGCCATTTTTAGGGCTCTATGGAGACGATTTGTGGATAGTTTGTGGATATGGTGACCGGTAGGGGTGCGCCTCATATTTAAATATATAATTCCAAAATTTTCCTTGACCCGCCGGGCGCGGTATATTATTTTTATACCGTAACGTCAGACCGTCGTGCAGCAAAGGCGCTGTGGACCTTGGGGTCCAGTAGCGCTTTTTTCGTTTAAGGGAGGATTGGCCCGTGGCAGCTATAAAAATCATAGACTACAAGGCCGGCAACGCCCCGAGCGTAATGCACGCCGCAGGCCGGTTAGGCTGTCAGGCGGATTTCGCCCGGTGCGCGGAGGACCTTGCGGGGGCCTCGCACATCATCCTGCCCGGGGTGGGCAGCGCGGGGGCTACCATGAAATCTTTGGGCGAACTGGGGATCATCAATACCTTAGAGGATATCGTCGTATCCCAAAAGAGCGCCCTGTTTTTGGGGATATGCGTGGGGATGCAGATACTGTTCGAGCACAGCGAAGAGGAAGACGCCGCCTGCCTCGGGTGGCTGAAAGGGCGGGTCGTCCGGTTCGATTCATCCAAGATACGGGTGCCGCAGATGGGGTGGAACCGGGTGCGCTTCCGTGACAGCGGGCTCGGCACGGTGCGGGAAGACTGTTTCTACTTTGTCAACTCGTACCACGCGGTGCCGGGCGACTCTAACGATACCTGGGGGACGGCTGACTACGGCGCGGCGTTCACTGCTGCGGTCAACCGCGGCAACATCTACGCCACACAGTTCCACGTAGAAAAAAGCGGCGAGGCAGGGCTGAGGCTGTTCAAACGATTCCTTGATATGCGGGCCTGACAGTAAAAATACTTATACACAATGTTTATACGTGGATCAACAAAAAATATCCACACATTAACCAAAGAAAGCTGTAACATGCTGACAAAACGGCTAATCGCGTGTTTCGACATTATTGGCGGCAGGGTGACCAAGGCGGTGAAGTTCCAGGACAACATCGACGTCGCCCCTGCCGGCGAGCTGGCCGATACCATGTATAAGGAACAGATCGACGAGCTGATCTTCTACGATATAACCGCAAGCTCGGAGAAGCGCGGGATAGACATCGAGACCGTAAAAAGTGTGGCTAAGCGCGTCTTCATCCCGTTCACCGTGGGCGGCGGGATCAAGAGTTTAGACGACATGTACGAGGCGCTCAAGGCCGGGGCGGAGAAGATCAGCGTAGACTCTATGGCGGTGCGCAACCCGCAGATCATCACCGAGGGCTCAAAGGCGTTCGGGGCGCAGTGCGTCGTGCTGTCCACGCAGGTAAAGCGGGTTGGCGCATCGCCAAAAATCCCCAGCGGGTTCGAGGTGTTCATAGACGGCGCGCGGGTGGCCACGGGTATGGACGCCATCGAGTGGATAAGGCGCGGGCAGGACCTCGGCGCGGGGGAGATCTGCGTCAACAGCATAGACAACGACGGGACGCTCGCCGGGTACGACCTGGAGCTTATGAAGCTCGCGGAGGCCGCCGTATCGGTCCCCCTCATAGCCTCCGGCGGGGCAGGGGCGCCGGAGCACCTTAAAGCGCTCTTCACCGAAACCGAGGCGCAGGCGGCAATCATAAGCAGCATGCTCTACTCGCCGCGGATGCCAAAAAATTACACCGTGCGCGAGCTCAAGACCTGCCTCGCGGACAGCGGGGTCAACGTGCGCGAGCCGCTTGACTGACATTCTCGCGCCAAAATTACCACCCCGCGGCAGCCGTAATGTATATTCATTATACTTTAGAGATATATAAACATATAACTATTTGTCCGTGGCAGGACACCATGGAGAGGGAGATCCCGATGAACCGCATATCCGTAAAAATTTTTACGCTTATCGCCGTAACTGCGCTCGTTGCCGCGCTATCAGGGTGCGGCGGCTCAGCAGCAACCTCCGGCGGCGGAACGCTCGGCGAGGCGCGGCCCGTCAAATCCAAAAAGGTTCCGAGGGCCGGGAAGGTTGAGGAAACCGACACCTCCTGGTACAGCGCGGAGGGTACAGAGTTCAAGATATCAGGCGCCGGCCAGCTGGCGGGACTCGCCAAGCTCGTAAACCGCGGCAACCGTTTCGCCGGCAAAACCATAACGCTCTCGGGCGATGTAGACCTCTCCGGCTACAACGGCGACGCCGACTTCAACGAGGGCAAGGGGTGGATACCCATCGGGGCGCGCTTCAGCATCTTCAAGGGCGACTTCGACGGCGGAGGCAACGTCGTGCGCGGGCTCTACATAAACGACCCCACGCTCGTGCACGCCGGGCTCTTCGGCCGCGTAGACATAGGCTCCGTGAAAAACCTCGGCGTAGAGGACGCGGACATCACCGCCGGCAAGCGGACCGGCGCGGTGGCGGGCGGCCTCAACAATGGCGCCGGCATAGAGCAGTGCCACAGCTCCGGCTCGGTAAAGGGCAAAGACAACGTAGGCGGCGTAGTAGGCACCTTAGAGAGAAAAAGCAAGGTCTCCGGCTGCCACTCCTCAGCCAAGGTTACCGGCGACAACTACGTGGGGGGGGTAATAGGCGACGCGGACGGCGCCAGCTCCGTAACTAAAAGCTACGCCACCGGCCAGATAAGCGGCAACGAGGCGGTGGGCGGCGTGGCCGGCGGCATCCTGCAAAAGGGCAGCGGCGTATCCAACAGCTACAGCACCGGCAAAATCACCTGCGGCGCCAAGGGCGGCGGCGTGGTGGGCGAAGTGGTAGACGGCGCCGTCGTCTCCAACTCCTACGCCACAGGCGACGTAATAGGCAGAACCCGCGTAGGCGGCATTGCGGGGCATCTAAAGATAAGCGGCGCGATAATAAGGTGCGTGGCCATAAACTCAAGCGTCAAAGCCACAGGCAAAGACGGCTTTGCAGGGCGCATACTCGGCCAGAGCGACGGCAGCAAAAGCGCTTCGGGGGGCAACGCGGCGTTCACCGGCATACAGAACAACGCAGGCTCAACAGAATGGCCGGCCAAGGGCGATAAAAACAAAGACGGCGCCGACGTAACCGCCATCCAAATCAGCAACGACGGCACGGTCGAAGGCCGCTTCACAACAGACGCCGGCTGGACGGCAATGAACGGCATGCTGCCGGGGTTCAAGGCTGCGGTGCGCGTGCCGGAGCACATGCGGTAAACCTCTTACAGATCGACCACCCAAAGGCCGTGGAGGTTGCAGTACGCATATATGGCAATCGGCTCGTCATCGGTAAAAGCGAACTTCGCCGCGGGCTCGCTGCCTACGCGCAGATTCTTCCTCTGGCCGCCGTTTTTGGTCTCGGCGAAGACAAAGCCGATGTAGTGCTTCTCCTCCATGGGGTGCGGCACCTCGCCCACGGTTACAGTCAGCCCCTCGGCATCCTTCGTAACAACCGGAACGTGCTTCTCGCGGCTCGCGTCTACCGTGTTGGGAATAATCTCCGCCATCTTCTCGCCGCAGCACATGAGGCTGGCGCCGGTGTTCACGGCCAGTACCGATATGTTGCCGCAGTGCTTGCATACGTAGAATTTCTGCCTTCTCATCTGCTTACCTTCCTTTTTTGTGTGGATACAACCCGTATCATACCCCTAAATATACTATTACGGCAGCGGCGGCGGCAAATAAATTTTTGGGGGCAGGCGGCGGGCAGGCAGGCGGCGTCATATCTTTCCCAGAACCATCAAAAGGTACTCGTAAACACGGTTGAACGACGGCAGGCTCATCCTCTCGTCCGGCGAGTGGAGGTTCTCTATATCCGGGCCGATCGACACCATATCCAACCCCGGGTCCTTCTGCGCGAACGCCGCGCAATCCAGCCCCCCGCTTGTCGGCCTTACCGGCGGCAAACTGCCGTAATACTCCGCGAACACCTCGGCCATCCTGTCCCGCAGCGGCGAAACGGGCGCGAATGGCCACCCCGGGTAGCCCTGCTCGATCTCAGCGCTTCCCCCTATCAACGCGGCGAGCGCGTTTATATCGGCAGACAGCCGGGGCAGCCCGTCTAAAACATTGCTGCGCGCGGAGTTGCTTACCGTTACCGTACCGGATGCCGTGACTATCGATACGAAGTTGATAACTGTTTCAAAAACGCCGTCGCCTTGCCGGATCACTGTGATCCGCCCGTTCGGCATTTGCAGTATGCCGTCCGCTATCCGCCGCGGTGAACCGCCGCCCATAACGCTTTGCGCCGCGGCCGCCTCTTCTATCGTGATAGACATCTCCATGCCGCCGGGGATCAGCGGCCTGTAATCCGCCTCCACACGGGAAACTATCGACCGCACCGTATCAGCATCGCCCACGTCAAGCGATATGACCGCGGCGCACTCCCTCGGGCTGCCGTCTACGCCGCTCAGATAAATTCCCATCCCGTCAAGAGCGTCCAGAACCCGGCCAATCATGATGATCGCGTCCCACGGGCCCCTTGCCGTCACCTTGTACGACGCAAGCCCATCCGGCAGCCCATCCGCAGATACCGGAATCACCATCTCCGACGTGAACCTCCCGGAACTCGCCGCTACAAGTTCCCCCTCATCCACCGAATCCAAATTGATAAGCCGGCGGGCGGAAAGCTGCGAGATGTCGAAGTAGAGCGACCCCAAAAGCCCCAGCTCCTCCTGCACAACAAAGAGCGCCTCTACCGGCGGATGCGAAACGCGGCCCGACGCGAGGACCGCCATAATCATAGACACCCCGCTGCCGTTGTCCGCGCCAAGCGACGTCCGCTTTTCCGCCCTGACCCAATCCCCGTCTGTAATAACCGGGACAATAGGGTCGCGCCCAAAATCATGCACTTCGCCCGAATCCTTCGCGCACGTCATATCAATGTGCGCCTGCAGGGCTACAGGCGGCTCGCCCTCGCGCCCCGGGGAACCGTTTTTCCTGATGAGGACATTGAACATGCCGTCCCGGTACGCAACGAGGCCGCGCACCCTCGCAAACTCCATCAAATAGTCGCTCACCGCCTTTTCGTCACCGCTGCACCGCGGTACGCCCGATATATCCACAAAGTGCTCGTAGGCCGTTTTTTCGTACAGGACATCCGGCCCGCAGCAGGGCAGGGAACGCTCCTCGCAGGACGCGAGCAGCAGCAGTACAAGCGGTACGAGCGGCAGAAGTAATGAAATTTTGCGTTTTATATCCATACCATAAATATGTATCCCGCGCAGGCGGTTTTGCAAAAAAACGGCTTCTCAATATTAATATTATACCCCCCGCTACTCAAATACAATGGCCCCGTTGGGGAACCCGCCTGCGCAGGACGGCGGACAAGGAATTACAAAAATAAAGAGGAGACCGATTGCCGGCCTCCCCCGCACAGGCCTCAACGAACACACCGCGCCGAAAACCCGTTGCCCTTGGCGTTGTTGTTCTCGTTCACGTTGGCGTTGTTCGAGTTCATGTTCCGGTTGTACGCGTTGCCGCTCCCGTTCTCCGTGGCGCTCCACCAGTTGCCGTTGGTGCCGGCGTTGTTGAAGGTGCCATTCGTGTTGCGGTTGCCGGCAGGCAGGGCCGAAACAATTGCGGAAGCTTTTATAAGCTGTGAGATGGTTCCTATACAAGGAAAATTCTCACAGCCGTTTACATGCTCGCCCGCGTTGCGGCGGGGGGGAGCGTTCCGCTGGACTGATTATGGGACGCTCCTGCAATCCTTGGGTTGGTATTGCAAGATTCTGCCCTGAAAAAATTTAATAAAGCTGACCGATTGTACCGAACAAAAAATAACAATGGACGGCCGTTCACGGTCATCCGCAAGGCGCGGATTGCAATATTCCGCTCTACCGTTTTTTCAAATTCACTATTCTTCTTCACCATCACAATTAGCGGCAGTATTTATTGTCTTTTCCAACTCCTGTTTTGTTATTTCTGTTCTTTGCTCATGTAACTTGGCATTTATATCATCTGGCAAATCAATATTCTTTAGTGTTAAATACGGTTTCATATTTTCGAGAATCCATTTTTCCGCTTTCCATAGCTCATCCTGAGAATCTAAACATCCTGTTGGCCGTATATACGGCTGATTTTTAATTTGCGCTTGAATTGATTCTAAATCACTCCAAAGCCCGATTTGTGCAGGCAACAAGTAATCTATTAACGTATCAAGATAAAACGAATTTGTAAAGATATCCGTTCTGATATCTTTTATTTCATTATGCAAATCCAACATCATTTTTTCTTGCTTAACAGGATCCTTTTCACAAATGATTGTGTTGCGCAAATATAGTATTTTGAAAAATAAATTGTATATGTTTTTATATATTCTGATTCTTTCATTATCAGCTTTTATAATATTTTGAGGCACAATCTGTGTTCTAACATTTTCATCTCTAAAAACTACATCTAAATATTTTTGGTTTCTTTTCAAATATTCTTCATTAACCTTTAATATATCTGCTTTTATTGTTTCGGTTTTAATTTGCAAATCAGCTTTAAGCGTTTCAAGAAAACGATCTAACAAATGATTCGGCATTTTCTTTAGCAAATCACGAATTAACCAAAAAACAACCAGTACAACTGCTACAGGTAATATCTCTATAAAAAAATTCCATGTTGTACAAAGCATAAATTATCTCCTTGTAATAGGGTTATTTAAAATGAATGATACACACTCGTTACAATAATACATCTAACTCAATTCCAGCCTAACACCACCCACCACCGCTACCACACAATTTCCACCGCCTTTCCGTAGCCCAAAAGTTCATAATTTAGTAACCGCCGTGCGGCGACAATATTAAAAAGCAAAATCTAACGCCCCGTGCCGCAAAAACACGCGGCTCGCGGCGGCGGCTTGGCTTACGCCATGCCGCTTCAGTCCTCAACGAACACACCGCGCCGAAAACCCGTAGCCCTTGGCGTAGTTGTTCTCGTTCACGCGGGCGTTGTTCGAGATCACGTCCCGGAGGTACGCGTTGCCGCTCCCGTTCTCCGTGGCGCTCCACCAGATGCCGTAGGCGCCGGCGCCGTAGAAGGTGCCATACGTGTCGCGGCCGCCGGCAGGCAGGGCCGAAAATTCGTAATCATCCGTACCGTCCCAATCCGGCGCACGTGCTTTAAGTCTTGTACCAGCCATACTACTGCCACCTACCGCTTGAACCAAATTATTCCAGTCTTCACGAGTCGGCAATCGCCACCCCGCCGGACAAGCACTCATTGCGGCATCCCACGTGTATAATCGGCCATATTTTGTACAGTTAGATGGGTCATCACCATAACACCAACTATCACTCGTTGCGTAATTGAGATTCTGTGCCATCCATGTCAAATTACCTATTCTCACCGTCACATAGGTTTTCCCATCCCGTGAATCCTTAAAACTGTCATAGAAATTGGCAATAAGCGTTACATCGCTGGCTGGCATTATAAAGTTGATAATTGTTCTGGTGCTATCACCAATTGATACCCCGGCAGGCGTAACATTCCACCACCTGAACTTTTGACCATCCGGAACCGTTACAGTTACAGAAACAGGCGTACTGTGGCTAATATTTTGCAAGTTTGGAGTACGCGTTATAATTCCACTGCCTGCTGGGTCTACAGTAGTCGTAAGCTTGTACTCCTCACGCTCACCGCCACCGCCCGAACTTTCGCTGAACCTGCTTAAAAAATCATTCACCCCGCTGCTCTCCCCGCTCATCCCATCATCCCCGCACCCCGAAAACATCACAACCGCAACAACCGCTCCAGCGCAAAGCATCCTCAAAATAGATTTCAACTTCATCACAATATCCTCCGATTAATTGGTTAATGTCATTTGTTTATCAACTCAACATCTTAATCTTAAAACTTCATCCCCGCCCCAACCCGAAACGTAAGCCCATGCC
>Ga0209755_10001807_pt1 | contig 31632 bp, 26 predicted proteins | sample TergutCo191P1_FD_187301 | JGI IMG/M metagenome (GOLD analysis project Ga0209755, IMG submission 187301) | Cornitermes sp. P1 segment gut microbial communities from Petit-Saut dam, French Guiana - Co191P1 (SPAdes) (version 2) | ecosystem: Host-associated > Arthropoda: Insects > Digestive system... | reverse complement strand
GTGTTCTATCACACCATAAACGGGAGAAGGCAACTGGTAAGGGAGTCGGACATCGTCCTCAACGCTTCGAAAATGCTTCGTGATATGCTCGTAAGGCGTTATCCCGACAAACGCATACTTATGACCCGCGAACGTGATGTGTTCATAAGCCTGGAAGACCGTGCCCACTTCGCCAATGCCGTCCCCGTAAGGGATCACGAGGCCATTATCTTCATATCGATGCATGCCAATGCCGCCATGAACAGAAATGCAAGGGGCTTCGAGGTATGGCACCTTACCCATACCTACCAACGGCAGATACTGGACGAAACACAGTTCCCCGACCCGGATCTGCGCCAGATACTGAACCTGCTTACGGAAGAATCATTTCGCATGGAAGGCATCCTGCTGTCGCAGGCCATCCTCGACGGCCTCCATGGAACGATGGGCAACCAGATGCCCAACCGAGGCCTTCGGGCGGAGGACTGGTTCGTCGTCCGGCGCAGCAACATGCCCGCTGTGCTGGTGGAACTTGGGTTCGTAACCAACAGGGAGGACGCCGTACTGATGACTAACGATGCGACTTTGCGTAGAATGGTGGAAGGGGTGTACAGAGGTATCACCGAGTTCGTGAGCGCCTTCGAGCGTTCAGGAGGATTTATAATCGCGCAGTGAGGGAAAGGGCATGAATTTTAGGGGGATTTTTCCCCGTTTTCGGTTTCCGGCAAGTCTGTTGCTGGCTTGCGCCATGTTGGCGTTTATGTCGGCGGCTTTGATCGAATTTCACGTTTTAGGCCTTGCAAGAAGGACTTTCGTGTTTTATGATATTGATAGTGGGGATGTAGCTGTCGAGGAAAGGATGCTAAGACATTCCACGTCCAGGGAACGTGACATTACCAGGTACGTGGATGAAGCCCTTTTGGGGCCGGTTTCACCGGATTCCCTGCCTCTTTTTCCAAGGGGGACACGGTTGCATTCCCTATTGTACCGTGATGGGGTGGTATATGCGAATTTTTCGGAGGATGCCATCCTGCCGCCTCAGGAAGGGGGGGAAGTTTTTCACAACTTCGAAACCATCCGTTCCGGCATAAGGAGGAATTTTCCTTCTGTCGAGGAGGTACGTTTTTTTATTGACGGAAGGGCTGCCTTTTCGGCTGATTTCCGACGGTAAAAGGGAGTTTGCTGGTCTGGAGGGGAACCGCCTACTGCCGGGGCTTTGACGGCCCAGCTTATGGCGAAGCGAAATTCGGGTTGTACTGTCGTTGACAAAAATGCCCGAATTCGTTATATTCTTAGCAACGCTAAGTACTCAATGTAACTATTGAAAGGAGTTGTGCATGAAAAAGATGCTCATTCTTGTCGTCATCGCCTTATTGGTTGGTGGGTCACTGTTTGCCAATGAAGCCGTTCTTATCGACTTTGGTCTGCTCGCCGCAGACTATCGTGTCTCCGCCAATGGAGAGAATGGTGAAAACGGAGAAAATGGTGAAAATGGCGAGCCAAACGAAAATCGCGCTACCCTGATGGATTTTTCCAACGTCAGGTTTGCGGGATCATTCACCGAAGAGCAAAGAAGGATGATGAGAACTTCTCTTGCTATCGAAAACTGGGAAGTGGATCTTGCGCCTTCCGCGCGTACGATATTCAACGCTTCCAGGAGTTTCACGAGGGAAGCCCAGTCCAGGCGCTTCGGTACGGTCATGGGTGTCAGGGTCCATTTCCCCCTGGAGCCCTTCCATTCCTGGGCCCTTGTCAGGCCGCCTTTCGAAATTCCCGCATTCGAACCGCGTGAAGAGAACGGCGAGAATGGTAATGGCGAAAACGGCAATGGGAATGGTAACGGTAACGGCGGCACCAGGTTTGAAAACGGTTTGGGCGTTGTAAAGAACGTCGGTACGCTCAGGGCCGTTGCGGTCAACGTCCACGGGATGAACTTCCCCCACACGCTTAACGTCGTCCTTCTTGACCACAATGGAAATCGAAGGTCTGTGCCCATGGGTAACCTGCAATTCGACGGCTGGGCGGAACTTCGCTGGGACAATCCAGCCTACATTCAGGAAGTACGGAACCGCGACCTTCGCATCACCCCCGTATACCCGGATTCCATGCCGTTCGTAAAGTTCGGTGGCTTTGAAATCAGGCGAGATGCATCCCACAGGGGCGGTGATTTTATCACTTACTTCAAGGATGTAAAGATCCTCTTCGACAAGGCAATTCTCGACACGGATCGCGACATCGATGACGAAAGCATCTGGGGCATTATCCAGGAACGGGAAACCGCTCGTAGGGTATGGGAAATGGAAGGCTTCGGCCAGACCCAGATACTGCGCCATATTGAGGCCCAGAGGCAGTCCACCCAGACTGAGTTTACCCCCACCCCCACCGTTGATGGTAATGGTGGAAACGGTGCTGAGTAATTCTAGACATGACATGTGTCGGAATGTGTAGCAACTTGAAATAATACGGAACCGTCTGGAAGCCGCTTAAGGCTTTCAGACGGGCTTTTTTTACTATGAAGGATGATAACCCAGCAGCTTCGAGCCTTGAAACGGAACTGGTTTCCGACCCGATAATTTCAGGCCTTGACACAGAACAGATTCCAGACAAAGAAGCAATCCTGCATAAATTTGAATCCACGTCTAGTGCCAGGCTTCTTACCATACGGGACATTGAACGTTGCCTTGAACGGGTGCTTTCGACCATTGCTCCCCGTCCCACAATCAAGATACGGACGAAAAGCTTTTCCAGCTATTACAAGAAGTACCTTCGCCAGATTAAGTCCGGTATAAATCCGCCGATTATCACCGATTTGATGGGCATAAGGATCATCTGTCCCTTTATCGAGGATCTTGCACAGGTGGAGGCCTTGATAAAAGGGCATTTCGATGTTGTCGAGGTTGAGCGCAAGGGGCATTACACCTACAAGGAATTCGGCTATGAATCGACCCACCTGCTTATAAAGATTCCTGGCGACATTGCCCGTGTCAGGGGCCAGGCTGGGTGCGAGGTGGTCGAGATACAGGTACGCACGATTTTGCAGGATGCTTGGGCGGAAGTCGAACACGAGATATTCTACAAGGCCGAATTCAGCCCCCTTGACTCGCCGATGAAGCGCAAGCTGGCTGCCGTCAATGCGAGCCTTTCCCTTGCCGATGTAATCTTTCAGGAGATCCGCTCCTATCAGAAAAGTTTCCACAGTCAGTTAATGGAGAGGCGGAAGAGTTTCTACCAGAAAATCGAGGAATCCACCGATGCTTTTATCATTCCAAAGACATCCTCCCAGAAGGAGCATCAGGCTACCACCGTTTCGGTTGATCCAGACCTAACTTCCATCGACGACCTGTTGCTTACTGCATTGACGATTCACAACAACAACCAGTTTGAGGATGCCATCGCCATTTACAGTCGGATTCTTGAACTGGATCCAGGGCAGGAAATATGTTCGCTCATATACAAGCACCGGGGAATGGCGAATTTTGCCCAATCGAAATACAACGAGGCAATTTCGGACTTTACCAAGACCTTTGAGCTTGACGAGAAGGCCCACATAGCCGTTTATTACCGTGGTGTCGTACATTCCGTGCTGCAGCGATATCCCCAAGCCATAAATGACTTTACTCTGTCGCTGAACATAAACCCCTATCAGGCATACTGCCTGTTCAGACGGGGCCAGGCGCACTACCACGTCGGCGACTACCCAAAGGCTCTCTCGGATTGCGATGCTTCCCTTTCCATGGAACCTGGTAACGACATAGCCCGTAAATTCCGGGAGCTGATCCAGGACAAGCTGCGAATGTAGATTCGGGATGGCGAAATTTTTTCGATGTATTTATCGAGACGCTTGACATTGCCGCCCGAAAATTTGTATATTGACTTATAGCATCGAACAACAGGTTCGGTTTTATGATACAGGCTTGAAACGGTTTCGGCTTTTTCAAAGCCAAGTCTCCATCGTCTAGGGGTTAGGACATCGGGTTTTCATCCCGACAACGGGGGTTCGATTCCCCCTGGAGATGACGCAAAAAAGACCCTACGGGGTCTTTTTTTGTGCTGGGATTTCATGTTGGAGTGAACCATGGCCAACTTTGCAATGCAACTTGACAACGGGCCTTTTCCAGTATAAAAATGCTTGGAGGGAGTATTATGCGAATAGCGGTTGTAAGCGCACCGTCCGCAAGGCGGTCCCCACCGGATTATGTAAAGGGGCTGGCGAAGGGGATGGAATCGATGGGGCACACGGTTGACATTATCGATGCCTGGACCGAGGATGGGGTACGCCTGCCTGGTTACGACTACGTTGCCGTGGTTACGGAAACCCTTTCACTTTTTTCCAGGGACATACCGGAGGTTGTCACGAAAATTCTTTCCGTGGGAAGCGGCCTTGGCGGAAAAAAAAGCGCCTCTTTTGTAAGAAAAGGGGGGCTGCGTTTCAACAGAACCCTTTCCTCCCTAATGCGCGCCATGGAAAAAGAGGGGATGGTGGTAAACTGGAGCGATATCCTGCTTAACGCCCCACACGCCGAAGCTATGGGCAAGCGGATAGGGGCGTGATTCCGACCATGGTATATTGAGTGAAAACCCAGTTTCCATCCAATACTCGCCGTGGGCCGGCTTCATTCCGGCAATCTGATCCGCCGTCAACTTTGGGCTGTCCTTGCCATATGTAATTTGAGGATATCAGACGTTGGACAAATGATCGCAGCGGCTTCTCTACCGCAATCGCCCCAAACAAAAACCCCGTCCAGGCAGTGCCCAGACGGGGTTCCCGTTGTCAGACTAGAACAAGCCTACTTCCTAATCGAGTAAAACGCCTTCTTGCCCGCATATTCGGCCACGTTTTCAAGCTGGCCTTCGATGCGCAGAAGCTGGTTGTACTTCGCGACGCGATCCGTGCGGCTCATGGAACCAGTCTTGATCTGACCAGTTTCCAGTGCGACGGCTAGGTCGGCGATAAAGGTGTCCTCGGTTTCGCCGGAACGGTGGGACATAACCGCCGTGTAGCCGGCTCGCTTCGCCATTTCGACCGCCTCGTAGGTTTCGGTGAGCGTACCGATCTGGTTCACCTTGATAAGGATGGAGTTACAGGCTCCCATCGCTATGCCCTTCTCAAGCCGCTTGGTGTTGGTAACGAAGAAATCGTCGCCGACGATTTGTATCCTCGAGCCAAGGGCCTTGGTCATTTTGACGTAGCCATCCCAGTCGTTCTGATCCAGCGGATCCTCGATGGAAACGATGGGGTACTTGTCCACCCACTTGGTGTAAAGCTCGATCATGTCATCGGCACTGAACAGCTTGTCTGGGTTGGATTTCCAGAACTTGTAGCCCTTCTTGCCGCCCTCGTCGAAAAGCTCGGAGCTTGCGCAGTCCAGGGCAATCGCAATCTGCTCGCCAGGCTTGTAGCCGGCTTTCTCGATGGCCTTCATGATGTAGTCAAGGGCTTCCTCGTTGCCGATGTCCGGGGCAAAGCCGCCCTCGTCGCCGACTGCGGTGTTTTTTCCCGCATCGTGGAGGAGCTTTTTCAAGTGATGGAAGACCTCGGCAGTCCAGCGCAGGGCCGTGTGGAAGGATTCCGCACCCACCGGCATGATCATGAACTCCTGGAAGTCAACCTTGTTGTCGGCGTGCTTGCCGCCGTTGATGATGTTCGCCATCGGAACCGGCAGCAGGTTTGCGTGGAAGGTGCCCAGGTATTTGTACAGCGGCACGTCAAGGTAGTTTGCCGCAGCCCTAGCCGTCGCCATGGACACGCCCAGGATTGCGTTGGCCCCAAGGTTGCCCTTGTTTTCGGTTCCGTCCAGCTTGATCATGGTGCGGTCGATATCAACCTGTTCCAGAGCATCAAGGCCCTGCAGTTCCGGCGCGATCACGTTGTTCACGTTGTCAACCGCTTTCAGAACCCCCTTACCCAGGTAGCGGGCTTTGTCGTTGTCCCGAAGTTCCACCGCCTCGTGCTCTCCGGTAGAGGCGCCGGAAGGTACCGCCGCCCTGCCCAGGGAGCCGTCCTCCAAAACCACGTCAACTTCGACGGTCGGATTCCCACGAGAATCTATAATCTCGCGAGCCTCCACGTATTCAATAATGCTCATGTTTCCCTCCAAATTATTGATGGTACCCTAGTATCGCCGTTTAAGGCGGGGAAGTCAAGGGGTCGCGTTGCCTCACTGAAAATGTTACCGAAAGGAGGTCGTGCCTCAAATAGAAAATGTTACCCAAATTAGACTAAGGGCGCCGGCAGGAGGGCGTCCGAATGGGGTTGAACATGAAAGAGAGGCAGGCTGTGACGAGGGAATACAGGCCCCGTTACCAGACGGGGGTCGAGTTGCCTCAAAAATAATCTAACCCAAAAGCGGGCATGCCTCAAAATAAAAACCTAACCCAAATACGCTTATCCGAGGGAGGGCTCGGAGGGCGAAATGGGGCTGAACATGAAAGAGAGAAAGCCGCTTCTGCGCGAGGCGGCCAAGCGGTATCAAGAAACGGGGACGAAAAAAGAGAAGTCCGCAATACTGGACGAGTTGGTCGGGTACACGAAAATGAACAGAAAATACCTGGTCCACGTCCTGGCCAACGCCGGGAGGACGAAGGCGGCGCGGAAAACCGCCGCAGAAAAACGCCGGAAGGGCGGCGGCAGGAAGCCTATCTACTCGGGCGAGTTCACCGTCGCCCTGCGGGCCATCTGGGCGTTCTTCTGGTACCGGTGCGGAAAGATACTCGCCCCCTTCATGCGCGAGCAGATGCGGTTCCTCGAGGGGCCGTTCCGCATAAGCCCGGAGGTCGGGAAACTGCTGCTCTCCGTCAGCCCCGCGACCATCGACCGGGTGTTGCGAGCGGACAAAAAGAGGCTCGCGCTGAAGGGGAGAAGTGGGACGAAGCCCGGAAACCTCCTGAAAAACCAGATTCCCGTCCGCGTCCGGTACGCCGATTCGGATAAAAAGCCGGGGTTTTTTGAGAACGACACGGTGCACCATTGCGGAACCTCCGATTCCGGCGAGTTCCTGCTCACCCTGACCTCCACGGACGTGTATTCCGGCTGGACGGAGTTGCGCGCCGTGCCGAACAAGGCCCACAAATGGACTTTCGAGGCGCTGGCGGACGTCAGGGACTCCCTCCCGTTCCCGCTTCTGGGCATAGACAGCGACAACGGTGCCGAGTTCATCAACAACGCGCTGCTGAAATGGTGCCAAAAAGAGGGCATCATGTTCACCCGCTCCAGGCCCTACCGCAAGAACGACAACTGCCACGTGGAGCAGAAGAACAATTCCCACGTCCGCAACTTCGTCGGCTACCGGCGTTTCTCCGGCGCCGGCGAACTGGGCGCACTTGCCAGGGTTTACCGCTCCCTGTGTCCGCTGCTGAATTACTTCATCCCGACACAGAAACTCCTGGGCAAGACAAGGGTTGGCGCGAAAGTTAAAAAGGTTTACGATAAAAATATCCTGACGCCTTGCCAGAGGCTGATGCTCTCCACGGATCTTTCCGACGAGGTCAAGGCGGAGTTGGCAAGACGCATGGGGCTGCACGATCCTGTCAGGCTGCAACGGGAAGTCCACGACGCGGTGGCCGCCCTGATGTCGCTCAACGGGAAAAGGAATCTTGAGGACGCGGAGGCCCTTGCCCTTTCCGCCCTTCAAGCCGGCTGAAGCATGGTTAGGTTTTTATTTTGAGGCAACCGGGCACTTCGGTTAGATTTTATTTTGAGGCATTACGGACAGGGCAAGGGGCTTGATGTGCGCTTGACAAACCTTCGGTTATTTTTCATGCTGGGGTGGGTTATGGTTATAGGGAAAAAACTTTTCTTCCTGGTTCTTGTGCTGGCAGTCGTGCCAAAAGCTGGCCATGCTGTTAATGCCGTTATTCAATATTATGTCCCCACGATTTTCGGCATAGTTTCTGGGCCAGGCGGGGCATTGTCCGCATTTGAAGATCATGACAGCGACAGACGTTGCCTTATCCCAATAGAAATAAAAATCCCAATGCTGCGCCTGGGAAACACCCTGTTAAGCTGGAACACGATAATCACCCCATTTCTTGAAGACGGTTCCTTTAGCTCGCTAAACCTTTCCCTGGGACTTACCTTCTTCTACGATCTCCGATGGTTTTGGAACCTCCGCATTTTTCGTGGGGACGATGGCGAGGAGAATGAAACCATCGTTGCCAACAACAGAGTCGATCCTTTGGGTATGAGCAGTTGGTTCACATCGATCTACCCCATTTATGATCGGCCGGTGGTTGCCATGGGCAAAACACCCATGCTTTCCTGGAAAATGGCTATCGATATGGGTCGTTCCATTAATTTTCTAAGATTCATTCACACAAGCTTTTTTGTCCGCACCATTATTTTTTGGCAGGACTCCACAGTTGGGGTGGTTCCGGATATCGGCATTACGGTTGGATTTCGTTTGTGATTGTTCCAACCTCGCCCCCAAAGACGAGGTTGGATTGTCACTGGCTTAAACCTTGAACTGCGAAACGGCCTTTACCAATGTGGAGATGTTCTCCCGGTTCCTGCCGCTAAGATCGTTGACGCTGTTTACCGCCCTGTTGACCTCTTCTGTGCCAAGGGCCATTTCGTTGATGCCGTTCGTTATCTCCTCCGTGGCCCTCTCCAGGTTTTTGCTCTCCTGAATCACTCCCTTGCTGCCCTCGCGCATTTCCTCGGCTCCGCCCTTTACCTGCTGCGTTATCTCGTTCACCTGCCCGGATGCGATTAGAACCTGCTTGCTTCCATGGCTCTGCTCCTCCATTGCGTGTCGGATAACTTCCTCCTGCTCCGCAACGGTTTTTACCCCCTGGTCTATCGCCTCGAACTTGTTAAGAACATTGTCCGTGGAACGGGTGATCTTGTCGATCGATCCCTTGATCTTTTGCAGCACGTCACCGATTACCTTGGATTGCCTGCTGGAGGATTCGGCAAGCTGCCGTATCTCGCCGGCGACGACCGCAAAGCCCTTGCCCGATTCGCCAGCACGCGCGGCCTCGATTGCGGCGTTCATCGACAGAAGGTTCGTCTGGCCGGCTATGTTCTCCATCACAGAGTTGATCTCCAGAAGCCCCTCGGACTCTCGGGCAATCTCCTGGATGTCGGATACAACGTCCTGAAGACTGGTTCTGCCCGTATCCGATGCCTCCTTTAGGTTTTCCACATTGGCAATGTTTTTGATAAGTGTTTGCGTGACAGAGTTGATGTTGGCCATTACCTGCTCCAGCGCGGATGCGGCCTCGGACACGGCACCGGTCTGTCGCTCGACATTGCCGTTGAGCTTGCCGATGTTGACCGTTACCTGTTCCATGCTGGCGTTGGTATGGGTAACACTGGCGCTCTGGTTCATCACCCTTCCCTTAACGTTCTTGATGTTGGCGGTAATCTCGTTCATCGCGGATGCGGTCTGGGACATATTGCTGGCAAGATCGTTGCCTATGTCGGAAAGCTTTACAGCCTGCGCTTTGATTACGGTTATCATCTTCCTTAGCTCCTCCATGGTCAGGTTGAAGGAGCGGGAAGCCATGGCGATTTCGTCCTTGCCAAGCTCCGGAAGCCTTTTCGTAAGGTCGCCGTGGGCGGTATCGTCTAGAGCCTTAGTCAGAAGGTTAATTGGCTTAAGTGTCTTGCTTACAAGCAAGAACAGCACGATGCCGATTACCACAAGAGCCACGAAGCTAATGATAAGCGTATTGGTTCGAGAAGCGGTGGTGGTAGCAATGGCAAGCTCCTGGGAAATGCCCAGGAAAAACATGCCGATGGGATTGCCGTCCGCATTACGCAATGGGAAATAGTAGGAAAGATAGGGCACACCTAACAAATCCTGGCGGAGAGAGACATGCTGCCCTCGCTGAATAACTGCCGCCACGATTTCGGGATCGGCGATAATACCCACGGCTCGCTGGCCGGTTTCAGGGTTTACGACTGTAGACGAGACCGAAGTGTTGCCCACGAAAACCATAGCATCCACGGTAAATATTTCGTAGATCCTATCCAGAAAGTGGTTCATGCCAACGTCAAAATTCGCCACGACGCTGCCGAAAAACCTGTCCCCGTCCATAATAGGCGACGATGTGGTCATGACCATCGGGGCCGTTGGCGTGGGTGTGTAAAGCGTCAAAACCTCTCCTCGCAGCCCAGCCGCAATTGAGGGAACTCCGGTAACGTCGTCCCCATATGAATGCGGCAGGTGGGAACGAGCAAGGGTTATGCCATTGTGGTCGGCGACGATAATGGCATCCATCCCAAGCATTTCCTTTCTGTCGGCCACATACCGCCAAATCTCCATTCTGTCCCCGGCCTCGATGCGATTTACTAACCCCAAGCTACCGCCCATCACCACTGCCGCCATGCGTGTTTTACCCTCGTATGCGGCAAGATAGGCTAACACAGATTGGGTCGCCGCCTCCATCCTTTCGGCCGCAAAAGTATTGACACGGCTTGCCGTGGTGATAGACATATGCACGGCGACGAAAACGACCAGCATGGCCAGCAACCCTAAGATAGGAACGACCATCTTGCTCTTCAAGCTGTTAAACACATTGCCTCCTATTCCATGGCAAAGAGCCAGGTTATTACGGTTTATGTGGGTTTTAAGATAGTTTGGTCCCTCAAGCGCAGCTTTCGGACAATTACCTATTCTTAAATCGTCATAATCTTGTACCAAACCATGGGGGAATGTCAAGGCTCTCGGTAGCATTTTGAAATGAGGAATCACGGGGGAGGTAGCAGAATGCCTTGTAAGGCGCACGACACACAGGTGGCCTTGACAATTCCGCCTTGGGCCACTATAGTATAACCGTAAGGAGGAAGGTGATCACCCACAAGCTGTTTTCAACCAAACTGCCTTAAAAAACAACCTGGTTATTTACTATGGAAAAGGAGAATCGCATGTTTACCAGCTTGAGGAGCAAGATGACTCTTCCTACCCTTGGGATGCTGCTCGTCGTCGTCGGTTTCATTGCCGTGTATTTTTCCACGCTTACGGCAAATCGCGCCAATAGTTTTGCAGAACAAAGAATGGAGGCGGCAGCCCAGTCCGTCCAAGCCTATCTTGCTTCTCTTGAACAGCAGACGTTTATATCCGTCATGGCGCTGGGAGGCAGCGCGGAAATGATCAGGCTCATCGACGACGGGGACAGGTTGGGCGTCTGGCAATATTTAGTGAACCAAAAGACCCTTTGGGGGGTAACGTCTATCATTGTCACCGACACGGAAGGCAGGGCATTCGCGCGTTCCGCCCTGCGGGACCTGTACGGCGACGATGTCAGCGGCGGCCCCTCAATATCGGCGGGGCTTCGGGGGGAAACCGTTACGCTTTACATGCCGACGCCCACGGCTCCGCTGGTTATGACCAGTGCTGCGCCGATTATGGACGGAGACAGGCTTGTCGGAATTGTTGCGGTAAACTTCGACGTCGCCACAAGCGCGTTTGTGGACAGGATTCGCGACACCTTCGACGTTGATGCCACGGTTTTCGCGGGTGACACCTCGGTATCGTCCAGTATTGTCAATCAGGAAACTGGCCAGCGCGCCGTGGGCCTTGTCGCCGACCCCGATATTGCGGCGGCGGTTCTTCGGCAGGGGCGGCATGTCCCACTTCGTGAAAATTTGTTGGGCGCACCATATCTCGCCTACTACTTCCCACTGCGTGGTGCGGCTGGTAATCCCATCGGCATGTTTTTCGTAGGCATCTGCCAGGCGCTTTCCACCGCCGAGGTCAACGCTGCACGGCGCAACACGATTGCCCTGGCCTTACTGACCGTTGTGGTAGTCGGCATCATCCTATCCATTCTAACCGCGCGGATACTCCGACCGATTCGTCTTCTGACCGACGCCCTCAAGGACACCGCCCAAGGCGACCTTACTAAGAGGCTTCCAGAACTTGGCAAGGACGAAATCGCTGGGGCCTCCCGCTCCTTCAACCTGACCATGGAGGAGCTAAGGAAGATGATAACCGTAATAAAAACGCAGGCTGTAAAGCTTTCCGACATAGGCAACGATCTTGCCAGCAATATGTCCCAGACCGCATCGGCGATGAACGAGATTACCGCCAACATCAAGAACGTCAAGGGAAGGGTAATGAACCAGAGCGCCAGCGTCACCCATACCAACGCCAGCATGGAACAGGTAACGGTCAACATCGGCAAGCTCAACGGCAATGTCGAGCGACAGACCGGGGCCGTGTCCGAGGCCGCATCCGCACTGGAACAGGTAATGGCCAACATCAATTCCGTCACGCAAACACTTGTCAAAAACATTGCCAACATGGAAAACCTAAAGGAGGCATCGGATACGGGTAGGACCAGCCTTCAGGATGTCGTGTCCGATATCCAGGAGATTGCCCGAGAGTCCGAGGGGCTTCTGGAGATCAACTCGGTGATGGATAACATAGCCGGCCAGACGAACCTTCTGTCTATGAACGCCGCAATTGAGGCCGCCCGTGCTGGCGAGTCGGGCAAGGGCTTTGCGGTAGTCGCCGGCGAGATACGGCAGCTTGCTGAATCCTCCAGCAAGCAGTCCAAGGTTATCGGTGACGTGTTGCAAAAGATCAAGGGATCGATCGATAAGATCACCCGTTCCACGGACAATGTTCTTAACAAGTTCGAGGCGATAGATCAGGGAGTAAAGACCGTTGTGGAGCAGGAGGAAGTTATCCGGTACGCAATGGAGGAGCAGAGCCATGGAAGCAAGCAGGTTCTAAGCGCATCCGGGCAAGTGAACGATATAACGCAGCAGGTAAAGGGCGGAGCCGAGGAGATGCGCGAGGGCAGCAAGGGAGTGATCCAGGAGAGCAAAAACCTGGAGAGGGCCACGGAGGAGATAACGAACGGCATCAACGAGATGGCCACAAGTACCGAAGAGGTCAACAGAGCGGTAAACAGTGTCAACGATCTTAGCGGCAGGAACCGGGAGAATATCTCCACTTTGGTGAAGGCCGTCTCGCAGTTTAAAGTTTAATCCAGTCTGTTCAAACGAGGGGCTTGCGTAACAGCAAGCCCGATTCTCAACTACTGCTTATTGCTCTTACTGCGTTATTTCCAGAATGGTAACCGTCCCGGACACCTCGTTGGCAACCAAAATCAAGGGGCGGCCATTGGGGCTTTGTTCGGCTGGAATTGTCGTCAAGCCTTCGGCCCCCAAATCGCCGCTGGTTCTTATGTTAAAGGGCGAATCGAAACATCGAATGTTAATGTAGTCAACATAAAATGCCTCGCTTGGATTGGTGATGTCATACATGAACACCCCACCTATACGCTCCAAACCGATAATGGCATATATCCTGTCGCCTACCCTTATGGTTTGCACATCTTCCGGTTCTGGGCCTTTCCGATTGCTCCTGTTGTTAATGGCATTGGAACTATGGTTGGCGTTGAAGTTATTCGGGAACATTCTTGCCGTTACCCTTTCAAACTCGCTGCCGCTGTCAAAGACCAGTTCCATGGTATCGGCCCTGAAAATCGAGAAGCTGCGGCTTCCCAATAGATAGGTGCGATTGTTGTCAAGACCGTCTTTATATTCGCTTATAATGGCTTCCACGTTCGGGGTATTCCCGATGGGGATTCTGTGCGTGTCCTCGAAGTCGCCCCATTCCCTGGCATCGCCTTCGTTGGCGGTTAGGATATACTGCACGCCGTTAATGTTGATGGTGGCTATTCCGTCGGGCATAAACACGCCAAAGACGTTCTCATTTTGGATTGTGATTTGACTACCAGTGTGAAGCGCAATCTCGTTACCCGGCAGGCTGTGATCCACAACGCCAAGACCCCTGATGGACACGAACTCGTAGGTTGCCATGTCAAACACCGCGATTGCGTTGTTTTCCTGCAACGACACGAAAGCCAGTCTGCTGTCTTCGGTTACCGCAATGTATTCCGGCTCCAAGTCGCGGGACGGCGGTACGCCGGGCTTTAACAGAACGCCGTTTGCAACAAGCTCGCTTCTCCTGTTGTCCCAGGCATGAAAGCCCACGGTTCTTACATAGCTATCCGCCAGCCTTACCAAGGTGATGCTGCCCTCCGGGTCAACAGCCCCTGGACCAAAACCGTCCCTGGGTTCGCCTTCGTTGGCCGTAAGAACGTATTCGCCGTTGGGGGTAAACACAATCATGTCGGGCTGAACGCCGGAACGATAATGCCTTAGGTAATTGCCGTCAAAGTCCATAATAACGATAAAACCGTTTTGCGTAAAATCCGGATGCTGTATGGCTACTGCGATGATTTCCCTTTGCACGTTAATGGCCACGCTGGTAGCGTCGCCGGCATCGAAACCACGGGCTTGCCCTATTGCGGCGATGTCAATGCGGCGTACCAAGGTCGGGTTTCTTGGGTTAGAGATGTTCACAATGTCGATTGCCTGCAAGTAATCGCTTACCACGTAAAAGTTTTGGTTTACGGGGTTGAAGACGACGATTTCCGCGCCTTCCGCACCGGTGTCGTAGCTGGCCAGGTGGACAAGCCTGCCAGTGTCGCTTTGCGCGGTTACTCTGGGGGGCGGTGCTTCGGGGGCAGGCCTGGCACCGGCACATGCGATTAGTCCAATGGTAATTGCCGCCATGGCAATACTGGTTGTCAGTGTTTTCTTCACGGTTGTCTCCTTATCGGTTTGAGTTTCTTATAATGGACCAAGTATAAGGATGGTTTGTCAGGCCCCGATAAGATGCGTGTTAGTTTTTCGTTAAAGTTTGCCCGTAATAAGCCCCCACCCTGTGTGAAAGTAGAAATTTCGTTCCGACACCCTTGCGCCTTCCAGGTTTTATTCCACCGTACCCTTGACATTCCGATTTAGCAGATATACAATAAACCCATGCATTATGAGTGGGATGAGGTAAAAAATGCGCAGAACATAGCCAAGCACGGACTTGACTTCTCCGATGCATGGCAAGCGCTTGAAGACCCTCATCGCATAACTTTCGCTGACAATAGGAAGGACTACGGCGAGGAAAGACTTGTCACGATTGGCAAAGTTGGGGAAGAAATCGTCACCTCTGTTTGCCATACCGACAGGAAAGGCGTCGTCAGGGTAGTTTCTTTTCGAAAGGCCAGCAGAAAGGAAAGGATGGCTTATTATGGCAATGGTTAGAATGACTTCGGATGAAATCCGCAAGCGTCAGTCCAAGACGGACTGGAGCAGGGTAAAGGCTTTGGAAGACACGGACATTGATTTTTCCGACCTCCCAGAGGCGACGGACAAACAGTTGGCGAGTGGTACTTTTGACCGTGCAGCGAATCTCGGCCGCCCTAAACTCAAGGACGAAGACCGGAAGATCGGCACGTATATCCGCTTTTCGCCGCGTGTGCTTAACCACCTGCGAGCCTCGGGGAAAAACTGGCAAACGCGGCTTTCCAAAAAGGTGGAGGAGTTGGTGGACGCAGGCGAGCTGTAAATTTCATCCCCGTAGACACAAGAACGGAGGTATGACGGAACTCACGGATGGCTGTCTGTATGCGGCGAGAAAGGCACCCCCTTTCACCGCTGTCCGTAATAAGCCCCCGCCCCGTGCTTGCGTTCCCAGTGCTTCCTGATGATATGGCCGGGCAAGGGCTGTGCCTGTGGATTAAGGCTTAACGTTAGTTGCGCCATTTTGCAGACTTCTTCCAAAACCGCACTGTGATACACAGATTGTGCGGCGGTGTTGCCCCAGGTAAACGGCCCGTGCCCTGCCACCAGTACCATGGGAACATGAGCATGATTCAGTTGTTCCTTCTCGAAAGTCTCAACAACAAGATTCCCGGTCTCAAGCTCGTAGTCGTTTTTGACGGCCTGTTCGTCCATGAAATCTGTGCAGGGAATCTCCTCCGTGCAATGATCCGCATGGGTTGTGCCAAGCACGGGAACGGACTTCCTGGCCTGGGCCCACGCTACCGCATACGGTGAATGGGTGTGGGTTATTCCCCTTATGCCGGCAAACTTCCGATACAGCACCATGTGTGTCTTCGTGTCCGAGGAAGGGTTAAGGTTACCGTCAACTTTTTTGCCATCAAGGTCAACCAGCACCATCGATTCTGGCCGCAGTTCGTTGTAAGCTACCCCCGACGGCTTTATGGCAAACACGCCTTTGTCGGGATCAAAAGCGGAAACGTTGCCCCAAGTGTAGATGGCAAGGCTCTGCTTTTTGATTTCAAGATTCGCCTCGTATGCCTCTTCCCGCAGGGCTTTGTACGCATCCATGCTAACGCCCCGACCAATACGCCTCGCCCCAGCGAAGCTCGTCACGCAGCCTGTCGGGTTTGGTGTTCCTGTCAATCAACACGAACTCAATGCCGTTCATTTCGGCCCAGTCACGGAAATGCTCCGTCGTTAAAGCCCTTGCATACACGGAGTGATGGGTTCCGCCGGCGAGTATCCAGGCCTCGGCGGATTCGCTAAGGCTGGGGTAGGGTTTCCAGAGGGCACGGGCAACCGGAAGCTTAGGCATGGCGTTTTCGATTTTGACAGTCTCGACTTCGTTGACAATCATCCTAAAGCGATTTCCAAGATCCACCAGTGTCGCCAAAACCGCAGGGCCAGGTGCCGCATCAAACACCATGCGAGCAGGATCGCCCTTGCCACCGATTCCCAGCGGATGTACCTCTATACGTGGTTTGCCGTCCGCAATGGTGGGGCATACCTCCAGCATATGCGCACCAAGGGCGGCTTCCCTGCCTGGCTCGAAGTGGTAGGTGTAATCCTCCATGAAAGAAACACCGCCTGGCAAGCCAGAGGCCATAACCTTGGCGCAACGGGTAAGCATGGACTGTTTCCAATCGCCCTCCGCACCGAAGCCATAGCCCTGTTCCATAAGCCGCTGGGCGGCAAGGCCTGGCAACTGGGGCAGGCCGTGGAGATCCTGGAAAGTGGTGGTAAAGGCTGCGGCGTTTTCGGCCACAAGCATTTCCTTTAAGGCTATTTCTATTTTTGCCTGCTCCAACATGGCAGTTCGGGCCTTCCCTGGCTGGGCAAGATCCGGCGCAATCTCGTACAAAGCGGCGTAGTCATTTGCCAAGGCTTCCGCCTGCCCGTCACTTACTTGCCCATAACGCATGGCAAGCTCGCCGATGCCCCAGGTGTTTACCTGCCAACCAAGCTTGACCTGCGCCTCGACCTTGTCGCCCTCGGTTACCGCCACCTCTCGCATGTTGTCCCCAAGCCGCAGAACCACGGAATTCCTGCCTGCAAGACAGGCGGCGGCGGCCCGCATCCAAACGCCAATGCGGCGGCGCACTTCCTTGTCCTGCCAAAAACCGGCAATGACTTTGCGAGGCAACCGCATCCGTGCGTGGATATGTCCGTGCTCCCTATCACCGTGGGCCGATTGGTTCAGGTTCATAAAATCCATGTCAATCGAGGCCCAGGGGATGTCCCGGTTAAACTGTGTATGCAGGTGCAACAGCGGCTTGCGGTTTGTGGCAAGGCCGTGTATCCACATTTTTGACGGAGAAAAAGTATGCATCCAGGTGATTATGCCGGCACAGACCGCCGCCGCATTTGCTTCCTCGAAAAGCCCACGGATTGCCTGCGGCGTTATCGCCGTGGGTTTCAAAACCACCGTGCCAGGGAGCAAGGGGTCTTTGTTGAATTCATCCGCCATGATCCGTGCGTTCACGGCAACCTGCCTGAGGGTTTCATCCCCGTAAAGATCCTGACTGCCGACGATAAACCAGTATTCAATTTTTTTCAGTTCCATTGCGATCTCCTTACAAGTTTTCCACAGCGGCCCGCTCGATGGCAAGCCCTGTTGTATAGCGTTTCATGAATTGCTCAAAACCTTTCACATCTTTTGGATCGGGTTCTATCGTGACACCCGTTTTCCCAGCAAAGACTTTTTCGGCAAGAAATTGCTCCAGGCTTTCCCCTTCCTGCCCTTGCCGCATAAAGGCGGCGAGAAGCGCTATACCCCAGGCCCCCCCCTCGCCTGCGGATTCCATCACCGATACTGGAGTGTTAAGCGCACCAGCCATTAACCGCTGGCCTACGTCTTTTGTCTTGAACAAACCGCCGTGACCTAAAAGGCTGTCAAGGGCTACGCTTTCCTTTTCGGTAAGTATATCCATTCCAAGTCTCAAAGTGCCCATTGCGGAAAAGAGCAGAGTCCGCATAAAGTTGGCAAGGGTGAAATTGCTGTCGGGCAAACGGACAAACAGAGGGCGGCCCTGCTCAATGCCGGTAAGATGTTCGCCAGAATGATAGTTGTACGACAACAGTCCTCCGCAGTCCGCCTCCCCTTCCAGGGCCTTTGAGTACAGCGTTTCGTAAAGTACGGACGTGTCAGTGCTTGCGCCAGTCAGGCTAGTCAATTCGTTAAAAAGCTTAACCCAGGCATCAAGATCGGTGGTACAGTTATTGCAATGTACCATGGCAACAAGCCTACCCGTGGGGGTTGTAACCATGTCGATTTCCGGATACACCTTCGACAATTCCTTTTCCAACACAATCATTGCGAAAATCGAAGTCCCAGCCGAAACGTTTCCGGTACGTTCGGTAATGCTGTTGGTCGCTATCATTCCGGTGCCGGCATCTCCCTCCGGCGGACAGAAAGGAATCCCGGCTTTAAGCTGCCCGGATGGATCCAGCAGCTTTGTCCCCTCCAATGTGAGAAGTCCGGCCTTTTCCCCAGCGTTTAAAGTCTTGGGAAGTATGTCCTCGATTTTCCAGCCGAACCCAAATGGCTTTACCAGTTCCTCGAATTGTTGCAACATACGTTTGTTGTAATCATTGGTTGCGCTGTCGAGGGGAAACACGCCAGAGGCATCGTCAAGGCCAAGCACTTTCTGGCCCGTCAGTTTCCAGTGCACATAACCTGCCAGGCTTGTCAAAAAAGCGACATCCTTTACATGGGGTTCTTTGTTTAGCATCGCCTGGTATAGATGTGCGACGCTCCAGCGTTGGGGTATGTTGAACCGAAACAGACCCGTAAGTTCTGTCGCAGCTTTTTCCGTAAAAGTGTTACGCCAGGTGCGGAACGGGACAAGCTGATTGCCGTCTTTGTCGAATGCCAGGTAACCGTGCATCATTGCGGAAACGCCGATGGCACCGACCGTGACAAGGGGCAAACCGTAGCGTTTTTGCACATCGACCGCCAAATCCCGAAAGCTGCCTTGCAGCCCTGCCCATACATCGTCCAAGCTGTAAGTCCACACCCCGTTTTCCAGGCGGTTTTCCCAGGCGTGGCTACCCGTGGCAATGGGAGAATAATTATCGTCAATCAATATTGCTTTGATGCGAGTGGAGCCAAACTCGATCCCCAGGGCTGTTTTCCCTTCGATAATGGCCTGTTTTGTGTTCATGATGGATCAAAGTTTATTGCCCTGGTGCGCCACTGTCAAGAAAAACTTCGTTTGCAAGGGTTCTGCATTTTGCCAGCGGTTAGTGGTTAGCGAAGAACAAAGTCGCCAGGAATTTCCAATTTCATCGTGTAGCCGCTTTGCACTACAACGTATAATGGTGTTTACCCGTTTAGGTAAACACCACCCTGGGGGTTCGGGGATTGCGCTAGGCTTTCCCCGTTTCGCTATTCCCTCGTCACTATAACCCCGTAATACCCCATTGTCGCAAGCCTCCCTACCGCGGCCTGGACTTCCGTTCCGCGTATTCCTTCAAGCACCACGCGGAAAAATCCCCCACTCCGTTCATAGCTTGGGTCAAAATCAGCCTCCCTTAGCCTGACGTGGGTGTTGACCGCATTGCGAGGTTCACTAAAGGAACCCACCTGTATCCTATACGTGCTGTTCGGGTCTGTCGTTATGACGGGAACCCTGACAACCGGCGGTGGACTTGCGGGTATTATTTGCGGCGGCGGTGCGGCTGCCTGTACCGGCGGCCACTCCTCTACGATTACAGGTTGCGGAGTGGGTTGAACTATCCGTTGTTCTACGGGAGGTGGAAAAACTGGTTCTGCCATGATGGGTGCCGGATGTGTTGGCATTACAATTCTTTCGGGCTGGGGTTGTACCATTGGCACGACTGGCACAACGGTTACCGCTTGCTCCGGTGGTGGAGCGACCGGTGTCGCCTGCGGAGTCGGCACGACTACCACGGTCGGCGGCTGGGAATGATCGGGTGCATGGAATATGTTTATCGTTATTGGCACGTTGGGAGGCACTTCCGTGGGAACCGATACGCGAGTGGGTTCTTGGTGCTGAACCGGTGGCGGTTGCACGAAAGCCTGCGGTTGATGCTGTACCGGTGGATGCGCAAAGGCCTGCGGCGGCTGATGCTGTACCGGGGGCGGTGGTGGCGGCTGAACCTGCGGCTGTGCAGGAGGCGGCCACTGGCCCGTTGCCAGGATCGTTTCTATTATTACCGGCGCGGTACCCGTGACAATCATGCCAAGGTGTTCGGCAGCGGCCTGGGAGACATCGATTATCCGGCCTTCCACAAAAGGCCCGCGGTCGTTCACCCTGACCGAAACTTGACGGTTGTTGTTCCTGTTGGTGACAAGCAGAAACGTCCCGAAAGGCAGTGTGGGATGGGCCGCAGTAAAATGGGAGGAGTTAAAAATCTCCCCCGAGGCGGTTGGCCTTCCTTCAAATTGTGGTCCGTACCAGGAAGCAATCCCTTCCTGCCTAAAATTCTCCCCTGTGGGAGTCATGGGGGCCTGGGCTGCCAAGCTCTGCGGAACGAGCAGGATGGCAATATAGCAGGCAAATACAGAAATAATTATGCGTCTCATACCAATCATTATCGGCACTTTTGGGATTTAGTTCACAAAGAATGGCGAGAATTGCCTTTAAAGGCAAAAACCCACATCCAGCGTAAAGTGCCGAATGTGGGCCTGGTTTTGGAAATGATGCGGAATTACGTCTATTCCGCCGCTCTCCGTGCAGACATAACGGGGGGGAACGAACCAAAGGTGGGTTCATCAAAGCCGGAACCGGTCGAAACGGCGTTCAACTCGGGATTATAACGGTGGTGCAGGGTTACGTTCCTGATTAGCTGCATTATTCCGTTAGCCCCGGATCCCCAGCCTGTCACGCCAAGGCCGAAGAAGAACGGCCCGGTTTCGTCTGGACCAGGGATGGCATTTGCACGATTGCCTGCGAACTGGCCATGCGCTCGCACCCCACCAGTAATGTCGTACTCTATGGTGAACCATTCATTGGGGACACCCAAGGCCTCCCAGTTCCTATCCGTGGCATCCATGATGAACGGCCCATTGTAGGTACCAGTGCCATAGGGGTTTGTCTCGCTGTCGCTGAAGGTAATGTAGCGAAGGCTACCGTCCTCTGACACTCGAAAGTGGTACTCCCTGTAATTGCCCATAAGCCTTGTGCCGCGAAGCCCAAACGGGTTTGTAAAGCCTGCCTCATCCAGCAAATACTCCGCACTTATATGGGAGAAATCGGCCCATACCGTTCCAGGGGGAAGGTCAAACCTAAAAATCGCATAGGCCCCGTTTTCCAGGAAGAGCCTTTCCGTTCCAGGAGGCGGCGCCTCCAGTTCAATTGCAACGACGGCGGGTGGTGGGGCGACTGGAGGGGGCGCACCACCGCATCCTACAAGGGCAATTGCCGTCATTATCGCGGCTGCCACGAAAAACCATTTTGCCATTTTCATTTTGTTTCTCCTCCTAACACAAGTAAAGATACGACTTACGGGATACCGCCCGTAACTGGTTGTTGGCGATACGAGCCAGGGCTTTCCTTATAACATGGAAAGCCCCAGTGTTCATGAAAGATTAATATTACTCTGCCTCGGCATCATACGCTTCGACATATTCCACCGCCGCCGCTGGGACAACTTCCGCTGCCGGGAGGGGTGGTCCAGCCACTCGCCAGGAGAACATAGCACAGCAGGTCCATCCGGCAAAGGTGGGTTCTTCAAAGCCGGAACCGAACGAGACCACGCTCAGTGCGGGGTTGGTGCGGTGGTGCAGGGTGACGTTCCGGATATACTGCTGTATCCCGTGGAACATATCATCGCCCGATATACCAACGCCGACAAAGAACGGCCCCGTATCGTCTGCGGCAGGCAGGGCATTTGTTCTGTCGAATTGACCATGTGCCGCTGCCCCGGTAATGTCGTACCTTACGGTAAACCATTCATCGGCAACGGCGCCCAGGCTCGCCCAGTCAGGTGTTCCCATGTTGTTGTGCATGATAAACGGCCCGTTCCAGGTGCCGGTACCAAACTCGTTTACATACTGGTCACCCAGGGGAATGGCGCGCCATCCAAAGCGCTCGCTAACAAGGGTAAAATGCTCTTCCCTGTAAACACCCATCAGCCTCCAGTGGCGTGTCGGCAGCCTCATGCTTCTTTCGTCCAGCATGAAGTCTACGGTGATATGGGAATAATCGCCCCATACCGCACCAGCAGGAAGATCAAACCGGTAGATCACATACGCTGCGTTTGCCAGAAGTACCCTTTCCGTTCCAGGCGGCGGCGGTGGCAAGTCATCGGGATCAACCCTCGCAGTCGCACATCCCACCAGGGCAATCGCTATCGTTATAGCGACTGCCGCGAGAAACCATTTCGTCATTTTCATTTCGTGTCTCCTTTGAAGCACTCAGCTTTACGGGATTCTGCCCGTAAACAGGTAAATCTATAATCATCGCGCAACGCACGATATCCCCTATAAAATATGGCCGCATTTTTAGGGAGGACTTCTACTCCACCATGTCCTAGCATACCACTGTTTGCGAATTTCCACAATAATAAAATTACAGGGTACGACAAAAAACACTGCCGTTTGGGGCAGAAAAGCCCGTTCCATGGGTTTTTCAAAAAAAAGCTTGACTTATGCGAATTGCCCTTGTACAATTGTGGGTTAGGAAGACAGCTTGGTTTTCCCTATTAAACTATCCGGAAAGGAGAGGTGTGTATGAAGAAGTTTGGTTTGGTTTTGGTGACATTGATGGTCGTGGCGGCCATTGGCTTTGTGGGATGTGCAGGCGGTCCGAGGCAAGCACCTGGTGAAGGCCCTGAATTCTCCTTTGATCTTGAGGGGATGGGGATTCAGACCAGGAACGAAGAAGCCCTTGTGGGAAGGTGGGCTGACTTCATGATCCTCCTTCCTGCTCTCCCCGATGTTGATTTTACCGCTTTTTCCAGGGTCACCATCGTGGCGAACTACTTTAACGAAGCTGGCGAGCAGATATCGCATCAGGATGATATGGTAATGGTTACCCTTGTATACGATCCTGAGGGCGATATTAGGGGACCCGAGATGGGGCCTGGGCCGAATACGCCCCTCAAGCAGTTTAACGTTGGCGGTGGTTCGGGGTCTGTCCACAGGGAACGGGGGAGCATACTAAGGCTTACCAGGCAGCCGATGGCTGTTTTGCTGCAGAATGCCAACCCCATGGTAAGGTACATTGAGCTGGTGGAATTGACCTTCCACAACCGCTAGTACCCATCATTTACTGGCGAAAAAGCTGTTCGCCTGGCGCTCAAATCTTTGGATGCCAGGTTGGACAGCTTTTTTTGGCGGATTGCCTGGTTTCGAAGTCCAAAGCGATTCCTATGCTCCGTTGACAATGCCATGCGACACGCCTATGCTAAAGGCATGGCAGGAGCACTTTTGAAGGCGGAAAACGCCGCCGAAACAGGATGGACCTACGCTGACTATAAGGCCTGGGAGCTAAAACCCGGCGAGCGCTGGGAAATCATCTACGGCGAAGCCTTCGCCATGTCGGCCCCGAACGCCTATCACCAAGCCATCCTTGGGGAGATGCACAGGCAAATCGCCACCTTTTTGCTGGGCAGGGAATGCAAGGCGTACCTTGCGCCATACGACGTGCGGCTGTTTTGGGAAGAGGGCCCCGACGGCGAGGACGTCGGCAGTGACGACACCGTCGTGCAACCGGACATTTCCGTGGTCTGCGACAAGAAGAAACGTGGCCTGGAGGGCTGCCGAGGTGCGCCGGACTTCGTGGCGGAAATTCTGTCCCCATCCAACACGGCGATCGAGATGCAGAGAAAGTTCAACCTGTACCGCGACGCCGGCGTGCGCGAATACTGGGTGGTGGACGGCGAAAGCAAGTCCGTTATCGCCTACCTTTTCGACGGCGACAGGGTCGCGTCCAAAACCTACGGGGAAAATGACACCGTGGCGGTGGCTTCGCTTCCCGGCCTTTCGGTAGAGCTGACACCCGTCTTCGACGAGTAACTCGCTACGTTCCCAGTATCAGGCAACCTTAGGTAGGTGCGGCGGTGCCTGCGGAGCCACACAGGTGGACATAATTTCAAAATATTACCGAAAAGCGTGCTTGCAAAGCTCATTCCCTTGCTGTATAATACCGAATCATATGTTTTAAGATTTCGGAGGAAAAACATGAAAAAATTGACAGCACTTATCTTGGGTCTGTTTGTGGTGGGTTCCGTCTTTGCTGGCGGTAGGCGTGACGATGCTCCATTGATTGGCATTGCTATGCCCGAAACCCACGTCGAAAGGTGGATAGGGGACGGCAATCGGCTTAGGGACGAGGCCATTAGGCGTGGCTTTAGGGCGGAGGTCATGTGGGCCGATGCGAACCAGGCCGTGCAGAACACCCACATCCAGAGCTTTATCGTTCAGGGTGCAAGGCTGCTCATAGTGGGTAGCATCAACGAGGGTGTCGGTTCGGCCGTCGCCGAGGCCGCACGGGAAGGGATCCCGGTTATCGCTTACGACCGGATTATCTCTGGTTCCGGCGACTATGACTACTTCATCACTTTCAACAACTTCGAAGTGGGCCGAATGCAGGGTCAAAGCATCGTGAGTGCGCTGGATCTGTACAATGTTACATCCGCCAACCCCAAGAACATCACCCTGTTTGCCGGTTCCCCCACGGACGGCAACGCCTTCTTCTTCTTTGATGGCGCGATGAACGTTCTTCTGCCCCACATCGACAGGGGTGCCCTGAATGTCGTCGGTCCCTTCCCCAGGAGTGCCGCTGACATGGCCAACTTTATGGCTATCGCCACCACGGACTGGATGCCCATTCATGCCAGAACACGCATGGACGACCTGCTTACTGGCGTGGCCGCGAATGTCACCCTGGATGCGGTGCTTGCCCCCAACGACACCCTGGCTAGGGCCATCATCGAATCGCTCAGGGCCGACGTAAGGTACCAGGCCAGGCTTCCGGTGGTTACTGGGCAGGATGCGGAATTCGATTCCATGGTTGCGATCTGGAACGGCGATCAGTACAGCACCGTTTTCAAGGACACCAACCAATTGGCTGCCGCCGCCGTTCTTCTGGCTTACCAGATCCTTAACAACAGGCCCCGCAACATTCCCGGTGCGGTTCTTGCCGAGGACATCGGGCTTGGCGAAATTGGCGATACCGGCGTAAGGCGTGTACACACCTTCCTTCTGGAGCCTATCCTGGTTACCAGGCAGAACTTCAGTGTGCCGATCGATGCTGGTTTCTATGATGCCACTCAGACCGCCCAGTTGAGGGGACTGCAGTAGAATCGTACATCTGTAACGTTTTAGGCTAATGTTCCTTTTACGATGGAGCCCCTTGTATTCGAGGGGCTTCGTTGTATTAGCACAGGGAGATTATGAGCGAGTACATTCTTGAAATAGGAAGGCTGACAAAGGAATTCCCCGGGGTCAAGGCTCTTGATAATGTCGCTCTTAAAGTGAAGAAAGGGGAGATACATTCCATCTGCGGCGAAAACGGCGCGGGAAAGTCCACGCTGATGAGTTGTATTTCCGGCGTTTACCCCAAGGGTAGCTACGAAGGCTCGGTGTTGTTCAAGGGGCGCGAGACATCCTACCGCAGCGTCAAGGACAGCGAAAAGGAAGGGCTGGCCATCATCCATCAGGAGCTTGCCCTAAGCCCCTATCTATCAATTTACGAAAATATTTTCCTTGGGCACATGCAGACGAAGTTCGGTGTGATCAACTGGAACAAGTACATAAAGGAATCGAAAAAATATCTTGACATCGTGGGTCTGAACGAGCCGCCGGCAACCGTGGTTGGCAGATTGGGGGTGGGCAAGCAGCAGCTTGTGGAAATCGCCCGTGCCCTGTCCAAAAATGCCGAACTGCTTATCCTTGACGAGCCGACTTCTTCCCTTAACGATGACGAAAGCGAAAAACTCTTAAACCTGATTCTGGAATTCAAACGTCAGGGCATAACATCGGTAATCATTTCCCACAAGCTTAACGAAGTCCTCAAGGTTGCCGACACGGTTACGATTCTGCGTGATGGCAAATCCATTAGTACCTACGACGTAAAAGCCGACAAACTTACCGAGGAAATGATCATTAAGGACATGGTGGGTCGTGATTTGACCCAGCGTTTCCCCCAACGCCGTTCCTCGCCTGGCGAAACTGTGATGGAAGTCAATAACTGGACGGTCTATCATCCCGAATACCACAGCATTAAAGTTGTTGACGATGTTTCTTTTTATCTGCGGAAGGGCGAGATACTTGCCTTCTGCGGCCCGATGGGTGCTGGGCGCACCGAACTTATGATGAGCATTTTTGGCAAGTCATACGGTTCCCGTAGCGTGGGGGAATTGCAGGTCAACGGGAAGCCCTGCGTTTTCAACAGCACAAAGGCGGCAATACGTTCCAGGCTTGGCTATATTTCCGAAGACCGCAAGAGCCTGGGCTTGGTTCTTATACAGGACGTTAAAACAAATATTGCCCATGCCAGCCTGAAAAAGCTTTCCCGTTTTGGGATTATGAACGGCCAAAAGGAAATTCGGGAGGCGGAACATTACAGGAAGGAACTCAACATAAGAACGCCTTCTGTGAACCAGATTGTGCGTAATCTTTCCGGCGGCAACCAGCAGAAGGTGGTTGTAAGCAAGATACTGCTGGCCGATCCTGAAATTCTGATTGTCGATGAACCGACCAGGGGTATTGACGTTGGCGCAAAAACGGAAATCTACGGCATTCTGAACGACATGATTGCCGCTGGCAAAAGCATCATCATGGTAACTTCCGAACTTCCCGAAGCGCTGGGTATGGCGGATCGCATCTACGTGATGAACGAAGGCAAAATAAAAGGCGAGTTGTCGAGCGAAGAGGCAAGCCAGGAAAAAATTATGCGCATGGCGCTGATGGGATAAACAAGAGGAGATATTATGGGGACCAAGGTTGTTCGCACTTCCGATGCTAAGACGCTTATCAAGAGCAACATTAGAAGTTATTCGATGTTCATAATACTGGTGCTGATTATGGTGATCTTCGCCTTGCTGACTGGCGGGATCAACCTAAGTCCGCGAAACATCACCAACATTTTTTTCCAATACAGTTACGTGCTTATTCTTGCGGTTGGCATGGTGCAGGTAATTATAGTGAAGGGAATCGATCTTTCGGTCGGTTCGGTTTGCGCCTTTGTCGGGGCCTTAAGTGCGATGATCTACAACACAGGCGTTGGAATGCCGATTACGCTTGTTGCCTCGATAATGATAGGCATGGGCATTGGTGCCTGGCACGGTTTGTGGGTGGCTTATGCCAAACTGCCGGCGTTTATCGTAACCCTTGCCGGTATGCTCCTTTTCCGTGGGCTAACCTTAACCGTCACCAGGGTTAGACCCATCAGCCTTATAGACAACTACTACGCCAGGCTTTCCACCGGAACCCTGGACGGGGCGTTGGGTCTCGACAGAATAGGCCCGTATTATCCCATGGCCCTTGTTTTTGCGATTGTTTTTATCGCGCTGTTCTTTGCCGTGGAGTTTATAGGCCGCAGGACAAGGATTGCGAATGACTTTGAAGTTCCCCCACTTCCATTGTTTATCGTCAAGCTAGTTGTCATAAGCCTTTTGGTGTTGTGGCTTGCCGAACGCTTTGCCAGTTTCCGGGGCCTTCCAAATGTGGTGATAGTGCTTGGCATTACGGTTTTTATTTTTCACTTTATCCTTAACCACACGGTTTTAGGCCGTTACATTTATGCCGTCGGCGGAAACGACCGTTCGGCAAAGCTTTCGGGCATAAACTCCGAGCTTGTCACTTTTATTGTGTTCGTCTTTATGGGTAGCCTTGCTGGGCTTGCCGGTGTTATCTTCACTGGGCTTATGAACACCGCCCTTCCCAGCGCCGGTAACCTTTTTGAACTGGATGCCATTGCCGCATCTTACATTGGCGGCGTTTCCGCTGGCGGCGGTATAGGTTCGGTAATCGGGGTCATCGTCGGTGGCATTGTTATGAGTGCCATCAACAACGGCATGTCTTTGATGAACCTTGGCCATCACTTGCAGTTGGTGGTTAAGGCGTTTATACTTCTTTTGGCTGTGTTCTACGACATTTACACTCGCCGCAAATCTGGACTGGGATGATGATTGACGGCAACCTCGTTTGGGCGAGTTGCCGCTTAAATGCCGCTGCCTAAATTATTTTCCCCTGATTTTTCCGTCTCTGCCGCTTTCTTTTTGCGTAAGAACGTTTTGATAAAAAGCCAGCGTATTACCCCATACAGCACGAAGACGCAGAAGCCAAGGGCCATTGTAAGCTGGATGTTCCAGATCATTAGGGGGATTACGAACAGGATTAACAGGAAAGTGGAAAACCTTTTCTTGCCTCGCAGAAAACGGTTTACAATGTGGGGGTAGGGAATGCGAGTAACCATAAGAATTCCCGCCAATAGCGTTACCAAGGGCAGGATCCATACGGTTGCAACCGCGAATTCATTGGTGGACACGACGTACCACTGGGTAAACCTGGGCAGAAAATCCTGCTGGAAAATGATTATGCTAACGATGATACCTGCAGCCGGCGGCGAGGGTAGGCCCACGAAACCTAAATGGGCATCATCATTCTTGTTTTCGACGTTGAACCGTGCCAGGCGTATAATTGCGCACATGACGTATACGATGGCAATTAGATACACGACCCTTTCGGGGATAAGGATGGAACTATGGTCTGTTAGCGTTAGGTAATGGGTATATGCCTCCACCAAATTCAGCATTAGGAATGCAGGGGCCACACCAAAGGAAATGACATCGCAAAGGCTGTCAAGCTGGGCGCCAAAGCTTGAAGTGGATTTGCTTATTCTTGCTATATGACCATCCATCATGTCGGCAATCATCCCCAGGAAAATCAGGTAACCTGCAATGGCAAAAAACGAAAAGTTTGCTGCCGGGAACATTTCCGTTTCCCATGCGACACCTATCCCCTGGCTTGCAAAAACAATAGCGGTAAAGCCGCACAAGCCATTCATCAAAGTGACGAGCGAGGGAAGGACGGCAATGTGTTTTAGCTTCCTTCTTCTTCGGATGCCCCTTACACCCAGGGAGGGTCGTCGTCTATTCATGGCTTGTACACGATTAGGGGGCTAAGGCCGGCGTTGACCTTGTCGCCGATTTTTACCGCAATGTCATAATTGTCCGAAAGGGGGATGTACAGTTCCGCCCTGGAGCCGAACTTGATCATGCCGAATTTGTCGCCCTGCGAGTATTCCTTACCTGGTTCCGCTTTGCAGACAATGTGACGGGCCACGGCTCCGCTTACCTGCCTTACTAGAAGCCTGTGGTGGGGTTCGGCAAGCCTGGTCATGAGCACCTCATTTGCCTCGTTGACCCTGCCAGAGTCGGCGGCCATGGCGTTCTTGAATTGCCCCTTTTTATAGTTGACCGCCTCGACACGAGCCGAACAGGGCATGCGGTTTACATGGACGTTAAAGATGCTAAGGAACATCCCTATGCGCATTGCCTTGCCGCCGAGTTCAGGGCTTTCGACTTCCAAAATGTCCGTTATCGTTCCGTCCGCCGGGGAAAGCAGGACAAGCTTGTCCAGGGGGATTTTTCGCTTGGGATCCCTAAAAAACGCAAGCATCCAGACCAGAACCAGAATAAGAACCGCTGCAAGTAGGATGAGGGGAATGCCCAGGGGCATAGCAACAAGTAGCACGACCATAAGTGCCAGCGTAAGGGCGGGATAAACCAGCACCTGTGGCAAGCCGTATCTTGTGATGGGTATACGCATAGGTACATTCTAGCCTAAGCTGGCTCGATGCACAATGCATGTTCATGGGCATGGTTGTTGGGCAGGAACGCTATCTTGCATGTAACAAGAGCGGCAAAAAACGGTTTTTATGGTGGTATTGTACCGCAAAGGAGAGCTTGTTGACAATATATAGGTCATCTTGGTTTAAGTGTGGCTTGGTGAGCCTTTCTAATTACCGAAGTCTATTTATCCTGCTCCTGTGTGTATTAATGGCGCAGGCTAGGCCTGTGTATCCCCAGGATGCGTGGGATGAACCAGAATTCTCGCAAGGCAGGGCATGGGACGAACCTGTGCCCATGACCCTGGGAGAAACCATGGTAGCTGGGCTTATCGCAAGCGGGTACTGCCTGCTTAGCAATGCGATTGTCATGTCTTTTAACAGATTCGTGATCAATGCTCCCTGGGCCGTGCCTACGGCTCAGGACATTCGGCGCAATTTTACCGAACCCTGGAAATGGGAGGACAGGGGCGGTTTTAAGGCAAACCATCTGGGGCATCCCATTCAGGGCATGACTTATTTTAGTGCAGGGCGAGTAATGGGGTTCGGATTTTACAGTTCGGCATTTTTCAGCGCATTTGGCAGTTTTACGTGGGAGGCGTTCGGCGAAAGCTCACAGGCTTCGATAAACGATTTTTACATCACGGCTCCCACTGGCCTATCCTTGGGGGAAATAATGTTCCGCCTGTACATGCAGGCCCATGCCGCTGGAGTTCCAGCTTTTGTAACGTTTATTATGAACCCAACGCTCGGTGTTCACAGGCTCTTGACTAACTGGGAACCACCCACCGTCGAAAGAAATTTATACGACCTCCAGATCTATATTGCGGCGGCTTACACCAATATAGACTATTACGCTTCTGGCCCTATGCTTGCCGTGGGTGGCCGGCAGGAACTCTTCTCCCATACGGGACCTTTTGTAGATGTCGGTTTTCGGGTTATCTACGGCGATCCCTTTGTGCAGGGTACCTGGGTTCCTTTCAGGCATTTTGAATTTTTGGCTTCCTTCGGTTCGGATATGCACCGCCACAACGACTTCCGCATTTTTTCCAATGGCTATCTGTTCTCGTTTTCGCCCCTGCACACCGAAACTCACGCCCTAAGTACTGGGCTTTCGTTGCACTTTGATTTTGCGGCTGTCGGGGATTTCAGTATGTACTATGGCATTATCAACATGTACAGCAATGCCCTAGGCTGGAGCGTGAAATACAGGCACCTGTTTTCGCCTAACTTTGCCTGGCGGGCAAGGGCGCACGCTGCATTTACCTTTTTCGGTGCCTCTAGCTATCACAATCCAGAGAAGAGCCCTGATCGGGATATGTTAAACTACGGATACGGTATAAACCTGAAACACCTTTCCAGTTTTGAATTCGGCAGACGGAACAGGCTTGACGTACACAATTTCTTTTACTTCCAATGGTCCTACCCTGGAACAGTAACAGGGGTTCCCTTTTCGCAGGGATTCGTCCGTTGGCAGTTTCACGACTTCACGTTTTCGCACATGGTCTCGCAACACATATCCTTGGGCGGCACCTTTTCCCTCGCGACGGAACGGGGATCGTTTGGGGAGTTCCCGTCAACCAGAAAGAATCACTGGTCGGTAAGAACCTTTGTCGCATGGAACGGAAAGAACATAAGAGGGGGCAGGTAAAGAATGCAGCTCGTGCCGGCTAGAAAACCACTCTTGCCCAAATCCCCCGTTTTTCGGTATAATACGGGTAGGTATCATTCTGTAGATAGTTGGAGATAGATAGATGGGTATTATCAGCACGGTTCTCTTGGTGTTTTTTATCATTGTGGCCATTCTGC
>Ga0209755_10001806_pt1 | contig 31633 bp, 30 predicted proteins | sample TergutCo191P1_FD_187301 | JGI IMG/M metagenome (GOLD analysis project Ga0209755, IMG submission 187301) | Cornitermes sp. P1 segment gut microbial communities from Petit-Saut dam, French Guiana - Co191P1 (SPAdes) (version 2) | ecosystem: Host-associated > Arthropoda: Insects > Digestive system... | reverse complement strand
ATCGTTGTTTTATATGAAATTTTCAACGTTCAATGTGTAAAATCTCGAACGGAAGGATTGATAAATTTTTGCGGTATGGGCGTGAAAAACTCCGCGGTATGGGTGGCAAATCAAAGCGGAATATTCAGCTATTACTTTTTCTGCAAAAACCTCATCAATTTTTAGTTGCACATTCCGCTTTTCTGTGCCATAATCTAATTGGTATTTATTTGTTTTCATCAATTCAATTATACCAAAAAAGCAAGGTGGTTGCGATGGTTTTATCGCTTCCTTCTTGCTTTTTTAAGATTAAATCAATTATTTGACAACCTAACATTTTTCGACGCGTGCTGCACTAAGAAAGTGGGGCGTAGCTAAACTTTCGTTTTGCTACAGCCCCGTGTCTGGCTCCTCAAGTTGGACTCGAACCAACGACCCTGCGGTTAACAGCCGCATGCTCTACCGAATGGTAGGGTGGGCTACCTGAGGAAATGGTTGTTTGGTGCAAGAAATACGATTTAAATATCATTTTATCCTTATGGCGTAACTCTGAGTAATCCATTTTCATGCGAAACTAACATATTGCTTACTCCAAATCTATAACACTACCATTCAATATGATTCTTAATTCACTTCTTTTCATAGGGTCAGCAGTCCTTACTAAGGTAAAACCTTTCTTCTGTAATTCTCTTAAAGTATTTATTGAAATATCTGCTCTTGCTTTTAGCTTATTAAGTGTACTTTCTGTCATTTTTGTTTTTCTTAGGTGTTGCCAAAAGGGCAGTTCATCTGGGTTTTGATATTTAAGCGTATTTGTGAATATAGTGTCTGTTGAATAATTAATTACACGTGGATTATTTATTAAAATAAATTTCTCCATATTTTGATAGAAGCTATCTAGGGTGTTACCAACAGTTATCTTATCTAAAATCAAACTTTGGATTTTAGGCAGGTATTTTGTTTCCAAGGATGTCCCGCGAATATTAATCGTTGTGAAGTAATATATTCTCTTGTTATTGTATTCATCTTTACACGTTAAAATCAAGCTAAGTGAAAGACTCTTTCGGTCATATGCATCAAAATACAAATTCACATCTACACCATTCTCTGCGTAATGATACTTTATGCATGTTGTGGGTGTTTTATTATTCAAAGATTCATATTTGCCAATTAAATGACGTATCGTGTGTTCGTCCATTCACGCACCCAGTCTCTTCAGCCTGCAAGTTTTAGTTAGAGGTGTTATATAGGGCTCTATTATTCTGTATCTCCCCTATATTCTCTTCCGCTTTTATCCGAATGTTCTATCTTTGTTGGCATGGTCTCTGTCGTAACTTTTAACGCTGGATTTTGTGTTGGTTGATTATCGCTCGTATTACCACCGTTATCGCTTCCTTGTGTTGAATCTTCTGTTCTACTCATTACTCATCGCCTCTTGGTTTGTTTGCAATGTTCCTATCTGCACTTTCCCTGTACTCTTTTATAGGCAGTTCTGGTGTCTGAACATCTTTTGCTGGATTAGGATTAGGTGTTTGTGAACCACCATCTTTGTTCTTATCTTCTGACATGCTTGCTCCTCCTATATTAGTATTATTATACCGACTGTAAAACAAATGACAATTGCTAAAACAGCACAGTAGAAACAAATCATTGATGCCATAATCAAGGCAACGCGCCGATTGTTTAATTTAGCTTTTTCTTCTTGTACAGTCGCAATTAGTTTTACCCATTGATCAATTCTGTGATACTCTACAAGAAATTTTTCCCACTGTGAACTGTTCAGCACATTTTCCTTAATTATTGATATATCTGGAAAGGTTTTTGTCTTCCACCGCCATTGTGCTATTGACGCACAAATCAAGCTTCCAAGAAGGAAGAATGTTATAACAGAAATCGAAACCAAAAAGAACTTTAAAGATAAGTTGCCACGATATTGAATGCAAACCGGTGTTGCCATAAACAACGCAGCAGTCATAAAAGCAAAAACGGTCTGCATCTGGCTCGATTGCTGAATTATACTTTGCTCTCGTTTATCTTCGGCATCATATTTCAATGTAGCCAATTCTTTGATGTGTCTATACTGTGGTGTTATTTGGTCGGGAGAACTCTCCTCAACAGCGTCTACTTTACTTGTCTTAACTTTTCGCCACAATTTCAACACCCTCCTATTCAACCCGCTCGTATGGGTATAGGTTCTTAATATTCCGATGTAAGTAAGAACCAACTGACGGGGCTGCTATCAAGCCTTCAAACTCACTAATGGATACGCCTTTATAAACGTACATAGTATTACTTAAAAAACTTACATAAAGCAGCTGATTATTTTCATCGTAACCAATAGAATCGACATTTGAAGAACTAACTGGAATCATTTCGACACCGTAACTATTCGCCATTATTATTATCCTCCATGTTAAACTTTTTATTTCTCCACAGACTAACCAATTGCGTATAATCACCTTCGCTTAAAGAGTAAGGTTCACCCCATTCCTTTGTAACTTCTGGATCAGCACTCTTCGGTGCATTAGCAAGTTTATAGAATTGTACTCGTGACGGTATGCTCACACCTTCACCAGAAACTATACCTTCACCAGTACGCAAACTTGGCAATAGATCCACTATTGCTTTCAGTTCGTCTTGAATAGCTGCAGCAATATGGCTTCTATCTTTTGAATTGTTCATACGTAAAGCAATTATTGTTCCGCACTGACTAAGAACAGTTTCATCAAGCTCCGAAGGGCGCTGAGTGACTAGCAATAGACCAACACCATACTTTCTACCTTCTTTTGCAATTCGCTGAACAGTTCGTGAAGAAATCGAATTTTCTCCAGATCGTAAATAATTATGAGCTTCTTCTAGAACAATTAATAACGGTTGCTTTCTACCGCCAACAGGTGATTCTTGCCCCCAGAATAATGCATCATATGTAATGCTCAAGAGTGTTCCAGCTATAGACATCATTATTTCTGAGGGAACATCAGAAATATCGAGTATCGTAATAGGTTTATTGTTCCCAATCCATGACATTAGCAACCGTGATAAATCCTTATCTACTTTACCGTTTAAATCTGGAGTACATTCTCCAGGATGAAACAAGAAATCGTAGCGTGAATCTTTGATTCTCGAACGCATACTATCCAAAAAGCTTAATATCCCCTTCGCAAGATGATTTAAAAACGGGCTGCCCCCTCCAGCAGCAGGAGGCTCATAATCATTGGAAATCATTTTTTCTGCATCGCCCATAGCTCTAATATCAGTGACTGTTTCAGGTCTTCTCGATTCTCTGAACGTTTGGCGTTCAAAGTCATCTAAATCAAACCACAATTGTTTAATGCTAAATGGAACTGGCGTATCTGCAGTAATCACCACCGGATCAATCGCAATGTTGTTTATCTTTGACCCATTAATTTTCGCCTCTACAACTTTTTCACGTAAGTATTCTCTATTTTGGTCACTTAGGTTCCCATCAAAAAGACTGACTAGTTCAGAAAACGGTAATGCCCAGTAAGGGGTAAGTAGACGTTCATCAGCATCCAGTGTGTTTACGCGATACACCGTGCTATTGTCCCCAAATATATTGTTGTATTCGCCATGAGGGTCTATTAATAGAACACGTGAACGAGGCAAACCCTTTTCAATTATCGCTTTAAGAGTCACTCCAACAGTGTTAGATTTTCCGCTACCTGTTGAACCAAGGATAGCAAAGTGGCGTGATATTAGTTTATCTAAGTTGAGGTACGCGCCAAGGCTTTCAGAAACACTAATATTCCCTATTTTGATTGATGTCTGTTCACTATATCCCCCATATATATATTCTAAATCTCCCAAGGTAACCATGTGAATGAGATCACCCGTTGTAGGCGACTGTGATATACCACGCTCGAAACGTTTTCCTGTTTGCTCACCAATCAACGTCATCGTTAACCACTGCTGATTTTTGATTACATCGTAGTTTTCTAAAAACATCTCTTGTAAATTCTCCGGAATTGCTGCAGCACCAGTTTTTGTAACTATGCCATAAAGACTTGTGTATCCTAATGGAATTTTCAAAAACGATCCAATCTGCCCTATACGATAAACGATACCATCGATTATAGGAGCGTTGGACTTAACAGAATCAGATAACTGTACTGTTACACTATTGCCACTAATACTGATAACACTACCGATTTCAGTTTGATATCTTGCCATATCAGACTCCTTCCCAGTCGTTATCTGGGATCATGTCTTTTAAAAATTCTATAAACCGATTAAAATTAGGCAATATGAGTTCGCCTGTACCGGTCCATAGTTCATTGCCTTTCTGCTCATCATTTATTTCTGCAATGTTATTATATGGGGCATCCTCATCAAAGTATAGTTGTATATTTAGCGAATCATCTTTATCTGGTTCACGACTTAATTTCCATGCCCCATAAACAGAACCAATGATGGCATTACGAGTTCCAAACAAAGTGAGTCGTCTATTGTTTATAGCCATTTGAGCCAGCTTGCTGTCTGCTGTAAGAGTGTATTTTTTTCCTTCTGCATCATGCATAATATCATAATAGAATGCAAAAACATGAGAAGTTGAACTTCTGTTAAGAGCTGACAAAATGCGCTCGTTAATATGCTCATCTCCGAATGAGTGCCCACAGACAAATAAAACGGCATCCTCCTGTTTTAGAAATTCGTATAGCCTGTCAATAAATGCTGCATAAGGCATCTTCTTTGAGTTGTTATATTTTAATGTTGATGGATAGATTATCAATTGCTCTGTCTTTTCAGAAGCAGAACTTGAGCGTATAATCTTGTTACCTTTTTCAGTTTTTTCTTCTATCAAACCAAGTGACCCATGAATTTTCCATAACTTTGTTTGCTGTGGAAGGTACGACATATCCTCTAACGATTCTGCATTGAAAAATGGCATGTAGCTCCCTGTAAATCCATCATAGTAAGGCACACTCTTTGCTTCTAATCCTTTTTCAAAAAGATAGTCATAATTTGTCGTGAAAATTTCTATTGCATATTTTCTGTCTGCATTTTTAATCCACTCAGCAAAACCGTAGTGTTTTAATTGCATTAACTCGCTTTCGTCATGCTTCGTGTGGATGCTGACAATATCATGCATTTCCGTCTTTATTTTTTTAGCGAGATCTTCAAAATCTTTTTTGTTTAACCCATTCAGCGTTCCGTCTCCAATAATGCGGATTTTATCCTCAATATTCGACAATAATGCTTCAATATTGTAGCCATGAGGCAATGCCTCAAGCTCAGATTTTATCTCTGTAAGCGGATACTTATATTTCTCGTCTTCTAACACAGCAGCATCAATTTTCTCAGTCATTTCTGCAATCGCAGGAACATATGGTAAACCAATAAGTCGACCTGAAAGGGACGTGCCAGCGCCAAATAGAAATGCAATCTTTTTCTTGTCAGATATTAATAGTTGTTGTATTCCCCGTATTTTTTCTGACGGGTCAAAGTGTTTCTCTTTTATATTCATAATCGGCTTTCCTTCATTTTAGCTCATCGCTTATTAAAGCAAAATACAATAATCCTTACACTGCGGCAATGTACTTTTGATTCTTACTAGTGGGCTTATCCGAAATTGTCATAAGCAATAACCCTGTATCAATAAGAGGTTTTAAATAATGTTTAGTAAAACTCTTGCTAGTTTTATATCCAAAATGAGATATAATATCCGCTTTTGATCGCGGTGTAGCGCAGTAAGTCAAAATTTTATCTTGGGTTGTTAAGACGTCATCTTGGGTTTCGACTTGGGTCTTATCTTGGGTCTTAACTTGGGTTGTTGACTCAAGTTGTGGTCCAATGTGTCCAATTGAAATTTTTGTTAGTGGAATTATCGTACGGAAAATATCGCCCTCAATAAACTCTGGATACTGGTCTGAGTATAGCTTTGTATACTTGTGAGTATTACGAACACCTGAACCCAACTCGTCAGCGAGAGTGGTTTCTCTAAATATTCTTGAGATTGCTGGGTTTTTTGCATATGGAGTAAATGTCTTCAAATCTAAAAGACCTGCCCTTTGTGAACGGTTTGCATTTTCAGTAAACATACTGTCTTTTTCTATAACAAACTTCGCAACATAACCCGATGAAAAATCTCTATGTGCAAGGCTATTTGAAAAAATTTCTCGTAAAATCTTATCTCTAACACTAACACTGTGGATACCTTCCAGAACGAATGGATCAGAAAGATGTTTTGTAGCAAAAGACATTAGTCGATCATAAGTCTCATACAGGTTTGTTATAATCACGTCCCTATCATCATATCTGTCATAATTATCAATACGAAATATCGCATCTGTCTTATGTTGAGGTGCTGCTGCCATTATAGTTGAATCACTACCAAACAACAGTATCGCTGCAATTGTTATGCCCTCTGTTTGTTTTTCTGGATCAACAAGGATTAATCCGGCATTACGAAGTAGCTCCTCGTCAGTCATTGTCAGCCAAGGATGATCATCTCTTCGCAACCTACTCATTTTTCTAGCTCGGTCAATCAAATCTGATCGTAAACTATTTATCCCAAATCCGGTCACATTGTTTACAAAATAGTTTCCTTGTTTTCGTGCATAAAGCTGATATACAGCATCTGAATTATTTGTGATATCAATATCTGAATCTTCGATTCGATCCATTATCTTTCCGTTGACACGGCAAACTTGCGTTCCGACTGGTACATATATATGAATTACTTGGTCTTTATCTACTCTCATTACTTCCGGCTTTAAATATAACGGTGGAAATAACTTGCTCGGGTTATTAATTGTCGTAACAAACTCGCTCTTAATTTGATCTATTACATCAGGATTAACGCCCAGCACGCTACCATCATTAGCAACACCAAGAAATATATGACCTCCCTCCCTATTTGAAAAAGAACAAACCGTTTCGTAAACATCTTTTGTGATGCTTGTCGTCGATTTCTTGAATTCTACAGTTATACATTCACCGCTTTTTAGTAGCTCAAGGATTTCATTAACCGTCATTAATAACTATTTCTCTTTCTATGAATTTATATCTTATTATACTGTTGGAGTCAAAATAAATCAATCGAAACGCCTTTGGTGCGTTTGTCAAGCTCCGTTTGTCCTCTTGTTTTCGCAGTCATTTAATACTTGTAAGCTCATAGTAAGCAGTATCCTGAATGCGATGATATTTAAATGACTGCTTACACGTTTGTTATAGCTTTATAGGTTCTATGCTCATATCTGAAGATTTTTCAATCATTCGATATCTATCTAGTCCTTTTTCTTTTGCGATTTCTTCAAGCTTCAAAAACATGTCATTTTCAATGTTAACACCGTAATAAATAGCTTTCGGTTTAACAGAAATATCTGAGAATGGTTCTGAGTCTGCTGCCACACCATCTAATGGTGTAATTAATCGCCACTCGGTTTCCGACACATAATCAGATGACTTATATAAGTACCCTTTTAGCCACCACAGTTCATCTTGTAAATAAACATAAGCACTCTTCTCGCTAATCTCCTGCAGAAAATCATTCATTATTTTTGTTAAAACCAAGTCGGTTGCATCATACAGTTCACCATATATGACAGGAAGAAACTATATAATCAGGTCTAAAGCGTTTGTTTTTAATATCAATGATGTTAAATTTTACATTCAGAGTGTCAAATGCATATCCTAAAGCATACCCTCTGTGCTTGTCTGCATAATCTGACCACATTTTGAGATTACTGACATCTTCATAAAAACATGCGATATAACCTGTGTCTCTTAATATGTCTTTTAGATTTGCAAGTTCATATTTTGCACGCTGTTTCAGGCTTCCAGTAACAAAAGGAGCAATTATTTTTATTAACTGTCGTATAAGCAAATTTCCTTTTAAAATATGTTGATTATTTATAATAACTCTTCGCATTAATGGGCTTACCATTTGTAACGCTTGATATGGTATAGGTTTGCCCTCAAACAAGTAGTCCGCAATGCTGTCTATACCACCTTCCATTTTCTTAACTTCAAAAATGATCTTTTCTTCATCTATTATAATTTGAGAATCAAAAACATCTCCCATTTCACACGGTTTTGTAACAGTGGTATAATCTTTGCAAAGTGCTTTAATATTGTAATCAATACAGTTCTTATCAATGCGAAAACTTCGATACCTAAATAACGACATTGGCATATTTTCTCTTATATAGCCGTTTAGGCGGCTATATTGCATACGTTTATCATTTTCCCTATCATTTGCAGGAATTTTTGTAGCTCGAAGCAAATCAGCAAATTCTGTTCTGTAATCACTCATATTCCTTACACCATATCAAATAGAAACCTTCGATTATTATAAGATTCTATAGGTTATCCTGTTAGCATATTCCGAATTTCTCTAATCTCAACTTTTCTAATTGCGAATGCGTGTGTTCGTAATCGTTATTATTGTATATGATTCTGCTCATTATTATACAAGTTCCTCCATACAAACGCAATAGAAACCCTTGCCCGCGCCTTTTTCTTAGTATTCAAGAATATTCTCAAAAAAAGAACCTATACGAATTTAAAAAGTATTCCAAAGCGCAAGGAAAAGAATAAAACATCTTCAGACAATGGACTGATGCACCACTATTTATCTTCATCAGTCCATTTGCTATGCATTTCACGTCTACTTCTCCACCGAGAAAAATTGCTCATAGTTCATATCCATAACAACATCCAACTCATAACCCCTCGACACCTTAACCTCACGTATCAACTGACAAACAATCATCTTGCGCTCTTCGGGAGATGCATCCTCAAACTCAACCGCACAACTGTGGAACTGGTCATAGTAATGGTCAAGTTTCTTCATTGCACCTTGGCTATTGTTTATTTCATAGTTAAGCTGTGCCAGCTTGTCCTCAGACTTTTGTAGCTGTGATTTAGTATCATCAATCGCCATAGACAGCATATCGGGCGTGAAATTACTCTCGCCAGTCAACGATTTTGAAATTTCAGCCGCGAGTTTTACGAGACTTTCTTTCTGTTTCTTGTTCTCCTGCGAGACCTCACACTGCTGGACTTTTAAATCTGCGATTTCAGTCTGATATCGCTTCTCCAAAACCACGGTTTTTGCTGTTGCCTTAATCATCATCAAGTAATTGCGTACAACTTCACCTACTGCATCATCAATTTTGGAAGCCGCATAAACCGATTGCCCCTCGCAAGCACGGCTGTTGCGGGACTTATTGGTAGCAGATATACCGTTGTCTGCGTTTCTCATACTTGGAGCCATCTTTGCGAGTATATTTATCAACTGCGCTGGTGGCCATCATGTGAGCACCGCAGTGAGAGCAATATATGTTGCACGATAAAAGTGTTTTGCCCTTGGTGTTCATAGAAATTTGCGTTTTTTGTTCGTTACGCTTCGTGCGTTCCCGAATGATTCTCTGCGCTTGGTCAAATACCTTCTCATCCACGATTGTAAATTACTGTCAATCATTGTTACAACAGTTTCCATCTCGCTAAGTTGGCGGACAATACAGGGCAATTCGATCAAACCCACAATCTCACAAGCCATCTTATGTCGGTGCCCGCTTACAAGTTCGTATCGCCCATCCGATTTCTGGCGAACAATTGCAGGTGGCTGGATCCCAAAAGTCTTTATACTCTCTGCCATGTTTTCCATAGATTCATCGTGTTTGACTTTGAATGGATGATTAGGAAAAGGGTCTATCTCTGACAACGGTATCTGCATGACCTTTTCCCGCTTTTCATCATCACGTTCTTCCTGTGTCGAAAACAATCCCGCAAGTAAATCATCTGCCGGGGTTAAGTTCATTTCCAACTTTTTTGGCATTTTCAAAACCTCTTTTGTAAATTCTGTGTATGCCTGTGCTACCTTGCTTCCCTTGTCATAAGAGAATATTGCTTTGTCCCGCCATGCTTGTTTCGGCGGCTTTGACAGCTATGGGTATAGTTGTCCTGAAGATTCTCAACATACTCCCGTACTGCTCTTTCAAAGCACTGGCTGTTGTTTTCGCAAGATTTGTCCGCATATCGGCAAGTGTCAGGACTATGCCTTCGATTTTCAGTTTGGGATTGATTTGCTTCCGCACCCTGCCTATAGTTTTCATAAGCTGCATCATTCCTTTTGCGGGTAAATACTGTGCCTGCACAGGGATGATTACACTGTCGGATGCCGCTAATGTGTTGATTGTGAGCATTGACAGCGACGGTGGACAGTCTATTATGATGTGGTCATATTCATGTTTGAACGGAGCAAGGCAGCTTTGCAGGGCAAACTCCCTGCTCATTGCATTTACCAAACTCATTTCTGTGCCGGAGAGTTCAAGGCTTGCGGGGATTAGGTCTATTCCATCCTTGTGGTGCAGGATTGCTGTTCGTGGGTTAATATCCTCGTCGTTCATTACTTTTTCCATGATGTTTGCCAGTGTCGTTTTCAGGACTTCGGTGTTTTGACAGCCAAGTGAAGCTGTCAGGTCTGCTTGTGGGTCGATGTCTACAAGTAACACTCTTCTTCCTTGCAGGGCAAGTCCAATTCCGAGGTTGGCGGTCGTTGTCGTTTTGGTAACGCCGCCTTTCTAGTTACAACTTGCCGTGGTTTTACATTCTTTCATTTTGGGTATCCTCTTAAAAATATATATACCTTTTTTCGGTAAATGGAGTCCAAAAAAAAGCTAGTTTTGGGCATAAAAAAGGGCTGTCTACCCATCAAAAACGGACAAACATCCAAGATGTAAATATTTAATTGTAAACGCCCAGAAAGCCTGCCGTAGCAAGCTTTCTGGTGTGGCTCCTCAAGTTGGACTCGAACCAACGACCCTGCGGTTAACAGCCGCATGCTCTACCAGCTGAGCTATTGAGGAATATCTGAGTCTGAACTTTCAGACTCAAAGGCGTTAAATTTGGCAATGAAACCTTTATAAAAACGCATTAGCGGTATGCTACAATATAAATAATAGTTTGTCAAGAACAATCTGCAATCATATCACGGCAAATGCCGTAAAGTATGCACGGACAATTAAGTTTATCGGTAATCCCAAGTCCTCGTTGACCCTAGCGACTACCCTCGCGGCTATGTCTTCAAGATCTCTATAGACGGTCAACTCATCCATGGTGAGCTCGCCAAGTACAGCAAGAACAGCGTTTCTTATCACAAAGTTGCGCTCTTCCAGCTCTACTGTTGCTGCTTCATCAATTACTTCAAATATTACAGAGCATGAAATTTGCCTGCGTGGGTCATCGTGGTTGAAATTAGTTGAAAAAGGCACCCCCGGATTGAATATATGGACAGGCGGAATCCGTGGTGGATCCGACTCACACGCTGCCAGTAAAAACATGCCTGCCAAGATAGAACAGACAAGAGGTGTAATTTTCTTTAAAATGGTCTTTATCACATTCAAATCCTCCATGTACTTTTCTACGCATATGATACACAGGTTTTAGCAAAATGTCAAGATATGCGCATATATATTGTAATAGCTATTGTTTTGGTATATACTGTGTGAGGGAATTATACTAGGAACAGGAGAAAATTTATGAACTATACAATTGACCACAGCAAGCAAAATCCAATAGCAGAAGTAACTTTAATGCGCGGTGAGGAAGTTTTAATTGAAAGAGGAAGCATGGTTTATCAATGTGGCAATGTGACACTTGAAGGAGTTCTCAATGCAAGGGGGAAAACAGGGCTTGGAGGAGTGCTGTCCGCTATCGGGCGTTCGATGGTCAGTGGCGAAAGCATGTTTATCACAAAAGCTATAGGAGATGTTGACGGTGCAAAAATTGCCATAGCACCATGTATTCCGGGTGTAATACATGAAATCTTTGCAAAACCCGGTCAGCAATGGCGAATCAATGATGGCGCCTTTTTGGCTTGCGGAGATGAAGTGAATTATAAGATGGAGCGCCAGTCCGTTGGTCGTGCGTTTCTCGGAACCGGTGGATTATTCATCATGACAACGGAGGGCGAGGGTCCTGTTTTGATTCATTCCTGCGGTGATGTACTTCCGATTGAACTTGATGGTACAAAAAGCATAGTTGTTGACAATGACCGCGCTTTGGCGTGGAGTGAGACACTTCATTATGATATCAAAGCTGCATCGGGTATCTTCGGATTCACAACAGGTGAGGGATTTGTTAATGAATTCAGCGGCAGAGGCACGGTGTTGGTGCAGACGCGCAATTTGAAGTCTATCATAGCTCAGATTGCCGCTACACATTCGACGTAGGTTTATTTAACTCGCAGACCGACTTCGGTTTCTTCTAATTCTATAAAAGAAGCCCGCTCATTTGGCGTTTTATTTGGCGTGTGGAGGGAGAGTAACAATCTTCCATCATACGCCTTAAACAACATCCCATGTCCACCATCCTTGTCAAATAACGGCTTCGGAGACTGCGTCCAAGGACCGATTATTTCTCCGGACTCAGAAATGGCATAACCCGAGCAGTAGCCACTTTTAGATATGCATGACCAAAGCAAAAGAAGTTTGCCGCTTTGTAATCGGTATAAAAATGGTCCATCTGTGACATAGCCTTCAAGTTGCTTTGAAGATGAGGTGATTTTAACGCTCCAACTTGCGGAAGCTGACGAAAACAAGACAATCGGCTCAGATATAGAGTGCTTCAGGTCGTTACTCAATCTTGCAGCACATATTGTGCCATCTCCGATTTGCTGCCATTCGTGGCAGAAAACAATCCATGGATTTTGGGCATCATCAACAAACAGTGTGCCGTCAAGACAAGTTTGATCCCGAGGCGTTACCGTTCCGTCACTCCACGGTAAAAACGGACCATACGGGTGGTTTGACTTAAGAATTGCCGTTCCTCGCAAGTGCTCTTTTCCGGTAAATGTGGCAAACATATAGAAACTATTATCGTACTTGTGCACCTCGGGAGCCCAGAAATTGTGTGTGCCCCAGAAGCCATCCGGTGGACGAAATGCAGCGACGGGAGAGTCCCAATTCACAAGGTCGGCACTTTTGTAAACGTCAAAACCAACGCCCGGCGCTTTCCATATATCTTTATCTGTTGAGCCGAACATGAAATATAAATCATCATGTTTAAGGATAAACGGGTCTCTTATTTGAATTTCAGAAGTTAACATGTGTCAAGTTCCTTTCGTTATTTCAAGTCCGGTCTCTTGAACATCCGCCTATGTAGGCGATTTTTATATCGTTCACCTTGTCGTTGTTGTATGTCATATCATCAGTCCTATATTCTCAAAGGCTATGTCCCACATGCCGTTTTTGGGTATGCCCGGCATTGGCTCAGAGTTTTCATATCCTGCTGTCATCAGGGAAAGAGCCAGTAAAAGTGAGCCGTTTCCCGGCAGATAAAGCGGTAAATCAGTTCTTGTTTTCTGAAAATTATTGCCGCTTATCATGTAGGCATTTTTTGGAGTGTCCATCAAAAGCAGGTCTATGGCTAAATCAGGCAAGCCGAGCCTTGTTGCCGTCATGGCAAGCATGGCAAAATCCCAACCCCACATGGTTTCAAAATCCCAGCAGTCTATTACTTTTTTAAGAGTTGCCAGCATTGCATCTTTATCTATGCGCTTACCGGGAATAAAACCACAAGAGCCCAGCATGGATGGATGGTCACGGTTAAAATTTTCAAAAGTATCGGGGCAGTTTTCATGCGAAAGATACAAGCCATCTTTTAGCGGTGACTCAGCTATATCGGCGTAGACAGCGGTCCATTTATCCGGAGGACGGATATTATCAAGCCTTTTTGCCCACTTTAAGCCAAGATCTATGCCAAAATGGAAATATTCCAGTTCGAAACAGGGGTTTTTTACAACTCTAGGGTCATGCTCTTCCTGGGCGGGTATAATCGGCGCAACAATATGATACTTGCCATCCGCTTCACAATAATAAAGGAAATCACATATAAAATCTACGCTTTCCTTTACAACCTCCCAATAATCTGCTAAAAGGGCGGAATCTTCTGATTGCCTGTAAATTAGCTCCAGCATATACAAAATGTGGGGCTGTTGCCAGATTAGAAGTGTTGCAATAGGAGAGGGACAGTCTATTCCTCCGGGGTCGACCATTTTTGGCCATCTTGCACCTGTGTAACCGTTTTTAGTTGCGTTTTTTCGCGCCTGTGGCAGTATTTTTTTATACCAGCTCAAACTCTTTTTGAGAAGGTCTGCATTATTAAATAATGGTAAATATAACGAGTGCCATGTATGCATTTCTAAATGAAACCGCCCATACCAGCTGTTTAAGGTTAGCCCTGTTTCCGCAGGTGGCAAATAACCGCAGCCTTGGATACGAGAAAGGTAGAGAGATAATACCATGCGTCTTTCTAACTCGTGTGCTCTTTTGTCTTTTGCTTTTGAAAAATCAATGATGCCACAGTTTGTCCAAAAATTTTCCCAAAGGGCTTTGCTGCTGTTTAAACAATCCGAAAAATCATGGCTGACCGAAAGTTTTTGCGAGCTTGTGAATGATACGGAAAATGAAAAATCTTTGCCGTTATTTGGTAAGATTCGAAAGAAATGTTTTTTTTGGTCGGAGGGGAAAGGTATAACGTTACAGTTGTCAGTCAGAACACATACACTATAGTCTGCATTATCCATATTTCTGCGGATTAACCATGAGTTGCGCTTAGGGTCGCAGCTCAAAATGCTGCTGTGCCTATCTTCTTTTTTCCAATCGGATCCGGACATTCCGTGATGGCCGTAGGGAAATGATATCACCACAGATGTACTTAAATCACCTTTTACACTGAAACCTACAGTATCACTTTCTCCGCAGCATATTGTAACGACTTCAAAAGCCTTTCCGTTTACGCAAAATCGGCTTTCGAGCTTACCTTCGTGCAGATGAAGGATTTGCTTTATCTCGGATATATTTTCCGGTTGTATTTCCTCGTTTTCTACATTTAGTGAGATGCGCCCTAAATTAAATTTGTGAGCGTTATGCCTGAGCCAAGCATAGATATGTTCGCTGCCGGGCTTTTTGTCAACTGCGTAATGAACTTTTCGGTCGGCATAGTCATACTCGGTCAGCGGCAGGTCACTTAAAGTATAAGCGCCACCTTCCGGATCTACATGCCATCCCCACTCACTCATGGTGCAGAGGGGGACATCGTTTTCGGCATACAGGTCATAAAGGCTTTGCATTCCCGTTATGTCTGCTGTAAAAGCAAAGCCTCCATTCCCGACACTTAGAGGCGAATCAATTTGCACGGCATTGAGTCTTGGATTGTGACGGTTTAATAACTGTTTGCGGTCAATCATACGCTCACCTCTGTCGATTTAAAAGGAAAATCTTGGTTTAGCCTGGTTTGCTGAAAATCTAATCATCGCAAATTATTAGTAATCCCAAGCGTTGTCAAATGTTTGCCAATATGTTTTTCAAGTGCAGAAAAATATTCAAATTCATGTTTGCGCAGAGCTTTGTATATCTTGCTGTGAAACAGGGGTGCACCGTCTTCTTCCAATTCCTGCAGTATCAACCCATAGGTTATGTGCAAGACTTGACGTGCATCATCTTGGCTCAAATAGTTGCGCAGGTTTATGTCAGAAACACTGTCAATATCAGCTATTTTTTCTGTGTCTGCCGATATGTGATAGTATTCTTTAGCTTTTTCAAGGTTTTGGAGAGCAAAAGAGTGTATATTTCGATAGAGATTAGGCTCGTGTTCTGCGATAACACGAATGGCCTCCAGCCAACTCGTTCCCGCAGTTTTCAGATGATAACCGCCGTTCGCCAGCTTGCCGACAATAGGGAAAATCGAAAATTTGTCGCTACCCGAATGGATGCTTATTTTATAACCAAATTTATCAGCAATTTGTGAATGAACAAGGAAATCTTGCTCAAATGCTGAAATATCACCCCGATAGTCAATCCCCTTTTGAAACTCTCCCACAAAGCGCGGCGCAAGACTGGTAATCTCTACACCTTGACTTATAAGCTCGTCAGCTACAAATAAATGCGACTGTGGTGAGGTTGTGCTTTGCGTTTCATCAATTGATAATTCGAAATCTATATCGCTTCCGGCAATAAGCTCTGTATAAATGCTCCGAGCATGGTTGATTGCGGGGAGATATACGAGCACCATGCGCTTGAAATCTGCCTCACTATATTTGATTGATAACCCATTTCCAAGAGTGAAGCTTTCTTTCAAATACTTCTTTTCCAGAGCAGAGGTTAAAGTTTGCGAAAGTTGTGAATATTGTGCGTCTATTTCGGATTGAGGTGCAGATACAAAGTCATTTCTTATGTGTTCAGAGCAGTCAAGTGTTATCATTGAAAAACCGCAATCCAACGCATTTTTCACTTCCTCGTGGGTTTTTAGGTGGTCGCCGTCGGCACCATAGCCCTTTGTATATCCTTCGCGAAAGACAGCCCACACCGCCGCTGAAAGAACATCTTCATATGTTCTGCCTGTCAGGTTGAGTTCTCGCATTGACTGTTGCGCCAAAATAGGGAAAATATCAAGGTCGCGGACTACTCTGATGTGTCCGGGGGATGCTAATCCGAGTCTGTCGCCTAAACCGATTGTGATTTTGTGTCCCTTATGACTTACAGGACTTGTAAAATCAAACAATTCTCTTATCTTTTTGGAGTTTCCCACAGTCAATGGACATAACTTATATGTCTTTCCGGATTTTACTGTTTCCGTTCCGTCAAAGAGCACCATGTCTGCCCCCGAAACAACAAGCATATCACCCTCATCGAACTTAACCATAAAAAATTCCAAATCTCCGCGTTTTTGTGCCGAATTCTGATAGGCGTTAGCAAAATCATTAACCATGATAATCCTCCTTATATGCGTTTCCGGATGAGGCTATTATAATAGCCCCCTTAGGCGAACGAATATGTTCAACTAAGGGGGCATGGTGACCCGTACGGGACTCGAACCCGTGTTGCCGGCGTGAGAGGCCGGAGTCTTAACCGCTTGACCAACGGGCCACGCTTGGTACACCTTCAGAGACTCGAACTCTGGACACCCTGATTAAGAGTCAGGTGCTCTACCAACTGAGCTAAAGGTGCGTCTGTTACGAGGGATTCCCATTCTAAACCACCTTATTATTTATGTCAATGCTTTTCTGCTTGACGCATATTTATGGCATATTTATATGCAAATTTATAACCTTACGAAATTGTGTGATGTAAAATGCTGCGAGAGATAAGCCGTATGCATAGACTACTATTTCAAACACAGCGTTAAATGTCGTCATTTCCCTCAGAGAACCTGAATAAAAACCGAACATAAAACCGTTCAATGCGTGAAAAATCAAGCCACCTGCATTTAAAAGACCTACTAATGCAGCCGATGTGTCAGACTTTTTTAAAAGTGAAACCACCAGAAGCCATGACAGAAAGGTAAAAGCGATGTTCGGCAATGCAAACGACATGAACCATGGTACATATCCATAAACAACATCTTCAGGCGGGAGCACTCCAAAAAACCTGACTAAGTATAGTGTATTCACCGATGCATTGAATATGCTTAACACATTAAGTAATTTACGATGTGCCATAAAAAATTTATTCCTTTCAACTTAACTCGACATCTGTTGTATTTGCCTACATTTTGTATTATAATAGACACTGAGATGGTTATCAACGAACAATTAAGCTGCAATGCGTCTGCTAAAAGACATATAAGGCGGGTAATGTCGGATAGTTGGGAAATTATGAATGTAGAAATCAAAGAAGACAGACGAATAAGGAAAACAAAGCGGGCTTTGCGAGAGGGGCTTGCTGAACTTCTGACGGAAAAAAGCATACAGAGCATAACCGTGAGGGAATTGACAGATAAAGCAGATATTCACAGGTCTACATTTTATGCCAATTTCACGGACATTTATGACCTTTACAGCAGCATAGAAAATGCTGTACTACAGGAAGTCAGGGAGGTTTTTTCGGAAAATTATACAGTTGATTCAAAAGTTTTTTTCGAGATTTTATTTAAGTACATTTCGGAAAACAGGCAAGTATGCCGTATGTTTCTGGGCAAAAACGTAAGCCCTACTTTTTACAGCCGTCTGACCGATTTGCTCAAAGAAGCATATTTGATTTGCTGGCGCAAAGAATATGGCTTTACAGGCAAAGCGGAAGAGCTGGAGTGGTATGTACACTTTTATCTTTCGGGCAGTTTGGCAGTTGTGGGCAAGTGGGCTGACGAAGGATTTAATTTCTCACCCGAAGAATTAACAATGGTGTTTGCAGATGTTAATGATAATTTCGGAGAGATTATTAAAAATAAATTCAGCTTTCAGGAAGCATAAAAATTTTAGGTACTAGTTTGAATGAATTCAAACTAACGGGGGAATGTGCGATTTGCTCCCCCTATGGGGAACCGCAAATGATGCACAAAATGACAATTCCTTTCATGGGTCGTTTTGTGCCTGAGAACTTTCGAAAGGAATGGTCACTATAGCATGGCTAATGAAAAAGAAAAAAAGAGCAAAATCAGGCGATTTTTCTATGAATTCAAAACATTTGCAATAAGAGGCAATATGGTAGATATGGCTGTCGGTATGATAGTCGGAGGCGCATTTACCGCTTTGGTAGCTTCAATAGTGAATAACGTTGTGACTCCGCTTCTGGGGGTATTAATAGGCGTGGATTTTTCTGCTATGACACTTGAACTTCCGCATTTTTACGGAACAGGCGGTCCTAATGTCCTGGAATTCGGACTTTTTCTCAACAGCATTATAAGCTTTATTGTTGTGGCTTTTGTGGTGTTTCTTTTTGTTAAGGCGATAAATTCATTTCGTAAAAAAGCAGAAGAAAAGCCTTCTCCGCCAAAGCCTACAAAGGAGGAAGAACTCCTGACAGAAATCCGAGATATTTTAAAATCCATCAGCACAGAGCGCGACAGGTAGTTTATATGATGGTGCTTGCTCTATGTCGAGCAACGCCTCAGTTTACGGTAATCAGCGAAAAGGAAAATAGTATTTCTGAGGTTTCTCTGAGCAGTGCAGCCACGGAATCAACGGCTGCACCTGTTTCAGTGGCGTTTTCGAGACCCAATGCCGCACTTCGTCTTCGCGCAAATCCGCAATTATACACTATAAAAAAGCTATTTTCAAAGTCGTACACAATGGTAATATAGTGTGCTGTACGTGTGTGTGCGTATGCCAGTATGCTGACACGTGATGCCCTGATTTCTTCGTCGAGGTCTAACGTGCGCCCGGGGAAAAGAGTGTGGGTAACATCATATCCCGAGTCAATTAAAAACCTCTCAATTGCATGGGGGAAAGTTCCCAGTACACCGTCCAGAACAGTGCCTTCGTTAGCTTTAAAGTGGTTGACAATTACTGCCGGGTGAACAGGCTTGCCGAGAACAATCAGAGCATTGTACGCAGCAACCCACCCGCAGCCGTTATACCAGCCTTCATTTTGACCGGGTCTTGAACCCATTTTTATCAAATTTGCAGGGCTGATATTTTGATTGTCAATGGGCGTCTCTAAATCGAAATGGATACTGCGGTTATGCTCATAATTAACATCAACTATAGCATGTAGTTGCTCCTGCTGCCTCTCTTCTTCACGTCTCGCCTCCTCTTGTCGTGCGGCTTCAAGCCGGAGTGATTCCAGTCGCTGCTCCTCTAACCTCTGAAGCTCCGCCAGATAAGCTGCATGGCGTTGCTCGGCAGATTCTATTTTTTCGCTTACCTCCAGAGCGGCAATCAAGTCGCCAATTTCCTCGTATATTTCAAGTGAAATTTGAAATATAACAATTGCCTGCACAAACAACTCGTTTTCATAAAGATAATCGCCTTTCGCTTCATATTCCATAGCTACCGCACGCTTTGCTTCAATAATCCTCTGACGGGTATCCCAAATTGCATATTCGGCAAGCCTGATACTTTCGTCAAATGCGAGCGAGTAAGCTAAGCTTAAAGCATTTTCATAGATTTGCAGTGCATCTTCAAGCGCACCATGCTCCACAAGCGACTGCGCATAACGGGTCATTTCCTCAAAATAAATATGCTCATCGGTTACTTCGAGCAACTCAACAATAAAGCGAGCGTCAAGACCGTCAACGACTTTTGCAAATCCGAGTGCCGCGAAATAAGCATCGCGAGCATCAGAAAATCTATGCTCATCAAATAATTCAAGTCCGAAACTTATCGCCTTAATAAGCTCAATCTGCGCAAGCGTTATGTATTCGTAGTCGTTGTCGCCAAGGCGTGTTGCAAGCAGATTTGCCTCCAAAGCTTCAGAATATGCCAAATCATTTTGTCCGCACTCAACATATGTAATCGACTGAAAAAGATGAGTTTCCATCTCTTCACGCAGCCTTTGTAAATGCAAGTACCATAAAGAAAGCGAAAGAATCGCTGCAAAAATTACGCAGACAGAAATAACTGCGCTGATGCGCAATTTTTTGTTAATTTTTGCATCTTTGTTCTCGTACAAGTGGTTCTCCAGCCGTCTTTTTTTGTTAGGGATCTATGCCATTATAACAACAGCAACAAAATATTTGCAATAAAAAATAGAATAAATCTTGACAAGTGCTCCCTAAAGTGGTAGATTATTCGGGCGCTTATTATTGAGTGCGTAAAATTGGGGGTGTAGCTCAGCTGGGAGAGCACCTGCTTTGCAAGCAGGGGGTCAGCGGTTCGATCCCGCTCATCTCCACCAAGTATTCCCGCCCAAGTTAAGAAGCATTACGGGCCCATAGCTCAGCTGGTTAGAGCGCACGACTGATAATCGTGAGGTCGGAAGTTCAAGTCTTCTTGGGCCCACCAGTTCCCTCGGGGATTAGAACCTTGCCGTACAACTTTGCAAAACGAAACACGGAAGTTCAAGTCTTCTTGGGGCCACCAAGCCTTAGTGATAAGGCGAAAAATACTAATGAAAGGAGTTGATGTCAAAGTGAAAATTAGAGTAAGGGTGATTTACTCCTAAACCGAATATCGGGCAAATGCGCAAATAGGGGTAAATCGCCCTATTCTCAAAGCGATGTCTTGTTTACTCCGTGCATTTGCAAAAAAACAACTTTTATCAAATCTTTAAAAAGGATACGATGTAAGTCGTGTCCTTTTTGTCACGAGGCGATATGTAATGGAAGAGGATTCAATGAGGTACAAAAACAGATTTTCGATGTTATTTAGCTTCACTAAGAAGCTTAGGCATTTCTTTGCTATTTCAATACTGGCAGCCGTGGTTGCTATGCTGCTCAGCTTTCTTGCGCCACTGATTGTAGGGTTTTCTGTCGACTCGGTTATCGGCGATGAGCCGTCAATGCTGCCTGCACCCATAATGTGGATTTATGAAACGCTGGGCGGTCATGGCACTTTGGCGGCAAGCCTGCTCATTTGCGCATTGATGATTGCAGCGACCGAACTTATAACGGGAGTTATCGGTTATGCTTCGCGTATAAACATGGCAAAAGGCGCAGAGCGCATGATAAACAATTTGCGTATAAGCTTGTTTTCGCACACACAGAACCTGCCTTTTGAGTGGCATACCAACAACCAGACGGGCGACATCATACAGCGTTGCACATCTGATGTTGAGACGGTTAGGCGATTTGTGTTTAACCAGCTCATCGAGGTTTTCCGGACAGTTATACTTGTTATTATTGCAATTATTGTCATGTATTCGCTAAACCCTATTATGGCAACAGTTGTAACGGCCTTTATGCCGATTGTTATATTCTTTACGTTTTTCTTCTTCAGGCAAATCGGACATAAATTCCACGAGGCAGACAAAGCCGAGGGCGCGCTCATGGTCAGAGTTCAGGAAAATCTGACAGGAGTGCGTGTTGTCAGGGCGTTTGGGCGCGAGATTTATGAAACCGAGCGATTTGACAAGGCGAACATTGATTTTGCAAACAAGTGGGTTCGTTTGGGCGGCACGCTCGGCACTTACTGGGGTATCAGTGATGTTGTTGCGTTTTTACAAACGCTTTCTGTGATAGTCGTCGGGTCGTATCTGGCATATTCCGGTACGTTTACCGTTGGTGAACTGCTTGTGTTTCTCGGCTACTCAAACATGATTATATGGCCTGTCCGTCAGCTTGGCAGAATTGTAAATGAAATGAGCAGGGCGGGTGTTTCGCTAAAGCGTCTTAAAGATATTTTCGATGCGGAAGTCGAGTCGGATGCTCCAGGTGCCATAGAACCGCCGATGAACAGTGACATTGAGTTTCATAACGTCAACTTCACTTACGACGAGCAGCCTGTACTGAAAGATGTCAGCTTTACTATCAAAAGCGGAACAACCTTTGGTATTCTGGGTGCTACAGGTTCGGGGAAATCTACGCTGACTTACTTGCTCAACGGTCTTTACGATTTACCGGAAGATGGCGGCAGTATCACAATTGGCGGTGTAGACGTTTCAAAAATCAAGAAGTCTTATCTGCGCCGAAATATAGGGCTTGTTTTACAAGAACCGTTTTTGTTTTCTAAAACAATTGTGGAAAACATCGACATTGCTTCAAGGCGGCGTGACCTGTCGAAAGTGCGTGAAAAAGCCCGCATTGCAGCGGTTGACGACAACATCACTGCATTTGCAAAGGGTTATGATACCATCGTCGGCGAGCGTGGAGTGACTCTCTCGGGCGGACAAAAACAGCGTGTCGCAATAGCCCGCACACTAATGATGAACGCTCCTGTTATGGTGTTTGACGATTCAATGTCAAATCTCGATATGGAAACAGATGCAAAGATACGCGAGTCGCTTCGCGAGGATACAAAAGGTGCGACAGTTATCCTCATTTCACACCGTATCACCACGCTTATGAAAGCTGATGTGATTATGGTTTTAGATGAGGGAGAGGTCGCAGAAATAGGCTCTCACACGGAGCTTGTAGAGAAAGACGGAATCTACCGAAGAATATATGACCTGCAATCCGGCTACACACAGGAAGGGGGTGCCGCATAATGCAATACTATGAAGATGAAAAATCAAAAGGCTTTAACATACGTGCGTGGAAACGACTTTTCCCATACATGAAGCAGCAGAAACGACCACTTCTTTTCTCGCTGTGCAACATAATAGTTTTCACTGCATTTACATCGGCATTTCCGCTCTTTACAAGTTTTGCCGTAAACAATTTCATTTTACCCGGGTCAATCGACGGGATTGTCCCTTACATTTTACTGTATGTTGCGATGATACTTGTCCTCGGGTGTTCAACTTATTTGTGGGTCAAGAAACTCATTGCCATTGAAACGAGAATGGGTCAAGAAGTTCGACGTGACTGTTTCGTGCATCTTCAAAAACTCCAGCTTTCGTACCACAATACAACATCTGTTGGTTATCTGATTGCCAGAGTTATTTCCGATACGGAGCGAATAACCAGTATGCTTTCGTGGGGAATTGCAGCCATGGTTGAAGCGGGTTTGGGCATCATGTTCAGCATTATCTATATGTTCATTTTGAGCCCGAGGCTTGCTGTGATACTAATTTTCATCATTCCTGTAGCTTGGTTTATAGCCTTTGTTTTTCAAAGGAAAATACTGGTTGTCAACCGAAAAGTCCGGGAAATTAACTCACGGATTACGGGTGCGTACAACGAGGGTATCACCGGGTCAAAGACATCAAAAACGCTTGTTATCGAAGATGTCAATGCGGCTGACTTTGCAACTTTATCGAATAATATGCAACGTCAATCTGTTCGCTCCTCGCGTCTCAACGCAATGATGCTTCCGATGATTGCCACTGTCGGGTCGATTGCTCTGGCATTTGTCCTCTATAACGGCGGTATTCTAGTAGGGCAGGATTTACTGGACTTTGGTATTCTGGCGGCGTTTGTGACCTATGCTATTACTACCATTGAGCCTGTTATCTGGGTTTCGGGTGTTATCACGGAGATGGTTTCGGCGCAGGTTGGTGTAGAGAGAGTCACGGGTCTGCTCAATGAGAAGATTACAATCACCGATTCACCCGAGGTTATCGAGAAGTACGGCGATACATTCAATCCCAAGCGAGAGAACTGGGAGCCTGTTTTGGGGCATATAACATTTGACGATGTTACCTTTATGTACCCCGACGGGGAAGAAAATGTTTTGGAGAATTTTACACTTGATGTCCCGAAAGGCACGACCGTTGCTATTGTTGGCGAAACGGGTGCGGGTAAGTCCACTATGGTCAATCTCGTGTGTCGTTTCTACGAGCCTACCGGTGGACGTGTGCTCATCGACGGCAGTGATGCCCGTGAGCGCAGCCAGCTCTGGCTTCACTCATCGCTGGGTTATGTGTTGCAAGATCCGCATTTGTTCTCGGGTTCGATTATGGAAAATATCCGCTATGGCAGACTTGATGCGACCGATGAGGAAGTCATTGCCGCAGCGAAGATTGTTTCCGCTGATGTTGTGGCTGACCGTATGCCCGAGGGGTATGACGCAGAGGTCGGTGAAGGTGGCGACAAACTATCTACAGGCGAGAAACAACTGGTGTCATTTGCCCGTGCTGTTTTGGCAGACCCGCCGATTTTCGTACTCGATGAGGCGACGTCCAGCATTGACACAGAGACGGAGCAACTTATCCAAAATGCAATTTCCCATATGCTTGACGGGCGCACATCGTTTATCATCGCGCACAGGCTCTCAACGATTTCTAAGGCAGACATTATACTGGTTGTCGAGGACGGAAAGATTGTCGAGCGAGGCACTCACGCAGAACTGCTGGAGTTTGGCGGACATTATAGTGAACTGTATCAGGCAATGCGCCTGGACGAAGCCGGGGCATAAGAAGCAAGGTAAGCAAAGGGCGGGGATTACTGCTTCAGGAGTAAAGCAGCAACCCCGCCCTTTGCTTCTCTATTGGCTCAATAAATTTGTAAAAAAACCGATAATACGAGTAAGGACAATTTTATGCAAGGAGGCAATTTAGCGAGGAGGCTAAAAATATGTCATACTCTCATCAAGTAGACAACGGTCTACACAAGCCAACGTCGGCAACCTACGGCATCGACGGGCTTTACGCTGCCCAAAAACAGACGGAAAAGTCAAATTGCATCAGCTTCTCGGAAGTTTATGAGCGGTATCAGGGTTCTGACATCGAGGCAACGCTCGACAAGTTGCGCGAAAGGTTCAGCAATGTTTCTTTCAGTGCAATAAACACGCGAAAAGCTACCATGGAGAACGTCAACAGGAGCGATACTGTATCTGTGCAAATAACGGAGAATCTGCTCACCAAAATGGCAAACGACCCGGACGAATTCAAAAGGGTTGCGGAGAAAATTGAATTTTGGCTCAGTGCTACTGCCGAGTTTTCAGAAATGATTGGCGGTACGCCTCACAGAATGGGTATGTCCATCAGCGAAGTCGGCACAATAATATGGGCTTCATCAAAGAACTTAGTGGGCGAAAAATCCGATGAAGAACTCGACCTGTGGAAACAAGCATGGGATAGATTTATCGAAAAACTCTTGGAATGGTTTAGAAGTCGAGACGAAAAATGCGAAATTGAAAACCTTGATGATTACCAAGATGCAGTAGCATGAGTTAAGCTGCAAAAAATGAAAACACCGGGTAGCACACGTGGCTGCCCGGTGTTACTCACTTAGGTGTTACTCGCCTGTTGTTGTAGCATCGTGGATGGCATCTTGAACTGTGCCTCCGCCTCTTCTCATGTTGTAAAGATTGTTGCTGCGCATTTTTCCTACCACTTTTACCAGGACTTGCTGGTAGAACTTGACACCCAGTTCCGGGCGAGTTTCTATCAGCTCATAAATATCACGGCGGTTTATGCCTATCAGCTCTGTGAATTGTATTGCGCGGCAATTTAGCGTGAACGGCTGATTTTTTATGCAGCTTTCGCCTAAGATGTCGCCTTTGTTTAAACGGGCAATTTCTATTTCTCCACCTGTGCTGTGTGTGCCTGCGAACAGCATTAACTCACCTTTTAGGATGATATACATTGTCTCGTTGAAGTCGCCGTTCCTGAACAGCATTTCGTCTTCATAGAAAGTCTTAACATAGAACCTGTCTGCAAGTGCTTGCCAGCCCTCGTCGCCGAGTTCAAAGTCAAATGCCTTGTGCAGCGCATCTACAATTTCTTCTTTTCCGAGCTGACGCACACTCTGCTCATTTCTGAGGATTGGGTTGTTTGTCAGATTGTGTTCTTCCATGATTTTACGCAACTCGTAGCGTTTTTGTGAAATTATAGTACACATAACCTCCCACAGCTTTTGTGTGTTGCGGTATTTCTTAAATGAATCAAAGTCGGGCTTTGCATCTTTTTTGGCTATCATTATGTTATTTAGCGATTCAAGTGCGCCTTCTGTGTCGCCTTTCATCATGTAATCTGTTGCGAGCATCATGTTTGAGCGGAATATTTTTTCATCTAAATCTTCTCGCAAAAACTCTCCGGGGTACGGGTCAAAATCCTCGGGAGCGACCATTACCATATTGCCTTTTTTTATTTGGGAAGCAATCTTTTCACGCTCGTAGACAAAACGGTAAATATCCTCACGTATACGCTTCCATTGAGGGTGTTTTTTTGGAACCGGAAGATGTTTTATTGATAGAGTGTTGTCGAGGAAGAAAGAAAAGCCGTACATTCTGCTGTTAATTACGTAATCAATGTCTTCGCCTCTTGTTATTTCAGGGTCAAACGGTACGCTCTGAAACATGTCCCGGTGAATTATCATTGCTCCGCCAAATGCAAACGGCGTGCGCTTTACTCTTGGTGCGCTGCCTATTATTTCATCAAAGGCTTTAGCTTTGAAGCCGAACCTGTCCCAGTAGGTCATCCAATGCTCCGTTTTTACATCATCGTAGTATTGGTCATATTTGTTTGTGTAGTAGCCCGCCATCCCGTATACGACATCACCGTATATGCGTTTGCCGAGAAATTCCACGGAGCGTTCAACCCAGTCAGCTTTTTCGAAAACTTCGTCATCGTCTATCAGTATTGCTGCATCTGCGGAAAGTATGTCAGCACAGAGCAGGCACATATTGCGGACATTTGCATAACCTGCCATATGGAGCAGCGGTTCGATTTTGCGCTCTTTATCTTCCTCATACATAATTTCAGCTATTTTGGCGAGGTCAGAAATTGTGAAAATGTATGTCTCTGCCTGTAGGTTCACGTTGCGCACCATTTCGACTACACGGCGCTCTGCCTCGTCCGCAACTTCCGGCGTTGTCGGGCAGATAAGAAGCACCAGTTTGAAATCTTTAACGGATAGTATTTTCATGCTTTCGAGAGTACGTTCGAGTGTTCCGTCCTCATCAATAGGGGTTGGATGGTCATAGACGGCATCGCCCTCTTTCCATTCTCTCTTTGCTCGTGACCAGTATGTTGGAATTAGAACTACCTTTCGCATTTAGCTGCCTCCTTAGTTTATTATTGATATATGAGATGTAGAAATAGAAACATTGCTTAAGAATTGTATATGTCAAGCAGCATGTTCATGAGTGAGCCTTGGGCGTAGTTTTCTTCTGCATATTTTGCTGCAGCTTTACCTCTTTCCGCTCTGTTTACGGCGTAGATTTCTTTTCTGATAGCCGCTGCAAGACCCTTTGCATCTTCAACTTCTACAAGAGTGCCTACATCATCGGTAATTATATCTGTCAGTCCGCCTTGATTTGTAGCAATGACAGGAGAACCGCAGGCCAGAGCCTCAATAGCAACAAGCCCGAACGGCTCACGCCTTGACGGAACGATGCTGACATCTGCTGTGCTGTAAAGCTCACGGAGCTGAGTGCTGTTTAAATGCCCCACAAAGTGTAGGCTGTCGAGCTTTGCCTCTGCGGCTTGTTTTTTTAAAGCGGTTCCAAGTTCGCCCGCCCCTGCGATTATGCTGACGATTTCATTTGGATACTCACTTTCATAGAGACGTAAAGCCTCTATGAGAATGTCTATGCCTTTGAAATGCGCCAGTTTTCCTACAAAAAGGATAAGTTTTTTCTTCAGCTTAATGTTAAACATTTCTTCTATTTTACTGTTTGTAGTCGGCTCAGGGTAGAATCTCTCTGTGTCATAGCCGTTTTGCATAAAAACAGCTTTATCTGCGCTGTGGGGGAATAACTCACGCACAAGCTCGTCATTGTCATTAGAAATTGTGATGATTTTTTTTGCACCACGCGCCGTCTCATCTGCATACTTTCTGAAATTTTCGCCCTTTTTATAGCCCATGAGGTCTGTTCCGTGCGCTGTCACGATGTAAGGAATTCCTGTCTTTATTGCAAGCCAGCTAAGCAGCCAAATGTGCTGACCGTGTATTATATCGGGCTTAAAGCTCTCAGCCGTTTCGGTTACTACTTTCTCAAAAGCGGTGAGATAGAGATTTATTTCATCTTCCGTCATGTCGTAAAATGTTTTGGTGCTGCGTGGGTGTGTGGTAAAACATGGGAAATTAAAAGGCAACATTCCGTCAATGTTTTCCTCATACTTGAAATATACGGGAATGAGCTTTACGTCGGGTACTTTGGCGTACTCAACAGTGTTCTCAGGCAGGATAACTGCGACTTCGTGCCCTTTTTTTGTCAGATGCACCGCTATGTTTCTTGTGTATGTTCCGCTACCTGAACCTTCCAGCGGGAAATGGTTTATCATTAATACTTTCATGGATGAGCAACCTTTCATTTTAATTAAACATTTTGCCCGTGAATGTTTGCCACGCTTCTCTGGTTTGAGTAAACTCAGAAATATAGCGCTCTACGTTATTCCAGCTTTCATCAAAGTTACCGAGGACGGTTCTAAATTTTTCATTTGCCGTGTATTTTGAAATGGAATCCAAGCCTTTTGCAAGGTGCTCTCTTTGGCGTTCTCTGGTTTGAGTCAGGTCATTGCCGAGAATATGATTATAAAAGGGGTTGCGTCCGACCCAGCCGGTCAATGCATAATAAAATCTCATTTGCGTGTTGTGGTCGCTTTGCAGATTTGGTTCCTCAGGATAATTTTTGTAAGTGTCGTGTAGTGGGTGGATTCCTACATCTGTACAGACAAAACTGCTGTTTCCGAGTTCAAAACCAAGGACTGTGTCTTCTCCGCGACCTAAGAACATTTCGTCGTTGTATGTGTATGCCGTTGAGAAGAATGGCGGCAATTTTAAAAATGAGGGCAGCTTAATTGCCATGTTTCCGCCGAGAATTTTTCGTGAAGGCTTGACTTCTATTTCGTCAGGTTGATATACGAGGCATCTGTGTTTTGGACTTGTTTGCCAATAGTTTCGCATAGACTCTTTTTGCACGCCTAAAAGAAGGTCATCCATATTATCGAATACTGCCGGGGGTAAGATGTTATAACCACTGTATTCTCCTGTGGTGGCATCGCTACCGTTGTTTAATTGCTCCAAGTGCGCTCCGTAAAAATCTACTTCCTCGAGTTTTGAGCCGCTTGGCGTTTTTTTTAAGACTGCTGCGCTTACATCAGAGTCCGTGAAGAATAGGATGTCAATTTCGCGCAAGATTGCTTCTATTACTACTACTGTTCGGTTGAAGCCGTAAGGGACTAAGCCGCTCTCCGAAACTATAGGACAGCTGAGGAGTGTATCTCTCGTTACTTCGGGAATGCTGCGGCGAACCATTTGTTCTCTGCTGTAGGCGGGGTTGCTTATATCTATTGTGTGCAGAGTCACTTTTTGGCGTATGCTTTGTTCAACAGCCGGGTCGTTTTTCATAGCGTGTGCGAGTATTACACAGTCAAGTGTGTGCCCGTATTTTTTTGCATTCTCAATAAAACTCATGATTTCCACTTCTGAGCTTAGGTTTCTGACTATCATGCCTAATGCAACTTTCACGAGCCTCACCTCTCCTTTGTAACAGGGCATCAAAAACCGCTTATTTCTACCTATTTTAGCATATGGCTGAGAAAAAGTGAAGAGTGTTCTTTTTCAGGTGTAAAAATAGCAAAAATGCAGTTACAGTACACAGGTCAGCCGAAGATGGGTAATTTGTTCCGCTTTTTTGCGAGCCAATGGTCTTGTCGCCAATGTTCTCGCAAAAAAGACTCCACAAACTACCCATCTTCGGCTTGGTCTGTACCGTAACTCAGCTTGGCTATACAGCAACAAAATGATTAAAGGGAGTTGACAGAGAGCATTGTTATGTTGTAATATGACGTATCTGAAACTCGATGTTGTTAAATAAAGGGGTATAGCTCAGTTGGTAGAGCGGCGGTCTCCAAAACCGTAGGCCGAGGGTTCAAATCCTTCTGCCCCTGCCAGCAGGAAAGTCTGTAGTTTGAACGACTACAGACTTTTTGCATTCTGTTTTATGCTGAGTACCGTTTAATTTACCCTTAACAGATTTTAATTATATTTTTACACCGCATTTACCGGCGCCGGCTATATCAACTGCTTTTCGTTTACGATGAGCTTAAACTCCAGGTTTAGCCGCTCGGCGGCTTTGCGGCACATAATCATGCGATGGAGAAAGATTTCAAAATAGTCCATAACAGAACCATACTTGGTATCAACGCTTAGTTTGAGTTTGATTAAGGTCTGGTCTTCGTTGATTTTAAGAGTGGACTTCTTAACCGAGTAGTTGACCCTGTCGTGGATGTCAAAATTCGAAATTTCGGGATTTCTGACACGAGTTCGACGAACATCAGACTTATCGGCTAAAATCAAAGCGGCGCAAACAGGATTCACGGGGAAACCTGTGCCTTCGTCATGGTTGCCGATTGCGGTTGTGATTGTCGCGATGTCGGCTGCTTCAAAGCCGAGAGACCCCAAGAGGCTAAACGCCATGGCAGCGCCGGAAAGAGCGTGATTGGCACGGTTTACGAGGTTTCCTATATCATGCAGATATCCAGCAATCTGAGCAAGCTCAACATCGCGCTCGGGATAACCGAGTGTTCTGAGAACATAACCCGCATCTTCGGCAGTTCTTGTCACGTGAGCAAAGCTGTGTTCGGTGAAGCCGAGCGCACACAGGGATTCATCAGCCCTCGTGATGTACGTCTTGACTGCCTCGTTGTTTTTAACAATTTCAAAGGTTGACATATAATTAAATCTCCAATCTGTGGTGTTTTGCGGCTTAAAATTCAATGCCTTTTCGCGCCATAATTCCCTTGTCATAGGGGTGCTTTTGCTTTTTCATGTTTGTAATATAATCGGCATGGATTAAGAGCTCTTCTGAGGGGTTATGACCCGTAAGTATTATTTCCAAGCTGTCGGGTTTTTGTAAAATCAGGTTTTCAAGTAGTTTAGGGGTCAGCATTTTTAGGTTTAGTGCATCTATTACTTCATCCAAGACAAGAACGTCACAGATTTTATTTACTGCGGCTTCCGTCGCTTTTTTTAGACAATCATCGCATGATTTTTGTGTTTCGGCTTTCTCCGCTTCATTCATTTGTGAAATAAACTTACCGCCTGATGGTATTGCTTGCATGAGAGTTATGTTTGAAAAATCTTTGAGCGCATTATGTTCTCCGCATGGTCTGCCCTTTAAAAATTGGGCGAATATGACATTTTTTCCCGTTCCCGCTGCTCGAAATGCAAGCCCGAGCGCGGCAGTTGTTTTGCCTTTTCCATCGCCGTAATAAATGTGAATTAAGCCTTTTTCGGACATGTTACAGGCACCTTTCATTTATTTGGTTCATTGTAACATATTTTTATTGCAAAGAAAAGTGTTGCATTGCGTGATGGACTGTGTTACAATTTCTGAGCGCAAAAATGGTGATATGTTTAGATGGTGGGTATAGCTCAGTTGGTTAGAGCACTGGATTGTGGTTCCAGGGGTCGTGGGTTCGAATCCCATTATCCACCCCATTTAGTGGGCTGTCGCCAAGCGGTAAGGCACCAGACTTTGACT
>Ga0209755_10001805_pt1 | contig 31645 bp, 34 predicted proteins | sample TergutCo191P1_FD_187301 | JGI IMG/M metagenome (GOLD analysis project Ga0209755, IMG submission 187301) | Cornitermes sp. P1 segment gut microbial communities from Petit-Saut dam, French Guiana - Co191P1 (SPAdes) (version 2) | ecosystem: Host-associated > Arthropoda: Insects > Digestive system... | reverse complement strand
AAAATGTAAGCAATCACATTCTCTGGAGGTCTTTGTATGGATACAAGTGTGCTTGTGCAAAAAAGGGTAATCGAATTGTGTCATTCAAAAAGATGGGCGTTCAACGCACTCGCAAATTATTCCGGCATTCCTGCATCGACAATGAGGAACATTGTCAGTGGAAAAAGCAAAAATCCGGGTGTTGTAACAATCAAGAAAATATGTGATGGGCTTGGCATTTCGCTTACCGATTTTTTTGATGCGCCGGAATTTTCAAATCTTGAGCAAGAAATTCGATAATGTTCCGATAACTATAGTACAATACAATTGACAGGACAACCGAGAAGCGTTTTACGTGAGGCGTTGCTGCCCCTCATTTTTCATAAGGAAAATCTGGTTGCCGACGCGTGGGAGAGGAGTACGATGAGTACAAATGATGTTGACCACCGCGAATTTCTTGATAAGCTGTATAGGGGAAATTCCCACAGTATGTACTTGGCCGCATTGAGAAAACTGAAAAATCACTATCTTGCGGAAGTGGCCGTGCAGGGCGCAATGGTTATTGCGCTAGAGAAAAAAGAGCAACTAGTGGCGGCAACCGAGCCAGTCCGGTGGCTATACGGAGTGCTTCATATGCTCATAAAAAACATCGAGAGGGCTCAACACAATATGGGCAGACGCACAGTGTCGCTGGAAGAATGCTCTCCGACGAACGACTTAAAAGTTGTGGATGAAGTCAGCATTGAGACCTTATACAAGGGTACTGTCACGAGCAGCGAATTCGAGATTCTTGACAGGCTTTACTTACGCGGGGAGACGTACAAGGAGTTGGCCGATGAAAAAGGGGTGTCGCCATCTGCTATCGGCATGAAGGCAAAACGCGCCAAAGAAAATTTTCGCAAAAAATACGAAAAATAAAAAATTTTAAAGAATTTAAAGAAAAAATGTGATTTTTTGGTCTCGACAAGACACATATATAATAAGGGGGTAAATAGGTATGGATAAAAATAAAAACGAAAAACAGCAATATCCGGGCCTTGAAAACCTAAGCATGGGTGAGTTGGATGAACTGATTCGGCAGGATTTTGACGTGACAGATGCGACGGATTTGGATTATTTTAGGGCGATATCGGAGGTGATTGGAAAGCGCGCTGCCGAGGATCCGGATTACAAGCCTTTTGATGTTGAAGCAGGCTGGAAAAATTTTGAAGAAAACTATTTGGATAAGGAGTTCGATATTTCGCATCATTTTCCTTCTTACCACACGCCAGAGGTCGGCTCTGACACCACAGCACCGGAAAAGCACAGGCGTAGCAGCTCCCGCAAGTTGCGCCGTACGGTAGCGGCTGCGGCATTACTGGTTGTACTCTTTGGGATGCTCACAGCGCAAGCTCTTGGGTATGAGCTGTTTCAATCTATCGCACGTTGGACTTCTGATGTTTTTACATTTGGTGCTTCAAGCTCAGAAACGTTCCCTACCCAATATATACCTATGCCGATTGAACTTCCCCCGGACAGAGAGTATTTAAGTCTCCAAGAAGTGCTAGACGACGTTGGTATAGCCTTGCCGCTAGTCCCAACATGGCATCCGGACAGGTTTGTGCAATCACAATTGACTGTAAGATCCTTTTCTGACAGATTAATGCTTGACGCTTATTTTGTTGACGGGGACTGCTCATTTTCAATTGGTGTAATTGTACGCAATACTCTCGATGGAGCAGCAAGATTCCATGAAATAAACGAAGGCTCTGTTTATGAGTACGTGGCTCATGGGGTAATCCATTACATCATGTCCAATTATGATAGGGCAGTAGCTGTATGGATGAACGGAACAATAGAGGTTTTTATTCAAGGCAATGTTACTGAGGCAGATTTAATAAAAATGATAGATTCAGTGTATGGAGGTTAAGTTTTGTGAAACGTTTTGTATGTTTTCTCACGGTATGTGTTATTTTGTTAGGTGTAGGTGCTGGCGGAAGCGCATTAGCTACGCATGTTGAGACGCCGCTAGATGGGATGATAGGTATTGACCCGCATGCAAGCCGATATCTCGCGTCTTATGAGGCATGGACTTCTCGGGCAAGAACTGGCGGTCTTCTCGTTGAATTCTCCGTCTCTGCTACGAGGCAGAGTCCAAGTGTAGGCGCACAGCAAATAGTAGTGCAGCAAAGAAATGGTAATTCATGGACAACTGTTAGAACTTTTTTCAGTGCTATTACAAGCGGCATGATGGGCAGCAACACCCATAGCCACGGAGGAAGTGTCACATTTATTGGCACACCGGGTCGGGAGTACCGAGCTTTGGTTACATTTTTTGCTGGTGGTGCGACAGGGGACACGCGAACATTTACCACAAATTCCACAGTTTTATAGTAGGTACTTGCATAGTTTGGCGGCGTTCAAGTTGGATGCCGCCAATTTTTTTTGCAATTTTCAAAAATAAATGTGATTTTTTGGCCTCTTGAAAACACGTATATAAATAGAGGGAAAAATATTGAACGACTGAAATGTGAAGGAGGGCTTACATGAGAAGCATTGATTATGGTTGAGCCTATGCACTTTTATTGAAACAATTGTATTTCACATGAAAAGAATGGTAAGGAGTCAATTTGCATTATGGCAATAAATACGTTAAATCCGCTACTGCGTTCCGATGCAGCCACGGTTGAAAAAGAATATCAGCTAAAGGAGGTAGAAAAAACCACCCAGCCGGACAAGAAAATTGCCGACCCTTCGCACAAGCCGGTTCAGGATGCCGACGCATTCGATAGCGCACCGACTTTTGAGTATTACAACAACTATACCCAAAGCGGCAAAAATTACTACGACTTGCAGGTGCAAGAGCCTCTCCACTCGGAACTGGCATTGGCAAACATCGAAGCGGCATCAAGCGCCGGTGTTGAGGAAACACGGCCTTATGCCTCAGCCGCGCCAATGACGGAGATTGACAGATTAGTGCAGGCACTTCAAGAGAATGATGAATTTATGAGGATTCATTCCAGCAGAAACCGGCACGACCTTTGGGGATTTGATGAATGGCAGGAATTGGGACGCAATTTCATAGAGAACCTGTCTGACGAGGACTACGAACTGCTTCAAAAGATGCTCTGGACACGAATGAGAGAAGATCTTGTGCGTTCCATAAATGACCGTCAATGGCTAAATGAGCAAGTTCGCAACTATGAGCAGTTTGCGCTTAACTGGCTTCACAAAGGTTCCGATGTCTCTTTTATGGTGGAACATCAAGTAGAGCGTAAGCAAATGAACGAAGATCGCATAAGATTTCTAAAAGACAATGCCACAAATAGCCATTTAGAATTAGATTTAGTCTCAATCTGGAATACTCCACCCAGTGCGGATTCATCCGTTGTTGCGGGTTCATCTTTTGAGAGCTTTTTGTCAAACAACTTTAGAACCGTTGTAAATCAGTTCATAAACCTGAGCATGAAAGCAGGGGAGCTAACTGATGCTGGGCGCCTACTCAATCCGGGAGCTGCATATACTGAAAGCATGCAAGGGCCAGGTGCCACATTTTCCAACAGAATGGGGTCTGTCGCAGATTACGTGAACGCACGATTTGCGGAGGCCCAGCGGCCTTTGCCAAAAATGGAAAGATTTACGATAACATTTAATAACGATCTGACATTTCAGGTGCGTGGCGGCACGAGCGACGATGCCGAATTTATGCAGGGCATCTTGAACAACGCAGGCAGTTGGCTAATGGATCAGGTCATGAGCTCTATCCGTTTCCACAGGGGAGAAAACGGAGAAGTCCACCCACTACTTAAGTCAAGCAATACTTGGCAGCGTATTGCAATAGATCGCGGGTTCGGGTTTATAGAAATGCCGGATGAATTCTTGAATGGGCTGCCAAAGCTTGCCGCTGTACAGCACCGTCAGGCAACAGACGAACTAATCCGTCGGGTGCATGGGTTTGGCCTTGACGATGTGTATATTAAAAACGGCGAACTCAGAGGCAGGACAGACGAGATAACGGATATCATAAGAAACGACCCGAGGTTTAAGGCTCTGCATCACGAATCCGCGATAAAAAGTGCAATCAATATTCCAAGGGAACACGACTTGAGCTTTTTTAACATGACCTTTGAAAACGGCAGATTTTCACTGATACATTAAAATAATTGGAGGAACGATAATGACAACAATGATAAAGAGAACATATAAAACACTGCTGGCATCAGTAATTGTACTGATTTTAGCTGTATTTACTCTCAGCCCTGCGCAAGCACAAAGGGCTGACGTAGAGTTCAGTTTTGCATCATTTACTCACAATGACGAAATTAATGCATACGACGGATTCGGCAGAATAAGAAGCGGCTTTGCCCCACACAGGAGGGTGGGCACCGGAGGCCGGGTTCGGCTGGAGCAGCAACGTATTGAAAGAGCAAGCCGTATTGGCGCTTTTGTGCGGGGACAAGGAGATAAACACCAATATTTCGGCTACAGCTTTACTTCTTCTTCCCCAAGTACAGTGCCAACGAACGTACTGTCAATCTACGCGCACAGGGATGTACGCTTTACTATAAAGGGTTTTACCGGTAATGTTAGCAACCCCTATGATGATAGCTACACCATCATAGCAAATCAAAATGGCATAATTAGTAATTCTTATATTATTGAATTCGAGCAAAGCAGCAACGGAGACATGGTGTTCTACTTTATACAACTAAGAACCTTTCCCATTGGTGACATTAGAACACATTTCTATCTCAATATATATACAAACTCCAACGAAACACTTCATTACAGTGTATGGTTCGGCGCTCCATTATTGGGGCGTGCCGCTACAAGCTATAGTTTTAACACCTCCGTTTCCCGACCTAATGCAAGGTCTGCTTTTGTTACGGCACACCTGCCAAGCCCCTTCCTCAACATGCATGGATTAGGTCACTTACACCAATCAACACAAGAAACGTAGACAGGCACCTGCTTTCAAACTTTAACGCAGTTGAAGCGCTTGTGCCAGGCAGGAATGCTGCCATCCCAATTCGGCTACAAGAAGGTATAACAACTCGTGCAAATATTTCAAGTTTTTCAAACTATCGGCTGCAAGGCACACACCAAAACCGACTTCATGTTGATTGGCCTTTTGGCTCAGGTACCGGCACTTTTACTGCTTTCTATACAATGATTGTCGAATATTATTTTATGTTCGGAAGCCGCGATTCCTTGCGGATACCGCAAAACGCCAGAAGGGCGATGCATGTGGACTTAGAAAACGAAACACTGTCGATAAGCGGGTTAGACAATGTAAACCTCCAGTTCTTCATACCCGGTGTCAACGCATCTTGGCAAAACCTTGGCACGGGTTCCGGAGGTACATGGGACATAACAAACCTTATCGGCGCCGGACCAAGAACCGTCATAGTGGGCTTAAACGAGGCAAACTTGATTGGCTCATTTGATCTGCCCGCCAGGCCTGCAGCTCCGGCCACGCCTGTGGTAGTTTATAATGACAGTGGGAATCCGGGGATGGCCGTCCTTATGGGGATGACAGAAGCAATGGAATACCGCCTGCCGTCATCACCCGCCTGGACGCCTAGCGACGGCAGCGACGTCGTGTTCGATATCCCGGCAAGCAACCAGACGCTCCAAGTAAGGTTTATACGGACTGGCGCAGTAGCTTCGATGTCGCGCCAGCTAACGCTCTTAGCTCCGGGGGCTGCCCCAAACGTCACGGTCAATACAACGGCAGAAACTATCGGTACCGTGACAGCCAATATGGAACTCAGCACAGATGGCATAAATTGGGCTCCAATAGGCCAAGACGGCACTGCGCACGACATATCCGCAATAATTGACTCAGCCGTGGGCGGCTCGTTAACAATCTATGTGCGCAGCAGAGCCACGGAAACTGCGCCGCTCACGCAGGCGAGGCTGCTGACGGTGCATCCAAGGCTTGCAGCTCCCACGACGCCCACGCTAAACCCCATTACATTCGTGCTTGCTGGAACCAACAACACCATGCAGTGGCAGCAGCAAGGCGCAAGCGCATGGACAAATATAGCCGGGGCAAGCATCAACCTGGCCAATTTAGTTGGAGCTTCCGACAGCATTGTCCTTGTGCGCTTCAGGCCCACAGCAGCCAACTCGGCGTCTTTGCCTATTGAGATTGTATTGCCGGCACTTAGGGAAGCGCCTGCGCAACTGACATTAAACACTGCTACCGAACGGTTAGACGGCGGCATTCCCGGCAGGGTTTACCAGCACTCGGTCAACGCAACAGCCTGGACCAACGTCACGGCTGCTGCAGACGGCTCCATTGCGGTAACGGGCTTGATAGCCGCAAATGCCAGGGACGTGCATATCAGGGAAGCGGCAACCGCTTTGCTCCCGTTCTCCGATCATGCAACATTCACGTTGCCCGGCCGCCGTGCGGCACCTGCGGCGCCTGCGCTTGTATTTAATAGTACCGCATATCCGGACCAAGCAGTGCTGACCGGCCTTGACAGCACAATGGAGTTCAGGTTAAGCACAACGGCGGCATGGACCGCGTTTGACGGTGCCGCCCCTGTGTTTAACATACCGGCGGCCACACAAACCTATCAAATTCGAATCATGGCAACAGAGGATAATTTCGTCTCCACTGTTAGGTCAATACCGCTTCCTGCGAGGAGGGCCGCACCGAATGTCACGATCAACACTACAACAGAGCGGCTTGCCGGGGTGACAACGGCTCACGAAGTCAGCATCAACGGCGCCCCATTCGTCCCCGTCACAGCCGAAATGGTTACGGCATATACTGCCGGGTCCCTAATTTCGGAGATGATAGACGCCCTGTCGGCAGGCCAGACAGCTACGCTGAACTTCCGTTTGCCTGCAACGCAAGCGCTTTCCGCAAGCCATCCAAGGACTGTAACGCTCTTCAGTCGCCTGCAGCCGCCCACAACACTGCAGTTCAACAACGCTACATTCACGCTGACGGGCACGACGAACGCAATGCAGTGGCAGCTGCAGGGCGCAACCGCATGGACAAACATCACTGCCACAACCCTTAACCTCACTGCCCAAATCCAGAGGGATTCCGAAAGAATAATATACGTTAGATTTAGGCCCACTGCTTCCAACTCAGCATCAAACCATGTAGTCATTACACTGCCGATGATGGATCCGGCTCCGAGCGGGCTGTCGCTTGACTTGGCAAACGAGCTTGTTGTCGGCGGCGTTCCGGGGCGGGTATACCAGCACTCAGTCAATGCAACGGCATGGACCAGCATAACGGCCGGGGGCGACGGCTCGTTCTCCATAGCCGGTCTGGTAACCGCATCCGCGAGGAACGTACACATTAGGGAGGCCGCAACTGCCACAGCGCCATTTACCGACCATGTCACAATCGTCTTGCCGGGGCGCCCTGCTGCGCCGACCGCCGGGGTGTTTGTGTTCAACAATCCCACTTATCCCGACCAGGCAGTTCTGATGGGGCTCGACAGCAGGATGGAGTTTAGGCTTGGCACGACGGCAGCGTGGACGGCCTTTGACGGCAGCAACCCCGTAGTCGGCGTCCCCGCTGCAAACCAGACGTACCAAATCCGATTCAGAGGGACGGGGGGAGCTTTCCCGTCGGCAGTCAGGTCACTGACGCTGACAGCTAGGGCGGCAGCTCCGAATGTAACAGTCAACACAACTACAGAGCGGCTTTCTGGAGTGACCGTCAACCATGAGGTCAGCATCAACGGAGGCCCGTTTACTGCGGTAACCGGCGAAATGGCCGCAGGTTTTACTACCGGCACCACAATAGCCGACATGACAGACGATATCGCGCCCGGCTCTACCGTGACACTGAGCTTCCGCATCCCTGCAATTGATTCCAGGGCTGCCAGCAACGCAAGGGTGATTACGCTGTTTGCGCGGCCGGATGCGCCGACTGCACCGTTTGCATTCAATGTCTCGACAAACAGGATAACCGGTGCGACCACCGCCATGATGTGGCGGGTGCCGGGCGGAAACTGGACAAATGCTACAACAAGCATAACTCCGCCTGCGGGATGGACGGTGCTGGAATTTGCGTTTAGGCCCACTGCCTCTGCGGCAAGGTCCTGGGTTACGGTTTTTGCAAGGCCCGACGCCGCTTCGCTGGACGTGAACGTGCAGGGGGAATCGGAAACTTTGCTTGAAGATGCCGAAGCTTATCCGGACAGTGCTGAGCCCCTTCCCGATGATGCGGCGAACCGCCCAGGCGCTGCGGAAAACTATCCCGATGGGTACGATACCCTGCCGGACTATGCTTATGATTTGCTCAGCGAGCTAGAGTAGGCCGTTTGCATAACCAAAAATCCCCTCAAGCGCAGCTATGCACTTGGGGGATTTTTAATTTGCGGCGCATACAAGTTTGTTTTGCTCCGCCGCCTGGCCAGCTGCCCTAGGTTCGTATGTAACTTGACAAAAACGCAACATCAAAAAGGCGGTGCAAAAAATTTTTCGACATTTTCAAAAATAAATGTGATTTTTTGGCCTCTTGAAAACATATATACTATAGAGGGGAAAATTTTTGGAAATCAATTCCTGCACTTGGAATCACGGATTTGCCATTAACCAATCTTGCGAACAGGGAGGTGTAGGTGCAATTCGCATTTGGGCCGTTAGAAACTAGGCGGGAATCGCCCAACGCTTATACGTTTGTTGTTTGCCACGGCGGTATTCGCTTAACTTAGTTTAATGGTGCGGTAGTGTGGCACACATAGAAAAGGAGATATTACATTGAAAAGAAGATTAGTTACATTTACTTTAGCACTGATGATGATTGTCAGCATTTTCAGTCTCAACGCTTTTGCCGCTGCACCTGCAATCGGCGATGAGATTCAAACGGTTGTAGTTGACTTAGCAGATGTGCTAGTTCCGCTTTCGTCATCTAGCAGAGCTTACACCAGGGTTCAACACGCAGGACATAGGGCAGGAACGGGCCCAGTCCAATCTCCCCCTGAAACACTTGACTTATCAGGCGTGATTCCTAACAATAGAGAGATTGTCAGCATCACTGTACATGTGCCTTCAAACATTAGGGTAACGCGGTCACAGTTCACAGCCATCCAGAATTTTGAAATTACGCATCAGAATGGGCGGGTTGCAACCATCCCGTTTACTCATACAGACAACCCTGGCGCAAATAGCAGAAGCATAGCATTTGCCGGCTTGAACGCAGGCGTACGGTATACGTTGCGCATTACAGGCTCCGTGCTCAGTAACACCACTGGTCTCGACGGCTTCACAGTATTTCCTGGTGCGAGACTTATTGTTGAATTCAGATAATCTATTGTGCAATAGCCCTACCTAAGAAAACACACTAAGTCACACTGCCCACTATTAATATAATCGCATACCACTTGGAAAGTAGTTTTAAGAATGTTGCACAAATGGCTTTTTTGCGCCATATATGATAATTAGATTAGCCTAGTAGCTCACAAACTAGCACACCTATACACGGACAACAAAGTACAAAGGAGGAGCGTATTAGTGAACGTAAGCAATTTGCTAAGTAACGTCGCTGAAAAACCAGTTTTTACTGGCACGACGGACGAATTGCAAAACAAACAATGTAGTAATTCTAGTGAGGGAACAGATAGCGGGCCAGTGAAAGTTGTGGATTCATTCGGTAGCGCACCGGATATTGACCATTATAACAATTATTCCAAAACGGGTGTGATTGCAGAAAATATTGCCCCACATCAAGCGTCGCTTTCGCAATCGCCTAGAACATCGAAACACCTGCCCGGCGCAGTTCCGGACTGGACCAACATACCGAGCAGAGGAATGAGCGCATTGTCAAAAGATGAAATCCGACAGCGGGTTCGTGAGCTTGGCGTTGCATTAGCAAATGCCACATCGGATGATGAGAGGGGTGAAATTCTTGAAGAGTATTGGAGTTTGCAACTCCAATTTATTTCCCATGCTTCGCCTGATAGAAAAGCAATACACGCTAGAGCCGTGGAAACAATAGAGCGGCATGCAGGAGGAGGTCAAGGCTTCGGTTTATCCAGTCCCAGAACCTTGCTTGACCACCTAATTTCTCGTGATAACTCATCAATGGGCATGAGGTTTGATAAGGCTTACCCTATTGCTGGCGGCGGCTCGGTGACTGCTAAAATGGTGACTGGCGGCGGCGCAACCTTCCGTGTTGAACACTTGGGGGAACCGGTTCTAATAATAGGTGTGGGGCAGAGTCAAGGCAACGGCGTGTTTTATAAGCTGACATCAGCTGAAAGCACCCTTAAAAGGGAAATCGTCGATTTATTCGACAGAGCTGCTGGGCGTAGCCCCATTATTTGGGATTAAGCATGAGGAAAGCGGCTTGACCGCATATCACATGCAGCGCCAGCGGTTAGGATTTCAAAGTATAGTTTAGATAATGTAAACGGATGTATTTATACGGTAATTTTGATCAAGGAGGACAGAGGGGGAAACAACTAGAATTGTAGTATAAGGAGAAAAATAATGAGAGTCGTCAATAAACAGCTGCACAACCAAGAGTTTGTAGCTTGAAAGGCAGTTGATGAAGTGGGTATCACAACGGAGAAAGAGCCGCAACTTTCGCCGGAAGAATTGGAGAGCTTGTGGGCTGATTACAAAAAGATCGGCGATGTCAATGCAAAGCACTGTATACTTTTGCACTACAATTACCTCGTAAAATGGATTGTCAGGAGGGTGATGCCGAAATACAGCGAATATAGCGAGTATGACGACCTTGTAAGCTGCGGCATACTAGGTCTCATAGACGCTGTTGACAAATTTCAGTTAAAACATAACGTGAAGTTTGAAACCTATGCAAGTTTGCGTATACGAGGCGAGATTTTAGACTATATGCGGGAGCAGGATTGGGCTCCTCCAAGCTTGCGAAGTAAGATAACCGCTATCAACAAGGCTTTTGAGAAATTTGAGAATAAAAACGGCATCTCTGCTACAGAACAGGAAGTCGCCGATTCATTAAACATGCAGCTCGAGCAAGTTCAAGAAATTCTGGCGCAAGCACATATGTTTAATCTTATGAACTTTGAAGATACTCTAGACACAATTAATTATTCCTTTAGGGGGCAGGAAGAAAGCACGCCGGAAGATGAGCTTTTGCTGCAGGAGCAAAAAGAACGCATTACGGAAGCGATTGATTTGCTGCCGGAAAGAGAACGGCTTGCAGTTACGCTGTATTATTACGAAGGTCTTCTGTTGAAAGAAATCGGAAACATATTGAATGTGTCTGAATCCCGAGTTTCTCAGATGCTTTCGAAAGCTCTTCTGAAAATGCGCAGGGCATTGAAAAACGACGTGTAGAAACGCTGATTATCCCATAAGAGGCATGATTGCTATAACCCACACCCATTGAGCCGCAACCGACTGATTACTGCTCTTATATGCAAAAGCAACCGCAGTTTTTTATAACCGGCGGTATACCAAACGGCCTATAACAGCTTATCGTAAGCGGAATTAGCTTTGAGCGGGAGGTGATGCCGTGAGCGCAATAAATCGCAGGGTCGAGATAGTGCGGATTCTGCGCGGGACAGCAAAGACTACCATGCCCAGCCTTGCCGATACGTTAGGAGTGTCCATTAATACGATAAAGCGCGACATTTTGGCGCTCACGGTTGACGACGGATTCCTTAAACACCATTCAGGGTCGCGGCGGCGGTGTCATACTGTGCGAAAAAGACCACTCGCACAGGCGCATCCTCAGTCGTGAGCAGATAGCGGTTTTGGCTGAGCTTATAGAAACCACGGATAATGTATATCACGCTGAAATCTTGGGCGGCATACTTAGGGCCTATGCTTGAGCCGGTTCTTTGGGCGATTGTTTCATAATGACGGATAAATCGGTTATGAAAACTCAAATTATTTTTCTAAACAGGCCAGCTTATGGGCTGTTTAAAGTGTAGTATTAGTAGTATTAGTAGCAAGTAGCCTATGCCACAAGCCGAATTGCGGTACATGGCGATGGTGTGCAGGTTATTGAGGGGCGAAAATGAATACATATAGGGCAGAAATTATCAATGCCGCAATAGATTTGTTTGCCGAGTACGGCATCAGTAACGTACCTATCAAGATGATAGCTGTAAAAATACCTATATCAAGGTCAAATTTCTACTATTATTTCAAAAGCAAAAACGATGTAATAGATAGCATTATTAATGAATTTGACGGCATGATCGCAAGGAGCATCAGTATGATAAAGCAGCAGACCGAAACAGGCATAGACGCAGAAAGCCTTCTGACGAGACTTTTTCTGGCTTTTGGCAAAGAAGATTCGCAGCGGGGACGCAAAATCACCCGAATCATCTTTGCCAACCACGGCTACGACGAAAGGATTGGCAACTATTTGAAAGAGAGCTTTTTCCATGAGCGCGAAGCCCGGATTTCATGTATTTTTGATATGCTTGTCACAGGAGGCAAGGTCAAGCCGCTTAACACCGAAACGGCAGCCCGCATGCTCAACAAGTTCTTCATAGCGTCAGCTTTGGAAGACACATTCGAATATCCGTTCGAAAAACACGAAAAGCCCCAGTGTCTCAACTGTCTGAGGAAAGACTGCCTCTATCTTATAAAGAAAATATTAAGTGGAGAATTTGAAACATAGTCAGCAGTGATCCCCCTCCCACTGGCAGACTGTCGCACGCTGACCGCCGACACCGTCGAAAGGGCGATGATAGAATGTCACAGGTAAGGCCGCAAAAACGCAAGGCATCGCTTCACCGAAGCACCAACCGCCTCAAGGTGCAAAAAGAAAATAGATTCCTAAAAGGCATCCGAAAGATGAAAAACCATCACTGTCAAAAATGTTTTTGCTACCGCTGGGGAGGCTGGTATCATGGCAGGCCACCTACATGGCATGGAAATTTTAACAGTAGCTTACACATCTGCAAGCCATACGACTGTAGGGAGCCTCCTTCTGCGAGCTTTTTTGCAGCCTTGCATAAGGTTCACCCACGGGCGCGTCCGCCGCCGATACTTCCGCTTATCCAAACCCAAAGCAGCGAGTATGGATTGGAGGTAAGCATATGGATATGGCCACCGTGGATATTGAGTACAGGCTCGCCAGTGGGCAGCGGATTCGCATTGAGGTTTCCATTGAAGTCAAAGAATTGCTGGAGCATTCTAGCCGACAAACCCGCTCCCAAAGGCGTAAGGATAGGCGTTACCTTGACTTCGTGGGCGGCGTTCAAGAATTTGAACGCTTCGCATCGCCGCACGAGGACTTCGCCGACCTTTTGAATAAGGCGGACAGCTATAAACGACTTTATGCGGCCATTGACAGGCTGCCCAATCTGCAACGGCGCAGGCTGAACCTCTACTACTTCGAAGGGCTGACCTACCGCCAAATTGCTGAAACAGAAGGCGTTGGCCTTGCGGCCGTTGCCCGTTCGGTTAAGCGAGCGTTAAACTCGCTTAATGGGCTACAAGCCCAATAGCCACTGTTTAGTATGGCTCTGAGTTTTGCTTGGAGCCATTTTTTGCCGTAGATTAGAAAGCCTGTAGAGTTGAGCTGTTCACAGGGGAGATGCTTATGGCATAGAACTCCTTGGCTGTAGACCAGAAAGAGGCGCCGCTTGAGTTTTTAAAGAAAATCTGAATTGGACGCAAGGCAAAATGTACTCGGCAGACAGCCAAACTGCAGGACACATCTTTATTTTTTGTTAACGACATAAAAACAGGGTCAACAAAACGCCCCTAACTGCCCTAGTAAGTAGAGGGATATTTTTCTGCGAGAAAATTGGACTTTTCCACTCCTGATAATCCGGCTTGCCGCACCGCAACCAAGCCGTCTAGGTGGTTAGTTAGTCCATGACAGGGGTGTACAGGCCGTGTGTTGTACAAAAAATGTCATTTGCAGACTGTGGGCAAAATTTTTCAAAAATATTTTTTCAAAGCGGACAGGTAATGTCCTCTTTGGTCTCTATAATGTATGCAACCCCCAAAACTGCGAGGTGAGGCCATGACCGCCGCAGGTCGCAGAACGGAGCTTATCCGCATACTGCGCGGGCGGCGGAAAGACACCGTAAAAAACCTTGCTTATGCGCTAGGTGTCACCGAAAGGACTATCCGGCGAGACTTGCTGACACTTACTTTGGATGAGGGGTATCACATCGACGTGTTACCAGGAAATGGCGGTGGCGTGGTGTTTCACAGCCACAGCAACCCACACAAAGGAATTTTGAGCCAAGAACAGATAGACGTGCTGACTGAATTGGCTGAGAGCGCCTCCACCCATCAATCCAAAGTTCTCAGGGAGATACTGGATGCTTACGCATAGCCTGCACTTTGACAAACACCGGCAGCAGAACTCACAGCCGGTCATACAACACCCAAATTCACCTCAACTGCAACCTGCACGGCAAAATTAGCAGGGGCAGCGCCGCCATGACCGCCAGCGTCAGCTTTGCTGTGCAAGCTGCGCCGTAGGCACCGGGTCTTCAAATCTTGGCACGAGCGAAAAGCGCTTGCGCAGGCTTATTGGTACAGCCTGCGCCACGGCCGGCAGTTGGATATAATGATACTTCCGCTTGCAATGCTTCACCGCATTGGGCGGCTCGCTATAAGAATGGGGAGAGTGCTGACCCTACCGTGAGCTGGCAACCACGATGGGTACGGCATTATGACGCTTTATCGTATGTCTGCGGTGCAGGCACGGCCATAGGCCGCCGGATTAGTCCGGACATGCTACCAAGGCGGTTTGGGTGTTGATTTTTAATTTAGAATGGCGCGATCGGCTACGGCAATCGCAGAAAAATAAAAGCAACAAGGAGCGTGGTTGTGTGTGTGTTTCAACGAAAGCAAGACAAAAATTTGAGGGGTACGCAAAAGTAGGGGTTATCAAACAGTTATACAAAGATAACTTGATTACCGATACACAATTTCAGCATTTGATGAGAAAGTATGGTGCCGAGAATCCAAAGCCTCTCCAACCGAAAATAAAGCCGTCAAGTTAATCATTCTAATTGATTTATGCCCCTGATTATGCTATAGTTCTAACCGTAACTTATGTGGGCATAGTCAACCATCTTGTTGAAAGGAGAAGATGAAGTGACTATACGAGTAGCGGCGTATTGCCGCGTTTCCACAGATAAAGATGATCAGAAGAATTCGCTGGAAAACCAGAAAAAGTATTTTAGCGAATACATAGACAGAGATCCGTCATGGGAGTTGGTAAAGGTTTATGCCGACGAAGGGTTATCCGGCACATCTACAGCTAAACGCATTCAGTTTAACAAAATGGTTTCAAACGCACTTTCGGGTGGGATTGACCTAATAGTAACGAAGGAAGTGTCAAGGTTTGCGCGAAATACTGTGGACACTTTATCTTACACCAGAGAACTGATTGCAAAAAATGTGCGGGTGGTTTTTATCAACGACAACATCGACACCCGGGACAAGGATGCGGAGTTTAGGCTCACAATCATGGCCTCAGTAGCTCAGGAAGAAAGCAGAAAAAACTCCGAGCGCACAAAATGGGGCATGACGCGCCGTATGGAAAGTGGCAAAGTGACGATAATAGATATGTATGGGTATGACATTTCTGACGGAAGACTGAGCGTAAATCAAGAGGAATCCGTTGTTGTAAAGCAAATATTCCACAAATATGCGTACGAGAAAAAAGGTTTTCGTGCAATAGCTACTGAACTGAACGAGAGCGGCGCATTGCTGAGCAAGCGAATAAAGAAATGGACTGCACAGAACATATCGCGCATACTTGCAGACGAGAAATATGTTGGTGATTTGGTCTTCAAAAAATTCGTCACACCTAATTACCTTGACCACAAGCAAGTGAAAAATGACGGCTTTGAGGAAAAAATCATACACACAGACAGCCACGAGCCCATTATTGACAGAGAAACATGGGCTTTGGCGAGAAAAGAGCAGGACAAAAGATCCAATCTAGCTGATACGGGCACAAGATATACAAACCGTTACTGGTGTTCCGGCAAGCTGAAATGTGCTGAATGCGGGGCGTTCGTGGTATCAAGAAACAAGTACAACAAAGATGGGACTGTAACTAGGTTTTGGTACTGCAAAGAAGGTTATTTTCATGGCAAACACAAAAAGAGCGCTTCCGGCGCAAACCTCGGCTGCAACAGCAATCTGATTGGCGACAGAGCGTTGATTGAATGCGTTAGATACGCGTTGAATCACCTAAGTATTCTTGACGACAACTTCTTTGATAATCTATACGCAGACATTGTAGGCTCATACGATGAAAACGAGCTTGAAAGTATAAAGCCGCTGCAAGACAAAATCGCACGTATTACCGAAAAGAAAAACAAAGTTTTGGATTGGTGTCTCGACGGTAAAATCGACGAAGATGAAATGCAGCAGATGAATGAGAAGTATTACAAGGAAATTGCGGGGCTTAAAACCAGAATCGCAGAGATTAATGAACGCAATAGCCTAATCGAGAATGCCAGCGACAAAGTTTCAAGCGCCATAGACACCATGAGGAAGATAGTCAACCAAGAGGAGCGCACACCAGAGCTGTATGCCGAAATCGTAGATAAGGTTTTGTTGTACGAGCATCACAAAATAGATGTGTTTTTCAAGTACATCTCAGAGCCTGTGTGCCTCGAATATGCCACATCTGGCAGAGGCGAGCGTTATAAGGTGGACTGCAAACTGAGGGAAGCTGTCTAGTTTGCGATATAAGACGCTTGGTTGGTATGAGAGTAGTTTTTTGTTATCGTTTGGCGTGCCAACTGCGCCATAGACGAACTATTAGAAAGTTCGCTTGTGGCGCAGTTAATTTTTAAGACGGATTCCATAAGCACCCCGGAAGCATCGTTTGTTATATTTTCTCGCGCAGACAAAGCTTTGACGCCGTTCTTTTTTTGCTTTGCCTTGTAAGTCGCAGAATCATATCGGTTCCGAGCAAATCGGTCAAGCTGATAGACGAGAATACCTTGAAACTGACGCTTGGCGCTGTCGGCAATCATTTGCAGAAATTCTGGTCGGTTATCTGCCCAACAACCAATCGACAGATACATCCAAAATATCTGCCAATGCGTTTAGCTCAAAATCAGAAACAGGCCGCTTCTGACCTTCCAAAAGCGAGAGTGCAGGAACTCTGATATCAATGCTTGCAAGCTGCAATTTGCCCAGCAGCTCTACTTGCTTCATTCCAAGTTTTTCACGCGTAACACCTTCTTCCAGTTCAAACGCCGCACCAAGTAGCTTGTTACGCCCTCGAACATCCAGCAAGCGGAAGATGCGGATTAGTTCCAATTCCTTCCCCGTTGCGCCGTGGGTATTATTTGCTGTGCCGCCGCCTTGTGCAAATGCACTATCTGACACCTCGCCCACCATGCTATTGGTAGATGTTCCGACAACACCGATATTTTTTTGCATGTCCCACAACATTCCCGCTCGATACTTCTTCGATATTCCCGATACCAGTTGTTACAAAAACCCATTCCGGCTTCTCGAAAAGGTTGTTAATGATTTTAACAACAGGCGAATTGTTTGTTTCGCCTATGATGGAATTACTCGTCAGGCTTTGCCGCAACTAAGCCAATCCGTCTCATCAGACGAAACATGCTCTCAGGTCTCCGTTGGTAGCCATGTCTGCAAGCTCTATACCAAAGCTCATTTAACCCTAGGTTTGGATTACGGCGTTTTAGATTCTTTATCAGTGTTATTTCTTTGTCTGTATGTTGGTTTGGTGCTGGTGCGGTTTACGGGATTGGCACGCTAGGCTGTCCAAACTCCCGTCGTAACGTGATTTCCAGAAGTAGATATACGACCTGCTTTTGTTGTACTTTCGGCTTGCTTTTGGCACTCCGTGCTTTTCAGCATAATTCATTAGGGATTGCCTGTAGCGCATATCTTGTGTTACTGTATTCATGAGAAAAGGTTCTCCTTCTTGAGCAAGTTTTGTGTGGTAACTTAACTTTACTCCTTTTGAGGTCCTTTTCTCAATCTATTTTTTTCTTTTTGTCCAATATGTATTGTACTCCTACAATTGCAAAAGCGGTGCCTCTTAACTTATTATGGAACTACAATTGTATTTATGGTACACTGTCAACGGTAGGAAAAAATGAGCGAGGATGTGAACAATTATGTGGCGAAATAAATTTATTTTGTTAGCGCTTTCACATGACGCTGACGAGTATAATGCGGCATTCGATATAAAAAGAGAGAATAAGCCTAATAAACTGTACCAGTATCGCACAGTAGATGCGGCTGAACAGCTTGCGTGGCTTATGCAGTTTATAAAATCCGGAGACATTTATTGTACACCTGTTAGAACACTGAACGACCCATTAGATTCGCGCTCAGTGTTATCTCCCATTAAGGCTCGTAACAGCTATGACAGCTACTTCAATGAAAATAAAACTTTGAAATCTGAATGGTCCAACCAAATAACTCAACTGCCATGCACAGTAAAAGGCTCGCGTAGCGATATGTTTAAAAAGGCTCTTTATAATTTGAAAAAGCGGCTGGAGGATGGGAACGATGATTTGCTTGCGGAAGAGCAAATGGTAAGATTCAAAGATACCTCTGCGGACATCTGTAATTTTAACGAAAATATAAACAAAATTCTCGGGCTTGTAAGAATAGCGTCCTTTTCAGAAGAATGCCACAATATGGCTATGTTTGCACACTACGCGAACAGGCGTAGCGGCATTTGCTTGGAATTTGACTTGGCAGATTTGGACGACAAGCTTTTCAACGATTTTCTGTACCCAATCAATTACATAGACGATTACCCGGATGCTGTTAAGTTTATATTTGACAGGTTTGAAAGCAACCATCCGGTTTCTTTGGATGTATTAGAACATTTGATATATTTTTGTTGTTTGCAGAAAACGATAACATGGAGCTATGAAAACGAATGGCGCTATATGGTAACGCTCGGTGGTGCTGAGTTAAAGTACACTCTTGTTGGCAAGTCAAGCCGTAAAGGTGCAACATACGCCAATAAAAGAAAAGCTCAAGAGCCACCCTTTGGTTGTTTGGTTTGGAACAAGCCCAATAGTAAGGACTTTGGTTGTCGTTATGCACCCAGAATCCTTTGCATTCTATCTCGAAAATTACAAAGCTGGGAATTTTTATCTTTATAAACAACAAATATAAGGATGGCGTTTTACATAAGCATAATGGGGTGGTGACACCCATCTACAAATTGAATGACAGGGACAAAGAGATAAGGGGTTAAAAGGTGCATTACAACATAACCGAACTTCTTAATGCGCCAGAAGGCGAGCATTACCAATTCAAAGAAGCCAAAAACCGATTCAGCTTCACAGACGCACTGAAGTGCTGCTGTGCTTTAGCAAATGGTGGCGGAGGCAAACTTGTGTTAGGCATATCTGACAAGCGTCCGCGCAAGGTTGTTGGGAGCGAAGCCTTTGAGCAACCGGAGCGTGCTAGAGAAAGCCTTTCAAATAAGTTGCGCATCAAGGTCTATGAGTACGAAAGTAAGCGTATCCTCGTTTTCGAAGTGGCTAACAGACCAATCGGAGTTCCTGTTCAGGTTAATGGTATAGCATGGTGGTATGATGGAGATAGCCTTGTTCCAATACCCCCGGATATTTTGCGAGATATATTTTATGAATCAGAGCCTGACTTCTCATGTGAGATTTGTCTCGGCGCGACTTTGGATGACCTTGATGAAACTGCTGTTGATGCATTTCGGAAAATGTGGGCGAACGATAGCGGGAATAATCGGATAAATAATATGTCAATTGAGCACTTAATGATGGACTGCGGTGCAGTTGTTGCCAGTGGGATAACTTATGCTGCGCTCATATTATTTGGGAAAAGCGAATCGCTAATGAAGTATTTACCACAATCAGAAATTATTTTTGAATATCGCTCATCTAATGTGGCAGGCCCAGCCCAACAACGAGAAGAGTTTCGCATAGGCTTCTTTGCGAGCTACGACAAAATTTGGAAGCTTATTAATTTGCGCAATGATTTACAGCATTATCAAGACGGCTTTCAAGTCCTCGGCGTTCCCACGTTTAATGAGCGCGTAGTTCGTGAATCCTTGCTTAATGCTGCAAGCCATAGAAGCTATAGGATGAGCAGCAGTATTTTTGTCCGTCAATATCAGGATAGGCTTGTAATTGACAGCCCCGGAGGATTTCCATCTGGCATTACAACAGATAACATTTTGGAAAAACAGTCACCGCGTAACCACTTGATTGCAAATATATTCGCCCTCTGCGGTTTGGTAGAACGAGCCGGGCAAGGGATGAATTTGATTTATGAATTGTGCATAAAAGAGGCAAAGCCGCTACCGGACTTCAAAGGTACTGACCCATATTTTGTAAGCATAACACTAAATGGCTTGATTACCGATGAGAAGTTGCTTTTGCTTTTCAAGAAAATTGAAAGCGATATCACGAAAACCTTTACAACGGAGGATTACCTGCTCTTAAACTCGTTGTTTCATACGCAAACGTTTCAGGTTGAGCTACGTCCCCACGCTAAGCGGCTTGCTGACCTCGGTGTTGTTGAGCATATTGGGCGAGGAAAATATCTGTTGGCAAAGCACTTCTTTGAGGCGGTCGGCGAATCAAGCGTACATAATCGTCTTGCAGAGATGAGTCGAACAGAAATAAAGTCGCTGATATTGAGTTATATTGAGCAATACAGCACAAACGGTACGCCGCCTAGAGCGCTGCAACAGATTTTGCCGGGTAAATCACGTAGGCAAATTCAGTTGCTACTCAACGAATTGCATAAAGAAGGGCGTATACGTGCGGAGGGAAAAACGACTGCTGTTAGATGGTTTATTGTCGCCGAGCAAAGCTAATTGTTCTGGTGCGTTTGCTACAAACTTGCACCAAACTTGCACCGATTAGACTTGCAAGCAACTCAACAAATGCAGTAGTTGCAAGTTTCTCACGTTTTCTGTCAGAAAATATTTACTCCAAAGCTGCTCAAAACTTGCACCTATCTTTCCGAAACTACTACATTTTCACCACAACCACAAACCCACCCGCCAACACTTCAAAAAAGTTCGTATTACTTTGTCTTGTCAGAAGCCTGCAATTGCAGACTTTCCCATGTTGTCGCTCTATTCATGGGCAAAGGTAGCAAAATTGCGAAAAAAGCTAAAACGCATGACGGAAAACCAAAATGTACGCTTTCATGCAGGCTACAGGCATGGTAAACGACCATTTTACGGATTGCTTTGTATACAGTGAACTACTGGAGGGTCAAAAATTATGAGTGTCGAAAAGTTGCCGTGGGCTGATAATGGACGGTTACTCGACAAGTCAAGTCCGCCAACAGAAGAAGAAATTAAATAAGAAAACAATGTATGAAACGCCGGAAGGCTGTGTTAATTCGCAGGCTTCCGGCATTTTTATTTTCAAAGATTTAGAGGGCAATACCTGCAAAGGAGCATTGAAAGATACGGTGCTATAAATGCCTCTTATAGAGGGCTTTTCGATTAACACCGTTCTTTTTCGCCATCTGTATGAAGTTAAAATGTGCGCCTATCTTGTACAAGAGTTTCGGAAAATTTGGATGTGTAAATACGTTATCACCCGATTTGTTTTTATTTATGTTTGCCGCAAAATTAGATAAAGCAATACCTATATCTTTGAGTGGTCCCACACCTATTTGGGAAACGCCAAGCATACCGCCTCCACCAATACCAAGACCCTGCCCCCATTTTACTCCGGCTGCATCACAAAAATGCCGAATCATATTTAATGCCAAAGCATTCTGCTCACCTTCATAAAAACCGTTGTTTGCAATGGCATAAACAACAATGTTTGGACTTATATCCCTTAATTCGTCACTAGATTCGTATAGTAAACGAAGTAGATGTGACGGTATTCCATCAACATACAGTGGAAAAATAAAAACTGCTGTATCAACCCCTGTAAACATATCAAGAAATATCTTTTTACTAAGCCCCGATGTATTTATGGTGATATATTCATTTGATTCTCCCAATTGTTTAGAGAGTTCATTCATCATTAATTCGCTTGAACTATTACTATTTTTCGGGCTTCCATTTATAAGTAAAATCCTCATCTCAAATCCTCCAATAATTCAGCCGTAGATTGGTAAAAGTGAGCGGAATAATTACTTGCTCCTAAATTGACGGCGTTTGCTTTTACAAGTTTTTGAGCGGTGATTTTTTCATCTTCTGAAATCATATCTGCATAGAACATATATCTTAGGTTTGGACGTTTCGTATAGCGTTGTTTGTGGTGCATTTCGCCATTCATATTGCAAAAAAACGGAAGAATAAAACCTATACTGCGGTCAAATATGGCTTTAATATTGGGAGAAAGCCCGCCGAACACAAGTTGGCTAATAACGATAAGTTCTTGCACATGTGGCATTGTTGTTGCAAAGTTGCTATCACAGTCTTTTATTACGCATTTCCCCGGTGTTTTGACCCAGCATCCAAAGCAACCCACGCAAGGCTTTACTGTATGGCTTGATTGAAAAATGCAGTATCTCTCTTTATCAAAATCAAGCCCATTTACATCAATATCTTGTAAAACTAATATATCAGCCGTGTTATTCGCTCTCCATTCTAACATTGTGAACCTCCCAAGAAATATGATTTTGATAATAAATCGTAAGTTCTTTCCTCCCACTCGACAATACTACCCGTACCCGGCATTATCGCAATTGAAGCTAATCCATGAACAAACGCCCAAGTAGTTATGATTGTCTTTGTCTGTAATTCCTGTGGGTAATCAATCTCATCAAACAGCCGAAGCATAGTATTTTTATACAAGTTAAAAGGTTCGTAACCACTTGGATTTTTTGAAAAGTTGATTTGAATATTGGCATGGTTAAATATGAAGGTGAAATATTGCGGATTACGCACAAAAAACATCACATAAGCACAACCCATGCTCCGTAGTCCTTCCGGGGATTCACCAAAGCCATTTAATGACTCCTTCAACACGTCCACAAATTTATCTGTTACATGATTTGAAATGGCTGAAAACAAATCTTCTTTATTTGTAAAGTGGCTGTACGGTGCTGCATGACTAACACCACAGGCAGCCGCCAGTTTCCTTAACGAAAGTGAATTTACCCCTTGGCTGTTAATCACCTCAATGGCTTTTTCTATCATGGCAGTACGTAAATCGCCGTGATGATATGGTGCGTTGCTCATAAAACAATCTCCAATCTTGTCAATGTAAAGATTATAACAGGACATCTTTACGATGTCAAGATGGGTTTCTTTTAATTATTCATTGTATTTGACAAGTGATGCAAGAGGGATGCACTCAAAACATCCCTCTTGCTCCATTTTTTTATAGCCTGATTATGCTTTTTCAACAGGTATTTGCAGTTCGGTGAGGAAATCAATTTCGTTATCGCAGTTGGCATAAGACTTGATTCCCAAGCCGCGCACTGCGCCTGCCATTGTGTATCCACTTTCCTCAATCCACGCCGCTAATTTGCTGATTGCTTCATAATAGCCTGTATACGGGCCTGAGAAGCGGACTGTGGCGGCTTGCGGAATTGCGGGCAATTCCTTGAACTTGAAATTTCCCTCGTCTGCGCCGAAAGACTGCACTGATACGGCAATTTCAATATCCACATCGGTTTCTTTGGCATCCTCGTCATGGTAAATGGAGTAACCCACGGCAGGTGCATTGATTTTTCGCTCGGCAACAAATGCTGCCAGTTTTTCCCACTGCCCGGTTTCCTGTTCCGGCGTTGGAACAATTTCACGCAGGGACAACACCTTTTCTGTAGGCAACGATTTCATTTCAACATCATAGACCATATTGACCTCCTGTAATTTGCCGCCCAAAGCGGCTATTTTAGTGAGTTTTGCTTGCTCGACGGCGAGGCTTTCTTCAATTTCGGCTTGTTTCTTGCCAAGCGCTTCCCTCATCACGGTGCGGTCATAGTACTTTGGCAGAAGCGTTTTGATTTCCTCTATGCCAAAACCTGCATCCCGCAGCTCTATAATCCGTGACAGGAGTGGTATTTGCGACGCAGAGTACAGGCGATAACCTGTAAAGCGGTCTACCTCGGCGGGCTGAAGCACACCGTTTTGCTCATAATGCCTGAGCATACGGGGCGACACGCGCACAAGTTTTGAAAATTCGCCTCGCTTGGGGCTTTGGTTTCGGCGCAACTCCGGATTGCTTTTTTAGGATACACCTTAACACAATGGCAAGGTCAACAGGGTCAATAAAATATTTTATGACGCAGCGTTTAATCGGAATGTATAGGATGCGTTGCCAAAGGAATGTTCCCCATGCGCCCAACTCGCCACGACTTCATAAATATAATCGCTTCCGTCGTTATGAATGAAAAATACGTTGCCTGTCACTTCAATAACTTCATAGGTATTCCACATTTCGGAAGCCATGCCGATAAATTCCGTACTCCATCGCCTTACCGAAAGTGAGGTCGGCGGGAAACCGAAGTCAAGGCGAACTTCAATATTGTTGCTTCCGGAGCCTACATCGGCTCTGAATGCGTTGAAATCAATACATTCCCATGTTTCGCTCCAAAAATCCAGTGGGTGTTCGCCCGAAGCCTCTAGCCAAAGCCCGGAACGGTGTCGCCTGTCTGGAATCCTGTCCATAAACGCAAAAGCCGGAAACCAGCTTGTAGTTCCCTGTGCCGCTCTGATGCGGTGTAACTCCGTTCCCTCTGCGCCGACGCTTATATACAATGACGGGCTGCTTTCGGGATGTTCCTGCGGGAACGTGATGATACGCCCAAATTTGCCGTCAACCATTAGTTGCATACCGGGAACAAATTGAATTTCCGGGAGGTTATCTAAGTTGTCGGCAAGCCAAAACTCAAAAGGAATGCCCGATGCGCTCAACAGACCGTTTTCTGTATTCATTGCTCCATGTAAAAAATGTTCTCCCGGCTCATGTTCTATATCGCCGGATGCAAGCCAGACCCTGCCGATTTCATAGCGTGATACATTAACAAATGTTCCGTTTAACGTGTTTTCTCTGATTACATGAAGTCCGCCGGAAATTAAATCATCAATACTTATACCTTGTGATATAGCGTCAAGCAAAGGGATTCGCTGTCCATCATCAAAAACTAGAGTAATGAGGTGCGAGCTTATGGACGGAAGGTGGTATCTGTACAAATCATCTGCGTAAATCAGTTCCAATGCTTGGTCGGCTCCGCTGCCATATTTCTCTATGATAAAGCTCGGATTGGAAGCAACTTGCATATTTACTTGTTGTGATAAATACGGCTGATACGCTCCACCGTAGACTGACGGAAAGCCGTGTCCTGCAAAAAAGTCAAGGGCTTCCATAAGAAAATCAATTATACGCCCGTTTGTGCCAACATAATTAACGATAATCAAATCCCGCTTAAACCAATAGGGGTTCGATACCCAAGAAATTGCTACAGACACGCCGGAGTTTTCGTTATTTATCGAAAACCCATCTGCACTGACAAACCCGGCTTCTGTTTCCATAGCTTGATTGGAGCTGTATTCATAAATAGTAATTAGTTCGCCATCAATGTAAAAACGCCTCGGAATAGCCGACAAGAAATCAGCTTCCGTTTCCTGCTCAACCGGTTCGATTGTAAAACCATTTTGCTCTAACAGTTCTATAAGTGCTGCATAACCCATCATGCCTTCTGTACCTGTGAAATCATCTGAGCAGGCAGACAAAGAAAGTACAATAATAAACAGAGCAAAGCAGACTATAATTTTCTTCATCATGAAGGGTTCTCCTTTCCGGTTTGTAGGCATTTTGGCTTTTTGATTAGTTTCTTGCCATACCACGTACTTCAAGGTAAAAATGCGGCACTTCCATATCAAGATTGACCTCAAGCGCCAAGCTGTCTGGAGTGAAACCTAAATTGGTACGCACAACTTCAATATATTCCTTTCCGATTATCGCCGCAGACACACCGCTAAATGTGAGATTTGAACCGATGGCAGTAAACATATCAAAACCAGTCAAGCCTTCGTTTCCGCGCCTTGCAGGGTGAAAGTCAAAGCTGCCCGGCCGAACCATATCTATGTTTATGGTAATGTTTTCCCCGGCGGGTATGACAACATCCGCTGTCAGGTAAAAAATCCGGTTAGCCCAAAGTGTATGCCCAAGCAAATCCTCAAGCATACCGGGTCCAAAAAATATCTGCCTTGCTGCACTGTCCGATGCCCGTGCATCGTTAAGAAAAGCAGCGGAAGCATCCCGAAACAGTTCAGCTTTCAGGGTTTCATGCGGGCTGTTCCAGTCATCTGTGGCGAAACCGCCTGCAAAATCATAAAGCAGCTTATCCCAAACATCCCCCAAAACCGCTTCAAAACGCCTGACATCGACGGTAACGTCTATTTCATCACCTATGTTTAATGCACCGTTCCCGTACCCTTGTAAAGAGAAGTTTGTTATATCATCCCCAAGGACTATCAAGAAATGGCTCCGCTGTGGCTCATGCGGCAAAAAGAAACTTTTACGCATAAAGCTGTTTTCTTGGTCGATGTCAGCACCGTTAAACCCGTATGTCAAAATGTCTGTACGGTCAAAGTCCATGTTAAAAGAAGCGGCAAGTGTCGGGGCGACTGCTGCACGGTTGTCGGTGATTGCATTTGTAAATTCGTAAACTATTACCCGCTGAGTAAGCTCTGGCACAGCAGTTAAGGCTTGCTCGAAATATAAGCCGCCTGACAGATAGGCTTCATAATCCCGCCAAGTATGAATCTCCATGATGTCACCCGCTCACAATGCTGCATCAAGGGGCGCGCCGCCGAGGGTTATGGATGGCAGCAATCTTTCAAGCTCTCCAAAACTCGCCGCAAAAGGAAAAGCAACCGTGATGGTTCTATCCTCGGCTGTTTCGTTTGTTAAACGGTAGTTGTCCGACACCCGAATGTCATTATGGAACATCTGCGGTCTTTCGTCGCCTGTTTGACCAAAGTTTGTAAAGTCAAATGCAATGCTTCGTGTTGCGGCAATGCCCTCAGTGGCAGCCGTTAGCGAAAGAGGAAAGGCCGCACCGCCATAAGACATGAACTCCGTGCTTCCTTGCCCCGTGACTTCTGTATTGCTTGTATTGTTGCAGCCTGTAAGCGTAATCATCAGCGACAGACACAGAATTGTTCCAATTATCATCTTCTTCATGCCCATGCACCTCCGAATATATAGACGTAAAATCCATGAAATTTGCTCCATTGCTTCGAGTGTTGTGAACGCCTCCACCGTTTAGCCAAGTATAAATTTCTTGATTTTTTTATCTTGTGCGGAGGGGTTGAGCAGCAGAACTTGCTCCTTAATTTTATACATTGCATCGTCTTTGCTTATTTTTTCAGCCAGTTCAAATACTTCATTATCAAAGAAGCTCTCTGTGGTGCAAAGAACCGTCGATGCCCAAGCGTTACCCGTTTCCTCTTGAACGGCGGATTTGTAGGCTCTGCCGCACATGGTAAGGAACATACGCATTTGCAATTCGGTCAATGCTCTGTCAAAGGCAGATTTATCTTCTTTGGTGAATCCTGCCATGCGTTTTATGATATGGCTTGCCGTTGCGCCATTTTCAGAAACGACATCATAAATCCGTTTGGCGCTATGGCTGATTGTGCCGCCGTCGTATGCCTCGTCAAAGGAAGTGCCGCCGCGCCTAGCCACCAGAAAGTACGGATACCACTCTTTTGTGATAAATCCGCTCTTTTTGAAAAACAGCTTGGCGTAGGCAATATCATTACGCTCGTTAAGCACACGCATACGCCACTCCCACGGGTCGGTTTCTGGGTTGTCTGTGTGCCAAGCAATGGGCGTTTCGTATGGCGGCGGTTCGTTCCAGCCCCAATCAATGATTGCATATATGCCGTCAGTATTGCCGCCGCCCATAGAAAAGCCTGCCGATAGCAAGGCTTCTACAAAATCGTTGTAGTTCTGTACCATAATTCTATACCTCAAAACCTCAAAAGTTTCCGGCCTGTAAAAATCTGCTATCCTTTATACCCGCTCATAAGCTGCCAACGCCCGCCGAATTTGTCAATCAAAGCACAAGTCAACGAGCAATAGGTCTGGCTCATTAGCGGCGAGGTAACGGTTCCACCATCGGACAGCACTTTGTATGCCGTATTCAATTCTTCATCGGTATTAAACTGCACCACAAGGTCTATCAAAAACGAATTGCCCGATGTTTTTACAACACCCTCACGCACAGCATCGGCATTGTCAGCAATCATGATTACCTGCCTGCCGATTTTAATTTGCGCGTGATATACCAAATCTTTATCTTCCTCTGTTGCTTGCCAGTCTTTCGGATTGGCATCGGAAGCAAGGATTTTTTCTTTAACCACCGCACCAAAGGCTTTGACATACAGCGTAATCGCCTCATTGGCTTGTCCGGCAAAAATCATGATGGGTTCTACTTTAGGCATGATGCAATCCTCCTATTTTATAGTCTGCCTTTTGCTTCCGTATCATCAGAGGCAAAGAACAGGTTGTATGTTTCTGATGTAAAGCGTAAAACAGCCCAATCAGGGTTATTCCAATCCGTCTTGTAATGCTCGGTAACCACATCTTGCCAGTTCGCTTTCTTTGTTTCGGTGTCGGTTATAATTTCAACCGTGCCTGTAAGCGAGATGTGGTATTCGCTTGATGCAAGGCATACGCAGGCTTTGTTTGAACCCGCAATGCGCTGTGCTTTTGTTCCGTTGGTATCTGACAAAAACGTAATCCAGTTGATGCCGTCAGCTTTTGAAATTGTCATTGTAGAACTTGTTGGGTAGCCGTTTTCGTCTATAAGCGATAAAACCGCCCATCCCTCCATACCGTCGCCGATGTAGTCAGTCCTTGAGTTTATAAGGTCGCTTGCTCTTTTGATAATTGCTTCATTCATTTCCTTGCCCTCCATCAATATTTATTGCTTTTCCTATTTTCATGGCTTTTCGCCAATCGGGAGCTTCGCCGCAATCGCTGTAGCATTCATCCAGTCGGCAGATTTTGCCTTGGGCCATCTTCACGAAAGCCGTAACAAAATGCGCCCTATCATCCGAACGGATTTTAGTCACGATAACCATGCCGCCGTCAATTTTATCGGCACGCTGTACCTCGCCCTTCCATTCTCCGGGGTACTCACAGTTGGCGCGGACGTACTCCGAAACCGTAAATTTCTCATTGCTGTCGTGCCAACAGATAACAGCATCAGGTGTAAAGTAGCTTGGCAAGGCTTCCGCATTTTGACCGGCAACATCAGTCATAAACTGCTTGGCATACCAAAGGCGGCATTGTTCAATGCGTAAGCCATCATCGCCTTGCTCTTTGTCATAGGCAAACTCATTAAGCAGAGTACAGGGAAAATCAGAACATAGGCCGCAATGCAGAGTCCCTTGTCTTTCACAGCAATTTTTCACAGGGCAGGAATCTCCCCAAAAAGGCTTGTCAATATTGATGCAGCCTGCACAGCCCACCTCATCCTTGTATTTGCACCGGCTGCACAGTATGCCGCAACGTGATTCAATCATTATCGTCACCTCTACGTTTTTCTATATCGTATCACAGCAAACCTGACAACTATATGTCATGTTAAAATCAGGCGTAAAAATATATTTCCGTTTTCTACTGCTATGAAGAACCGTATCGGGTCAAAATGCCCTGTGCAATGTTTTGAATTTCATCGGCCATATCCTGCGGCTCTAAAACCGTGACTTTATTGCCAAAGCCAAGAAGCCAGCTAATCATATAGCTCCGGTTGGTATAGCCAACCTCAAAATACAAGCCCTCATCGGCTTCGTGGAAGCAGTTAAGGCCGTATGCTTCTATCAGCAGATACTTTACGGATTTGTCGAACAGAGCGGATAATTTGTTTTCATCCGCAAGGAAACTGCCAAATTCACGTTTATCCGGTGGAATTTCCCGCAAGGCAAAATGTTCGTCCGTTGTGGTCAGATCCCAAAGACGGTTCAGCTTGAACATCCTCCAGTCTTGACGCTCCAAGCAAAACCCGAACACATACCACGATGTCCACTGAAAAACAACAATGTAAGGCTCGATGCGCCGCTTGCTCTCGCCTTTCTCGTAGAAATAATCGAAAACAACAAGATTCCTGCCGGTTATGGCCTGTTTCAAGGTTTCGATTTTCTCAGTCAAATACCCTTTGTAATGCGAGGCAAGGTCAATAATTACAGGCTCGGACAAGGAAACAACCGCATCGGCGTTTGCCCCCAACTTATCCAATGTGCGCTCAATCTGCGTCTGCTCCGACACACTGCCGATTCCTTTTAGTGCGGCGATAATGCCGGACAGCTCCCCTTTTGTCAAAATGCTTTTGTCCAACTTGAAGCCTTTGGCAATGGAAATGCCGCCGCCCGTTCCTTGATGGGTCACGACGGGGATTCCCGCCCTGCACAGCGTTTCAATATCCCTGCCGATGGTGCGGCGGGTAACTTCAAATTTCTCGGCAAGGTATGGCGCAGTTACACGGTCACTTTGGAGCAAAGCAGTAAGTATTCCAATCAGACGGTCTAATTTCAAGGCATTACACCCTCCATACAGAGCTAAAAGTTTCCAATTATCACGCTTGTTACCCCGACACCGAGCGCAATAATATGTTTCCGTCCCCATTATAACACGACAATCGCCTGTCGTGTTTATTTTTATGTAAATTTTTGAAGGAGGTTTCCCCATGACATTCAACGAAGCAATAGGAAAGATTATGAACGAAGCAGAAAGCGGTGCTGAGGTCAAATGCCGGTGCCCATTTTGCGGCGATGGGCGCAGGAAGCTGACCGCATCAATGAACAGGGACAAAGGGCTGTTCCATTGCAACCGCTGTGGGGAGGGCTTAACTCTGTGATGCTGTAGGCAAAAAATCAACGGCATAGATACAAAAGCCGCTTATCAAGAGCTATTGGATTTTACTGCATAGACAAGATGAATACCATTGTCGAGGTGTTATCTAAGGATTGCTGTTGATTTTTAGAATAACGCCTACCAATGGTCATCAAAAGCCAAGCTTATAGAGAGACTCACCCAAAAATTTTTCCCTCTATTTATATACGTGTTTTCAAGAGGCCAAAAAATCACATTTATTTTTGAAAGTTGCAAAAAAATTGGCGGCATCCAACTTGAACGCCGCCAAACTATGCAAGTACCTACTATACAAAACTTAACCTCCATACACTGAATCTATCATTTTTATTAAATCTGCTTCAGTAACATTGCCTTGAATAAAAACCTCTATTGTTCCGTTCATCCATACAGCAACTGCCCTATCATAATTGGACATGATGTAATGGATTACCCCATGAGCCACGTACTCATAAACAGAGCCTTCGTTTATTTCATGGAATCTTGCTGCTCCATCGAGAGTATTGCGTACAATTACACCAATTGAAAATGAGCAGTCCCCATCAACAAAATAAGCGTCAAGCATTAATCTGTCAGAAAAAGATCTTACAGTCAATTGTGATTGCACAAACCTGTCCGGATGCCATGTTGGGACTAGCGGCAAGGCTATACCAACGTCGTCTAGCACTTCTTGGAGACTTAGATACTCTCTGTCCGGGTGAAGTTCAATCGGCATAGGTATATATGGGGTAGGGAACGTTTCTGAGTTTGAAGCACCAAATGTAAAAACATCAGAAGTCCAACGTGCTATAGATTGAAAGGCTGTGTCAAGTAGTTTGTGTAAACTCAGAAAAAGAAATCAGCAATTGCTATGGGGTACACCCTACATTATTCATAGTCTGGATGGTTTTTCTTGATAAACCTTTTCATAAATTTAGTCAGTACCT
>Ga0209755_10001803_pt1 | contig 31656 bp, 18 predicted proteins | sample TergutCo191P1_FD_187301 | JGI IMG/M metagenome (GOLD analysis project Ga0209755, IMG submission 187301) | Cornitermes sp. P1 segment gut microbial communities from Petit-Saut dam, French Guiana - Co191P1 (SPAdes) (version 2) | ecosystem: Host-associated > Arthropoda: Insects > Digestive system... | reverse complement strand
ATAGAACTCACAAAGAGCGTTTTTTCTTTCTTCAATTTCATTAACATCCTTAAATGTAAGATACTTTTCTGGTTGGGAGGTATGGTAGTAAACCATACTATAAATTTTTTCCCATTCGTTCGGATTCATTTTTTTATCAATACTTGCTATATACATTCCAACTGCCGAAATGAATTCTACCGCCTTAATTTGCCATTCTTCCGTCGGATGGTATTCTTCCAGATTTAATACTGTGGTTGTTTCTTCCTGCAATTGCTCTTTTGTCAATACAGCCTCATTTGATGAAGCATATAATTCTGATTTAGAAAAAAGCTCCAAACACTTTAATCTGACTAAATTTTTGGGGTGGGATGAATGTAATTCGCTTCTTGACAAGTCTTTGATTTTATCAAGCTGCTTCATATATTCAGTAATACTAAATTTTAAATGCTCTTCCGAAAGCCCGCTGGCTAATTTAAAAAATGTTTTCCCGACAGTTTCAAGATTAGGCTGGGCAATGTATCCCATTCTGTCAGCGCTGATTTCCGCATATTTATCCCATCTTGAAAATAGGTTTTGAATTTGTGACGAAACAGGTTCTTCGGAATTAGATAAAATGGCTGCTACAGTATTAAGCTGGCTATGTTTAAACATCAAATGCCCGATTTCATGCCCTATTACATTCTCTAACTCGTCATCCTTTAGACACTGAATCAGCCCGGATGTAAGGCAAATCATATGTGCCCTATATCCAAAGCCGTTAATGGCAAAGGCATTTAAGTATGCCGCTTGGGTAATATAAAACTCTATTTCCTCCAAAAAGTTTAACTTGCTTTTTACTTCGCTGCAAATCTGATATAGTCTCGGTGCGATCACTTCATTTAGCAGGACATTATCTGCAAGCAAGCGATTAGCCCAGGAATTTACCCCTTTTTCTGTATCGAAAATCTCATAATAGACATTTAAACCAAAGTCTTCTTCCAGAATTTTTACCAGTTTTTCTTCTTCTTTATATCGAAGTGTTGCGAAATCAGTCATATCGATACCTTCCTTTCTCTAAAATATCAATACTTGTGTTAATATTATCTTAAAAATACAGAAAACAGTCAACAATATAGGCAAAGAAAAAACATCCTACAAACTAAACTGTAGGTTATACCTTCACCGCCAAGGTCATTGACCATCTGTGGTTATTCTAGACATCCGACTTCATTATTGCCAGGTATCCCTGTATATTTACTATTCATTTAAATATTCAAACATTTCCTTCAATAATCCACGAACATCATCTCTTCCTTGAAAATATAGATTTATAAGCTTTCTTGCATCTTTCTCAATTTTACTTATTTTGAATTCGTGATTTGGCCGTATTACAAATATTTTCTTATCTTGTTCTAACTTATTAAGTTCTTCAATTAAAAAATTGTAATTAATAGAAGCATTATTTAATGAATTAATCAATTTTGGATACTTTTTATAAAATATGTTAAATAATATTTTTATACTTTTTTTTGCCATTGTTTTGCTGTAATCTAAATCTCTGGTTAAAACAACAACGATTTTATTATATCCTTCAGCAATTGCTTTTTTTACCCCAATAGGATCAGTAATCGCTCCGTCTAAGCAAGTTTTACCATCAATAGTAACTGGATTGCTTAATAAAGGCATACTGCTTGATGCTTGTAATACATTTACTAATTCACTATAATTATTTTTTTCAAAATATACAGCTTCCCCTGTATTACAATCAGTAGCGCAAATTAAGAATTTCTGTTTTGTAGTACTTAATATTTCTTCATTAAAAGGATATAAATCTTTAATTGGCTTATAGAAAAGATAATCAAAATTAAAGGCTCTTTTTTTAAAAAGAAGTTGTTTTAAACCAAAATAATTTGAGTCATTTGAATGAAGAATATTAATTTTTGCTGAACGACCTGCATGTTTAGCAATGTAATTAGCTGCATTAAGCGCACCAGCCGAAACCCCAATAACACATTCAAATTCAATTTCATTTTCAATAAATACATCCAGTACCCCAGATGTATAAAGAGTCCTTAGTGAACCTCCCTCTAACACAAGCGCAGCTTTAATCATATATAATCCTCCATATAATTTTTGTAGAAAAACAATTACTCAACATCATCATTATTAATCATTTTGTTTGTTACTAAACTATTTTGTTCAATATATTCTATCATTCTCGGTAACAGTATACTTGCATCATTTCTTCCTTGAAAATATAGTCCAATCAACTTCCTTGCATCTTTTTCCATAGTCTTAATATTTATTTCATGATTTGGTCTGATCACAAATATTTGTTTATTTTGTTCCATTTCATTAATCTCATCAATAAATAGATTGTATTCCAGATACCTATTTCTAATAGTTTCCATTAATTTCGGATATTTTCGATTATTAAAACTAATCATTACTTTTTCAAACCATGATGGCTGTTTCATTCTATACTCTGCATGATTTGTTAACACAACAATGACTTTTTCATATTCCTCAGAAAGTGCTTTATGCAATCCTATTGGATCAGCAATAGCTCCATCTAGATAAAGATTTCCTTCTATATCTACTGGCTGACTCATAAGCGGGATACTACTAGAAGCTTGTAACACATGTACTAACTCGTCATATGTATTTCGCTCAAAGTATTCAACATTACCAGTTTCTATATTAGTAGTAGCGATCATTAGTCTTTGCTTAGAATTCTTTAATGCCTCTTCATCATAAGGGTACAAATCATTTATCGGTGAGTAAAAAATGTATTCAAAATTAAAAGCTCTTCTATGAAAGATTAATTGCTTGTATCCATAATAATTTGAATCATCTGAATGTAAAATATTTATTTTAGCAGATCGACCGATTTGATTAGAAACAAAATTTCCTGCATTCAATGCTCCTGCAGATACAGCAACAATCAAATCAAATTGAATTCCATTCTCCATAAAAACATCTAAAACCCCAGATGTATATACACTACGAAGCGAGCCGCCTTCTAATACTAACGCAGCTTTTTGCATTTTAATATTACTTTCATCAAAGTTATATATATTATTTGAACTATATAAAAATTTCTGTGTATTACATGAAAATATGAAAATGAAACATATTAAAAAGTTACATATAATAATTAATGAAACTTTTTTTTTCATTTTGTTTCTTCCTTCTCTTTCATGCTGATATTAACGAAACTTCCAACCTTAGATAACATCCAATCTCTTTGTACATGTCTGCGAATTAAATCAAAAGTAAAGAGTATAAACATCGGAATTCCTAAATATTTCAATAATATTTCATGTACTTGAGTACCAGCAAGCCATAAAATTCCTACATTGAAAACGATCAAAACTAACGAAATATAAATATAGAGTCTCCCTTCACTCCTAATTAAATCTCTGGTATTTTCTTTTAAGTGTATATTATTAGATAATGCTACATGTAAGATACCTATAAAAAACCATTCAATAGCAAGCCAGACAGCAAAGAGGCCATTCAAAATCAATGCTAAATTAACAGATACCATTCCCCATGCAATTAATAAAAGACATAAGAAAAATTCAAAAGATCTCTTTTTGCTGAGAAATATTTTGGCATAATACTGGAGATAATGATAAATATAATAGATAGCCATAAATATCGCAACGATAGTTAGTAAATGTAAAGCAATATCCCATTGGTATTCCAACCCAAACAATGTCTTTGCTCCATAACCCTGAGATACCAGCCATACACTTGTAACAAACACAGATACATAAAGTGTTATCATAGCAGCAGCTATCCCTTTGCTGCTTTTTTGATTATTTATAGTTTTTTCATAATAATATGATAGAACACTTGATTTATTATGTGTTTTCTTATCTTTTTCTTTTTCTTTGCAATAAAAGTCAATGTTTTGTGTTACCTTTTCATATAGTTTTCCTTTACAATGAGTTTCTAAATACTCAATCAATCTGTCATGAGTCATGATGTATGAGCTATGTCCATCTTTTCCTACTTTTTTAACTTCATCTATTATCTTAAGTCGCTCGAGGGTAGAAAGTATACCATCTTTATCTGTTAGTTCACCTTCATTAACAAAGGTGAGGTTTTGAAAATCTTTTGTAGTAAGACCATCAGGGTATTTACAGATAGCATATAAAACCACCATAGCAAGTTCAGGAGATTCCAGCTGGGCAAATACTTGTTCAAAATATTCATCCCAAATTAAGTCTCTGGAATTGCTATAATTTTGTATTTTTTGTTTTATCTCATCATTTATACCTTTATCTTGCCTGCCAAAAAAGACTCTTACAATATTTAAATCAATCATAGTGGCATTATTGTTAATCAAGTCGTCAAACATTCCTTCAAAATATACCTTATATTTTTCAGATTCACCATTGCGTAATAATTGATTCATAATGGATATCATTTCATCTTCTGTAAATTTAATGAATTTAGCATCAAAATCGAAGTGTACTTTATCGCCTTTTATTTCTTTTTTTATAGAGAATTCAAAATCCTCATTGATTTCAGAATATGTATCAGTAGTACAAACAAAAATCATCGATACTCTTGTATTTTTGGATTCCCGTAAATACAATATGAATTTTTTGATGTGATAGAAAATATCTTTGTCTTTAAAAGCCCTTTCAAATTGATCAAATATTATAATACATTTTTTACCTTCGTTTTTTTCACCTTCGCATTTTTCTCCAATTATACCTTCTAAACGTTTTTGAAAACTTTCTTTATCGAGATAATCCGGTGCTCCGAAATCTTCTACGAAAGTATTTGTTTCCGCTCTTTTCGTATTCGCATATTCTCTGACCAGAAATGTTTTTCCGCTTCCGCTTTTACCAACTACAAAGGCGTAATTATCTTTATAAAATGTCTCATGAAAGAATTCATTGAGTTGCTTTTCCTTCTCGACTCTGCTTAGCACTTCTCCTTTACCACTTTGAAATTTGTTAATGATAAATGGAGGGAGTTCGATTTTTGATACCTTGGATCTGTTTATGAACATATATCCTACAAAACAAATAACAGCAAAAATGACAAGCAAAAATACCCAAAACATCCAAAATATGATACCATAAATATCAGGACTATTATAGTTTCTTATGGAAAAATGTTCAATTTGTTGAAGAAGAACAAATAAAAAGAGATAAATGAAAGCAAACGGCATCATTAAAGTTCCTGCGCGATCAAAGTAAAATTTCCTCTCAAATTTACCTTTTACAATATCTTTACTGATATTATTTAAAACTCCTTCTGATTGTTCAGTGTAAGAATTTATACAGATATTATCATAGTTCTGATTTTGAATCTTTTCGTATTCCGTACGTATATTTGCAATCTCTTTTGATATCCTTGCTTTGTCTGGTTTATTACCAAATCCTTTTATTATTTTTTCTGCTTCATTAAGGTCATTGTTAATGTGACGTTCATATCCAAAAGTTATTTTTTGTTTTGCCCTGTTTATAAAATTCTCTACCTTTTTGATATTTAATGCATATTCTTTATCGGCATTAAGTCCTTTTCTGATAGACTCTAATATCTTTTCAAATGCCTTAGGGTTGTTAACGTCGTCGAATGCTTGGTGCTCCTTTATTTTCGAAGGGAGATCTTTTTCTCTCATTCCACTGTATACGATATAAAGCCTCAAAAAATTACCACTTGTTTTAGTATCCATTCTACGCAGAAAACGATCCCACTCATACTCTATCCATTTTGATTCCATATTTTCTCTACTGCACCCGATAACTATCAGTACATCGCAAGTATCAACTGCACGATTGATTGCCTCTTTCCATTTATCGGAGCCTTCTTTGTCAATTGACTCAGGACTAAAAAATACTTTAAACCCTTCGTCCGTTAATAAATTGTAATACTTTTCTGCTAAAGCTCTATCCTTAGCATAAACCAATCCGTCAGGACCATCAGAGTTTTTAAATGATATAAAAATATCATACTTAATCTGTTTTTCGTTCTCATTCGACATATTTTTTTCCTTTTTTTTAGAATCTCTAATATCCTGTTTCTCTTACCTTTTTTATTATGAATGTTACCGACTAACCCTTACTAAGGACATACCCAAGACTTAATATGACTTTAAGTGTTTCCAATGAAGTCGCACGGTCATACTCCTTCTCTGATTCAGGGAGGTCTTCATACGGCACAAGGCACGGGTGGGTTTTCTTTATATCATCACGTACCTTCCCACATATCCAGCCTTCCTTAATCCGTCCTGTAGCCCAAACATCATGAGTATTTTTGGCCAAAATCTCGCTTAAAGTTATAATATCACTTCTAAGTGATATATTCGTAGTATCAATTGGATTTGGTTTGTACATTGTTATCCTCCGTAAATTTATTAATGTTCCGAATCTTTTCTTCTTCTTTTAGATCCTCAGCTGGATTATCAAATATCTTATAATCAATAAGATCTGCTTTTCCTTTTTCTTTTAATTCTTTCAGATATTTTGTAATTGAAGCTATATCTAAGCAATCTAATTTTTCATTGTTTTTATAATCTTCCAAATCCTTTTTTGTTATCTGTATTGATTCAGAACTTTCTACAATAAAAGGATGTAGTTTTAATGAAATATTCTTATGGTTATTACCATTTTTAAATGCATATTGATCAAATTGAAAATCTGTAGGAGCAATAAATCCTTTTGTACGCATAAAAGCATTCCAGCGACGATGTTCCAGCCATGATAGTTTTTCAACGCGAATTTTATTGTCCAATGATAGTTTATCATCGCCAATATTATATGTTCTGATAACTTCTCTATATTCTTTTTCTTCTAACCCAGCAGAATACATTTTATAATTTATATGTAATACACGAGCTATACTTGACCACCAATCATATTCATTTTTCATAAATTCCTTTTCATTTTCTTTATTATGTTTTCTATTAATATCAAAGGCATGTTCTCTAATATCATTCATAAATATGTTTTTGCAATTATAAATATTTTTAAGAGAAGCAAAAGCATAAAGATATGCATGACTATTTTGAGAATTATGGTTATTCAACTCTTCATTAATCTTAGAATCAAAAACCGAATATGCTATAACTGGCTTTTTTATAACAGATTCATTCAAGGCTTCTCTTCCAATTTTTCTTTCTATATTAACTGCTGTAGAAATATTGAGATCATCAGAGCCCAGTGCGATAACAAAATAATCTGATGAAAGTATAGAAAAACCTGTTGCGCCATCTTTTGTATCCAATATATCAAAAAATTTATCACTTTTGACATTTACACTGTAAAAAAAGAAACTTGCATAGGGGTCTGCACAAATATCTTTATTAGGATACACACGAAGCAACTCCTGATTTTCTATCCCGCTCAACAGTATCTGCTGGTTTATATAATTAATTTTTGCTTTAAATTTTTGAGCATTCTTTGTAATGACATTAATCCGTAATTTGCAATTAAGCATTTGACCACACCAGTAGGCTCCAAGAAAAACTTCTGTACTGATTTGTCCGCCGCCAATAATCGTTAGAATTAATTCTTTCTTGTCTGAATATTTTGATAGACCTTTTGCTAGCAAGGGTTTATATAAAGGAACGTCATTGAATAAATTATATACAATTTTAGTATATTCCTGGACAAGTTTTATAATAATTTCAGGTTTCTCAATGTCTTTTTTCACGTTAAGCATTTTTATGATTGTACTAGCCTCTGGATTTTGCGAAAGCAAATAAACATAGCATTCTTTTTTCCAATGCGGTAATTTACATGGTAAGCGGCGGCCTTTCAAACCCTTCGACCTCATAACAAAGCACTTATTTTCCTCAGATACAAGATTAATAAGCGTGTTTATATTACTTATATCTTCATTGTCAATTAAAATATAATGTATTTTTTTTGTATGTGAAAAAGAAAGTTTAAGAATATCATTTTTTATACAAACTGCACCGGTATCTTTTGCTCTTTGAACCAATTCTGAGTTTGCTTCATTTTTAGGATCTATATACGTATCGGTAAATATGATGAATGGTCGTTTTATCCAGGATTTGAGCGAAGCGACTAATTTAGCAAAAAAATTATTCGACTTTGGCTTTTCTTTTGCTTGTTCTATAATGTCTTCTGCAAAACAAACAGCTCTGTCATTTAATTCTGAAAAGACATATTTTTCTTTGAAAGGCTTAAAAAACAGTCGTAACCTCGGGAAAATGCCTGTTAAAATTCCTAATAAGAAAGCTCCGCCTACAATTGGAGCACACACATTTAGGAATGATGCAAACAGACCATAAAAATTATATAAAAAATACCAATCGAATTCTTTGATAAATAAGTTTTTGCCTTCAATAATAGAATTAAGATAATTTTCATCCAGGCTGAAGGTTTGCATGGTACGTTTTAAACTTAAAAATAACTCGTCTACCAAATTATATTTAGCATCTATTAAATCCTTTTCATTTTCTGATATTACTTTATAAAAACCTATTATATATCTATGAAAAAAAATACTTAAAAACAAAAAACATGATGGTATAACGAGCTTTTCAGGTACACTTTTACCTTTATTCTGCTTTATAAAAATAATAATTGCGACTACAAAAGAAACTACTGATAAGCCAAACAGAATCAGAATAATACCATTTGAGTTAAATTCCATAAATAATTCCTCCTAATTATTTTTTCCTTATAGAAAAATGAGTTATGCCACATAAAACTGAAGCAGCCCGAAGTACATAAAGGTCATCAATTTCACCCACGAAATCTAAATCATCGCGAATATAGTCTTCCGGATCGATTAAATAAGTCAAAGCCAAAAGCGCGATCTCTTTTTGCCCCAAAGTTGATGATCCGTAGCAGATGCCCAGAAGTTTTCGCGACCACGCTACGACCTCGTCATACACAGCGGGATCATCACCGGTTCCCGGAGGTGAATTCTCAAGCGTCCCTACACCCGCCTCAATCTCGCCAAGCTCCATTGGCGTACCGATAACCTCCCTCATTTCCTTAAGAAAGAGTTCTTGATTTTGGTGGAGTATCGCATCATAAATATTCAATATGAAATCATTATTGGGTTCTTTTCCATGATAAGAATAAAAATTGCATAGCCATCCGACCTGAGGAAAATCGAGTAGTTGTCCCCAGGGGTGATCAACGGATGTATCTGAGAGTCGTTGAATTAATGAACCGAGATCGAATTGAAGCCCTATTCTGATAAGATCAATTGCAGTAGAGCGGTCAAGATTTACCGGAATGTTTTCGTTCAAGTGCTGGATTACTGTTTGCGATACATGCATTAAACGCTCATTTGCAGACGAAGCGATTGCTGATGCGATTACATCCATGACTGCGTAAGGTCCAGCAAGATAAGAATACTCTTGTGACTTCTTGAATAATGCTCCATACGCCTCATTATCTATGTAGCCGCGAGACCATGACAAGTGAAAATCCCGTGAGGAAAAATTTAACAATTCGGCGAAAATATTCTTGAAAGATTTAATCGCCACTGAAGGTGTAAGAAATAGTTTCCGTTCTCCACAAAGGTATTCAAAGAGGGTTGCGAGCCCCTCCGACCGAAATTTTGCCATAACCAGCAATAATTCCCATTCTCTCGGTATTTCTGATGAATTATCCGAATACGGATCATTAAACGACGCCATTAATCGCTTGCCACTTTGCTCATGGAAAAGATTCGAGTGGCGTGAAAGAGTAGCCCAATCAGCGGCGTGGACAAGCTCGTGGGACCAAAAGGTATTCTGGCGAATCTGTACAGCGGGATCGCAAGGGGCATACTTCGCAAGAAGTTTGGCAAACACAAGATGCGCGCTGACCGTAAAATGAGGGAAACCGGATAAATCACTTCTATAAAGATCAAATGTTGCCAGAACTTCAGGTGTAACTTCTCCCAAATCATCACGAATCTCTATCGAAATTTCCAAGTCTATTGCTTTTGAACCAAACAAACCATGATTTAACGCAAGCGATTCCTGAAATCCTATAGTAAGAATTTCCCGCATTTCACGCGCCAACTCCTCATCTTCAGGAATTTTGATACCACGGTTCAAAAATTCTCGGCATATTCCATTGATAATAGATCTGGAAGGTATAGAGACCTTGATTGTCATAACATCCTCTCAATCGTTCCTTATTATTACAACGGTAATTCCAGCGGCCATCCCGTCTTAAACGGCGATTCCTTCCTGTACCCAGGCCCATAAATCAATGGATACTGCTCTGCGTACTTAATAAACCCTATTCCATACGCATCATTGCGGCCTCTTGTATGAACCTCCTGCCGTTTAGCATAGGATATTTCATTCAGGAAATACAGGTATTGTATTTCAGCCCACATTGCCATTCCCTCGTAAATAAGCTTCTCGTTTCTCCTGCCGTAATGTGACCTTATTTTTGATCTGTCCCAATTAATATATTGCCAAATATGTGTCAGCTCGTGGACAATATTTGCTACAGCAGCTAATTTGGGAGCGCCGTTTTCTACATAAATAGTATAACCATCTGAATCTTTCTGGGCAAAAGCGAGTATACGCCCGTCAAAGCCCGGCGTAGGAATAAACTTTACTCCGCATAGCTTATGTATTTTCTTTGCATCTGCAAGGCGAACTTTTATAGGAACATTTATACGGATACCAAAGAATGTTTGCATATTTCGGAGCGCGTTTTCATATATTCGCGTAAATTGCTCAACTGTCTTTAGTGCTGAGCCTGCACACTTTATACAGCGCTCTCTTCCATCCGATAATACATCATATTCACTGCCGGATAATTCAACAGCGCAGAAATCACAATAATGCGTGTTTTTTTTGTTAAAATATGCAGCTTCTATATTTATCCCTAGTTTGTATTTCTCCCTTGCCTGCTTCAGTGCGTTTTCCGTATAGGAATGAGTAGTCATAAATTGCAGTGTATTTTGAAGATTAATCAATTGGTCAAGATGATCAGAGCCATAATATAAATAATGGTTTTCGCTGTATATTTTAGGCGGCTCAGGCGGTGTTTCAGAATCATTTGCTTCAGTATCTTCTTCGCTTTCTGTATCATTATTTTCAGTTGAATTGCCAGTTTCAAGATTAACTTCATTAAGTGTATAATCCAAATAATCGGCTATAATTTCCAAAATTCTGGTAAGGTTACGTTCAAAAGACACAAGCAAACCTAAGTCAATTTCGCAGTCTTCTATAATAAAAATAGCCTGCTCATCAAAGTTATTATCAGCTTTATCAATCTCTACAGGACTTAATAATTTAGAGATAATAGAGTTTTCGTTGGTTTTATTTTTTGTTGTCGCTACAAGGTAGTGATAACTTTCTGGATAAAGAGTTACAAATATTTCATTTAGCAGTAAAGCCACAGTGTAACGTACATCATCGCCGACACAAGATTTTTTATCATCAGTAAATAACTTTAAACTAAGAATAGTTTTATTTCCGTATGTCCGCTTTGGTATATGGTTTATTGTAACATGGTGGGCAGCCGCAACATTGTCCAAAGAGGTAAGTTTATAGTAACCGTTTGTTTCTACCTCAATCTTTTTACAGAAACCTCTTTTTATTTCAATTCCTCTTCTTGTTTGTACCGAACCCATCACCGGCTCAAGTGAAAATCCATTAAGCGTATACTTTCTGCATTGCCGGTAACTTTTTCTGTCATGAATGTGATCAGCGGCACGCCTTAAAACAATTTTACTGTCATTTGTTATGGTGTGTACCTGATAATACTTGCCGGAGTATGTTAAAAATTGACCTGGCAGATACTTCTGAAATGCTTGTCCATATAACATTGAACCCAGATAATAGTTTTTATCTTTATCATCCTCTATAATAAAATAAGCGTTTGTAAAGGTACGCTCATATTCTTTAAAATCATTATCATTATTGGGAATAGAAAAAGTGAAAGTTTTTTCTTCATCATTATAATCTTCCGCAACATTTACATTTTTTAGACTGCTGTGTGTTATGAGTAATTCATTAAATTTTTCGTCAACATGTTTTTCATCAAATTCAATCCCGGCAAGAGACATGGCATGTTTCATCTCCGCCTCATTCACGCAATTTTTATACATGCGCATTATAAGCCCAATTACAGTATTCCGTTCTGTTCGTGTATAATCAGGCACAAAAGAAGGTATAACTTTTGAATCAGCATTAAAAATAGATGCGTATTCCACCATATAATTACGCAAGAGATAATTTTCACTTATAACATTTACAAACCCCTGATTTCTGGCGCGGGTAGAGTATAACCGTGTCATTTCAAATAGATTATTAAATTCATCTTCTACAGTCAGAAAGGCATTATCCTCTATACCTAAATTCCAAAGGTTAGCATCTACTTTAAATCTTTCTGCCAATGCTTCCTGACTTTGCGGACTGTTAATGTATTTGCATATATTATTATAATACTGACCGGCAATCCAATGCATATCAATTACCGGAAAACGATCACTGCTTACCCAATGGGTTTTAGCTATCTGATGCATCAATGCCACGCTTGATAATTCTGTTCCAATACCAAGATAATGAACAATATTGGGCAAAATTTGATGGTGCATAAATTCACCGTGAGCATTCCAGTACATCAATGAACAGTTGGCAAGAGTAGGAACAGTAGCATACACTTCTGTTAAATTAACTTTTAGATTATGGGAAAGAGTATCTACTAGCCCGTCACAGTTCCTGTCGCAGGAACAATAAACAACACTTTCAAGATTTTTCCCAATCTGATTGATTATGATGGATAACCCAATTTGCCCTGTAGAAACAATACGTGAAGGTTCAATCAATAACACAAAACCGACTTGATTTAGAAATTCAATATTTGCATCAAGTATTTTTCGATTATAAACATCAGCAAACCGCATAACGGCTACATCATTGGTTGTTTCATGTTCAGTTAATATACCAGTTTTCCATAAATCCGAGGTACCGCAAAAAGCCGCGATACCGTTATGCAGCCAGGTTTTTACATCATCAGCCGAACTATCGCGACCCACAATAACAAGGGTTTTTTCATAAGACATTAGTTTTCTTACAAGCGGCAGTACAATATATGCTGTTAAGTCCTGATAAAACGGGGTATTGATTAACACCGATTTTCCATAAACCATATCCAAAGAAGAGCGGACAAATCCTGGGTCAATACTATGCCCAATTTTTTTCAATTCCGTAAAATAATCAGATATTACAACATCAATTTTATTATCGCTTTCAGCGAGGTTATCCAGCATTTCAAAAGAAGATAATCCAAATAGACTGTCAGCAGTATTATCATATAAAATGCGGTTTTCAAATAAATCATGGAATTTTCGGCGTAATAGACCATAATTCGCTATGCGGTAAAATTCATCATCTTTGCCGGCAATAGTCGATAACATCTCATCAAAAGTTAAGCCTGTAAGGAAAAACAGAATTTCCCCCATAACTAAAACACCGAATACAGGATAAAATGGAGCGCTAAAAACCAGCCATTCCGGGTATATTTGAGAAAGCGTAAGAACTACAGAGGAGATACACACACTTGCCCAATAGAAGCTTCTCCACATTATTTTGGCTTGTCCGAATTTATCTTTTAAAACCCATGCATTTACACGATCGTTGTATTCATAGAACATGCCGGAAGTGCTTTTAATTAGGTTTGGAACCTTGCTCCATATTAGGCTAATAATAGGTAGCAGTATTCCTTTAACAATAAGGAAAGCAACGGCAATTACAGTATTGAAAATATATATCAGCCATTTACTGATGTTTAGTTTTTCAATGAAGGGAATAAACTGTCCTAGTAATGCTATACCATAAGAAATCCATTCATTAATCTTCTCTGCATACACCAAAGCCACAATACAATAAATTAACGCTATTAAGGGCATTATAAATTGCCTTGAGCGTTTTGACTTGGTAAGGTTCACTCTGCCTGATAAAAGCAATATCAGGATAAAAGGCATAATGGCTGCAAAATTTTTCCACAAATCAATTGATTGATTGCTGTTTAGCACAACAACAGCAGCGCTTGCCCTATAATTTCCATCAACTGTATTTACGGTAACAATTGTATTTCCGTAATTTACTCCCGAAGCCAAACCATTTTGTGTTATTGTTGCAATATCAGAATTGTTAATACTCCAGTTGACGTCATGATTTGAAGCATTTGCGGGTATTACTGTTGCAACCAACTGTTCTGTACCGCCAACATTAAGTAAAATGCTTCTTTGGCTTAATATCACTCCTGTTACCGAATTCCCAATTTCAATTGGATCATCTATTGGCGCTGGTATAAGGTTTGTAACATTAACAATTCCAGCGCCAAAATATCGTGCCGCTCCTACATTGTCAGCATTGGCAGATAGTGTGGCAATTATATCATCCTGAGTTAGAGAGCTATCCATTGTCCTAAGCAAAGCAGTGCAGGCAGAAACAAAAGGTGCACTCATCGAAGTCCCACTCAAACTGGTAAACCCTCCGCCGGGAATTGCGCTTCTAATTGATACTCCTGGAGCGGCAAAATTAATTGAATCTCCGTAATTTGAAAAAGAAGCCCTGTTATCGTTCTGATCAGTTGCCGCTACAGTAATTACCCCTGAATAGTATGCCGGGCCAAATCTTGTTACATCTCCATTCTCATTTCCGGCTGATGCAATTACAATCACATTTCTTTCGACAGCGTAATCTATTGCCAATTCATATAATCGAATTCTTGTATTATTTCCTAGACTTCCTCCTAAACTCATATTAATTATATCTGCGCCGTTGTCTGCGGCATACTTAATTGCATTATGGACATTTAAAACAGTGCCCTTCCCATTATCTCCCAAGACCTTTAGTGGCATTATCAGTACATTAGGAGGTGTCGAATCAATAATTATTCCGCTGACATGAGAACCGTGGCTGTGAACATCTATAGGATTATTGTTACTATTAACAAAATTCCATCCAATATTGCTTATTCTTTTAGAAAAAAAGGAATGGTTAAAATCTATTCCCGTATCAAGCACAGAAACAGTTACTTCGTTATTATTTTGTCTGGCAAGTGAATGTCCGGTAAAAGAATCCGCTCCTACTCTTCCTACACCCCATGACATACTATCTGCTGAAACTTCGGAATGTAAAACTGTATCAGGCTCACATAACAAAATATTTATATCCTCGTTGAATAGCCTGTTTGCTTCTTTTACTTCTTTTTCAGTACTGTACTGTAAAACATACATGTTATCAGAACCATCGATAACCTTTATTGCTCCATAAGTTTCTATCAGTTTAGTGCCGTTTGTAATTACAACTAAACGGTGTGTCTGGAATTCTTTTACCAGTATGATTTCATTTGAATCATTATTCCAAATCGGCTTATCAAACCCAAAATATTCCATTACGCTATATGACACCATAAAAATATTGTTTGTTGTGAATGATGCAGCAGGAAGCGTCCTGGCATCACCGTTTACATTAATATTACTCTGTCCAATAATTATTTCTATTTTAGTATCTTTTGTTTCAATAATTATGTTTGTGTCACTATCACGTCTGATACTTCCCCTGACAATATTAGAAACACGAATAACAGGCAGAAAAGCATGATCATTTCTAACAATCGGCCTTAAATCTCCGTCATCAAATGACATTAATTTGCCATCAAAATATACATCATTGCTATTTACTATTAACTTTATACTACTGATAAAATCATCGCTCCAGTTTTCTTGTATTAATAAAGACGATTCTTTTGTAAAATTGTCAGGTTCTTTTCCGGAGCTGCATGATCTGGGTAAAAAAAGGAAAAAGGCAACAGATACTAATATAAACAAACATGGTATTATAATCCATTTTGAAATTTTCTTTATATCTGCCATGTTTAATTCCCTTCCTTGCGGTAAATTTCTTCACGTGCAAGGTTGATGCCTGTAATAAAGCTGTAAGGAGCGTCAAGGGTTACACCTGTATCATACTGATCCCAATGATCATTCTTTTTACTTGTTAATAATTTTCTGGCCAATTTAATGGTAGGCGCAGAAGTCAACTTCATTGTATCTTTATCTTTATATTCTGGAAGTTCATAAAACTGGCTTTCCGCTGGTGTTTCTTCCAGCAATTTATCGGTAATATTTTCAAAAGACCTGTGTGCAATAGCAATATTAATACTAATATTATATAATGAACAAATACCTATATACTTCTCTATTTCTGTATTCAGATAGCTGCTATGTTCTTTTAATTTTTGTGTTGTACTGGAATCATTTTCTTTTTTAATGAATATTCCGGTCAGTAAAGAGCGGGCTAACATATATGTACATAGTTTGGAAAAATAAGCGGAAAAAACATGGGCGCTTTTTTTAACCCGATCAAATACACCAGTAACATCGTCGTTATATTTATTTATTAGTTTTATGAATTTTCTTTTCAAAAACAATAATGTTACAAAACCAATTCCGGCAATTAATATAAGCGTTAAAAAAACCAGCCCAGAAGCCATTCCAAATATCGACCAGTTCACTTTAGCGGTATCTATTAAATAAGGAATATAGCCGCACAAATACACAAACAATGAACACACTGATATAATAATTACATTGCATTTTGTAAGGCGTATTTTTATATGTTTTTGTATATCCTCAGCAGACTTTTCAATCTCTTTTTTATACATATCAGTATCTAATAATTTAAACAATTTTGTATTAACAATATGATGTTCCAATTCTTCAATGCGTTTTTCAACTCTTTTAATCTGAAACCGATCAAGCACCTGCTCATTATTGGCAAAACTGTCAACATTTAATCTGGTTTCAAGCGCCTTTTCCGCTACTATTTCTTGCGGAGCAAACAATATATCATCCACAATCTGGCCGGTTTTTTGCATGTGTTCATTCCAATACTCCGCTTCACTTTTTGGACAATCCGTGGAAAGACCAAAAATATCATTTTTGGTTTTAACTTTACTTTCATCAACATGCCCAAAACCGACAGAGATGTATTGCTCTGGAACAAGCTCTTTATTTTTTTCAATTGTTATTTCCGGAACATATGTCAGCTTTTCTTGTATAATCTCCTGGAACGACATAAGATTTTCAATATATGCATTATAAACACGCCCAAGCTCTTCAGCATTAATTTGCAAATCTGCTTTGTATAAATGATATGCTTGTAATGCATGGCCTGGTAATTGATCGTTACAGGCCAAAGAAAGTGTCAAAAGGAAAAATTTCCAGTATTCACATTTATAAAGAGTATGCTCTTTATTGATTAAATCAAAACATAAGAATCGGCATGTATTGGGGTAAACTTTCCAAAAGTCAGAACTCTCGATTTCATCAAAAAATTGCCAGGCGCGTTCGATTGATTCACGGGTTTCTTCACGATCATCAAATGTAATCTGTTCTCTTGTTGATAAAATCAATACTTCTACAGGACGATTTTCTTCAAATGCGTATTTTTCTGATAGCAATTTGTATTCTTTTCTATAATCTTCTGAAAAAGGTATCCAAAACATCTCTTGTCTATAATTGTCGTATTGACTTAATATAGACTTATACTTGCTGTTCACTTCCTGTTCTCTCTCAATAATTTCATTCTGAATTGGAGTTATACCTTTTGCTTTGCACTCTTTTTTATATTTTCTTTTTGCTTCATCTTTTTCTTTATCATAATCACTCCTTAAAATAGGTTTTCCATCTTTTAGACAGTTTTTTGATTTACCGGTTTCTTCGTCTCTGTAAACAAAAGCGGTTTCATATCCTATAACTCCAAGCGAAGGTAACCCGGCTAACATATGGGTAAGACATACCAGTGGAGATTTATTTGGTTTAGTTGCCATATCAAAACGCGAAAGTTCACTGGGGCTATTGCAGGCAAAATCAAAGGGATTATTAGAATCATTCAATGCTTCCGGATTATTGGGATCGTTAATTATTTCTTGCGAAGGCGATTTTACAGCAATGATCGCCCGCCACTCCGGATGTCCCTTTATTGCATTATACAATCCTGGAACAGCGCTTTTTATGTCTGTACCGCTTTTGTTCCATAAACAATGAGAAATGCTCCCACCTCTATTGGCAAGAAAGGGAGCGTACAAATGCCTGTACTTGGCAAATTCTTTTGTTGTCTGCGGGTCAGTTATTACTACTGTATGCAAAGCTCAATAACCCCTTCTTTAATTCTCTGTTTCTTTTGTTGCTGCTTTGCTTTTTTGTACAGAAGTTTTATTGCCGGAAAAATATTCATCTGAATACTCATCCACAATCTTTTCAACCTCGGTATACCCTTTCTTGTGCAGGAAATTGGAAACAGTATGCAACAATAACCGCAGATAATCCATGACCCCATGATGTTTCGCTTCATACAGGCTAATGTTCTGTTTGAATCTTTCAAACTGTTTACAAACCATCTCGCAGAAAGTGGAATCTCTTTCATTTTCCGGACAAAGATTGACGATCTGCTCATACAGTGTTTCCATCGTAGCTTCAATAAGCATTTTCCCCTGCCTTTCAATAAACTGTGCAGATGGAATTGTTACTTTATATGCCATCGCAATATCAAAAACACTCATTAGGCGTTTTTCATCATCTGAAATTTCCTTAAGCTTAAAGCCTTCTATGCCCTTGTATATCGCTCCGTCTTTAAACTTAATTATGTTTGCCTTTTGTTCGTTTTGTATAGCCTCTACGTTTGCGTTCAATATATCATTTACAATCACCGGATTGATAGTCAGGGCGTCAACAACCTCATAAAAGGTGTCACAATTTGTGTGATTTGAAACTTCAAGCTGTGTTTCTGAATTATTTTTGTTGCTTTTCAGAAACAGCTTATATTTTAATTTGTCGTTGCTTTTTCCGGTTAGCTCATATTTAATCCATTTATGCAGGAAAGCAAGTATAAGAGCTTTATAAATTTTCTTCTCGTGTTTTTCCTGTTCATTATCATTGAGATCAGGCATTTCAGAAATTAAGTGCCAATGCTTATGAAGGTGTGGGGTAATTACTTTTGTTTCAAGCGGATTAGGTCCGATACGGTCTACCATATCCCAGTAAGCCTTATAGTATTCACCGGCTTCCGGACCTCCTGTCTCGGTCTTGTTTTCCGGTGTAAACTTAAGCAGATCATAGGGATACAATCCGTAAATAGCGCTGTAGAATAAAATCCTTTCGGTAGAAATTCCATCATCCTCCTCACACTCTACACCGCCGAACGTTTTTAAGTATTCATTTACAAAACCTTCACGATCTGGATTGCTGTTATTATCAACCAGATTAAGCCTCTTATTATATGCGCAAGCAGGAATTGGTACATATTCTTCACCAACCGGCCTGTTTATGAAAGGAGCGGCTAACTCTTTTGTTTCTTTAATTACTTTTTTCACATGTTCTGTAATAAGTGTTTGTTCCTGCAAGCCCTTGTCATACTTGGCTTCAACTTCCAATGCCTGGATAATGTCCATTTTAATTCTTTGCCCATATTCCCGCTCAACAGAATTTATAAAATGCTTTACAATTTCATTGTCAAACGTATCTTTAAAGAAGCTGCTTGTCTTATTACCGTCAGGCAGCCTGGAATAATCCCTGACTTTGTTGAACATTTTCTGGCATAAATCACCTGGTATCTCAATTGCGTTTCCGGTGAATTCCATTTCATCATAGAATTTGGTTAGACAATTCTCTGAAGTACAGACATACCGAATGGTATTGCCTTGCTTATTGCGGTATTTTTTTTCAGTAGTTTCAATTCGTCTTCCAATTTCTCCAACATTGGCTTCAAGAGATGAAAAGAATATTTCAAATGATTCATTTAAGTTCTTAACATACTCCTGAGCATCCTTAAGCACAATGACATACGGCACTGTTACACGGTAGTCTGATATCTTGTTGAGGAACACTTCAAACTGTATTACATAGTTCTTGACCTGCCCCTCGTACTTTTTGGTAATTTTGTCCCAGATTCCAGCTTCACTAAATTCAGATACAAAATTACCGATTGTTTCAACAATATCTTTTGTTGACGGATCATCAAAAAGTTTGTCAAAACGTTCAAAATCTTTTTCATGTTTTTCTTTTTTTTCTGTGTTTTCATCAAACTTGCTTTTTAAAAGCTTTATTGTCTCATAAAGGAAATATCGAACTGCGTTTGGATGCATAAACTGCTGGTTCTCATCACGCATATACGCCTCAATCCGTGAAGCGTCCTTTGTGTTGGTTACATCTGTTCCATCATCATATTTAAATAGCGTATACGCAATAACACGGCCTAAATCATTAACACGTCTTTTAACCAGCTCTCTGTAATATTTCAGGCTTTCATAGGCTCTTTGAAAAGTATCCATGTCAGGTCTTTCTTTTTCATTATTATTAAGCTCTTTTATCGCGCTTTCTGCATTTTTAAATGCAGTATCTATGTCACTTTGATATTTTTCAGCGCTACTCCTGACATTTTCCCAGAGCGCATCAATGTACCCATTCCATTTTTGCCCTCTTTCAGTAAAACCGTCTTTATCAAAATTAAAAGAAGCCCTTCGTGTAAATATTGAGAACGGATCTTCCCTTTTATAAAGATCTTCAACTGTTTCAATATACACTTTTCCAGGTGTAATTGACGCATCATAAGGAAGCCCTTTCATTCTTGCCCTGTTGTTTTCTCTGCTTCTGTTTTTGTACACTTTATCGAATTTTGTCCATGTATCTGTTACAGTTTGCGACGCCCATTTTAAAGCAATGTACTCAAGTATATGGCTTGATGGGTAATTAAGTTCTGATGCTCCGGCGCCTGCGTATCTGTTTCGGCTTTGGCCGGAAACAAGTGTTCGGATAACATTGTCTTCCTGTGAATTACTTTTTGTATTCATAGGCCCGATTGATTGTGCGTAAATACAAGTGGCTGCATGTCGTATATACTGCTGTGTAGAATTCAATTTGCCTACTTCAATACTTTGGGCGTCAAACATAAAGCAAAAATCCATTGGCAAAACATCAAATTCTTCAAACTTATCAGTACCGACTTTTGGGAATTCAAGTTTTACCTTATCTTTATATCTTTCTGGCAGATTGCCGTCTGCTTTTAGAATAAAAGCATTTATTTCACGCAAAACCGCATAGGCATTTGCTTTGAACGCATTACGCATGGGGACAGCTGCTACCGAACCATAGAGAATTTCCGGTAAAATAAAGAATCCGCGGGTAATATTCCCGGGTATTTGAATTTGTGTTTTTAAGAAATGTCTGATATACATAGAAATTGGAAGAATGAGTCCGGAGCCTGTTCCACCTGCTAATGAACTGACAATGATAATACGGAGCACCTGTTTTGTTTGTCCGCTTTCATGCGGATAGAGGCTGTATATTGCTTCGTCCAGCGGCGCTAATTGACCGCGCTTCATGGCAGTAACCATGGCAAGATAAGAAATAGCACGTACTTGTCCCGCTCCTTCGCTGAGCGTCTTGCGGTAAAGATTCGGGTTAATGGGAAACGAGTTTTTTCTTGTATGCTCATCAAGATGCAAATAATCGCCAACAGTCATGTTGGTCGATGTTTGAACAGTACGGATAAATGGATCTTTCCGTTTTATTTTGTCCAGATCGTTAGCATCTGTATCAAATACAACGAATTTTATCCGTTCCCTAAGTTTTTCATCGGTAACCATTTCCGATAAAATAGCCGTAATTTGAGAACCAATCCCGCCAAGTCCTACGATTAAAGTCGGTGCTGCCATGTTTGTATTCCTCCAAAGTAATTTACTTTATCTTGTTTTATCTTCTTCCTCTTTCGAGGTAACATGTATATGTTTCATTTGGACTGCCGTCTCTGCCCGGATAGGTAACTTCAATTGTACTCACACAGCTTATAGGCATACTGTTTCCAACCCCTTCCGTAGTCTTGCCGCTAAAAGTCACTTCAACATCATGAAGCGTTTCGGGAGAAAAAGCCTCTGCATTATAAAGCTCCATAATATCTCTGCTAATAGCTCTTAGTTTTAATTTAGGTAAGGTTTTTTCTGTAGGAACGGCTTTAATAGTCCCTTTCTCTGCACAAAACGGCAGCCATATTGTTTTCGTGTCAATTTTAAATTTCCCATTTTTGGTAACAACATTACCATCAATTTCTTCCTGAATTACAGGTCTGGTTGACATTAATCTTCTTGGAAACCGTTTTTTTCGGCCCCATAGCAGCCAATACAAAAGAAGTGCCAATAATAATGTGAATATGTACCAAAATTGTTTTAGAATATCAAGAATAATTTCTTTAAAAGTAGGCGGTGGAAACACATTCCCATTAATGCTATTCTCTGCGGTATTAATGCCTAAAAAATGTGCCTGTACATATACAGAATAATTACCCTCTTTAATATTTATAGTATCACCGGATTTTATAGAAATAGATTGTCCGTCATTTTTTAATGTTGCCTCATATTCAACATTGCCCAATAATGTTGATTCAAAAAATCTACCGTTTTCATCAACAATGCCAAATCGAATTTGGTATTTTCCTTCAGTAATGTCTTGCGACCGAACTTGTCTACCTCTCTGATACAACCTAATATCAACAATAACATCTGGTTTATAATATACTTCTACAGTTTGCCCTCCGGTAATATCCAGACTATAACTGCCTTTTGGAATGTTTTGAAACGATGCTATAACACCGGTAAGATTTCTGGAAATAATTACATTTCTATCATTCGCCCAATTCGTAGCCGGAACCTCGCTATAACGGACATTGACAATTCCGCTCGGAGTGAATGAACCGCTGCCGCTTATGCCGTTTATTCTGACATTTTCACCCTGCGCAAAAATTAAAAGCTCCAACATAGGCAAATCAAATCTGAATTCACGCTTTGCTTCATTACCAAAACGAAGCGAATTCCTGTTGAAAATCCGGTTGCAAATTGCTGTTATTTTTCCCAGAATATCATTGCTGTTTCGGGCGTGATCAACAAAATAACCAATTCTATGATCTGGATTTAATCTTCTGAGCAGCGCTTCCAAATCTGAATCATCGCCAATAGCAAGAAGACTTATACTTACATCGCTTTCTTTGGCATATCTGGACAATATGCCATCAACATCAATATTTTGAGCAGGAATATTAAAATCGCCGTCTGTTAGTATAACCAGCCATTTTTCATCAACATTTTCAGGCAGCAAATCATTATAGGCTTTTTCTACAGGAAAGAACGGCGTGTTAGAAGCACGAGTTATCGTATCATGAATCCTTGCTACTCTTTCCCCGGATGGTTCCGATCCCCTTATTTCGATTCTTGGATTAGCATTTCTGTTACCGCCAGTAGTTGTATCAAAATCACTCATATAGTAGACACGCATGGTATCTTTTTCTTCCAGCATTGCCGCAAAAACTTCCATCGCGTATTTTGCCTGCCCCCACCTGTCAAGGTAAGCGTTATTACTTCGAATCATGCTGCCGGAGTCATCGTATACAATATGAATGGCTCTGCTGGGTTGCTTGATTGAAAATGTTTGACTATAAACCGGAATTATGCCTACAAAAGCTAAAAGAGAGCAATAAACTACAAAAAAACTCAACTTTTTCATTATAAACTACTCTAAACCAGAAAATAAACGTGGAGTTCTTGTTATTTTACTCAATTTTGCAATTTGGATCAACCTATCCATTCTGAAAATTTATCTATACTGAAAAATCCTTTAAAACTTAGGTTCCTTTATGAGGTATTTTACCCGAAAATGACATGTTTTGCGATTTTGTCAGTTCTTTTCTTCAAAAATTATTGGTAATCCCTCCACAAACCCTTTTGGCACGGTTTTTGCAGCGCATATCATCGCCCCACAGTCGGACAAAAACCGCGCCAATCTGTCCGCAAGCGGACAGACCAGGGCATTGGTTTAAAATCTTAGTTTGTAGCTCTGTCGCCCCTGTGTGAGTCCCTGGTGTACAAAAGTGTTAAATGTTATCACAAGTGGACGGTTAACGGGTTTTCCCCTGCACGAGGTGAAGGGGAAATAACCCACCCACCGCCGGCTTTGGCTAACAAAGTGTAGCAGCGGAGGTTTGTGGTCTTTTTCATGCCTCAAGCTTCTCGTTCTGCGAATCGAAGGTTCAAGCTATCGGGGGCTACCACAAATCAGGAGGTTGCCTATGCAATCTAAACATTTTTTGGATTGATCTTCGCCGGCAATAGCCCTATTGCAACGGCATATTTTATAACTTTAGTCATTTTGTGTATCCCAAATTTTCTGTAGATATTCTGAGCATGAGTCCATAATGTCCGTTCACTAACTCCAATCATGGCTGCAATTTTTCCGCCGTTATATCCCTCACTAAACAAGCGTACAACTTCATATTCTTTTGGCGTTAAATACGGCTTTTTATCAGGTAGTTGTTTATATTCGTAAATATCATTTATTAAATACGATGGATATGTTTGTTGATAGCCGAAAATTGATAAGACAGCTTTATTTATCTCCTTTTCGCTGTTCCGCAATGACAAGAAACTGCCATCACTCCAGCAGACATAACAAGCGGCAAGATCATTGGGCAAATATACCGCAGTAAAAACCGTTAGCCGTAATCTTGGATAATCCTTTTTTGTGTTTTCCAGTTTTCCGAGTATTCGCTCGCCAAAAAACATATCCTCGATAAACGCCATTACCGTATCACGTTTCCCTGCGTAATCAATAAAGTCATACTCTGTTTTTACAAAAATAAAAGCATACCCCTTATTTTCATAAGGCTCCAAATATTGATAAAGCCAATTTTGGACATTTATATTATCCGATGCCACAAGAATAATTTTTGCACCCAATCCTTGATAACCCCTGCGAACACAGTTTATTGTCAGGTTTCCTGTTGTTGTCCCAATCGTCCTATGCAATGCTGACATTTTGCACCTCCTCTTGTTTCTTTGAAGCTATTGAGTTAGCGCATTTTGTACTTACCCAATTTTCAATATCAGATTTTGAAAACCGTATAGCTTTCCCGATTTTCATGTAAGGAATGTACCCTTGCCAAACCCACCGCCTGACAGTAGCAACTGATATTTTAAACATCTCCGCCACCTGTCCGACATCAAGTAAAACTTCGTTTCCTGCCATACATCATTTCTCCCAAAAAGTTATACCGCATTGAAATAGAGTTATTCGGAAACTTCAGTTTTCCGAATAACATCATTATAAATTCGCATTTTTGCAGGGCTTTAGCCCGAAAAAATGTAAGACTTGGAGGAAACTAACCGAGTTCCCGAACAAGACTAATAATGCGTTGTTATTAAAAATGTATCACTATAAAGAATTGAAGTGTTAGGACAAAACTATAATTTTGGCAGAGTAACAAGCTGATACACCAAAACACATAGAAACACATTCTGATATGTCCTGCATTCTTATGAGTAATCAAAAATTACCGTTTTTTCAGAGAATTTTGGATTTTTTGTCCACATTTTTTACAACAAGAGAACGAATTTTTTCCAGTGTTTGATTTATAGTCCTTGGATTATCAACATCCAGTTCTGTAGCAATTATATTTGTAACAAGTTCCAGGATTTTTAGCTCTTTGTCGTTTTGCTTTTGCCGCTGCTTTAACAGCTCTCTGTGTTTCAATAATAGCGGTTTTAATTTCTTATAAGCCCTTGATTTCTTAGGCTTACACTCATTGCCATTCTTCCCAACAAGTTTTCGTAGTGTATGTCGTTCCAATTCAAAAGCCTTTTCAACAGGAGCCCAAAACCCACCAGGAACATATGGCTTTTTGATTTTGTCAGGTTTTAAATCATCTTCTTCAAAAAAATCATAGTAACCTTCGTCATCGTCATCTTCGTTATAGCAGCCACTTATCAAATATAAATATTCCGCTAAGCATGTCCTGCTCTTTAGCCATTTACAGTTTTTTGGACTGATAATCTTAACATACCCTTCTTTTACAAGCAGTTCAAAATCATCATCAAAGTGAGGATAGCAATTAAAGCATTCTTTCAAGGCTCCTTCCGGCTTGAAATCATCAGACATCACATCATAGAGTTTGATAGTGTTCATCTACTTATAATATACAAAAAAATGGCTTAGTCTTTGTCATTTTTCTTCACTGTTTCCAGAGTTTGTTCGGTGGTAGTGTAGGAAACCGAAACGATCCGTTCGTCATGTAGTTTTACAGAAACAGCAACCGTGCCATATCGCAATGTAGCGGAATTGGTCAGTAATTGGGCTACAATCGCCTGTGCTTTTGTTTGATTCATATTTGCGCCTTCTTGGTGCTTTCCGTATGGTCATCAACCCATTTAATAATGACCTCACGTTTATACATTATCCTATGCCGCACTCTTGTCCGTGGTATGTCCAGACGGTCAAGGGTAGTCAGGCATATTCCCAAAATAGCTGCTGTTTCTCTGCGGCTTAAAATATCTGGCGTACTCTTGAAACTTCGCCCTTCGGGCTCGTTGAGGGTACCAAAATCTGTGTTCATGTTCCTTCCCCCAGGTTTTTCCGATTCATATACGGGCAATCAAACAGCCGTATAAATTTAAAATACCCTAATTTGGTTCCGGCAAAAATACGTCATTTCTGCAAATTACTAGAATTTGAGCATAAAATGCCCCCGAATAGTCCGAGGGCATATTTATCTCATTCACCAGAGGCAACTTTATGAGCGCTTTTCTTGAAAACTAACATTTTTGGCTGTTCCGGCAGCAACCCTGCAAAAGTTTCTTTTGTCGTTGATTGTATAGTTTCCCTGTCGCCAATTGTTGTATGGTCAGCATAATGGTTTAACATTACATCGGTTAAATGCCCGGTCTGCGATTTCAACAGCTTCTTGTCCAGTTTCCTAATCATGTATGAGGTGAAGAAATGCCGCCAGCCGTGGAATGAATACTTTGCCGCTTCCTCTTGGGAAAAGCCGAGTTTTATCAGGGCTTCATGTAGCCCCCTTCCAAAATTCTGTCCTTGCATAGGGACTTTCTTTCTGGTAGTAGACCAAAAGATATGGCTTTCAGGAGACACGCCCCAGGGGTTTTGTTTTCCCTGTTCGATCAGCGCATTTATCAAATCGGGAAAAGGAACCTCTACCGTCCTTGTTTTGTTGTTTTTGGGAAGCTTCCTCCCGTCCTCTTTGTTCCACGAACCTTGAACATAAATACAGTCAGGTCCTATATCTTGCAACCGCAAGGCTAATATTTCGCCATTCCTCATTCCGGTAACCGAAGCCAGCATATTCGCAAGCTTAGCTCTGTCATCATTCCAAATAACCCGAAAAATCGTCGCCGCGATGGTCGGAGTTAAAATTGCCCGCTTCCGTTCTTCGCCGGAAAACAATGTATGCCCTCGTGTCGGATCTTTATCAATTTTACCTTTTGAAAACGCCCAGCGCAGCGGTTTAGTTCCTGCCTTTATTACCACATTTTTTCGGGAAGCCGATAAATCCAAATCCCCCATGTGGTTTATAAAAGCGTCAATATCCGCCGCGCTTATATCACCCAAAAACCGCCCCTTAAAAAACGACTCCCAATAAAGCGAAATTGCCCTACCTTGTATATTGCAATGACGGCGGTGTATCCCGTGATTTTTCCTACGCTTTTCTTTTATGTAAGGCGAAGTATCCCAATCCCAAAATTCGGTCAAAAAGGAAATAAAATCCACAGCCCCAGGAGTTTCACTCTGCACGAAACTCTTTACCCAACCTAATCGCCTCAATTCGGTTAGTAAGGTTTCAGCTTCTTCTCCAGCCTTTATTTTTCGTACCATGTCTTTCATGGATAAATCACTAACCCGCACAGCCGCCTTTTTTTGCGGTATGCCATTCCTAAGCCACTTAAAAGCTACTTCTCTTGCTTCTTCTTCGGTTTTCTTTTTGGTAGATAAAGGTGGAAGGTACTTTCCGGTATCGTCTTTGAAAGACACCAGAAAACAAGGACGGTCGGTTCTCTTAAAAACGGAAAATGGGTAAGCGTTCATATCGCACACCTCTTGAAACCGACATTGAAAACGGCGCGTTCTTAAGAACGATGTGTCGTTTTATGTGTCGGTCGAAATTAGTAATGCAAATGAACGCCCATTGAAAGGGTAGTTCAACGCTAATTCCTTACAACGTAAAGAATTAGCGATTTCCAACTTTTGCCACCTCGGAGAATTGAACTCCAGACACGTAGATTTTCAGTCTACTGCTCTACCAACTGAGCTAAGGTGGCTAAAGACCTGACAGCTAAAACAGCCGTCAACTTATGATAAATACTATAAAATCGCCGGAATTGTGTCAATACTCAAACCAAACCGGGAATAATCAGCCATGTCTTCGTCAATTTTGAAATAAAAATCCTTTTTTCTTGATAATCTTAATATTTGTAGTTTATCATTTATGTTTAAACATTTATCCGGCTTATCATCTGGCTTATCCTTTTAGTAACGGACAACATCAAGGAGAAAGAGATGAGAAATTTGATCTGTTTAGCAGTGATGATGTTCCTTATTGGAACAGTCTTCTCATGCAAAAAAGATGACAATGAAGTTTTAATCTTTACTTCATCCGAAGACTTTCGTATTGAGCACTTTCAAAAACGCTTCAATGAAGAATTTCCCCAATACTCGATAAAAATCAATTACACAACAACAGGGAATCTGGCCGCAAAACTGAAGGCGGAAGGAACAGTAACGGATTGTGACATAATCGGCGAATTGGAGACAGCTTACCTTGAAGGTATCCTTGACAATTTGGCCGATCTTTCATCCTACGACAGCTCCGCATTTTTGGATGAATTGGTTCCTTCCCACCGCAAGTATCTGCCATTTTATAAAAACGCCGGCTGCATAATAATCAGCGAAAAATTTCTTCAGGACCGGAAACTTTCAATACCAACGTCTTATACGGATCTTTTAAAGAGCGAATACAAAGGCGTTCTTACAATGCCAAACCCCAAATCTTCAGGTACAGGATACATCTTTCTGAAAAACCTGATTAACGTTTTAGGGGAGGACAACGCCTTCGCGTATTTTGACAGATTCGCGGAAAACATACTGCAATTCACGTCTTCGGGCTCGGGACCTGTAAACGCCATTATCCAGGGCGAGGCGGGCATTGGCCTTGGAATGACCATGCAGGCGGTAAACGCAATCAACACTAGGGGCATCCCTCTGAGAATAGCATATTTCGAGGAAGGGTCTCCGTATTCAATGTACGGTATGGGAATAATAAAAGGCAAGGAAACAAAACAAGCTGTACGCGACGTGTTTGAGTTTTACGCTTATACACTATGCCGTGAAGACAAGGAGCTTTTTGTTCCCGAGCAGATATACAAATCCCAGTCATTCGACATTCCCAATTACCCGACAGGTGTTAAAACGGCGGACATGCGGGGAATAGAAAGCTTAAGCGAAAAAGAGCGGCTTCTGGACAAGTGGAAATATTAACGTAAAAGGGAAAACTGTGACAGTAAAGCTGGAGATTCAAGAGCTCACCAAAGTTTTCAACCGCCAGGAAATTCTTCACGGATTGAATTTCACCGTGAACGAAGGGGAGTTTCTTTCTATTCTGGGGCCTTCCGGATGCGGGAAAACCACGATTCTTCGAATATTGATTGGACTCTTATCCCCTACATCCGGACGTATTTTCAAGGATGGTACAGATATTACCGCAGCGCCTCCGTCAAAGCGCAACATGGGCATCGTCTTTCAGAACTACGCGCTGTTTCAGAACATGAGTGTTTTCGGCAATGTAGAGTACGCGCTGAAATTCAACAAGGAATTTAAAGCGCAATCCAAAAGCATCGCCGAGAATATTATCGAGCAGGTCGGGCTTACCGAACACATTCACAAGAAGCCTCACAAGCTCTCAGGCGGCCAGCAACAGAGGGTGGCAATCGCGCGTACTCTTGCCTGCAAGCCGGAAATCATCCTGTTTGACGAACCAATGTCAGCGCTTGACGCGGCAACCCGTCTGCTTTTGGGGGAGGAAATAAAACGCATTCAGGAAAAATTCAACTCAACAATGATTTACATTACCCATGATCAGGAAGAGGCCTTTGCCCTTTCGGATCGTATCATGGTGATGGATAACGGTACAATTCAACAACTGGGTACGCCCGAAGAGATTGTAAGCAATCCGGCAAACGACTATGTGCGGGAATTTGTACTCGACAATCTGCACCGGAAAATTAATTCGCTGGTCAAATACGTCAAGCCAGGTTCACCGGACAACAAATTACTTGCCAGCATCTGGAGTAAAATTAACTCTCTTGTAAGTTACATAAAACCTAACGGAAAACCGGAGACAGCAAAATGAACGATGAGCAGGCCGTCGTTTACCAGGCTTCCCTCAACCGCTCCGATTTGGTGAAACTGCTTATTGCTTTATTTCTCTTTGCAGCAATAATATGTCCGTTAGCCGCCATGCTGATGAACATATCTGCAGGGGATATATCCGGCGTTATAAAATTACCAAGGTTTAAGGAAGCTCTATTCAACTCAATCACAGTTACCGTATGCGCCACTTTAATTTCCGTTGTTTTAGCGTGGAGTTTCGCCCTCTGCACAGTACGCAGCAGAATGTCTCACCGTGATTTGTTTTCGATTTATGTAACCTTGCCAATGTTAATACCGTCGATTTCCCACGGCATCGGACTTATACTGCTTTTTGGCGTAAACGGAATCATCACGCGGCTTTTCGGGCTATCAGGCTCAATCTACGGATTCCATGGTATTGTACTCGGATCGGCCCTTTATTCGTTCCCTGTAGCCTTCCTCATGTTTTCGGACATTCTTAAATATGAAGACGGTTCCCCTTACGAAGCAGCCGAAGTTTTGGGTATTCCCCGCAAAAACCAGTTTTTTCCCATCACCTTTCCGTATCTGCGAAAGCCTCTTATATCGGTTATCTTCGCGGTCTTTACTTTGATTTTTACTGACTACGGCGTTCCCTTGATGATAGGCGGAAGGTATATCACCCTGCCGGTTTTGATGTACCAGGAGGTTATCGGCCTTTTGAATTTCAACCGTGGCAGTGTGATTGGTTCCTTTCTTCTGATTCCCGCCGTACTCGCTTTTATATTTGACGCGCTGAACCGCGACCGCGCCAATCAGAATTTTATCGTACCTGAAAGGCAAAAAGACGAAAACAAACTGAGAGATATTGCCGCCGCATTGTATGTAATACTGATCTGCGTAATTTTAACATTGCCGGTATTGGTTTTTACCGTCCTTTCTTTCATCAATAGCTATCCGGTGGACATGAGCCTTTCTTTCCGCAACATTTCAAAAACCATGAACATGGGCGCAGGACAATATCTTCTCAACTCGCTGATCATTTCATTTTTGGTCGCGGCTGTGGGAACTTTAATATCATGGCTCACTGCTTATTTCACGGCGCGTACTCCGGGTAAGACTTCCCGTATGTTGCATCTCATTTCCATTACTTCTCTCGCGATTCCCGGCATGGTGCTGGGCCTTTCCTATGTTATTTTCTTCAAGGGCACATTTGTTTACGGTACGATTGCCGTTCTTGTGCTGGTCAACACGATTCACTTTATGGCATCGCCCTATCTCATGGCGTATAACTCACTTGGAAAGATCAACATCAACCTTGAAAACGTAGGCCGCACTCTGGGCATCGGCCGCTTTTATATCATACGCGACGTATTCGTGCCGCAAACACGCACGACCATTCTTGAAATGCTCTCTTACTTTTTTGTCAACTCGATGATGACAATTTCGGCTGTGTCATTTTTGAGTACGGTCAGAAACCGCCCTCTTTCCCTTATGATAAATCAA
>Ga0209755_10001802_pt1 | contig 31667 bp, 29 predicted proteins | sample TergutCo191P1_FD_187301 | JGI IMG/M metagenome (GOLD analysis project Ga0209755, IMG submission 187301) | Cornitermes sp. P1 segment gut microbial communities from Petit-Saut dam, French Guiana - Co191P1 (SPAdes) (version 2) | ecosystem: Host-associated > Arthropoda: Insects > Digestive system... | reverse complement strand
AATAAACGCCCGAGGGGCAAGGCTCATCGCTCGAAAAAACCGCGAACGGCGCCGCGTCAATCCTGCCAACTGGCGGCGCCCCCCCCTCCGGCTCCGGCGGCGGAGCCTCGACAGTGGCGCATCCGGCGATCAGCGCCGCCAGCGCGGCGCCTGCAAAAACGGCAATTTTTTTCATGGCTGAACCTGCCCCGGACCCTCGCCCCCGGCCGCCAGAGCGGCAGTCGCCGCCGCGGCAGGCGCCAGAGCACTAGGCGCCAGAGCGCTAGGCGCCATTGCGCTAAGCGCCATTGCGCTCGCGCCGTCGGAAAAAATCCGCGCGAAAGCCGAGTCCGGCTTTTTCAGCACGCGCGAGCCGCGCGTAATTTTGCACAGCGAAACGCCAAGGCTCTTGGCGATTTTTCGGTGCGGCACTTTGCGCTTAAGCTCCTTCACAAGGGCCCAGCGCCCGGCCACGTCCGCCATTTCCGCCGGGGTAAGCAGGCAGTGCAGAAAGTCCGCGATAAAGCCGCCGTCGTCCGTCCTTGCCAGCGCCGCGGCAAGCTCGTCAATGTTTTCCTTCACTCTGGGATCGTTTGCGTCCATGCCGCGATTATACCGCGCTTTCGGCAAATGGCAAAGAAGCGCGACGCGAATTGCGCCGCAAACGGCTTGCATTTCCCGACAAAATGCCGTAAAATGCCTCATTATGAAAGCACACACGCTAGGGGAAAGGGTTGCGGGGCTGCGCAGCACTTATTCCATGGACATGGAGGCGCTGGCCGAAAGGAGCGGCGTTTCAGTGGATTTGATAGCCCGAATCGAGGGCGATGGGCTTCTTCCCGATCTTGCGCCGCTTATCAAAATAGCGCGGGGGCTCGGGGTGCGGCTGGGCACTTTGCTCGACGACCACGAGGAAAAAGGGCCGGCCATCACCCGCGCCGACGGCGCAGTTCCCTCGCCGCGCTTTATCGGCGGGGCGGCGCCGGACTTGGACAGCGCAAAAAGCGGGCACCACGGGCTTAACTTCAAGTCGCTGGCTGCGGCAAAAAGCGGCCGGCACATGGAGCCTTTCATCATCGACGTCGAGCCTGCGGTTCGGGAAGTGTCCAGCCACGAGGGCGAGGAATTTCTCTACGTCCTTTCGGGGACGCTGAACTTTGAGTACGGCAGCGAGACCTTGGCGCTCAAGCCCGGCGACTCGGTGTACTACGACTCTATCGTGCCGCACCGCCTGTTCTGCGCCGACGGCTCGACGGCGCGGGTTCTGGCCGTCATTTACACGCCCCTTTAAGGGAACGGTGAGCCATGGAATACATCGAAAAAACCATCAGCGGAATGCTGCGCGAAAAGGCAAAGGCCAGCCCGGAGCGCGACTTCATAGTGTACGCGGATCGCAGCCTGCGCTTCACGTACGCCGAATTCGACAGGCGCGTCGACGAAATGGCAAAGGGCTTTCTCGCCATGGGCCTGAAAAAAGGCGACCACGTGGGAATGTGGGCGACCAACGTGCCGGACTGGAACACCGTGATGTTCGCCTGCGCCAGGCTTGGCCTGGTTTTCATTACTGTCAACACCGCTTACAAGCTCCACGAGCTTGAGTACGTGCTGAAGCAGTCTGACATGGCCTGCCTGTGCATCACCGACGGGTGGCGCGACTCGGACTACGTCACCATGATGAACCAGCTTGTCCCGGAGCTCAAGACGGCGAAGCGCGGCCACCTCAGCTCCGAAAAGTTCCCCTTCCTGAAAAACGTTGTTTATGTCGGGCAGCGCAAGCACAGGGGAATGTACAGCTCCAGCGAGCTGCTCCTGCTGGGGAAGCATTGCGGCGACGCGCAGATGCTGGAAATAGAGGCATCGCTGAGCTGCGACGATGTTGTCAACATGCAGTACACCAGCGGAACCACGGGCTTCCCGAAAGGCGTCATGCTGACCCACAGAAACATTCTCAACAACGGCTGGGGCATAGGCGTCAACCAGCGCTTTTCCGAAGACGACATTATCTGCCTGCCCGTGCCGCTGTTTCACTGCTTCGGCCTGGTGCTGGGAATGATGGCGGCGCTGACGCACGGCGCTGCCACGGCGATAGTCGAGTGGTTCGACCCGCTCATGGTGCTGGCGACAGTGCAGAAGGAAAAATGCACGGCGCTGTACGGCGTGCCGACAATGTTCATCGCCGAGCTTAACCATCCCATGTTCAAAATGTTCGACCTTTCCAGCCTGCGCACCGGCATAATGGCCGGGTCTCCGTGCCCGATAGAAACAATGCGCCAGGTCATCGAGCTGATGCACATGAAGGAAGTGACGATTTGCTACGGCCTGACAGAGGCCTCGCCGGTAATGACCCAGACCAGCCACGACGACGACATTGACGTAAAAGTCTCGACAGTCGGGCGCGCCATGCCCGGCGTGGAAGTGACGGTGCGCAACCCGGAAACCCGCGAGGAATGCCCGGTCGGCGAGGCCGGCGAATTGTGCAGCCGCGGCTACAACAGCATGAAAGGCTACTACAAAATGGACGATGCCACGGCGCTGTGCATCGACGAAAACGGCTGGCTGCATTCCGGCGACCTAGGCGTGCAGGACGAGAAAGGCCTTTTCAAAGTCACCGGGCGCATCAAGGACGTAATCATCCGCGGCGGCGAAAACATTTACCCCAAGGAAATCGAGGACTTCCTTTACACCATGCCCGGCATAAAGGACGTGCAGGTTGCCGGCATAGCCAGCAGCAAGTACGGCGAGGAAGTCGGCGCTTTTGTCATCACGCAGGACGGCGCGAAAATGAGCGAGGAAGACGTGCAGGACTTTTGCAGGGGGCAAATCGCCCGCTTCAAGGTGCCCAAATATGTTTTTTTCGTTGACAGCTACCCGCTCACCGCAAGCGGCAAAATCCAAAAATACCAACTGCGGGAAATGGGCTCGGCCAAAGTCGCCGAGATGGGAATAGCGACCTAGGCAAGCGCCGAAGGCCAGAGGCCAAGAGGCCGCGGCGCAAAAGGCCGCGGCGCAAAAGGCCATTGCCGGGCAGCGCTCCACAAACCGCGCAGCGCTGCCCGGAAGCCCGGCGCCTACACCCCGCGCAGCAGCTCCCTTGGCCGCGAGCCCTGCGCCGGGCCCACCACGCCCTGGCGCTCCATGATTTCCACCAGGCGCGCGGCGCGGTTGTAGCCGATTTTCAGGCGGCGCTGGATGTAGCTGGCGCTGGCCTTCCCCTGCTGCACGACGATTTCCATGGCCTTTTCGTACAGGGGATCGTCGCCCTCGGAAAGAAAGGCGGGATCCGCGCCGTCCTCCTCGTCGTCAAAGAAAATCTCGTCGTCGATGTAATCCGGCTCGCCCAGCGTCTTGACATGCGCCACCACAGCCTCGACCTCGTCCTCAGAGACAAAGGCCCCCTGCATGCGCGTCGGGAACGGATCGACCACCCCGGCGTAAAGCATGTCGCCCTTGCCCAGCAGCTTTTCGGCGCCAACCATGTCAATGATAATGCGGCTGTCCATTTTGCTCGCGACCATAAAGGCAATCCGGCTGGGAATGTTCGCCTTGATAAGGCCGGTGATTACGTCAATCGAGGGGCGCTGCGTGGCCAGCACGAGGTGAATGCCAACGGCGCGGCTCATCGCGGCCAGGCGCGCCACGGTGGACTCAAGCTCCTTGCCGGTCGTCGCCATGAGATCGGCAAACTCGTCGATGATGATCACGATGTAGGGCATTTTTTCCTGCGCGATATTGCGCTCCTTGATGCGCTTGTTGTAATTGCGGATGTCGCGCACGCCCAGCGAATCGAGGCAGGCATAGCGCCGCTCCATTTCGAAAATGCAGTACTGCAAGGCCTGGAAAGCGCGCTTCGGCTCGGTGATGACCGGCGTCAAAAGATGCGGAATGTCATTGTAAAGCTTCAGCTCCACGATTTTCGGGTCAATGAGGATAAGGCGGCAATCCGACGGAGGCAGGCGGTACAGTATCGACAGAATCATCGAGTTGACGCAAACCGACTTTCCGGCGCCGGTTGCGCCGGCGATCAAAAGGTGGGGCGTTTGGGTCAGGTCGATGGTTTGCGCCTCCCCGCCAATGTCTTTCCCCATGACCACGGGAATCTCCGGCCTCTTCCCCTCGCGCTGCAGCTCGCCCTCGATAATCTCGCGGAACGAAACAATGTTGCGCTTGGCGTTTGGCACCTCGATCCCCACGGCGTGCTTGCCCGGGATCGGCGCAACGATGCGCACCGAGGAGGCCGCCAGGCGCAGGGCGATGTTGTCCTGCAAGTTGACGATGCGCGAAAGCTTCACCCCCGGCGCCGGCAAAATCTCAAACATGGTTATTACCGGCCCTTTCCGAATGCCGGTAACCTCCGCCTGAATCTTGAACTCCTCGAGCGTTTCCTTCAGCGTCCGCGCCGCGTCCCGCGTCGCCTGGTCGATGATCCAGTATTCGCCGTCGGGATACTGGTTAAGCACCTCCAGCGGAACGCTGTAGCCCTTCCTGCCCTGGCGCCCCTGCGGGCTTTTCGCCTTTTTGCCCGCGCCCGGCTTCTCCGCCTGCGCCTGCGGCTGGCTGCCCGGCGCTTCTCCAGCCAGGCCTTCTGCCTGCTGCATCCCGCCCGGCGCTTCGCCCGCCAGACCCTCTGCCTGCCGCCAGTCATCCAGCGCTTCGTCCGCCAGGTCTTCTGCCTGCTGCCAGTCGCCCGGCGTTTCGCCGGCCAGACCCTCTGCCTGATGCCAGCCATCCGGCGCTTCGCCAGTCAGGTCTTCTGCCTGCCGCATGTCGCCTAGCGCTTCGCCCGCGCCTTTTTCGCCTGCCAGTATCTCCGACGCCTTGGCGAGCTGCTCGGCATGGAGCTTCGCGGCGGCTTCGGCCTCCCTGAGCAGCTCGGCTATGGCGGCGGCTTCCTTTTGGGCGCGCTCGGCGCCTACGGCGTTCGCGTAGCCGTCGGGCTCATCGGCCTCCAGGTACGAAAGCTCATCCGCTCCCAGCCGCAGGTCTTTTTCCAAGCGCTCGCCGCCGCGCTCGTCGCAGCGCTCGCCGCCGTCCGCCTCCAGGCTGCCGTCCACGACCACCGTTGCCTCGTTCAGCGTTTTGGTTTGCGAGCTTTCCTCTATATATTCAATCGCGATGAAGTCGCCAATGGGGCAGGCCGGCGCAAACTCAAGCTCTATCGTTTCCACCTCGCCCTCTTCCCGGCTGTAGGTTTCCGGCCCTGCGTCATCAGGCTCAGCGCCGTCCCATTCGCCGATGACAGAGGCCTTGCCGCGCGTTTCCGTGGACTCGGTTTTGCCGCAGTCGGCGCCTACCGCGGCGCTGACTGCGGCGCCGACTGCGGCGCCGGCCGCAGCGCCGTCATCCTCGCGCGGGAGCTCTTTTGGCGGGGGCAGAAATGGGCCCTGCTTACGCAGCCGCCAAACCCGCACTTTCCCGGCGGCCCTGACCTGCGGGAACAGCGCGTTTTTCAGCGCCTGCAGCCCGATCACTTGCAGAAAGGTCAGCAGAACCGCCAGAATGCCAAAGCCGGTTCTCCCCACCGCGTCAAGAAAGCCGTTTTGGCTGGAAAGGCCGTCAAAGTCGCGCATCAGAATGAAGCCGATCCCCAGCGTCAAAAAAGGCAGGAGCGAGGCGTTCAGCGCGAAAATTTTTTCTGGGCGCCAGCGAGGGTCCAGCAAAATGTAGGCCGCATAGCCCAGGAAGGCCGGGACGAAAAACGCGAGGATCCCGTAGGAGCGGGAGAAAAAATCCCCAAAAAACGGATTAAAAGCCCGAATCCCAAACACCGCCCCGAGAAGCGAAAAACCCATGGCCAGCGCAAAAACCCCCAGCGCCGCCGCCGTGGCAAGGCCCGCCACGCGGTACTTGAAGTTCTCGCTTGTTTTTATGCCGTCAAGAAAGCCGTCCCGCGCCTTTCCCATCCGCGCAAAAAAGGCCGAAGCGCGAGTAAACAGTTCTGTATTCTGCAAGACGCAAATCCCCCATTGGAGGCAAAGCCACCCAACTCATGTATCGGCATGTTTTGGCGCAAAATTAAGCCCATTGCGGCTTTGCCCCGCAACTTGGCGCGCAGATGAGCCGCAAGCTGCGCCGCAACTAGCGCGGCAAATTCCGTCGCAATTTGCGCGGCCGCGCCGAGGCTTGGAGCGGCGGCTTGGCAGGCGCTAGCGCTATCGGCTGAAACTGCAAGGCGGGCAAACGAAGGATTTTCCCTGACGGCCAAACCAACGCCGCCGACAGCATGCTGCAACTCGAAGCCGGCAAAAGCCCAATCGAAACCGCAGAAGTTTTTGATAAAAAACACGAACGGCCAAAAAATTTTCTTGCTCTTTTCCCAATTTTTTTGCCGCAGGTGCTTGAATAAGTCGGGCCGATTTGGTATATTCTAATAAGCCTGACGAAACAACTAGGGTGGATTCACAGCTAGCCTAAGCTGCCACCCACAGCGTAGCGACATGCTTGACGATTTTGTTTCGTCAGACTGCCCCTTGGGTTTCCTCACCTCCTTTTCCCAAGGGGCTCTTTTTTCAAGCTCAAGCGCCCTCCGAGCCATTCCGGCTTTGAGGGCGCTAATAATATTTACAGTTTTCGTAAAATCGCGCGCTGCCTTCGGGCAGCGCTGTTGCTTTTCGCCAGAGCAAGTTCTGCTGCGCAAGCGCATTTCGCCGAAAGCCAACGGGCAATAGCCTGCGGGCTAAAAGCCCGCGGACAGTCTGCGGACTCTTGCCCGCCGGCCCTTTACCGAAGCCAAAAATATCTGTATACATAAATATGCTCCCGAAAAACAGAAAAACACGCGTAGGCATACTCTTTGGCGGCAAGTCGGCGGAGCACGAGATTTCGCTGCAATCCGCCGGAAACGTTTTTGATGCTATTGACAGAAGCAAGTTTGAGCCGATTCTGATCGGCATAGAAAAAAGCGGCAAATGGCGCCTGGCCGGCGATTCAGTCTCGCTGCTCGCCCCCGGCAAGCCCGTGGCGCTGCTCCCCTCCGGCGCCGGCGCCGCCTTTTGCGCCATGGCGCGCGATTCCGCGGATGGCGCCCCAGCAGGCGGCGCGGGCAGCGCTTCCGCGGATGGCGCCTCGGCAGCCAGCGCCTTTTCAGGCGGCGCCTTTGAAAGCGGCGCAATTGCGAGCGGCCTTAACCTGGACGTCGTTTTTCCCATCCTGCACGGCCCGTTTGGCGAGGACGGCACGGTGCAGGGGCTTTTGAGGCTGGCGGGCGTTCCCTTTGTCGGCTCCGGGGTGCTGGGCTCCGCGGCCGGCATGGACAAGGACGTGATGAAGCGGCTTTTTCGCGATGCCGGCATACCCATTGGCAAGTTCCTTAGCTTTCGCGCGGGCGAGGCGCTGCCTTCATTCGCGGAAATCGAAGCAGCGCTGGGCTCCCCCGTCTTCGTCAAGCCGGCGAACATGGGCTCGTCCGTGGGGATAAGCAAGGCGGCCAGCCAGGCCGAGTTTTCCGCCGCGGCGAAGGAGGCCTTTCAGTACGACTCGAAAGTGGTCGTGGAGGAGCGCATCGCCGGCCGCGAGATCGAGTGCGCGGTGCTGGGCAACGAGGCCCCCGCCGCGTCCGTCCCCGGCGAAGTCATCCCCCGCCACGACTTTTACTCCTACGACGCGAAATACCTCGACGACAACGGCGCCGCGCTGGAAGTGCCTGCGAAAATCGCCGCCGAGAGCGCCCGCCGCATCCAGGAGCTTTCCGTGAAAGCCTTTCAGGCTCTCGGCTGCGAAGGCCTCGCGCGCGTGGATTTTTTCCTGCGCGAAAACGGCGAGCCCCTAATCAACGAAATCAACACAATGCCCGGCTTCACGAAAATCAGCATGTACCCAAAGCTCTGGGAAGCCAGCGGCATAGGCTACGCCGAGCTCATCGCCCGCCTGATTGCGCTGGCAATGGAAAGGTTCGAGAAGGATCGCGCCTTGAAAACCAGCCGATTGGGCTAAGCGCTGCTTGGCGCGGCTGGCGCGGCTAGCGCTGGGATTCGGTTTTGCGCGGGAAAAGCTGTCAATGCGCGGCGGCCATTTTTTCTATCACCGCCAAATGCCGCTCCTCGTCCAGACCGGGAACGGGGCAGGGCAGAAGCTCCCACCTGCCGGCGAGGGACGGCAGCGCCTGCTCCAGCGCCGCCATCTCCGCCTGGGTTTTTTCGCGCCGGCCTTTGTACGCCGCCAATGCGCCGCCCTCCGCGCAAAGCCTTGAAAGTTTTTTGTAAATTTTCGGCTCCAGCGGGCGGAAGGCGCGAAAGGTGACCAGCGCGAAACGCCCCGGCGGAACCTTTTCCATTTCCTGCTCCTCCACCGAAACGTTGCGGAGCGCCAGCGCTTCCAGCGCGTTCCGCAGAAACCCCGCCCGGCGCCCCTTCCGCTCGATAAGCGCAAACCGCGCATCCGGCATGGCGATGGCAAGCGGAATCCCCGGCAGCCCGGCGCCGGAGCCGACATCAGCGATATGCGCAGGGCCAAGCCCCGCGGCCTCGCGCTCCGCAAGCTTTCTCGCGATAATCCCCAGCGGCGCCAGCGAGTCGAGTATGTGCCGCGCGACAAGCTCCCGCCTGTCGCTGGTTCCCACCAGGCTCAGCGCCGGGTTGAAAGCCTCTATTTCGCGGACGTACGCGGAAAGCCTGGAAACAACGCTTTCCATCCGCGGCGCGATTGCGGCTTCGGCGTCGCGGTCGCTTTGGCAAAGCAGGGACAGCCCGCGGGAAATCTCCCCGCTAATCGAAACTTCCTGCATCCATCACTCCGCATACTGCGCCAGGCAAAGCTCGCAGTAGCGCCCCTTCAGCGCCATCAATTCGTCGTGGGTGCCTTGCTCCTCAATGGCGCCATCGTTGACAAACATAATCCGCGTGCAGTTTCGAATGGTCGAAAGCCGATGCGCAATGATGAAAGAAGTCCTGCCCTTCATCAGCGTCTGGATTCCCTCCTGCACCAACTGCTCCGTGCCGGTGTCTATGCTGCTGGTCGCCTCGTCAAGAACGAGAATCCGCGGGTTGGAAATAAGCGCGCGCGTAAAGGCCAGAAGCTGCCGCTCGCCCTGCGAGATGCCCCCCCCCCTCTCGCTGATTTCTGTGCCGTAACCCTGCGGAAGCTTTTCGATAAAGCTGTGAGCGCCGATAAGCCGAGCGGCGCTGCGGATTTCCTCGTCCGTGGCGTCCAGCTTGCCGTAGCGGATATTGTCGGCAATGGTGCCGGTAAAAAGAAAGCTGTCCTGTAGCATTATCCCCATCTGGCTTCGCATGGAGCTTAGCGTTACTTTCATGATATCCTGCCCGTCGATAAGCACCTGCCCTTCCTCGATATTGTAAAACCGCGCAAGAAGATTGACAATGGTTGTCTTGCCGGCGCCGGTCGGGCCGACGATGGCAATGCTCTCGCCGGGATGCCCGTCAAAGCTGACGTTCCGCAGAACCTTGCGGGCACCGTCGTAGCTGAAACTGACGTTCCTAAACTCAACATGCCCGCGAACAAAAGGAAAGCTCACCGCGCCGGGCTCGTCCTTTATCGTCACGGGCTCGGCAATGGTGTCAAAAATGCGGTCAAGGTACGCCATCGCGGAGATAAAAGTGTTGTAAATGTTGGCAAGATTGATGATGGGCTGCCAGAAGCGCCAGGTGTAGCTGCCCATTGCCAGAAGCATCCCGAAGCTCGCCATTGGGCTCATCAGGAAAACGCCGGTGATGTACAGAAACGAAAACACCATCTGCGCAATCGTTTCCACGGAGAACCACACGCTGTTTGAGATGCGAATCGCCTTCATCCATTCGCGGTTGCGCTCCTCGGTAAGCTGGTCCATGATTTCCAGGTTTTTTTTCTGCCTGTCAAACGCCTGCGTCACCCTGATCCCGTCGATGGATTCCTGGATATAGGCGTTGAGGTTGGAGGTTTTGTTGGAAACGCTCTGCCAGGCGCGGCGCTGCCTGCGCTTGATTATCCAGATAAAAAGCGCGAACAGCGGAAGCCCCAGAACCACAACCGTCGCCAATTGCGCGTTCACCCTGAACATGAAAAAAATGATGAAAATGATGTTCAGCACCTCGATCACGAAGTTGATAATCCCGTTGGAAAGCGCGTCGGAAACGCTGTTCACGTAAGGCACGACGCGAACGAAAATTTTCCCGTGCGGGCGGCTGTCGTAAAAACTGAAAGCTAGCCTTTGCAGGTGCGAAAACAGGTCGTAGCGTATGTCGTGGATTATCCCCGCGCCGGCTTTTGCGACAAGAACATTGCGAATCGTCCCGAGCCCGATGCTTATGACGATGGAAGCGCCAAGGCACGCCGTCATCAGCAGCAAAAGCCCGACGTCCCGGTTCGGCACCGCGACATCCAGCGCATGCATGATAAAAAGCGGACCCGAAAGCGCCACCAGGTTTTCCACGATGCTCAGCCCCAGCGCAAGCTTCAGCGGGCCCTGCGCTTTCAGGATGTAGCCCACGCAGCGCCTGATGTTGAACAGGCTGACTTTCTCGTCCAGGTATTCGTCAACGTCGTAGCGATTGCACCCTTTCGCGGTTTTTTGCTGCGCCGTCCGTTTTTCAGTTTTTTCCCGTGCCATTGCTAGACGCCGTGTTTGCTCCCTGCAAAAAAGTATATCGCCTTTGCGGGCTTTGGGCAACAAAGGCGCAAGGCGATGCCGCTCTTGCCCCCCGCAGGTTTTGGCGGTATACTATCGTATAGGGGAAAGCGAAATGGCCAAGCTTGAGTACACCTTCAAAACCGACACGCTTTTCAAAATGCTTTTCGTGCAGTACCCTCATCTGCTCAAAAATCTCGTTGCCTCGCTGCTCGCCATCCCCGTGGAAAGCATCGGGAACCTGGTGATCAACAATCAGGACATGCAACCGGACAGCATGGGCGAGAAGTTCTGCCGCCTTGACATAAACATGACCGTTGACGGCCAGCGTGTGGATCTGGAGATACAGGTCGACAACGAGGGCGACTACCCCGAACGCGCCATGTATTACTGGGCGCGGGAATACTCAAGCGCATTGCCCGAAGGCGGCGCATACAAAGACCTGCCCCGCGCCATAGTGATCAGCATACTCGATTTCAGCCTGTTCCAGACCCCCGCTTTTCACTCGGAATTCCGCCCTCTGGAAGTGACGCGGGGCGAGCTGCTGACCGATAAAATGTCCCTGCACTTCTTCGAGCTGAAAAAACTGCCGGCGGATCACCTGAACGCCGACGACGGTCTCCTTCTGTGGCTGTCCCTGTTCAGGGCAGAGACGGAGGAGGAAATGGAGAAAATCAAAGCACTGGAGGTACCCGTAATGGATCAAGCCATCAACGCCTACAAAAAAATCACAGTAACCCCCGAGTTCCGCGAACTGGAACGCCAGCGCTCCTTCGCCCGCCACAACGAGGCATCCGCCCTGCGGCATGCGCAGGAGGAGGAACGCGCAATCTGGCAGGGCGTGGTCGCCGAGAAGGATGCGGAAAACGAACGGTTGCGGGCGCAGATTGCGGAGCTTCAGGCTAAGGCGGGAAGCTGATCCCTGGGTTCAGCGGGCAATGCCTGAGCCATGCCTTTTTCGCTGGGCAACAAAGGCGCAAGGCGCGTTACTGCGCCTTCCTGCCCTTTGGGGCGGGTTTTTGCTCCGCCCTGCTTTTTCTGTGAAGGTTTGCCATTAGTTTTACCTGCTGAATGATGCAATCCCTGAAAAGCGGGTCAAGTTCCTTCACTATTTCCACAAGCTCCAGCAGCTCAACGTCCGGCGGGGGCTCGCTGAACATTTCCCCCCGGCCCGTGATTAGCCAGTCTTTGTTGACATTGTATTTATTGCTGATTAATTCATACACCCGCTCGTTCGGGCTTCTTGCCCCCGTCTCTATCTTTGCGTAAAAGCTTCGGGACAGGTAGATTCCCCCGCAAAAATCCTTTTGCGAAACGCCTAGCGCTTTTCGAACCGCCTTTATCCGATCGCTCGTGGTAGAAACCGCCATTTTCCCCTCTGTCCCCCTCATAATACCGCGCAAAGCCCCGTCGGGACAAGAAAAGGGCTTGACAGTTCCTATGTATCATGACATTATGGTACATAGGAACTTGCATGAATGAATAAGGCAAAGCCAGGCAAGAGCAAAGGCGAATTTTGCGATTTCGGTAACGATTTTACCCTTTTGACCGCCATGGAAAGGCGGAACGTCCTTAAAACCGCAAAAACCTATTGGAAGCTGCTAAGAGACAACGGCGCGCTGCGCGCTAATGGCGGCGAAAGCGGAGGCAGGGGGAGCAAAGCAGCGGCGGCAAATGGCGGCGGCGGCCGCAGATAGGCGCGCGGTCGATTTAGGAAACAGGCCTCGCATGGGGCTTGAAAATAAGTCTGCGGAGACGCTAACACCGCAAGGAGAACATGTATGAGGAAAAAAATTTGGGTCATCGCGCTGGCGCTTTTCGCGTTTGGCGCAGCCGGGTCAGCGCTTGCGCAGGGGTGGCCTAGGCAGCCGCCGCCGGGGATTTCGATCCGCCATCAGGGCAATGTGGTGATCATCACCAATTCCAGCAATGCGCCGCGCACCCTTGACCTTTTGATAGAGTTCCATGACGGCAGAAGCACCAGCAGGCTTGTCACAGTTCAGCCGACCGGCAATCATCCAATGCGCATGACCATAACAATGCCGCCGCCGCCTCGGGCTCCCGGACAGCCGCCGCCGCCTGCCGGGAGCCGGCCTTCCGAAAGGATAACATCTGTAAGCGTTACAGGCTGGTCTTAGCGCAATAGCGGGCGCAAAGCGGCGCAAAACGCAAACGCGCCCGGCTCTTGCCGTAAAAACTTGGCCTGTCAGGCCGATTAACAAAAACGCGGATATGCGCCTGCAAAAACGGCACACCCGCTTGCGATTCCGCCGCAAGCATACGGAGGATTTTATGAAAAAACTATTTCTTGCAATGCCCCTCATGGCATTGACCTTCTTGGTTTCCTGCGGGGGCAGCCCTCCCCCCAGGCCTGCGCAGCAAGCGCCGCCAAGGCAACCAACCTTTGACGTTCGCGCGACAGTCCCGGATCGCACGGTAGCGGTAAATTTCACGGTTTCGGATTCGGTCGCTTTCTCGTTTGCCCAAGTCTGGATAGGTCAAAATTTTATGTGGCACAATGCCAATACAGGAGAAGAGCGCGATCCTCTAACTTTTAGCGATCCTGCCAGCGGTGTTTTGTCTGGACAAGATATGTTTTTTAGTAGCAGCACGAGTCGCGGAGTGCAATTTAGGATTTTCATAAACAACGGAACGGCAACGCTCGCACTAACTGGTGTATCTCTTTGGAACTGGAGTGTTCGAGCGTCTTCCCAGGACGAAGCCCAAAATGCAGCGCAAAGGCAAGCCGACAACTGGGTGGAGAGGCTGGAAAATACATTTAGGGCAGCTTTTCTTTGACGCAAGGTCTTTTGCAGGGCAATGTCAAAATTGCCCTGCCGCCAAAGCCTGCGCCCTAAACGGCCTGCCAAGCCCTGCTCAGCCCCTGCATGCAGTTGCCGATTTCTTGCTTCAGGGAAGCGGCTGGCGCGCCGGGCGAATCGTTTGCGAATTCCGCCGCAATGCCGCCGCGGTACATCACGATGATGCGGGTTGCGAGGGCGAGTATCTCGTCAAGGTTGGTCGAGATTAGAATAACTGCGGCGCCCTTTTCGCGCAGCTTGGAAATTTCGCCCCAGACAAAAGCGCCGGCGCTGATGTCCAGGCCCCAGGTCGGCTCGGAAAAGACGATGTAATCCTTGAACTGGTCGATCTCGCGCGCGAGGATTAGCTTTTGCAGATTGCCGCCGGAAAGCGCGCCGGCGGCAACGGCTCCGCCGAAAACGGCGCCGGCAATGCGGTAGTGCTCAATGAGGCTGGCGGAAAATTTCTTGATGGCCTTGCTGCTCAAAAATCCCAGACGGGAAAACTCCTTCCGGCGGTCAATGACGATGTTTTCATCGACGGCGGCGCCGAGAGCGCTGCCCACCCGCAGGCGATCGGCGGGAACGTAGGCTAGCCCTTGCCTGCGCAGGCGGCGAATGTTGAGGCGCGAAATGTCCTTGCCGTTATGCGCCACCTTTCCAGCCGACGGGTGCAGAAAGCCGCCAAGCACGGCCTCCACCACGCCCAGCCCGTTCCCGCCGACGCCTGCAAAGCCGACTATCTCGCCGGCCCGCGCCGCAAACGAAACCCTGTCCAAAAGCGGCTGCTTTTGCCCGCGCCGCAAAACCGTTACATTGTCAAAGGCAATGACGGGAATGCCGCCGGCGGAAGAGCCGCCAGCGCCAGCCGGCGCCACGCGCCCGCCAGCGCCGGCGCTGCCAGCAGCGCTGCCGTTTTTGGCGCCCACAGCAATGCCATCAGCGCCGCTGCCACTGTTGGCACTGCCGACACTGGCGCCAGCGCCGCCGACGTTGGCGCTGCCAGCGGCGTTGCCAGCGGCGTTGCCGAGCATCATTCTGGAGATTTCGTATTCGCTGGTGCTTTTTGTGTCGCAGATTCCTGCCAGCGCGCCTTGGCGCAGCACGGCGACCCTGTCCGAAACCTGCTTGATTTCCCTGAGCTTGTGGGTGATGAGAAACAGCGACTTGCCGTCCCGGGCCAGCGCTTTGAGCGTTTTGAAAAGCGCGGCGATTTCCTGCTCGGCCAGCACGGCGCTGGGCTCGTCCAGGATGATGATGTCGGCGCTTCTGTAAAGGAGGCGGCAGATTTCGACCTGCTGCATCTCGCCGACGGTGAGCGCCCGCACCGGCTTGTCCGGCGCGACTGAAAAATGGTGGGCCTCGATTATTTTGGCGGCTTCGGCCTTCGCCCTGGCGCCGTCGAAAAACACGCCCCACTTGCGCGGCTCCATTCCCAGAGTGATGTTTTCGGCAACGGTGTAATCGGGGAAAAGCATGAAGTGCTGGTGAACCATGCCCAGCCCCAGCCTTTGCGCGGCATGGGGCGAATCGATGCTAACGGCGCTGCCGTTGATGAAAATCTCGCCGGCGCTTGGCGCTTCCAGCCCGCTGAGAATTTTCATCAGCGTTGTCTTTCCGGCGCCGTTCTCGCCGGCGATGCAGAGAATCTCGCCCCTGCGAATGCCCAGGCTTATATTGCTGTTGGCCTCGATTGCGCTGCCCGGATATGTCTTGCTGATGCCGCGCAACTCAACGGCATATTCGCTGCCCACTGAAAAGCATTTTACAGCGGCGGAACTTCAAACTCAATGCGGCCGGCGCGGAAATCGTCCATGAAAACGACAAACCTTTCCTGTATCTCGACGGGAAGGTGGTCGCGGAAGCCGGGATCGTCGAAAATAAAATCGATGTAGCCCTCGCGCACTCCCACCGTCCGCGCCGCGCCGAACCGGATATTGCCGTCAATGAAATTGCCAAGAATTTCCATGGTCAGCTCTTTCTGCCTCACGAAGCCGCAGCCCACGATAAAGCCAGGCGCCTGGGCGTATTCGTTGCTGTTGAAAAACAGCGCGTAAGCGCCTCTGTCCCGAATGGCGTGGATAAGCCCCTGCGCGGCGCCGCCGGCATTCGAGGTAAACACGTCAACGCCTGAGCTGATCATCCCCTGCGCAAGCTCCGCGGCCATCCCCGCGTCAACCCAACTGCCGATAACCCGAAAATCCAGCTCTATCGCGGGATCCACGCGGCGCGCCCCTTCGATAAAGCCGGGAACCTTGTGCCGCATGAGCAGCGGGAATTCCTGCGCGGCGATAAAGCCGATGCGCCTCGCGGAGTTTGCGTGCGGCATGCTGCTGGTGGAAACGAGGCCGGCGAGATAGCCCAGGAACAGCGCCTGCTCGAATTGGTTGAACATGTATGTCATTATTTGCGGGTTGCCGCTGAGGTAGGCGTCGGTGATGACAAACTTTTGCTCGGGAAAAAACCTGCCCACGCTGGCGGCGATTTCCGGCAGCGCCGGGTTGGAAGTCAGCACCAGGTCGTACCTGCCCTCCGCCACCATCGACATAAGCTGCTCTTCCCACATGGCCTGGTTGTGGCCCGCCTCGAAAATCCTTACCTCGATGCCCTCGTTTTCGCGGGCAAACTTCAGCGCTCCCTCCGCCATCATCTGATAGGTCGGGCTTCCCGCCACCACCCCGGGGATGAAGACCAGGACGTAAACCCCCTCGCCCCTCTGCCTCTCGCCCGGCATGCAGCCCGGCAGCAGAAGCGCGCAGGCCGCAAAAACCAGCGCAATCCTGCCAATAAAGCGCCGCTTGGCTGTCTCAACGAACGAACCCGGCGCCGCAGCGGCGCCCCTCCCAAAAAACCGACGGCCCTGCATGGCCATTGCATCATTTTTCATGGCTGCCATGATAAAGAAAAGCCGCGCGAATTGCAAGCGCGCCGCAGCAAATGCAGCGCCAGCGCAACAGCGGCGCAGTAGCGGCGCAATAGCGGCGGCGGCGAAAAAGCGCTGCGGAGATTGCTTTACAACATTCGCGCGATTTGCTAAACTGGACCAACTATGAGGGAAATATCACTGACAGGGATCAAGCCCACCGGCGAGCTGCATATTGGCAATTATTTTGGCGCGATAAAGCCGGCGCTGGAGCTGGCGGAGCGCTACGACGCCCGCTATTTTATCGCCGACTATCACGGCCTTAACACCATGAAAAATCCCGAGGAGCTGCGCTCGACGACGCGGCACGTCGCGGCCGGCTGGCTGGCTGCGGGGCTGGATCCGGAAAAGGTGATTTTTTACCGGCAAAGCTCCATCCCGGAAATTTTCGAGCTGGCCACCATGCTAATGGCCTTCACATCAAAAGGCCTGATGAACCGCGCCCACGCCTACAAGGACGCGGCGCAGAAAAACGCCGACAAGGGCAGCGCTCCCGACGATGGCGTCAACATGGGCCTTTTCACGTATCCGGTGCTGATGGCCGCGGACATTATCGCCTTCGACTCGGACGTGGTGCCGGTGGGGCAGGATCAGGTGCAGCACATAGAAATGGCGCAGGACATCGCCCAGGCGGTGAATGCCAACTACGGCCAGCCGGCGCTGAAGGTTCCGCGCGCCGGGGTGCAGAAGGACACCGCCGTGGTGCCAGGCTTTGACGGCCGGAAAATGAGCAAAAGCTACGGCAACACGATTCCCCTGTTTGTCCCGGAAAAGGCGCTGCGCAAAACCATCATGAGGATTGTCACAAATTCCCAGGCGGTCGAGGAGCCCAAGGACCCGGACGCCAGCCAGATTTTTTTGCTGTACAAGCTTTTCGCCGGCGCCGATGAGCTCGAAGCGCTTGCCGCCCGATACCGCGCCGGCGGCATGGGATGGGGCGACGCAAAAGAGGAGCTGTTCCGCGCCGTCAACCGCGCCCTTTCCCCGATGCGCGAGCGCTACGACGCGATCATGGCGGACATCCCGGCGCTGGACAAAACCCTGGCGCTGGGCGCCGAGCGGGCCCGCGCGATCGCCGCCGCCACGCTGAAGCGCTTTAGGAAAGCGGCAGGCATAGACTGAGGCGCTAGGGCTGAAGCCTGAAGGCTGCCGAAAATTCCCCCGCGCATCTTGCAAAGCGCCGCCCGCCGGTGTATAACATCGTATGGCAAGCAAGCGAAGCAGCGTTACGAAGAGATTCGGGATTTTGACGGCGGGGGGCGACTGCCCCGGACTGAACACGGCGATACGCGGGGTTTGCCGGGCGGCGCAGAGCCGCTACGGTATGGAAATCGTCGGCATATCCGACGGGTTTCGGGGGATTATCGAGGAAAACACCCGCGTCCTCCAGCCGGAGGATTTTTCGGGCATACTCACCCGCGGAGGCACGATTCTGGGCGCCAGCAGGGAAAAGCCCTTCAAGTCCGAGATCGGGCACTCCGACGACATCGTGGGCGACAAGGTCACCGCGGTCAAGGACACCTACCGCAAGCTCAAGCTCGACTGCCTGGTCGTGCTGGGCGGCAACGGCACCAACACCACCGGCTACCGGTTCGCGCAGGAAGGGCTGAACGTGATCGGCCTTCCGAAAACCATTGACAATGACATTGTCGGCACCGACCAAACCTTTGGCTTTCACTCGGCGCTGGCGATTTGCACGGAGGCGATTGACCGGCTGCACTCCACGGCGCAAAGCCACAACCGGGTAATCGTGCTGGAGCTGATGGGGCACAAGGCCGGCTGGCTGGCGCTTCACGCGGGGGTTGCCGGCGGCGGCGACGTCATTCTCATCCCGGAAATCCCCTACGACATCAAGGCCATCGGGCGCCACCTCGAGGACAGGACAAAATCCGGCAAGACCTTTTCGATCGTCGTCGTTGCGGAGGGAGCGCTTTCCGTCAAGGAGGCGGAGATGGACAAGCGCGACCGCAAGCGCTACCGCGCCGAGAACGGTCCCTCGGTGGCGTACCGCGTCGCGCGCGAAATCCACGAGGAAACCGGCATGGAAACCCGCGCCAACGCTCTGGGCTACGTGCAGCGCGGCGGCATCCCCAGCGCCTCCGACCGCGTTTTCGCCACCAGCCTGGGCACCGCGGCCGCCGACCTCCTGGCAAAAGGCGACTACGGCCGCATGGTGGCGCTCAGGGCCGGTCGCATCGACTCGGTGGACCTGAGCATCCCCGCCGGCCACGTCAGAACCGTGCCAACCGACCACTACATGATCGACACCGCAATCGCCGTTGGTACCTGCATGGGAATGAAGTGAGCGCTGCGCAAGCGGGCGGCAAGGGCAGCGGCGCCGCGGCGCCGATCGGCCAACCGGCGCTGCCGGCTCAGCCTGCGCTGCCGGCTCAGCCTGTGCTGCCCGGACCAGCGGCAAAGCACTTGTCTGCGCTGCCAAGGCCGGCGGCAAAGCGCAAGGCAGCCCGGCTGGCGCTTGCCGGGCTGGCGGCGCTGCTGCTGCTGGCGCTGGCTGGGTGCACTGAGCCTGACTGCACGGGCGGCGTTGCGTGCAGAAGGATACCGAGCTGCCTCATTAACTGCTACGTTGGCCCTGGCATCACGCCTCCTTCAGGCTGGAGCGTCTGCTCTCGCGATCGATGCGCCGTTTACAGGGCGGTTGCTCCGACGCGCGAGCGCTCGGCGCACGAGCACTGGGTGCCACCCTGTCGGCATCAAATGCAACTGCCCGCGCTCCTGCCCCTCGCGCTGCAGGTGCTGGCGATGCTAGCCGGCGCCGGCCGGCGGTCCAGCCCGGCGAGCGCTGGCTATGGGCTGCGAAAGGCCTCTTTCAGGCAAAACGACGGGCAGTTTCCGCCGGCGCTGCCTAGACTGGCGGCAAAGCGCAGGTCTGCGCTGCCAAGGCCGGCGGCAAAGCGCAAGGCAGCCCGGCTGGCGCTTGCTGGGCTGGCGGCGCTGCTGCTGCCGGCGCTGGCCGGGTGCACTGAGCCTGACTGCACGGGCGGCACCGCGTGCAGAAGGCTCCCTACCTGCCACATTAACTGCTATGTTGGCCCTAGCATCAACCCTCCAGGCTGGAGCGTCTGCTCTAGCGATCAATGCGCCGTTTACAGGGCCTTTGATTCGACGCGCGGGCGCTCGGCACTCGAATGCTTTTCAGAGCGCGAGCGCTCCTCGGAACACGGGCGCTCCTCGGCGAGCGAGCGCTCGGCGCCGGAGCGCTCTGGGCCAACCATCACCGTCAGATGCAACTGCCCGCGCGCCTGCCCCTCGCGCTGCAGGTGCTGGCGGTGCTAGCCGGCGCCGGCCGGCGGTCTGGCGAGTGCCGGCTATGGGCTGCGAAAGACCTCTTTCAGGCAAAATGACGGGCAGTTTCCGCCGGCGCTGCTGTACACCTCGAACGACGGCATGAGCCGTGACTTGATCTCGAAAACCTCGCAGGCATGGGGGTGCTGGGGATCCCAGCTCACTTTGTAGTGGACGCACTTTATGCAGGTGGGCTGGCTCGGCTTTTCGCCGCGCGGGTCGCTATCCGCGCCGGACGGGAACATGGGCGTCCACCGCAAGCAGGCAGCGAGGGAGCCGGCGCTCCCTAGGCGGCAATGTCGAACAGCATCCCGGCGAACGGGCCGGCCGGAACAAACGGGTCGTCGAGCAAGCCCGCGGCCTCCACGCTCGCCATCACCTGCGCGTACTGCTCAACAAGGGCGCCAAAGCGCGCGTCGCTGTCTGCCAGGGCTTCGGCGCCGGCGATTATTTCGAGGCGCTCGCTCTCAGCGGCGCCGCTCTCTGCGGCAATCGGCTCGGCCCGCGCCTCCGTCCTGGAAATCTGATAGCTTATCTGCTCCAAATGCCCCAAAAGAATGTCAATCGCCCTCACGGTGTCGATGCTCGCCCCAGGCGCAGCCTCCGGAGCAGGCGTGCTGAATGCCTGCCTGGAGCGCGCGTAAGACTCTCTGACGGCGTAATCAACATCGGAAAAAGTCTGGTACGATACTGTTTGTATAGTCATGGCGCTCTCCTCTCCTCGTCAAAGCGGGCAAAAACCTCGCCCCCTTTGCTATGAGTATCGGATTCTGCGAGGCCGGCTTTAGCGGAATTTTGCCATCCCTCAAAAATTTTCGAGAATTTTGGCGAACGCCGAGCTTGCCATTTTCATGATTTCGATTTTCTGCGCGGGCGCCTGCTTCGGCACAGCCTCGATGCCAGCGAGGGCGCCTGCCCAGCCCGGCAGCGCCAGGCGGCCCGGCGCTGATCGGCTCGTTTTTGAACAAGCGCCACGACTCGATTTACAGCGCTCCGGCGATTCGCTAGATCATGCCAACCGAGGGGAAAGATTTGCCCACTTCAATTTCGCCAAACTGGTGCAGGGGAGCACTTTTCTCGAGCAGCTTGAATGGGTGCGGGGCAATTTTAGAAGCAATTATTGGCATCGCATTGAAATAGGCGCCGACGAAACCGTCGCTCCTCAAAAGCTGAGATTTGGCGGCGCGGCAGAGATGGGGGGAACGCTCCATCAGCCTTAGCGAAAGCGGATTCCTCTTTGACATTGGGCCAGGCGTGCCATGCGCTTGGGAGTTTGTTGTTTTTTGATCTTGAATATGTAACATTCGATCCTCCAACGGCACAGGCTGCTGAGCTACAGCTAAGAACATATGTGCCCCAAGATACTCGCAGCACTGGCAGCCTTAGTATCAGGAACCCAGAGCCGCTCGTGAAGGTGGCGGAACATTCTAGGTATCTGATACTGCAGACATCGTTTGGTTAACAAAACCTAGCTAAACTAACTGATAATTGTCTGAATTTGAAAACAAGGATTTTAACAACATATTATTATGATAGTGACCACCTTTAATACTTCTGTATTCTGCAAGCAAAGTGTGTCCAGCGGTTGCCATATCGCCAATAGCATCTAATATCTTATGTCGTACAAATTCATGTGGACTTCTTAACCCTTCCGGATTTAAAATCTTATCATTTTCAACCGCTATGCCTGTATCAAGCGAAGCGCCAATCGCCTTGCCATGCGTATGAAAATATTCTAAATCGCTCATGCGTGCAAAGCTACGAGCAGGAGCAATGTGTTCGCAATAAGTCTTTTCCGCAAGCTCGAACCTTTCCCGCATAAAACCAATAGCAGGTGTATCGGAATAATCTATTTCAACATCGTATATCTGTTTCTCAGATGGCAGTAAGCCGACTTTTGCACTAGCATCCTCAAACCAAATAGGTTTCAGAACACGGACAAAGTGCCGTTTGGCATTAAGTTCAAGCGGTTGTAAAAGTTTTATAATCGGCAAAGCTGAACCATCTAATATGGGCACTTCTGTATCTTCGGTAGATATAGCCACATTATCTATGAAAAGCCCAGTAAGGGCTGAAAGAAGATGCTCAACAGTCATAACCCTTCCCATTTTGGTAAACCCTGATTCAGCCTGAACGGATTCTATAGATAAACGTATACCATTAAATACAATCCCACTATCGGCCTTGGCAGGAAATACCTTGACTTCCTGTAGCCTACCAGTGTGTAAGCCTATGCCTTTTATTATTATTTGTTCTTTGATGGTTTTCTGAAGCAACATATACTATTTTATTTTTTTATCTTCTTTTAGCCAGCTAAACTCTATATTTTGATCAATCTCTTTTCCGTAGTATTTTATTTCTTTAAAAATCCCTTTCATTTTACCTTTCCATGTGTATTGATTAAATGAATTACTGTAATCCCCTTTATTACAATTTAATAATTCTACAAATCTTTCGTTTACTACAACAAGATTATCTCTTGCCAGTCCTTTTATACGTGCAGATTTATCTACATCACTCCCATATATGTCATATTTTTTATCCTTACTTCTTAAATCTTCTACCTTAATAATATTTTCTACAGCAGATATGCATATATTTACCTTTATCCTTTCTTGCTCTTTTTTGAGATTATCATTTGTTAGCTTTTCATTAAATCTGTTTATTTCTTCAAAAAACCATTTCTGTTTATCAAAGAATATGTCATATATTATTTTTGCCGCATCTGTAAATTCACCATTATTCTCAATTTGTTTAAACAACATTACCTCATCGCCTATGTATTTCAATGTGTTATAACTTAATATGTTAAAAATAGCTGTTGTCATATTTAAAAAATACAATATTCTTTCATACCATTCCTTGTAACCATTTTCTTTATATTCAGTTGAATTAACAAGATCTATCCAAATTAGCATACCAGATATTTCTGCTTTTTCAGTTCTTTTTATTATGTAAGAAATACTATTATAAATATTTTTTAACTTTCTATTTGTATTTAGATAAGTTTCTGATTCGTTTTTATCTTTTGTTTTCCTAAGCAATAAAAAGAAAAATAATAATTTATCTATATCCTTATTCTTGATAAAAACGCCCATGAATTTTTCCATCAACAAAAAAGCCTCCGAGTAATTTTCAGTTTTAAAATGCGAAATGGCATTTTGAAAATATAAACCTGGTAATTTATCAAGATCCTTTTTCTCATAAATTTCAATAGCTAAATTGAAAAAATTTATCGCTTCAACATAATTTTCTTGTTTTCTTAAAAACTTAGCATACCGATAATAAGCTTCTTCATCTTTTAATTCGACTAATTTTTCGTATATTTTTATAGAATATTCATTGTCTACCCCTTCATATTTCCACGCTTTTTTTCTAAATTTACCAATTGCTTTCTTTTGCGAAGAACTCAATTTATCAATAAAAACATAAACATGCTCATCTTTATCTTCACAAAACCATTTTTTATATCTTTCTTTAATATTGATTTTCATTTTTTTGAACGGCTCTGTTATATCTTTTAAAAATACACTTGGAGCTTTTATAAAAAATTTTGTCTTCATTCCCAAAAAATTGTCATCAATGAAAGAAAATGAAAATGCATTATTATTGCCAATATTGTTGTATTCTAACTCACACTCTGCAACCAAGTTTTTTGCATGTGTTTTTTCATCTGGCTCTGGTCTTTTATATTTTGTTATTTTCCAATTTCCATTTGCTTCTAGACAATTATCTATGTCGTTCATTGTAAATTACTCCGTATTTTGAATTTTTTATAAATGAAAGAAATCCTAGTTCATCGGAAGGATCGATCTTCTCAATAAGCTTGATTTTCTCATGCATTGTAATTTCTGTATTTATTATCACCTTATATATTTTGTCAATAACACCGATCGAATTATTTTTGTATTTTTTTAATACCCAAATATTTAACCCTCTTAACATGGCAGGGTTTCCTTCTGCAGTGATATAAGGCACCATATCTAAATTTATTTTAGAATTTGCCGCTAAAAATGAGTAATTGGCAATACGGCAATACGGAGTAATTATTGAATGTGCACAAATACGCGTATTATTCATTACTGCGGAATGACCACCTAATGCAACGTAACAACCAATCGTATTATTGTTTTCTATGGTACAATCATGACCTATATGAGCATATGCAAGAAATAAATTATTATTCCCTATTTTTGTACTTGAATTAACAACTGTGCTACGATTAATGGAAACATATTCTCTAATTGTATTATTATTTCCAATATTTAAATACGTTGGTTCTTCAGCATATTTTCTGTCTTGGCTAACGCTGCCAATTGTAGCAAATGAAAATATATTGTTGTTTTTTCCAACATGTGTATTACTTCCAATAAAAACGTTATTTTTTAGAACCGATCCAGATTCTATGATTACATCATCTTCAATTACACAATAATCACCTATTGTTACATTGTTACCAATATTAGCCTTTTTGCTGACAGAATAATTTTTTCTAATAAAAAACATTTTCACACACTCCCAGTTTTTAAGAAATAACTTTCACTAGTTATCAGAAAGCCCGCTCCATGCCCCTTCTTATAAAATAACGGCACATAAACGCATAAAGGTAACAGCCGTCAACTGGATAAAGGCGCTAATTACCCAACGCTTTCCACAGATCTAAAAAAAGATACTTCCGAAGAACATTGATTGAAACTCTGCCGCCGCCGAAACAGACTTACCTGATTATCAAGCTATTGGCATTATGTCGCTTGCAGTCGATAATGTCAATCCTTTATTAAAGGGGGTTTATTATTTCATATCCCACGCCCCAAATTTTAATGACCTCTGTATAAATGAAGTCGTGGCATTGAAAATATGCACAAAAATATAAAATATAACTCAAAATAGATGTATGCATTGTGCCTGTTCCGAAAATACGGTACGTTTTCGGCAAGGAGTGAGAATGTGGAAAACCGAGATGCTGACGATAGGCGAGAAACTTGCCATAATGAACAGGCTTTTAAAATGCTGGAAGCATGGGAGCAATGAAGGATTTGACCGTCCCATGAGAGCGGTTCCAATGCCCTCCTAAAAATCTGACGAAAGCCGCCAAGGAAACAATCGGAATGGATTTTCTTGTAAGCTCGGCTGGAGCCTGTCAGAAGCAAACGTGGAATTTGGCGAGGGCTGACTTGCTAGGTGATATTTACGCCGCGATTATCGCCATGGATTGCGAGGGCAAAGGGTTTTCCACTCGTGGGGGGAACATCAGGGGGGCATTCCCGCGAAGAGACAGCACCGCGGCTTGACATTTTCCGCCACGAAAAGCGCCTGCCTCGCTGCCTCAGCGCCGGCTAAGGCGGCGATTCTCCGCCAGATGGCGGCGCGCTGCTGGCTTCTTTCAAATCGCCAAAAGCCGCCTGGATATCGCCCGCAACCGCCTCAAGCAGCCTGCCCTTCACGGATTCCAGGTGCCGCTTGCGGGCTGCCTGGCCGGGCGCCGAAGCTTCATCGTAAAGCAATTGATACGGCGCAATTTCAAGCACTTCTGCGATTTTTGCCATCATTGCGAACGAAGGATAACCAGCTCCGTTTTCAATCTGCCTGACATACGAATGGGAAGCTCCGCATTTTTCCGCAAGGCTTTTCTGGGAAAGTCCAGATGCCTTGCGCCACTTTTTTAGATTGCAGATAAAAATCGTCGCCAAATCCATATGGATGTATACTGTGGACGATCATTTATTTGCTCTAGAGGCACTTGACGCGTACATTATTGTCCCGTATGATCGTTTTAACCGAACATTGTTTCGAGAATTGTATGCCATAAGCGAACGAAAATTGTGAAGCGACCCAAAGATGCGCAAAGAACGGGCATTTGGGGGAGGTTAGCGCTTCAAAAGAAGGCGCAAGGCGCGCAGGAGGGAGTTTTTCCATTTGCGCCCCGATGATTTCGGCTGTATTTTCAGCGTGTTTTTCGTAAAAAAAGCCAAATCTGAAGAGGCCCCATGAAAAGATCGCGCGGATCAGCGGGGTTTCACTTGAGATAACGGCCTGCATGGGCTGTTAAATATAAGCCCTCCGCAATGAGGTTAAACTTGCAAGGAGACGCCTCGTGAAAAAGGTGATCGGAATCATTGGAATTAGCCTGATGCTCTTGTCGGCAGGCGCAATTGGCGTGGCTGCGCAGGCATTGCGGTGTTCTGCGCACGCAGGAAGGGAAGCACAATGGCAGGATAGGTGCAGCGAATGCCGGCGCGTCGTGCAGAATCAGGAGCAGCGCCGCCGAGAACAGCAGCTCCGGGAAGCGCAGCAGAGGCAGCGCCAAGCGCAGGAAGAGCAAAGGCGCGCCGATGAGCAGCGCAGGCAGGACGAGCAAAGGCGCGCCGACGACGAGAGGCGCCGGCAAGACGAGGAGAGGCGTCGGCAAGAGCAGCAGCAGGGCGGCATGATTATCTGGTGGTAATGGCTTGCGGCAATGCCGGGCTAGCCGCTGCCGATGACAGCGCATTGCTATGTTTGGGCTTCCGCTAATTCAGCCGCAGTAGCTGAAGGCAGAAAAAGATTTATGAGCAAACTGCCTGATGCCCGCAATGTGCAAGCCATGGCCATCAGGCTGCAACGCAACGGCCGCGCATTTTAAGCCAAAAGCGCCAAGCGCAAAATCCCAATTGCGCTTGGCGCTTTTTTGGAAAGGCTGGCCAGGACGCAATATCCATAAACGCAGGCTGGCGCCAGGGGCAATGCCGCCGCCGGCGTGAGGCATTGAATCTCTGTCGCAATGACGCTAAACTTGCAAATAGGTCGATATGCACTTTCTGATTCTGTTCCTCGAAGGTATCCTCACGTTTGTCTCGCCGTGCCTGCTGCCGCTGCTGCCGCTGTATGTTTCCTACTTTGCTGCGGGCGAGCCGGACAAGCGCAGGACTTTGGCGAACGCGATTGGCTTTGTGTGCGGCTTTACGCTGGTGTTTGTCGCTCTTGGCGCGTTTGCCGGGACGCTGGGAGCGCTGCTTGCCGAGCGAGCCGCTGCGGTGAACATTGTCGCTGGCCTTGTTGTCATTGTCCTGGGGCTGAATTTCATGGGCCTGATTAACATTCGCTTTTTGAATGGGGCCGCGCGGATAAGCGCAAACGTAAAGGGCCTGACATTTTTTTCGTCAGCGCTTTTCGGGATTGTGTTTTCCGTTGGGTGGACGCCGTGCGTCAGCGCCTTTCTTGGCTCGGCGCTTATGAAGGCATCGATGCAGGGCGGGGCGCTTAACGGCGTTCTCATGCTGCTGGTATACTCGCTTGGCCTTGGCATACCATTTGTTGCAAGCGCCGTTTTGCTGGACAGGCTGAAGGGCGCGTTTGACTTTATCAAGCGCAACTACAGGATTATCAGCATTGCTTCCGGCGCCTTGCTTGTGGCCATGGGCATTTTGATGGCAACGGGCTTGATAAATCGGGTTTTGTTTGCGACATTATCGTAGGGGGTTTTGGGTATGACGCAAAAAGTCAAGCTGTGCATTGGCATTGCGGGATTGGCGCTGCTGATCGGCGCTGCCTCGATTGCCTACAATGCGCTTGCCGCGCGGGTGGAGCCCGCGGCTCGCCTGGCGCTGCCGGGGCAAGCGGCGCAAGCGGCGCAAGCGGAGGAATGGGCCGGCGATGGGGCGGCGCCACAGACGGCGCAGGCGGCGCAAAGGCAAAGGGCGCCGGACTTTGCCATGACGGACTGGGACGGAAACACCCTGAGGCTTTCCGACATCATCGCCGGCGGGCGGCCCGTTGCGCTGAATTTCTGGGCGAGCTGGTGCCCTTCGTGCAGGCGGGAAAAGCCCGCGTTCGAGGCGGTTTACAGGGATATGGGCGATCAGGTGAAGTTTGTGATGCTCGGCCTGGCGGACGGCATGCGGGAGACCGTCGAGACGGGGCAAAGGTACATCACGGACGGCGGCTTTACCTTGCCGGTTTACTTTGACACCCTTCGGGAAGGCGCTGCCGCGTACGGGATTCGCTTCATCCCCGCCACTGTGTTCATCGACGCGAGCGGATACATCGCGGCCGAGGCGCAGGGAGCGCTTGACGAGCAAAGCCTGCGCAGGGCGATCGGCTTGCTCCTGCAATAGCGCCGGCTTTCCGCGAAAAGCGCCGGCGCCCGGCGCCAGCGGCCCATTCGCGCCTGCCTTCTAGCTGTATCCCCCGCTGCGCTATACTGGTTTCATGTACATGAAGACAAACGAAAACTGGTCAATGGGCGCCGCTTTGGGCGCCGCCTCGGACAGCGCGAGCGCTTGCAGCCGAGCGAGCGCCCGCAAGCAAGCGGCACTTTTTGCGGGCTTCGCGCCCCTGTCGGCAGCGCTGCTGATAACTTTGCTGATGGCCCTGCTGGCCGCCTGCGCGGGGGGGCCTCGCGGCGCTGCCGTCTGGGGCGATCTCGGGCGGCCGACGGATCAGGTTCCCTTCATGCGGGACGTCAGGACGGGAACCCTGCCCAGCGGCCTGCGCTATTTCATTCTCGAAAATTCCATGCCGGAAAACCGCGCGTTCATCAGGCTGGTGGTCAACGCCGGCTCCCTGCACGAGGAGGATCACGAGCAGGGGCTGGCGCATTTCGTCGAGCACATGGCCTTCAGGGGCACGGAGCGCTTTCCGGAGGCGGATCTGATAAACCACCTGCGCTCGCTGGGCATGCGCATGGGGCCGGACATAAACGCCTTCGTTTCCTTTGACAGAACCGTTTACAGAATCGAGGTGCCGGTGGAAACCAACGAGGCCGGAGCGCGCGTCATTCCGCCGACGGCGCTGGCGATCATCGACGACTGGTCGCGCGCCGTTACTTTCGACCCTGAGGCCGTGGAAACGGAGCGCCTTGTCATCATCGAGGAATACCGCGTGAGGCTCGGCGCAATGGAGCGAATCAGGCGCGACTGGCTGCCGGCGCTGTTTCGCGGATCGCGCTTTGCCGTGCGAATGCCCATCGGCCGGCTGGAAATAATCGAGACGGCGACGGTCGAGGATCTGAAAGGCTTTTACAGAAAATGGTACCGCGCCGACAACATGGCGCTTGTCTTCGTGGGCGACTTCGACGGCGCCGCGCTGGAGGCCTCGCTTGCCGAGCATTTCCTGATAGAGGCGCCGGACGCGCCAACGCCGCAGCTCGCGTTCGACCTCCCCCCCCCCCGGAGGGGGAGCCTTGAAACCCTCATCCTCACAGACCCCGAGCTGACCAGCACCAACGTGCTGCTGTACTTTAGGCGCTCCAGGCAGCCGGCGCGAAGCGATCTGGCCTATTTCCGCCAGAGCATCGTTGACCATCTTATCCAAAGCATGATGAGCTTTCGGTTCAGCGACGCGGCCGTAAACCCGGAAACCCCTTTCATTGGCGCGTGGACGAACACCCAGCGCTGGGGGGCCTCCTCGCGCTTTTACGTTTTGTCGGCCGTCGCGAAATCAGGCATGGCCGAGCAGACCTTGGAAGAGCTGCTGCGCGCGAAAGAGTCGATCAGGCGCTACGGCTTCAGCGACGAGGAAATAGCGCTTGCCGGCGACGCGCTTGTTTCGGCGGCGCAGAGAATCGCGCAGGAAAGGGACAGGCAGGACTCGGGCATATTCATGAACCTTTTCACCAGCTACTTCATCGAGGGGGGGGCCCTGCCCGACTTTGAGTGGGAGCTTCGCGCCATTCAGCAGCTTCTCCCCGGGATTGGCGCCAGGGATATCAACGCCGCCGTCAGGAGCTATTTTGCCGACAACGACATTCAGGTTTTTGTCTTTGCGCCGGAGAGCGAGCTGGAAGCGCTGCCCGGCGAGGCGCGCATCAGGCAGCTAGTTGCGCAGCGCGGAAGGATGCGCGTCGAGCGGCCGGCGCCGAGGGCCGTGGAAGACAGGCTTCTTCCCGCCAGCCCGGAGCCGGGCAGCATCGCGGCGCAGTCCGTTGACGCGGAAACCGGCGCCGTCATTTGGGATCTGAGCAACGGCGCCCGCGTCATTCTGCAGGCCACGGAAAACCGCAACGACGAAATTGTCCTGAACGCAATGGCCCGGGGGGGGACTGTCTGCTTCGAGAATGACATATCCGCCCGACTTGCCGTGGAGATGATGCAGGTTTCCGGCCTCGGCCCTTGGTCCCGCCCGGATTTGTCGCGCCAGCTTGCGGCCAGGCAGGTGTCGCTGTCGCACTCGGTCGGCGCTCACACCCGGAGCTTTGGCGGCGCTTCCACAACAGGCGATCTGCGGACGCTGTTCGAGATGATTCACCTTAACTTCACCGACCCGAGGATAGACCCGGAGGCGGCTGAGGCAATGATGGGGCGGCTGCGGACTTCGCTTGCGCTGCGCGGCGAAAACCCGCGCACTGTTTTTTCCGACGAGGTAAACCGAACCATGACCCTCGGCCATCCATGGTTCCGGCCGATGGAGCTTGCGGATCTTGCCGGCGCAAACATTGACAGCGCCATTGCATTTTTGCGAAGGGGGCTTAACCCAGCCGATTTCACTTTTGTCTTTGTTGGAAATCTTGCGCCAGAGCTGATGGTGCCATACGTTGAAACTTACCTCGCGTCAATTGCGCGGTTTCCCGACAATGAAAGATGGAACACCTGGACGGACGCCAACGTCGCGCGCCCGGGAAGGGCCGAGAGCCTGGTTTTCCGCGGCATGGAGGAGCAAAGCACTGTGCATATGGCGTGGTTTGCGCCGGCGCAGTTCAGCGAGCAGCTTAGCATCGCGGCGCAGGTTCTCAGCGATTATCTCAACATTCGGCTGAACGACGAGATTCGCGAGAACCTCGGCGGGGTTTACGGAATCGGCGCTGGGGTGGGCGTTTCGCCGGCGCCGCGCGGAGAGCTGTCGATGCGCGTGCAGTTTGGCTGCGACCCGCAGCGCGTGCAGGAGCTGTCCGACGCGGTGCTGGCCCTGCTTGCCGAAACCGCCGCCGGCGCCATAGTCCCGGCCGATTTCGCCAGCGCCGTGGAGGCCATGCACCAAAGCTGGGAAACCTCGATGCAAAGCAATTCCTTCATCGCGCAAAGCTACGCCAACTCCGCCGTGCTGATGGGCCTCCCCCTGTCCCGCCTGCAGCGCCGCCCGCAATACATCAGCGCCGTTTCCCCCGCGGACCTCCAACGCCTGGCCGCCCAGCTTCTGCCAAACGGCCCCGCAAAAGTGGTGCTGTTCCCGGAAGCCCACGCCGGCCAGTAGCCGTGGGGAAGCGCAAGTCTCGCTCGCGCCTGGCAGAAACGCGCCGCGCGAGCGAGACTTGAACCTCTTTTCGTTTTGTGGCATAATGAGCGCGTCAGTTGCCGGCGTGGCGGAATGGCAGACGCAGTGGACTCAAAATCCACCGCCCGCGAGGGTGTAAGAGTTCAAGTCTCTTCGCCGGCAAAGCTCTCACTGGTTGTTTTTGAAAGATGTTATGCGTCATTTGAAGTGCATTTAAAAATTAAAACCGTGACATTGCTTTGAAATCATGTCAAAAAAGAAAGGTGGGGTTATGAAGATAATGGTATTTTTTCTTATCGTATGTATTGGATTTGAAGCCTTTGCTCAAGTATCGGATGAGTAAATACAAAATGTGGCAAGAATGCTGAGTGTTCCTGTTGAGGCGTTGGAGCAGCTTGTAAAAACCTTTGAGCCGCGAAATGCAGAGAATGGGATTATTGCCATTGATGCAGAAACACTAAATCGGCAATTCATTTATAGCGCAACATGGGCTAATGATATGTACAATGGGGAAACTTTATCTGTTGAAGGAACGATACCGCAGTCGGGCTTGCGCCCTTTGTGCGGTTTCGCTCCAGCACATTTTGCGCTTGCTGGTCTTGCTGCGCAAGCCCTTCTGCGCAACCGCAAAACGTCAGTTACCTAGAACGTTAGGGCGTGTTAACACTTAACAAATTTGAGAAAGCAAGGCATAATTGAGGCATGTACCTAAGCGAAGAGCAGTACCAGCAGATAGCAAAAACACTTCCCAGGCAGCGCGGAAACGTCGGCATCGAAAACAGGGCACTCCTGGACGGCCTTATTTTCCGATGCAAAACCGGATGCGCGTGGAGGGATTTACCAGAATCTCTGGGCAAGTGGCACACCATCTACACCCGCCTAAACCGATGGGTAAAAAGCGGGATTCTGGAAC
>Ga0209755_10001801_pt1 | contig 31668 bp, 32 predicted proteins | sample TergutCo191P1_FD_187301 | JGI IMG/M metagenome (GOLD analysis project Ga0209755, IMG submission 187301) | Cornitermes sp. P1 segment gut microbial communities from Petit-Saut dam, French Guiana - Co191P1 (SPAdes) (version 2) | ecosystem: Host-associated > Arthropoda: Insects > Digestive system... | reverse complement strand
AAGAGCGGCAGGGGTTGGGAGATTCACATGGAAAGCGAAAAGCTCTACTACTTTACAATTAATATTCTCGGCGTTAAGGAAAAAACTCTGCCTATTCCATCCGGAAAATGTTCAATTCTTATCGACAAGTTGTAATTATGAAACGATGTTTCATATTCGATTTTAATGCGCCGCTCTTCAGCAGCGCTAAATTGAGGTTAATATGACAACTACGTTAACCGCAATTATTGAAATCGGCTCAACGGGGATAAGGCTTAATGTCGCGGAAATTTATACAGACGGCAATTGGCAGGTTGTTGACCGCGCTTTGCGTCCCGCCTCTCTTGGGCGCGATGTTTTTACCACGGGTTTGCTTTCGCGCGAATCGATTTTGGAGTGCCTTTCGGTTCTTCAGGATTACCGCGAACTTTTATCGGGCTGGTCAATTTCAGATAACAATATTCACGTAATCGCTACAAGCGCTCTTCGCGCCGCGCATAACAGGGACGTTTTTATAGATCGTATCCAGCAGGAAACTGGTTTTAAACTTTCCATTGTTGAAGGCATCGAAGAAAACAGGCTGATGTATCTTGCCGTGCGTTATGCGCTAAAACAGGATTTGCCGCTGTTTTGGCGCGCTAATTCAATGATTATCGAAATTGGCGGCGGTTCTACGGAAATCATGCTCCTGCGCCGCGGGCAGATGGTTGCGGCTCACAGTTTAAAAATGGGAACGATCATTATCGATCAACATTCGCGCCACGGTATCGGCGCCGGCATTTTTTTTGAGCGTTATCTGAATGAAAATATCAGAAACACGCTTGGTCTTTTGAACATGGAAATGGATCTTGCCCATGTGCGGACAATGGTCGCCGCCGGAGCCGACGCGCGTCTTGCCGCCGACAAAGCCGGAAAACAGCTTAACGAAACCTGTAAAATTATTGAACGCGAGGATTTTTTTAAGTTTGTCGATAAAATCCGCAACTTCAGCATAGAAGACTGCATACATCAATTTGGAATTCTATACGCGGACGCGGAAGGGCTTGTTCCCGGGCTTTTAGTTTTAAAACTTTTTCTTGAACGAACAGGCGCCGCCATTGTCGCGGTTCCGATTGTTACAATCCGCGACGGCTACCTTGTCGATCTGGCTTCGGGCGTTGATTCTACGCTTCAGGGAGAATTCTTTTCGCAGATAATAGCGTCGGCTGTCAACCTTGGAAGAAAGTTTCATTTTGACGAGCCTCACGGACGCCATGTCGCAAATCATTGCATGACGATTTTTGACGCGCTTGTTAAAGAACATGGAATGAACATTCGTCACCGCATAATGCTGGAAACCGCGGCGTTGTTACACGACATTGGGACTTATATAAAAGCTTCGGGACATCAAAAGCACGGGCAGTACATTGTGGCAAACTCGGAAATTTTCGGGCTTCATCAGGATGAACTGGAAATTATCGCAAACGTAATCGCCTGCCACCGCGGCGATCCGCCTTCCCGTTCTGATATTGAATACATTACGCTGCAAAGGGAAGAGCGCGTTTTAGTCCTAAAAATGGCTTCGATTTTGAGAGTCGCAGACGCTCTTGACCGGGGGCATACCCAGCAGATAAAAAAAATAACTGTTGAACGCCGTCTTGAAACTGTTGTTCTTCATGTCGACAGGGCATACGATCTTTCGCTTGAATTGATGGGTATGGAAGAAAAAGGCGGAATGTTTCAGAATGTTTTTGGATACAAGGTAATTTTAAGCTAGGGGGAAAATATGAGTGATGTTGTAGAAAATAAAGATAACGTAATTCCCTATCTGTCCCGCGATCTTTCATGGGTTGATTTTAATGAACGCGTATTGAATGAAGGGCTGCGCGGCGACGTACCATTGCTTGAAAGGCTCAGATTCTTATCCATAGTTTCATCTAACTTTGACGAATTTTTCATGGTTAGAGTCGCTGCGTTAAAACGAATGAATAACGCCGACGCCGGAAACGAAATTGATCCGTCAGGTCAGACGGCTGAAGAACAGCTTAAAGAGATAACAAATAAAGTCCGCTCAATTATAAACAGGCAGTATGAATGTTTGCGTAACGAAATATTTCCTGGGCTTGCGAAAAACGGCGTTTCTCTTCTGCGCCCTGATTCATGGTCTGTTCCGCAGCTTGATTTTCTTGATTCTTTTTTTGTCGGACAGATATATCCTGTTTTAACTCAGCTTCGCCTTGAAGATGAAAAACCCATGCCATTTATCGAAAGCCGCTCGCTGAATGCCGCGTTTCTTTTAGAGATTGAAAATCCTGACACAGGCGGCGAAACGCTAAAAGATTTGATGGTAATTGTTCCGCTGCCCGGAGTAATAGACAGGATTATATGGCTTCCTGATTTTGAAAATGTTTTACCTAACGGAGAAAATGAAAGGTTCAGTCTTGTGTCGCTGGAAGACGTAATTATTACATGGGGCGCGTATCTGTTCCCGGGTTACCGCGTTAAGGAAAGCATGTTGTTTAAAATTAACCGCGACGCCGATTATTCTGTGGATGAACAGAGGGACGAAGATTATATCGAAGCGATGGTAGAAGTACTGGAAGACAGGGGAAGATCCAACTGCACAAGAATGGTTTATTCTCCGGGAAGCGAAAGGCTGAGAGATGAGCTTGCCAGCCGTTTTTCGCTTGAGAACGATTATCTGTTTGAAGTTGACGGACCTATCAATCCTGTGGATTTTTTGGAACTCGCGAACGTTGCAAGCCTTGAAAACTTAAACGAAAAACCCTGGAAAATTTATAAACCGGAAAATTTTGATGATGAATCGAACGCGGGTTCGACGCCGATATGGGATACAATCAGTCAGGGTGACGTTATGCTTCATTTGCCGTATCAGTCGTTTGATCCTGTTGTGCGCTTCTTTAAGGAAGCCGCGTCTGATCCGCAGGTTATTTCAATCAGAACCGCTCTCTACAGAACAGGAGGAGCGATTCCGGGAATCGGATTACATTCAGGCTCTTCGGCTTTTTCGCCGGTTGTTAGAGCGCTTGAACAGGCGGCGCTTAACGGCAAGCACGTAACGGCAGTCGTTGAATTAAAAGCCCGCTTCGACGAAGAGCGCAATATCTCGTGGGCGAACAGGCTGGAGAAAGCCGGCGTTATTGTCGTGTACGGTCTTTCGCATTTAAAAATTCATTCAAAAATTTCGATGGTAATGCGCAGGGAAAACGACCGCGTCAAGCGTTATGTGCATTTATCAACAGGAAATTACAATGACAGAACCGCGAAATATTACGAAGATATTTGCCTGTTTACTTGCCGCGAAGATATCGCATACGACGCGGGATTAATTTTTAATATGCTTACAGGTTACTCCACCGTCCAAACAATGATGAGGCTGACAATCGCGCCTGCCGGGCTCAAGCGCCGTTTCCTTGAATTAATCGACAGGGAAGCGAACAGGGCAAGACACAAGTATCCCGCGAAAATAATGGCTAAAATGAATTCGCTTACGGATGTTAATATTGTAAAAGCTCTTTACGCGGCTTCGCAGGCGGGAGTGAAAATATCTCTTTGTATCCGCGGTATCTGCACGCTAATTCCCGGCATCCCCGGAGTTTCTGAAAATATCCGCGTAATAAGCGTTATCGATCACTATCTTGAACATTCAAGAATCTATTACTTCTCCAACGGAGGCGCTGACGAACTTTACTGCGCAAGCGCAGACTGGATGACGCGCAACCTTGAACATCGCGTTGAAATTTTATTCCCGATTCAGGACGAGAAACTGCGTTCGGAACTGGTTGATATTTTAAACGATTATTTCTATGATAATTGCAACACAAGCGTTCTTGACAAAGACGGCAAATGGACAAAATTATTACCTGCCGCCGGAGAAAAGCCGTTCCGCGTTCAAAAGGAAATGCTTTCACGCGCTGCGGACGCCAGCGAGAAGAGAGGTCCTGCAAAACTTGAGTACACTGTCAGGCGCAGCCCGCCTGCGGCAAATAATTAAAGGAGAGTGAATATGTTTTTTGATCAATATTATTTTATTCTGGTAGTGCCAACGCTTTTACTGTCTCTCTGGGCGCAGATTAAAGTAAAATCTACTTTCGCCAAGTATTCAAATGTACAGAATTCAAGAAGAATAACCGGAATGGACGCGGCTTCCATTATACTAAGAACAAATAATATTAACGACGTGCAGATTGAAGCGGTTGGAGGCTCTTTAACGGATCATTATTCTCCCATGGGTAAAAAGCTTCGTCTTTCTGAACCTGTCTACGCGCAGACATCGATCTCGGCTGTCGGCGTTGCCGCGCATGAAGCGGGACACGCGATTCAACACGCGGTAAAATGGGCTCCTCTCGCTCTGCGAAGCACTCTTGTACCCGTCGCAAATATCGGATCGCAGCTAGGTCCGTGGATCGCGATTATCGGGCTTGGCATTAACGCAAGCGAATCTTATGGACATTTCTCCAACATATTATTCAATATTGGAATACTTCTTTTTAGCTGCGCTGTTCTTTTTTATGTAATCACCCTGCCTGTTGAGTTTAACGCTTCATCAAGAGCGCTTGCGCTTCTTCGTTCCAACAATGTTTTAACCGAGGAAGAATTAAAAGGCGCTAAAAAAGTTTTAACCGCCGCGGCTCTTACCTATGTCGCCTCCGCGCTTACCGCGATTATGAGCTTACTGCGTTTGCTGCTGTTAAAAAGGTTGAGGAAGTAACATAAAAAAAATTGCAGTATAAAATGATTTTTTAATATCCGCTTTTTTTAATTCAGTCTGCGCGCGCGTAAAATTCAAAAACAACGGATGATATAAAAATATTACTAAATTAAAATACCAAACCTACCACAACCTTAACTCTGCTCTAAACGCCGCCTGAGCGCTTTCTTTTTTTCTGCCTTCAAAGGCGTAAACGACAGGCTGCCCGCAGGCGCTTTCGTCATCAACCTTGGCTGAAAAAATTTCGATGACTTCGTTTTCAAGAATTTCATTCAGGTAATTGATGTCTAATCGCATTTTATCGGCGTTTTCCAAAAGTTTGAAATCCATCGTGTCTTCGATCCATTGAACGTATCTGGCGTTATTTACATGACCGTTATAATCAATATCGTTGTAGAGACCTTTTCTTTCTGCAGCTTTTACAAGATTGTTTCTTTCTATTACAGCTGCCGCGCCGTTTTCTTCGGTGGTCAGCGATACTAGATTTTCATTTTGCGGCATTTCGTCCATTATCGCCTGAGGTCTTAGCGGGCGGCGTTTTTCAAGGTCTACGATAATCCACGCGCTTCGGGCGGAAATGACTGCGGTATCATCCTTATCTTTTATTTCGTAATTGCGAATCGCAAAAAGTTTTTCCCAGCCCTGAGGCCAGCTTCGTATTGTAACAGTCTCGCCGTATTTTGGGCGTTTTTTTATAAACACAGAAATGCGCGAAAGAACCCAGCCTTGTTTGGTTCTTGCCATATCTTCGCGGCCTACTCCAAGATTTTCGGCATGGCTGATCGCAGCTTCCTGAAAAAATTGAAAAACGGTATTCAGAGTAAGTCTGTCTGATCGATCTACCGCGCCAAACCGTAAAACGGCTTCTTCCTGCCAAACATCAACAATGCCCGAACCTTTCGGATTAGAGGGGTCACAATTCATATAATTACCGCCTTTTAATAAGATATTACAAAAAAGATACATATTCTGCAACTTGTCACAAATTAATTAGCATGTGATTTTAAAATAGGCGGTTATATTAACAGGGGTTTTTGCATAAGAATCTAAAATATGATAGACTTTACGATAGGATGTACACGAGGGAAATACTATCTCCGAGAGCCTCCCCTGTCGAAGACGGGAATCCGGTTGTTGGGACTTGGAATAGGGCTTTTGAAAAGGTAGATCTGCAGGAAATTAAAAAGCCTTACAAATTTCCCCTGCCGCGCTGGGCGAAAGACTGGCGGATCAAGGAATGGCAGTGTTTTAGCGCAAATAACGAAAAATTTCTGCTGGAAGCGATTTTTTGTAATGTAAAATTGTACCGGATGGCGCAGGTTTTACTTTATGATAAGGTAAACGAGCAAAAATTTCTTTTTAGGAAAATAAGACCGGGCACAGGCTGGCGGCTTCCTGTCAGTCTGGCGAACTCATCGGTAGACAGCCGCTCTTCGCAGTTTTTTTTCCGTATTCATAACTGGCTGGACGCCGACACGGTTAAGCTCGACATCAATATCGAAGCGAAACGAAAACAGCCGCCGCTGACTATTCATCTTTCATATAAAATTAACAGTCAGGAAGTTACGCCAATGGCGGTTTCGCTTGGTTTGCCGGGACGAAGAATTATGTACGCCTACAAAGCGTTTGCGCCTGTCGGCGGAGACATTGTTTTTGGCGGAAAGCGCGATCATCTAAGACATGAAAACAGCTCGGGAGTTTTTCTGGACTGTAAAGGTTTTTTTCCGTACAGGCTGAATACGACATTTTGCAGCGCGGCGGGTTTTGACGAAGAAAACAGGCGTTTCGGTTTTCATATTGCCGAAAATCAAGCTAGGGAAACAAATAAAAATAACGAGAACGCTTTGTGGGTAAACGGAAAATTAACGCCGCTCCCTCCGGTTCTTATAACGATGCCTAACGGCAAGGATAACGACTGGATTATTCAGGATGTTGAGGGGATGGTGGATTTAACTTTTACTCCGAAAGAAGCGAATAAGAGCGGCGCAAAATTGATATTTACGAATGTCGATTTTAACGCTCCTTTGGGATATTATAACGGAATGCTGGTTAATTCCGACGGAGAAAAGATTCAGATAAAGAATCTTTTTGGACTGGGAGAAAAACTTTATTTACGGGTGTGACTATGGCAAAGAAGAATAACGCGATTTACGCGCCTGGCGAACTAAGCGGCGTCAGGAACAGGCTGGGCGTTAAAGACGAAAACGAAGCAAAACGCATGGCTCAGCTTCTCGGCGGCGAAGTAGGCACGGAACGCGGCAGCGAAGCTGATAAAAAGAAAAGCAGCAACCCTTTCACGGGTAAAAGCAAACGCCGCAGAATCGATCTTGCGCTGGATGATGAACCGGGAGTTAAATCCGCCAAGCAGAAAAAATCCGGTCCGTATCCCGGAGACGATCCTTCGGTTCAGGCAAAGCTTAGCTACGCGGAAAGAGTCAAGATCGATCAATACGCGGGACAGGTCATTTTTGAAATAAAAAATTCGCTGCAGGTTCTTACGTCAATTTTTTCATTCTTTAAAGAGCCTATAGATTATGTTAATTCGCGTTTTGTGCTGGTTCGCATGAATGAATATTACGGCAAGATTGAAAGGCTTGTGAACGCGGCAAGAGGTCTTTTCCCAAAAAATAATACCAAACGAAACAATCAGTTAAAAAGAGCTTCATTTTTTGTGTATAAGCTGATTGATACAATCCGCAGCTGGGATATTGAAACCCTTTCAAAAAATATTTCAGAACTGCAGGCTCATCCGCGTTCGATTAGAGTTACAGATTTTTCTGATGTATTAAGAGGAATATACAAGCCGTTATTTGTCATTGATGATCTGTCAACAGAAAACATTAAATCCGCTTTTAAACTGATTTACAAAATTCTGTACATAGAAAGCCCGATGGAAGCGCAGGATAAATATCAGAACGTTATCCGCAACATTATCGCTTCGCTTATGGATATCCGCAAAAATGTTCATTTTGGACTCTATCCGCTTTTGATGAAACTTATATCGGATCGTTATATCGTTTATGACCGGTTCTTTATCGAAAGGCGAAGACGCTTTATCGCTTTTTTAAATATCGCGGAAACAGAGCAGTTAAACTCAGCGGACCTGACTCCTCAGCAAATCGAAAGCATCGATGTAGACGCTCTTCAAAAGGGCGCGGGAGACGATGAAAACGCGGGTAACGAAGAAGCCGCGGAAGGGGAATTGGAATCCGAGGAAGAAGAAACCCTGGACCCGAAAGAAGATCCCGACGATCCCAAAGTTATCGCGCGGAAAGCGAAAGAAGAAGCGGAAAAATCCGAACGCAAGGCAATGGAACAGGGACGCGCGGCGATGGAAGTTTTATTTCCAAAAGCCGGCTGGGACAGACTTGACGATCATCCTGATCTTTACCCGTACTTCGCGAATGTGTACAGCATGAGACACGGATATGAATTAATCGCCGCCAACGATCCTCTTCAGCATGTCGCCGTATTACTGCACATTCTGGACGATCTTTTTATCGGTCTGCGTTATGTGAACTTCGGAATGATCACCGCCGCTGACGGCATCGCGGTAAAAGTCGCGGATGAAATCGGCGATTCGCTTAACAACTGGCGCAGCTTCATAGAAGACAGTTTTACAAGGGATTATCTTCCGCGCCTTAATGAATACTGCCGTATGCTGGAAAATTCCGGGGACTCTAGATCGTCACCTTACGCGAAAAAAACTTTGAATGAACTTCATTGGATAAAAAGACTTTACTTCCTTCCATACTATAAATTTGATTCCATAGGACCTCCTCCGTTTCCAAAGAGCGATATTGTCCCGATCTACAGCGAAGCTAGAAAACTGCGCAAAATATTGACATCTGTAGCTCTTGGCATTGAACAGGGAACCCGCGCCGGAGGAGCAGCCGCAAAAGCCGCATGTAAGGGAATTAATAATCCGTGGGAGCAGTACAATTTCCAGGTTCCCAATCCGATTTCTAGACGGCTTGACATGATGCTGCCGCCGGAAAAAAGAAATAACACAACTTTAATTTTCTTCTCGCTGTCCGCAGTTACGCTTCTTGATTATCTTGTAAACAATGAAAACAGCTGGGCTTATAACGAAAGACCGGGACATCTTTTCAGGAGCGCTAAAAACGACGGAATTACCCCATTATTCGGCGTCGATGAAAAACTGGACGCGGATAAACTGTTTAAAGAATCTCTGAAAAAACAGACGGCGAACTAGTGTTCTGTAAAATACAAATATCTAATTAAGGAATCGTTGAATATGAGAAAAATACACTGCCGCTATTCATTGTGTTGTCTAATATAATCAGCGCATCATTGGGAATATGAAAAACATCATAAAAAACAAACGACCATGGCAATAATGTAATTCGGTTAAAAGCCGAAAACATTACAGGAAAACCAATATTAACAAAAGCAGAGCCAGCGGAGTTATATAAGTTTCCCATGTTTACAAAAAAATCCACAGCTTCGCCTGTTAGAGGATCTGTTTTATATGTATAAATATTGCCTGATAATATATATCTGTTTATTTCGGCTAGCATCTTGCTGAATAATATATTTGTTGGCTGCCCGAACGCTATGCCTATGCTGTCCCACCCTGTTTCCTTTAAGCTAACCATTTTTTGTAAAAACGAGATACCGCCATGATCAACAAATTCTACAGGGTTTGCATTGTTCCATGATATGCCGCCTGCTTCCCAAAACAGCCATGAAAGAAAAAGAGTTATTGCGCCTCTCATGCCAGCGCTGTCTAACTGCCCTAAACGGTTAACTCCGTTGAAGGAGTACATAGAAGTATTTTCAAAAAAACGTTTTAAAAATCTGATATTACCGCCGCTTATCCCCATACCAATAAGGTTTTCAGTGAGGTGGCTCCAGCCTTCGTCAAGAAATAATTCTTCCCTCACTGCAAGAACATCACCATTTTTAAGCCGGTTCCATGTTTTTGTGGTAAATGTTGACGCATGAGTCAATTCATGCGCAATTGTTGCGATAATATTTTCCAGAGAGTATGAAGAGTCGGGATTGGTATCAGGAATGGCAGCATATATAATATCCATTTCATTGCTTGACGGATTATATGCTGATGATTGTATGTCTGTGTTTCGTAAGAAAAAGTCGGCGGGGTTAAAAAAACCAAGAGCCAGCTCCTCGTCATTAATTGTATGTGAAAAAAGCAGAGCTATATGTCCATCGCCGTTTATATCCGCTGCCTTACCCCACAATGATTCTATTCTTGGGATAATATGTGTATTAAGTATATGCATAAAGTCATTTAGTAGGTCTTCGGATATCCGATTTAAAACCGTAACCCAGACAGATAAAAGTTCGGATTGATAGATTAATTCTGCCTCCAGGTTATGCGCAGACCCTAATTGATATCTGGTATTGACAACAAAAAAATCGCGTCTTGCACCTATATTGTAGCCGTTAGCGGAACGCATATTTTTTCTAACAGCGTTAACAAGATTGGAATTCTGAGGCATAGGAAGGCGAATATCGTTACGTGGCCAATCTGATGATTGTAATGAATTTGTTTCTAATCGAAAAACCATGTCATGGTTTACTGCACCTTGCATAGACAATATTCTAAAGTCATTAATTATGCCGTTATTAGCATAGGAGTAAGAATAGTAGTTGCCTCTTTTTGCTATAATTTCTTGCGGAGAATGGTTTATTAAAATTATACGAGAACCGTTTGCCGATAAATTAGGTAAAACAATGACATGTTGTTCCTTTATTACTCCTTTAATTACGGCATTTATTCGATGAAACCCCGCTGGAAGAAATAAAGTAAGATGGTTGCCTTCACCCAAATAACCTGATACATCAGATAACCACAATATGTCATTTGTATTAACGTTAACCGCAAGCATAATTTTAGTATCTTCATAATATGTCCAATTAGCTTTGGGACTTGATATCGCAAAATCAATAGTATCAACATAAACTGTAATAACATCTGTACAAGAGAATAGCAATAAACATAAAGAAAGTAAAAAAGATTTAATTAACATTGCAGCTTACCATAGGTGCTGATAAAAATGAAACCGAAGAATAAGGCGCAGATCGGAAATAGATGTCACCGTGCGTTTTTTGGGCGGAAATTTCCAACAGATACGATCCTGAAGGAAGGGTATTTGGCGAAAGTGTTACAGTACGTGCTTCTGTTGAAACAGCGTATACAGTTCTTAACATTGTTTTTAGCGTTACACGATATACCACGCCTTCTCCGCTTTCAGCCCAGCCGATTTGTATAGGCTGAGTTGATGTCAATGACTGTCCATGCAATGCAGAATTCCCAGCCGCGTCTTGAAATACTGTAACATTGGGCATGTTAGTCAATTTTGAATATGGCACAATAAGTGAGATTATATCCCCAGAAAGAACGGTTGATACTTCTACAATGTAGTTGGAACTGTCCAGCGGTTCTTCTAAGTTGGCGTTGTATGAATACGTAGACGAATTATAATCAAACTGCGTCACCATATTAAGGTTATTTTTGACGGTGACCACCGCTGCGGAAACAGCATTACCGTCAGGACCTTCTACATATACTTTTGCTTGTATTGTGTCTGCGGCAGATGATCTAAAAGAGGCCCTTACCCTAATCTGGATTTGGATATTTGACAAATCATTTTTGCAGCCGTTATGTAAAATGATCGTAATAAAAATCAAGAAAAGAATTGAAAAAAATTGTTTGTTTTTATTACTGTAAAAATACATAAAATACCCTTCCTAAAATCTATAGCCTAAGTTGAGAGAAAACCGAAGACTGTCTACAAACAATGTTCTTGCAATGGAATTATTCAAAAAAGTGAGCATTTTTAGAAATGGAATATCTTCATCATAATCAAAATCAAGACTGGATCCGATTGCACCGTAATAAGCAATTGCAGGTTCAAACACAAATCCTCCGGGCAAACCAAAATCAATACTCCAGCCCAATTTACCGCCAAATCTAAAATAATGAGCCGTTGTCTCTTTTTCGGAGATGTCCGCAAAAATATTAGCGTAACCAATCATTCCGCCAAAAAAAAACGCACTTTGTCCGGGATAATATCGGGCGTGGACATCCGCTGAGAAATAGGACATGTTCCACTTATAATTCTCATTCGAAATATCCAATACGCCGTAACCCAAAAGACCAGCTGCGCTTACTTTATCTGTTATTTTTCTTTCGTATTGAGCGCCAATACCAAAAGCGAATGTCGGATAATCCATAAGGTTCATTATTCCGGCAAAAGAAAGAAAATAAAGTGTAGAACCAACATCAACGGAAACAGTGTTTTGGGGCAATTCAATTTGTTCATTCGGATCATTTGCGAAAATTATGCCGCATGATAAAAATAAGAATAAAAAAATTAGAGCAATTTTATTATTAATTTTTTCTTTTATCATTTCTGAATTCTCCAATTATTTTCCCACATAAACAGCAACAAGTTTGCCGTCTCCGGTATCGTCTACTTGTATACAAATCATGTAGTCATTGTACAAGATATTACGCCCATAAAGACCTGCTCCATAAAAAGACCTGTCTACACCGATAAGCTTTCCATTTGCAGGATTATAAACAAACAATCCGTGATATTGAGAGATATAGAGCCGATCGTGGGCAATTATAGGATTTGTTATTAATGATTCTGAATTTTTTGCGATTGCGTTCCATACTAATTTCCCTGTTGCCGCATCTATGCAATGTATGTTACGGAAACCCATTGGTGAATCGCCGGGATCACCAGTATAATAAATTCTGCCTTTGTAATAAATAGGCTGTAAAGAAGCGGCAGCATATAACTTAGGAATTGGAATATCATTTGTAAAGACATGACGATAAAGGTTTTCCCCCGTATTAATATTCCATGCTGATATTGACCTGCGCAGATAATATAATATATTGTTATGAATAAATATGGGATTGCCACCTATTCCCGCGCCAGTTTCAGGCAAAAAAATATTCTCATCATTGTCTTCAGAGCCGCCAAAAGTAATGTAAAAACTCATTTGTCCTGTATCTGTATCAAAACCTGCTACTTCTATTGGCTCTTGAAGAAGCGGGCTAAAAGTACTTGTATATATAATATTGTTATATACAATCGGTTTTGCGGTTATAGCACTGTTTGTTTTAATTTCCCATAAGATATCTGGTAAAATCATTTGTAATAAATCTGTATCAGACTTATGATTTATTACATTTACATCAAGTCTGACAAAGTAACTGGCTTTTTTCCCCCATAGACCCATGTAAATATATTGCTGGTATGCATGTACATTCCATTCCATCTCAATATTATCATCTTCAACAACAATCATCACAGTTGATGTATGTTCCCCTGTTTCCATATCAAAGGATAAGATATAATTTGGATCTAAAAATACATATACATAATCACCGGCTATTGCAGGCTGGCAAAAAACAATATTTGAAAATTCTAAACTACGCCATATTAATCTGCCGGTTTTTGCATCAAGTTTTGTCAAAGAATAAATATTAACAGTTGTGTACATTGGTGGACGCTCATAAAAATAAATAAAATCTTCATGAACTGTATGCGATGAAAAAGAATTACTATACAAGCCGGAATCCCAAATTATTTTTGTAGTATAAGAAGGTTCTCCTTCAATAGTATTTTTATTAAATAAATCGCATGAAGAGAATATAAACAATAAAATTAAAAATAATAATGATATTTTCATGATATAGAATTACCTTAAAACGGTATGGCATGGAAAACCATACCATACCGCATATTACAGACTTTTATCTGCCTCTTAACCTTCTACCTTCATTAATCATCTGGTTTGACAAATTAAAAGTATTTGAGCTTCTCACAATATCCTGATGATTTAATTTGGAACCGGACACTACTGAATATGCTAATCCACCTGCATTAGCGCCAACGACCGGATTTCTAAGATTTGTACGAGTAACATTGGAATTTGGATCTATGAAAGTTTTAGGTATAAACTGACTTGACTGTGCTACAAGACCATCATTCTCATTTGACCCTTTTAACTCGTTAAGCTCACTATCAAAATTTCTCATTAATTGACGTGCCTGATCTGCATCATTCGCATATGTAACACTTCCCGTAAAAAGACCGATAATACCAACGCATTTGGCTATATGTATACCCTGAACTATCGCAAAACCAATCTCTGCTCCTAATATTCCGTCACGGATACTTTTTTCTTTTTCTATCATACTTTAAGTATGTTCTACAGTTCTAACAACATTATTATGACATTCGCCTGGAAACTTTGTACGCCTGCTTCACTGTCGCCGTGCCATGTGATGTTTGTTGGCTCATCCGAAAACTGCCCTAAGGGATTGCTTTCAATTTCATGTATCACATTTTTGCAGCTTAATAAAAATATTACTGCTGTTAATAGCAATAAAACCATGTTCCTTTTCATTCAGACCTCCTGTTGAATGTTTAGAAAAATTTAAAAAATAAATTTTATAAACTTTTCTTTTTTCTGACTGCTAATCTTCGCGCGCAAAACATACAGTCAATGGTAAATGTTAACCGTCTATACTGACGGCTATAAAACGGGCAGCGCCCGTATCTAATAAGATACTAGGTAGTGAAATTAAATATGTCAAATTATTTTCTTAAATATTGCATTAACTTATGATTATTCATCAAATATTTATATTTACATGTGATTATTATACAAACAACACATAGCACAAAAATTATTAAAATACGACAATAATCGTAACATGTTTTATTATTTTGTAGTTAGCAGCTATATTATAAAACCGATTCCCAGCGGTTCAAATAGAGATTCATTGCTTTTAGCCCTGACGCTAAACGTTGAGTTAAATACGTTTATATATCGATGCATTTCTTTATTTGCTTGTTCAATTTTGGTAATACCTTGAGACAATAGCCAGGATGAAAGATGATCATGTAGTTTATTGCATAATGTTTCATGACATTTCATAGCCTGAGACGGATCAATATCCGATAACTCTATGCCAAGCTTATCTTCGACTAACTTACCAAAATCTGTTTTTGTTTGTGTCATTTTTTCTGAATGGCTATTCTTGTTTTTTTCTTCCTTGTAGAAAAGTCCAAGCATTGTGGAATATATTCCCATGGGAATGCCATAATCTGTCAGAGTTTGCCGTAAAACTGCAAGATACCCGTCAAGACATTCATTTTTACAAAAATAAAAACCTGTAATGCACCCCGTTGCATCATCGATAATTATATGCAACACAGAGGAAGTACTGTCTTTAAACCAGTCATGAAGAGTGGCGCTTATCTGCAAAAGTTCTCCAAAATGTTCTCTTCGCTTCCGCCATCGGAAACCTTTTCTTTTCATTCTATGCTTCATTGGAGAAGTGATTCCTGCCTCATTAAGTATGTTTACAAGAGTGGTATAACCTATTTCAATACCTTCATTCTCATTTAATAACTTTTTAAAGTTTGAAAAATTGGTTTTGTTATAAATCTGCGAATTTTTGAGAGATACGATTTTTGTTTTAAGTTCTTCATTAAAACGATAGATCGCAGGCTGTTTACCTGAATTACCGTGTATAAGAGTACTCTCCCCGCCTATTATAAACGCATCTAGGAGCTGCCTTACCCTTTGTGTTGTTAGGTTAAGCATAAAAGCCGCTTTTTTTATCGTATAGATACCTTCTGCTACATTACGAATAATTACTTGTTTATCTGTTTGTTTATTGTTAATGCCGCACCTCTCTTGCTGTCTTTTTGAGACAGCGATATATAGAAATGAAAGTAACGACACACCTTTATATCGAATCTTGTTGTATATAATTAATTATAATAATAATAACTGAAAAATGCAAGAAAAAAATTATATTTTTTGGAAGATGATTAGCTGTAAGTAAAGAAGCGTTTTATTATATGTGAAATTGTTAAATTGGAATAACTCTTTATAGAGTAATAGATGTAAAACACTGAAAACATACTGGTATTCTTACACCGGCAACATTTGAACTTCAACGCCAAGCGTTTTTGCCGCTTCCTCCGCCGTTTTAACGCCGGCGATAACAACAGGACTCGACGCGGCTCTTGAGCCAAGAGACTCGAATGCGGCTTTTATATCTTTTGTTGAAATGGAAATTAATCTTTCCAGTTTGTTTTTGCGGTAAATATCTTTTACGCCGTACAGGAAACGGTAGAAATCCACAAGACCGTTTTCGGCGCTTGTGCGCGGGCGCACCTCTTTCGCGTAACAGCCGATTATGCTTTTTACAAGAAAATCTTCATCGCCGTTTCCGCAGTATTTTAAGCTTCCTTCGCTTCGGCTGCTTTTAAGTATCGACGAAATGACGTCTAACGAACGCAGCGGATTCGGATCGCGGTACGTGGCGAAGGATACGCAGTTTTCAAGGCTGTCGCTGTTAATAAATGCGCCGTATGCGCCGCCTTTCATGCGGATATCTTCCCATAACGCGCCTGTGCTTAGCTGATGCGTCAGCACCATTTCGGCGATTTGTTCTACAGAATCAAAAGGAGCGGCTTTAAGCGACAACGCGGCAAAACCGACCTGCAGAGATCTGGAAGCGAAAACTTCGGCTTTATGCGCGTTAGCTGCTATCTCTGCGTTAAGCCGCGGCACAGGCGGACCAAAATTGTAAAAACTTTTTGTTATTTCAGCGCACGCCGCGCCAAGTCCCTGAGCGCCGGCTGTTATGTTCGCGATTAATCCCGCGCTTTTTATTTTATCCCGGATATATTTTAATTTTTTAATAACTTCGCCTGTTTCCATTTTTGTCAGACGATAAACAAACTCAATCTGCGATAAACCGCACCATTTTTCTTCCACATATTTTGAACGCGATCTTGACATACCGGCTCTGCCGGACGAATAAATATGTCCCATCGGAGCCAGACTGGAATTAATTTCGCTTTTCATTTCTAAAACAAGATCGTTTATACGGCGGGTGTCGGAAAAATCCGCTTCGTTGATCAGGCGAAGAGCCAAATCCAAAGAAGGAACGATTTTTTCGTCAAGACATTTTAATCTGAAAAAAAGCCAGTCTCTGCCGGAAAGATCAAATTCGCCGGATGCGGTTTTTAAATACGCCTGAGTTCCTTTTACCGCCGAACCTGTATGCAGCTGCGTAACAAAGCCGCCGACTGTGCGCGCCATTAAACTTGACACTTCGCCGTAATCCATGCCGGGAAGACCGACGGAAACAACCGTTCTTGCGAATAACTGGAGCCAGGGATAATCATCAAGAGGTAAAATATCGACCGGAAAGGAAAGGTCGATGTATGTAATTCCGTTGGTGTAAAGCTCGTGGCAAAAAGCGGGAACTCCTTTTAAATCTTCTTCGCGGCGGTGGATTTTTTCGTATTCCGCTGACAGATCGTTACGTGAAAGATGAGGAATTGACGCCAGAGCCTGCGCAGTGTCGGCTTCGCTTTGAATTTTTTCCAGAGCAAGCGATTTTTCAAATATCTCCTGACGTTCAGTATCGTTGAAATTTTTATCTTTCTCCGCGAGTTTTTTAATTAAAAGATCTTCCTGTTTTTGAAGATAATCGTCTTTTGGCTCCAGGATAACAAGCGCGCGGTGAGGATTATCGATAAAATATTTTTTTATAAGGTTTTCAAAGTACCGTTTATCCGCCGCGATATTCTCTTTTATTTTATTAAGAGCGCCTTCTATTAAAAGGCTTTCCCACGGCTTGCAGCCGTGAAGCCACCCGCGCAGAGAGCGGCGCATCCAGACAAGAGAGAACGGACCTCCTGAGCGGCGTATTTCCCGCTGTGAAAATTCCAGCGCAAAAAGAGCGGCTTCTATTTCATCTTCGGGGATGCCTTCATCTACAAGCCTTTGAAACTCGCCGGTTATTAAATCTTCCACAGCTTTACCGGCTTTTTCAAGACTGCCATTGGCTGCCGTTCCGCCGTTTACGCCTCTCAATCCTGCGACAAACAAGGTTTCGCGAATCTCTCCTTCAAGACCTGACACAGGCGTTATATCCTCGCCAAGCCCTGATTCAATCAATGCTCTTGTCAGCGGAGAGCCGTCATGACCTAAAAGTATTTCTGTTAATGCGGCAAGAGCAATATTTTCATTTACGTCGGTAATATCGGAACAAAGCCATGAAAGGAAAATCGTCGATTTACGCTCGCTGCCCGCGGGACATGGTATATGCATTTTTTTAGGTTCGTTCCAGCGCTGTGTTTTAATAATCGGCTCACATGTTTTGCCGCCGGGTATTTTCGAGAAAAATTCTTCGTTTAAAAAATTTAACTGCTTCTCTGTCGGAATGTTACCTGCAAGAAATATTCTGCAATTAGCGGGCGAATATCTGCTGCGATGAAATTCTTTTAAACCTTCCCATGTTAAATCGGGAATATCCAGCGGATCTCCGCCCGATTCAAAATCATAAGGAGTTCCCGGCATCACCGCTTTAACAGACCAATGACCCGCATAAGTATCCAAAGACGAATACGCGCCTTTCATTTCATTGTAAACAATGCCCGTAACGGTAAGTTTTGTGTCCTGATACTCCAGCCTGTGTCCCTCCTGCATGAATGTCCACTCAGGAAGCAGAGGACGGAAAACAGCGTCCCCGTATACGGACATCAAATTAAAATAATCATGTTCGTTTGTTGAACTTGCGGGGTAAACAGTTTTATCGGGAAATGTAATCGCGTTTAAAAATGTCTGAAGACTCCCCTGCGCAAGAACAATAAACGCGTCTTTTAGCGGATAACGTTCTGAGCCGCACAGAACAGAATGTTCAAGAATGTGCGCGACGCCTGTGTTATCCTGCGGAAAAGTCGTAAAAGAAAAAGAAAAAAGATTTTCAGAATCTTCGTTTAACACATGGAAAACTTCCGCTCCTGTTTCGTGTTTTGCCCAAATGCCCTCAGCTTTTAACTCGTCAAGCGGAACAACATCCAGAATTGTAAATCCGCTGTTTAAAATCTGCCCTTTTTTCAAATTGGTTTTAGTCATACAATCACATCCTCATCACTGTAGAGTATAATATCTCCGTTTTCACGGGCAGTTCTGAACCAGATAAGAAAATCTCTCGCGGCTTCGTCACATTCGCGTTTCGGCACGGCTCCGATTATTTCATTTTCCTCGCGGATTGTTTTTCTTCGTCCGGCGGAAACGCACGACATTATTTTTTCGTAGAATTCAATTTTTCTGCCTTTAAGCAGAACGGCAATATCATAATCTGTCATGGTTTTTAATTTTTCCTGAATGGGACGATCTACCGCGCTTATAATATCATCTAACGTATATAATTTTTCTTTTAAATTTTGTCCGATCTCCGGGCTCTCGTCTTCAATCTCGCTGATTAATCTGTCGCCGAAGGAATAATCGCCCTGTTTTAAAATTGCGGCTAACGTCTGCATACCGTCAATCTGAATATCTTTGGAACCGCTGCCTATAAGCCTCGCTTTCTCCTTTAATGCCGCCGAAACCTGCTCAAGAACTTCAGGCGCGACTTCGCTTTGACGCGCCATGCGAAGAAGCACTTCGGCTTTCCGATCCGGCGCCAGTTTGCTGATAGTTCCCGCAGAAATTTTTGCCGTCATTCTGCTCAGAATAAGCGCGGCAGTTTGCGCGCTTTCTTCTTTTAAAAGCATGATAAGCTGTTCGCAGGAAAAATCTTCAAGGAAACTAAAAAGATTTTCTTTTGATTCAGGAACCGCTTTATTTAAAATCGCTTCGCCTTTTTCCGGTCCCTTTACAGCGTAAAGAATTCTGCGCGCCGTTTCGATTCCGCCGCGCGAAGAACCTGAATAAACATATTGCCTTGAAAATAACTCATGGAATTCCGCAAATATTTCTTCTCTTTCTTCAGGTTTTATAACTTTGATAAACGCGATTTCTTTGGAAATTTCCGTAACCTGATCTGCGTCAAGCTCGGCAAGAATCTCGGCGGCATTTTCGCTTCCAATCAGAATAAGGAATTTCGCCACGCGTCTGTATTTTGATTCTTTTGGAATTTCACCGCCGTCTGCGGCGGGCTTCGGCGTATAAACCGGTTTCTTGATTCTTTGGGTTTCTTTGTAGAGGGCGGGGGGAGGAACCTGTTTTGGGTTCATCGTCTGTTTATACATATTTACGCCGTGTTTCAGTATGTTCCCCATAATTCGATATTATAATATAATAAATAACTTGTTAATAGGGTGCCATTAAATGACCAGAATCGGGTTGAGCGCAGTACTAATTATTTTTTCCGCGGTTAATATTTTCGCGCTTGGCGGAATGCAGAAATCAACGGAACCTGAAATTCACGCTGCGCCGCCGCAGTCCATTTCACAGCCGACAAGAGCTGAACGAATAGTTAAATCTTTAATACAGGCATATCCCGACCGGATAAAAAAAATTGAATTCAAAAATAATGACTGGGCTCTGCTGATGAATGACACGTGGTACTACTTTGCGGGAGGAAGACTGCTTCCCGAAAACATGCTGGAAACCGCGGATACTTACAGACCGAATCAATTTTATCAATATCCCGCAGACTTACCTCAGTGGACAAAACCAACTCCCGAACAAGTTGAAAGATACAACAGCTGGACCGAGAACAGAAGTCAAAATCCTCCAAGGCGTTCTTCTTTTTTTCTTGACGAACTTTGGCAGGCGCCCAACAGAGCGGAAACAGAAAAAAGACTTGTAAAGATCACCTTCCTTGGAAAATCAACAAGAGTTCATCAGGCGATTCAAAAAAAACTCGCGAGCGTTGAATCGATCCTTATTGATTTAGGAAAAATTGATCCGCAAATTCAAACATGGATAAACGGCATCGGCAGTTTGGAAGGATACGGCTGGAGAAATATCGCGGAAACTCAATCGCGTTCTTATCATTCTTACGGGCTTGCAGTTGATCTTCTTCCGCGTAACATGGGAAGCAGACAGACATACTGGCTTTGGACATCGCAGCACAGAGATGACTGGTATAACGTGTCGTATAACGAAAGGTATCATCCTCCCGATTCTGTTATCAAAATATTTGAAATACACGGTTTTGTATGGGGCGGCAAGTGGCCGATGTTTGACACGATGCACTTTGAATATCGTCCCGAAGTCATGTTATTAAACGGACTGACTTTAGTATCTAATTAAGAATCGTAAAACTAAATAAAAACAATAACTAACAGCGACAATAAAAATGCCATAGGTTATTTGCAAATAACTATCAAAAAAATGAAAATAGAACATGGCAAAAAAAATAGAAATAAATGAACTTTTTATTTACAAATTGATCAGCAGTAACATGAAACGTCTTCGCGCGCTGCATAACATGTCTCAACTGAGTCTCGCGCAAAACACAGGTCTTACACATAACTTTATTAATGATATAGAAAACTGCAAAAAAGGCGTGTCGGCAAAAACGCTGGCAAAATTATCTACGGCTTTAAACGTGGAACCTTATCAGTTCTTTCTGCCCGAAGGAACGCCGAACAGCGAGGTTTCGGTTTATGTGAAAGATTTTAACGACTCGCTGCAAAAGATGGTTAACGAACTTACACAGCAATATTTGGCAGCGCCTAAGAAATAATTGAATTATATATAACATGCACAGGCAGCGGCGTCTACTTCTCCGGCAGCGCTTTCATCTTCTCTTTTAATTCCAACAGAAGCGCGTCGGCGGAAGCGTCGGATTTTTCAAGTTCTTTAAACTTTCTTTCAAGGTTGCTGTCGTTGCTTAAATCCTGCAGTTCTTTTGAGGCGTCCGCCATGGCTTCCATTTCGTCGACTTTTGCCGACATGCGGTCGAAAGCTTCGAATGCGCTTGTGTTGCCGGATACCGTGGAAATTGTGTCCTGGATTTTTTGCTGGGCTTCGGCGCGCTTGGCGCGGGCAATGAGCAGGTTTTTCTTGCGCTTGGCTTCTTCAATCTTGGTCTGAAGTTCTCTTAAACTTTCTTTTAAGCGGTCGACAGCTTCTTTTTGCGCTTCCCATTGTTTTTGATATTCGGCGGCTGCGTTATCGAATTCCTGTTTGCGAAGAAGCGCTTCTTTGGCGAGATCGTCTTTGCCGCTTGTGACGGCGAGCATCGCCTTGCGTTCCCATTCTTTCGCCTGCTCGTACTGTCTGTCTTTTTCGCGTTCAAGTTTTTTTTCGTCCGCAATCGCAATGGCGACAGCTTTCTTTGATTCGATCAGCTGTTCGTTCATTTCGACGATAAGCTGCTCTAACATTTTTTCCGGTTTTTCGGCCTTGCCGATAAGCGCGTTTACATTCGCCGCGATAAGAGTTCTAAGTCTGGAAAAGATACCCATGTCTCATGGCTCCTTAATTATCTTTTAAGATATTTATTTCTCTGTATTTTGAAAGCACCGGATAATGATCCGCCAGTGCCATGCTGAATGAATCCAAAGATGCCTGAAAATCTTTTATATCCATGCTCTCGTATTGTAATGTGTCAATTAAAACGATCCTGCCTTTATCCAGCGCATACGCGCCGTGAATAACATCGGAAGCGTTCAGTTCAAGCAATTTTGTGTAGAGTTCCAGAAGATGATTCTTTGGAACATCCATTACGCTGGCTCTTATAACTACAAGATTATCAATTTGCATGATCGCTACGCCATGCAATGAATGCTCATCGTCATCAAGCAGCCACATATTCTCTTCCACCTGCTGATACGTAATCATCAGACCGATTAGATATTGTTCGATTTTACTATCTGCCATATACATTCCTATCCAAGCAAAACCTGCCCGGTATCGTCAATCGCAAGAATGCTTTTACATTCCGAGCAGCGAAAACGTCCTGGCTTTGTCGCTTTTAATTTTTTATAACATATAGGACAGGAAACCACCTTCGGGAAGAGAGACGGTTTTTCCTGAACCTTATCCGAATTAAAAAAATGAACCGAATCATCAAGACTTTCCCTGATATTAAAAAACTGAGAAAAGCCGAGAAGCTGAAAAACTTCATAAACTTTCGGTTGAATATCCAAAAGAACAAGATCGCCGCCCTGCGGTTTTACAGCTTTCAAAAAAGTTGTGAACGAACCAATGCCGGTAGACGAAACATAATTCAAACTGGTGCATTGAAAGATCAATCTGACAAAGCCGCCTTCGATCGCTTTTTGAATACGTTTCTGAAAGAAATTGGAATTATAAGTATCTATATAACCGGTTAAGGTTAGTAAAAGACATCTGGGCGCTCCGTCCACCCTTTCGAGCTTTATCTTGAGACTATCATCTTTCTCATCATCGAACCCGGGGACGATTTCATTGTTTGACATGTCACTCCCTTATTATGGGTGCCCCAAAAGAAACCCAGATTTATTCCATCACCGGTCAGTGACGAGAATATATCGCTTTAATCATACAAATAATCATAAATTTTGTCAACTATATGGTATAATGCCGAATGTATTTGCAGGATATTAAAATAATCCTCAGTCGGGTATCAGAAAGCGGCAATACCGGAGCAGTTTGCCGCGTTTTAAAGAATATGGGGCTTTCAGAACTCAGACTTGCCGCTCCGCAGCCATTAATTTTAGAAAAAATCCGTGAAAGAGCGGTAAATTCTTTTAGTATTTGGGAAAACACCCGGATTTTCGGCAATTTAATCGAAGCAACCGCCGATTGTACCATCGTTGTGGGGACAACTCGGCGCCGCGGGCACCTTAGGAAGAATGTTTCGATGACACCGCGCGATCTGGCGCAGTGGCTGGCTCAGCGCCCGGGACCTGCGGCAATCGTTTTCGGCAGCGAACGAACCGGTCTTGAAGACGCGGAACTGGACCTTTGCAATATCGCGTCTCACATCCCATCTTCGGACGAACAGCCTTCCCTCAATCTGTCTCATGCCGTACAGATTTACGCCTACGAATTTTTTCTGGCAATGGAAAAACAACAGCCTGTCAAAGGTCAGTGGACGGCGATGAATCAAATCGATGTTTGCGCGCTTGTCGATTCAATAACAGATATTTTAAAAGATTTAGGTTTTTATAAATTTCCTAACAGGGACGAACAGGCTCGTTTTTTACGCGACATCATTTCCCGCGCCGGATTGATGGAACGTGAAGGCGAATATTTAAAAACCATCTTCGCGAAAGCCGCGAGACTATGTTATAATTCCATAGGAGAAAATATTGATGGAAATAATGAATATAGAAACAAAGAAGAAATTGATTGAAGCAAACTGGCGCATGGAAAATTGCCACCCTTCGGGAGGCTTGAACGAAGTCCCGTTTATTATCGAAGTCGGTCCGATGCACATGGCGACGAAAAAATATTACAACAATCCCGACGCGGAAATTGAGTGGGCTGAAGATCATGCAAAAAAAAGGGAAGGCGTATACGATTACGGTTTTCCCAATATAAAACCTAATCAGGGAATTAATATCGTCGCAGGCGCTTTCGGCTGCGAATGTAAACCTAACGATGAAGCCGACCCGTGGGTCGAGTGTATTATCCGCGAAGAAAATGTTGACGATGTTCATAAATTGAAAGTGCCAGATCCTGTTAATAATCCATATTTTGAACAGGCATGGAAACATGTCGAAGCGCTGCAGGCGAAATCGAAGATTCCGCTTAGGGTTGTCAATGTCCCGTCTCCGCTTGTTACAGCGTCTTTAATTTGGGAGTACACCGGTTTTATTGAAGCTACTTTAGTTTACCCCGATGAAGTACACGTATTGATGGAAAAAATCACAGAAGCGACAATCGGTTATGTGAAAGAAATGTTTAAAAGGATTACAAATCTTTACGGAGTAAGCCACGAGTTCTGGTATGTCCCAAAAGAAATGGGAATCCGTTTAAGCGATGATACAGCCGCGCTTCTCTCCCCCAATCTTTACCGCGAGTTCGGCTTAAAATACAACGCAATGATCGCCAAAGAATTCGGCGGCGTTGTCGTGCACTCATGCGGCGATGTTTCAAATGTAGCCGAAGCGATGATGGAAATCCCGGGGCTTAAAGGTTTAGACTTTACAATTCCGCAGGTTCAAAATTGGGAAAAAGTCCGCGACGCAGTATCGGGAAAAACTCCGCTATGCCTGCGCCATTTTTACTGGGATCATATCGATGACGGCCTCTCCGGCGTGGAAGACCTTGCGTCGTATTCCAAAAAACTGATTGACTTCTTCGGACGCAAAGGCGTGTTTATTCAGACATCAACGCCCACGCAGGAAGAATCAATCGCGTTAGGTGAAAAGCTGCATACGCTGTTGTCAAAATAAAAAACCAATAAAGGTTGGAACAGAGTCTCCGCAGATAAATATTACATTAGTGTCAGGCTTTGCTGATAATACTGTTTAAAATTTCTTCTGCGATTTCTTCAGGCGTTTTGTTTTCAGCTTCGATGATAATATCCGCGAGCGCAAGATAGGCTGCGCTGCGTCTTTCATGTAAAACACGGTGAGTCTCCCGGGGGTTTTCAGTTTGAAGAAACGGCGGCAGCTCTTTTGATCCAAAACCGTAAATTCGCTGCCAGGCAGGATTTACGCCAATGTTCAGGCAGACAATTTTTGCGCCTGAGTTTTTAATAGCGGCGACTGCCTCCTGATTGTCGATAATACCGCCGCCTGCGGCAATAATTCGCCGCTGTTGTCCGGCGCAGCAGGATGAAGAATTATCATTGCGGTTTAAGTTAAAAAGAGTGGTTACAGTTTCAGCCTCGGCTTTTTGAAAAACATCCTTCCCTTCGCCGTAAAGCTCTCTGGGTGATTTTCCGGTTTTTTGAAGGATCATTTCATCGATATCGATAAAAACACCCGGGTAAAGCAGCGCAAGCGCCTTGCCTGCACTGGTTTTTCCCGAGTGTTTAGGACCCGTCAAAATTACATCTTCCATGGGTTTTACCCTACATAAATATTTGATAAAATACTACTATGTCCGGTTCATTAGTTTTAATAATTTTGATACTCGTTTCGTCGCTTCCGATAATCGCGGTATTTATCTGGTTTCGCGCCGCAAAATATCAGCTTTCTCTGATTCAATTTTTATTAGCATTACTCACAGGCGCAGCCGCTTTTTTCCCAGCCCTTATCATGCAAAGCGTTTTGCTGTTAGCTTCGATCACACGCGGCAGAATAGCGCTATTTTATGAATATTTTGTACGCATTGCTTTTACGGAAGAACTAGGCCGTTTTATATTATTGTCAATTTTCTTTTGGATAAACAGCCGCATAAATCCCGATGAAAATTTATCCAAGCCCCTCACCTTCAACATGGTAAAAAAAGGAACCGCAATCGGTCTAATCGCCGGTCTTGGCTTTTCGATTCTTGAGAGCGCAAGATACGCCGCATCAGACATGGCGCTCAGCATAGTCCTGCTTCGTTTTTTCACCGCCGCCCTTCACGGCGCATGCGGCGCAAGAATCGGCTCTGCAGTAGCAATCTTTCACATAAGCCCCATACAAGCGTTTCTTAGAATCGTCACCGCAACAGCCATACACGGCATTTATAACTTCATGGTCACAATCCCCGGCATCCCGTCGATAGCGGCTATTTTAATTGCAATCTCCGCCCTAGTCACCGCAATAATGCCCTTAAAAGGCGGCTGGACCCGCTCCAACTCAAAATCCGAAAACACCTCTATTGACAAAACAGCAGAAAATTAGTAAGTTCTTAAGACTAAGACTTAATCTATAATCTTAAGATTTTATCTTAGAACACGACGCAAGGTAGAGCAGTTGGCAGCTCGTCGGGCTCATAACCCGGAGGTCGCAGGTTCGAGTCCTGTCCTTGCTAAAGAAGAAATTAATAAACAAGTTAATGAATTATTCATAATTGAAATAACAACATAAAAAAGCCGAAGCAGGACTCGAAGGGTTTTTGCGACCCAAAGGGAACCGAAAGGTTCCGTAGGGTAAACCGGCATGGATGCCGGTTTAGCAAAAACCCCGGCCTGTAAGGAGCAAACAGGATGTTTGCGACTGGAAGGCGAGTCCTGTCCTTGCTAATGCGTAACTCTTTATGTTATAAGGAGTTAGCTCGGACTGACCGAGAACAGATGTCCTTAATCATCACATATAGCGAAAAATGGCTCGAAAAATGGACGAAATCCATTTTCAATGCCTAAGTCTATAATAGGGATTAAGGATATGAAAAATCTACCCTTTTCTATTTCAATGAAGAATGACCGCCGGTTTTAATTGGTCAGGTTCAAAAATGAGCAGACATGGAAATATCTCCAGCCAATCAGCACAAAAAAAGAAACAAAAGCAGAAGCGATACAAACAGCTTTTGATTGGCTAAGAGACGGCATACCCCGAAAAGGGAAAGCTATCAATTTCAAGAAATATACTTTACGGGATATGGCAAAAGAAACTGATATATCCAAAGCCGATGCCGAATTCATCTGCAAAGAACTACAGTGGAGAGGGCTGTTAAAATCTTATGTCCTTGAAGACAGCATTCAAGCAATAGATTTTGCAAAATATTTGACCGACTTTTGGGACTGGGAAAAATCCCCTTACATTAAAGAAAAATTGAGGAGAAAACACGGCTTGCACAAGCGATATGCAACCGAAATGAGCGGTACAATCAATAGATACTGGAAACCATTTTTTATGGGTAAAACTTTGGGAGAGATAAACAGGCAGGATATTGAAGCCTTCATTGCCTATCTTGAATCATTGCCGGAAAAAGCTGAAAAAGAACAGGAAGAAATCGACAAGATTTTACATGAAGAAAACCTACAGAAACCCAATCGAAAAAACGCCGCCCAAAAAAAGCGGCGAATTATCCGCTATCCAAAGTCAGCAAAAAGAAAAAACACAATTATCCAAGCGGGAACGATACCTTTGACATGGGCTTTTCAAAAAGAAATGATAGACAAAAATATTGTATCAGGAATAACTTGGTTTGCAGGGAAGAGAAAAGAACGCCGAATTTTAACCCCTGAACTGGCAAAGGCATTATTTCAGGTCGAATGGAAAGATGAACGCTCCAAACTTGCAAATATGCTGGCAATGGTAACTGGAATGAGAGCAGAGGAAATACAAGGGTTACGAATACAGGATTTGGGGCAGGATTGTCTATATATTCGGCATAGCTGGAACTTTCAGGATGGACTAAAAACAACAAAGAATAATGAGCCTCGAACTGTAGAGGTTCCATTTCCGGGGCTTATGAATGAATTGATAGAGATAGTAAAAAACAATCCGCATGGACATAATATGGACAGCTTTATATTTTGGGCAGAAAAGCACCAGAATAAACCAATGGAACAAGATATTTTCCGGCGAGATTTGAAAGACGCATTAACAAAAATTGGGCTGGATAAAGAAGCGGTAAAAGATTATACATTTCATGGCTGGCGGCATTACTTCACTGCTTACATGAGACCATTGCTCAATGAAAAAATCCTGCAATCAAAAACCGGACATAAAACTCTTGAAATGCTTAATTATTATGCAGGACACAGGATTGCCGGAGACAGGGAACGGTTACGGACAGCGCAGATTGAAACTTTTAGCGCTTTGTTACCATCAGAGGCGGCTAATTTTCAGATTCAATCTGAGTCTGGTAATAGCTATATATCTGCTTGAGGGAATCAGAAACGACCTGTATAACCTCATCATTGTACTTGTAAAACAGAGAAGAAACAGAAGGGGATGGGGTATCAGCAGGTTTGAATAACTCATAAGGCTCTATATTCAGAACAGATGCAAATTTCACCATACTTGCAGGCGAAATCCACCTTTTCCCATTTTCAATATCGCTCAGAAAGTTTATTGAGATACCCAACTTTTCGGCAAACTCGGCCTGTGTCCATTTCCTATAATTCCTATACCGCCTGATATTGGTTCGGACTATATCTCTCAGTTGATTTTCGGTCATTTATCCACCTCATAGGGAAATTTTTATTATGCTTATAGCATGATAGACTTGACAAACAGCCAGTTGCGTGATACGTTTTTCTCTGGTTGTATGAGTATTAAAGAAACAGATAATTCCTATTTTTCTTGGATTTACGATAGAAATAATTGAAATAAACGAAAACAAGAGCATAAAAACAAAGAAGTTTTAGAAGAAATAATTTTACTTGGATTAAATATATTTTAAAATAAAATTACTGGTGGCTTAATAGACTTTAATAATGAAGCCTCAATGCAAATGCAATTAGGGATTATATTAAATACGATTGGTAAATTATTTGAAAATAAACAAAATGATATTTTTAATATTGAATTAGAATCTAATTTCTATATTGATTCAAATTTTATAAAAAGTAATTCAGATAAAGCAAGAATTGATATTCCAATGTGTTTTGGGAATAAAGATGCCTATTCAACCGCAGCACTAGAATTAAAATACTTAAAAAAATCAAATCTCAGAGAACCAAATAATAGATATGATGTTTTCCGTGATATATCGAATTTAGAAAAATATAAAGAAGATTTTTTTGATATAGGTTATTTGCTTGTTTTAACAGACCATGAACATTATGTAAGTAAAAAAGAATATAGCGATGATACCAAGGACTTTGATTTTAGACATAATAGTCAATATAAATCAAAAACCCAATTAGTATATAGGACAGAAAAACCTTATGGTCCACCTTTGATTTTGAACGGAAACTATATTTTTAAATGGGATAATTTGCACTTAATTAACAATAGGGAATTATATGTGTTAATTTTAGAATGTTAAAATGATTATTAAGGTGCAAAATGATAATAAATGTCTATAATAAGATATAGGTGAGAATAAAAATGAGATTGCTCAACAAAAAACAAATGGAAAGAATTAATTCATTGATAAACGATGCTAACTCAGGCAGCATTCCAATTGTTGTTTATATGCAAAAAGAGAAAGATACCATTTGGTATAATCGTTTTGATGAAGAATTATATTTTTTGAAAGGCGGAAAGTTAGAGGATTGCTTTAAAATTCAAAGGAAGAGGGAATTTATGTAATCGGTTGATGAACTTAAAAAAACAGGGTGGAAGATATTATAATTTAAAACAACTCTATAATAAAGAATAGGAGTATCTATGACAAGTAAAGAACAATTTTTTCAAGATTTCGCAGTTCTGGGTTTTCCTCAGAAAGAAATTGATGAGATGTGGCAGCAGGGAGAAGCGGAAATAATACGAATAGAAGATGTCAAGACCAATACTGACGAGGAATATATTAAGCGCAATTTTCATATGAAGAATGGTTTAATATTTACCGCTGATGAACGAAGAATACAATTTTTAAATGATGTCAATAAAAGGAATGGCAGGCTGGGAAAAATAGATATATAATTCTGTTTCTCCCTCTATAATAATATTAGGAGAATAAAATGTTAACTTATGAAGCATTTGAAGATTTCATTGATTATATTGACCCGGAGACTTTTCTTGATAAAAATGACAATATAGTATCTATGTGGAGAAGAAAACTTCTTCCCGATGCTCCGCAATCTGCAATAGATGCTTTTAAAGAATATAAAAAAATGATGATAGAAGCAGAGAAAAAAGGAATATACCTTTAATTCTTATACGAAATAATCAACTCTTTTTTAATTAATAGTTAAGTATTCCAATTAAAAACTCAAAATAGTGAAAGAAGAAATGTGTAAACCAGTTGCACTTCCTATAATAGAGTTAGGGAGCTGAGATACTGTGTTAAACAGTTTCACTTCTAAATACAAATTATCGGAGGAAGATATGGAACAAAGAATTTCACCAGAATTATTAAATCGAAAAGAAGCGGCAGCATATTTAAGAATATGTAAAACAACACTGGATAAATTAAGAATACCTCGAATTAAAGTCAGACATAAAGTTATTTATCGAAAACAAGAACTGGAACAATGGCTTGTTAATAATATGCAATTAAAAGAGGCTCAATAATGAAAGAAGATTCTATATATTATTTTGACCGTATACTTGTATATAAAACCTGTTATAAACAGGTTAGTCAAAATTAAAAGAAATTAGGGGTTAAAGGAGATTATTACTCAAAAAGAATAAAGAACTCCAGATTTTCAATCAGACCATATAAACAGAAAGCCATCATAATCACACGGATTTACAATAACGATATTTACTCGTTGAGTAATAACCACTTCTACCCCCATATTTTTATGATAATAGGAGAATAACCATGTTTGATAATGTAACATTGAGAATATATAACTTACCTAATAACTATACATTAAGTAATGGTATTAATTATCTTGTAAAAAAAGATGTAAATACTTGGAGTGGCAAGTTAAAAAATATGAGAATACGGCATAGCTTTAATTACTTAACAATTTATGGTTCATTGGCAAAATATTTAAATGATGAAAATATAACTCCATTGAGCAGGGAAGGAGTTAAGCAAGCTATAGAAAAGCTTGAACAGGATATTGGTCTGAGCTTAGAAAATGCTGTTGTTTGTTCTGTAGAATTTGGAACAAGCATCATCGTAAAAGAAAAACCATTTGAATATATAAATTTATTTGGATATACAAATAGGCTTTACCGCCATGTTTTTGCAAGTGGAAATATTAATAGAAGTATAAGGCGTGAGGTTTCAAGATTTAAAGGTATTGAAACCGTGCTTTATACCACCCCAACAGGTTCATTTGGATTTATCGCGTATGATAAAATCAAAGAAATGAGAGCTAAAAAACAAGTTATATCATCTTTCTTTGAAGAGGAAAATGTAATTCGCCTTGAAAATAAAATATTTAAAAGAAGGGGAATAGAAAAAATATTCAAAGGCGGTTTAACAGCTTATTGTCTTTTTGATGAAAATATTTACTTGAGATTTCAAAAGTTGTTTTTAAATAAATACAAAGAAATATGCAAAATGGGATGGTTGGTAAATGGAATTTACCCCAGCCAGTATACAAAGTTAAGCAACTTTCTTTGAATAAAATTCATTAGGCGCAAGATAGTCAAGTACCGAATGAATCCGTTCTCGGTTATAATAACCTTCGACATAAAAAAATACAGCCTGCCTTACATCTTTAGCAGAATATTTTCCGTTTAATTTTTCCTCCTCTGTTTTTAATGTTTTAAAAAACGATTCAGCGCATGCGTTGTCCCAACAGTTTCCTTTCCGGC
>Ga0209755_10001800_pt1 | contig 31686 bp, 32 predicted proteins | sample TergutCo191P1_FD_187301 | JGI IMG/M metagenome (GOLD analysis project Ga0209755, IMG submission 187301) | Cornitermes sp. P1 segment gut microbial communities from Petit-Saut dam, French Guiana - Co191P1 (SPAdes) (version 2) | ecosystem: Host-associated > Arthropoda: Insects > Digestive system... | reverse complement strand
TTTGCGTGTAACTTAGACAAACGCATCCCGGAACTGCCGGAAAACCCGACAGGAGCGCAGATACGCGACGGAACATGGTCAACAACAATGAAAATATACGATTCATTCGGAGACGCGCATGATCTGCAGGTTCAATTTACAAGAGTGCCGGGAACAGCAAATAGCTGGAACGCGGAGGTTGTTGTCGATCCGCAGAATGAAACGCCCACAAATACGTCAATCGGGTTCGGCGAAGCAGGACCGGAAGCGGGCGGACCTACAAGTTTTATTGTTAACTTTTCAAATAACGGAACCCTTCTTTCCGCTGAAGACGGAGCTGGCAACGTGTCGGGCGGCACCGGCAGGGTGGAAATGAATATCGCTTTCGATGTGCAGACAGCGACTCCGAACGAAGACGGCACACCCGTCAGGCAGCAGGCAATTCTCGATCTCGGCAGCGTCGGAGGATTTGTCAATTCAATCACCCAGTACGCGGAAGCCAGCTCATCCAAAGCGGTAGAGCAGGACGGACGCACAATGGGTTATTTGGAAAATTTTAAAATCGATCAATCAGGCGTTATCACAGGCGTTTATTCAAACGGTACAACAAGATCAATCGGACAAGTTGCGATGGCAAGTTTTCCGAATCAGGGCGGTCTTGAAAAAGCGGGAGACAATACGTTCCGCGTTTCAAATAACTCAGGTCTTGCGAACATCGGTCCGTCTGGCATAGCCGGAAAGGGAAAGATTGTCGCGGGAACTTTGGAAATGTCAAACGTCGACATGGCGGATCAGTTTGTTGACATGATTGTTACTCAGCGCGGGTTTCAGGCAAACTCGAAAACAATACAAACCGCAGATCAGCTGCTGCAGGAACTTCTAACCCTGAAGCGCTAATAAATAGGAGTCGGAGATAAGGGAGGTTAATCGCCTCCCTATTTCTGTATAAATGTGTTATGATTAAAGTAAGCCGGCTTGACGGGACAGAATATTACATCAATCCGCATCAGATTGAATGTATTGAAATCCGGCCGGATACAGTTTTAGTTATGTTGTCAGGAAAAACCTACATTGTGCGTGATGAAGCGGATGATGTTTTGGAAAAAATTGAAACCTACCGCAGACGGTTAGGGCCGTCTGTTGTTCAGGAGTGAAGGTATGGATCTAGCAAGCATTGTTGGTTTAGTCGGCGCATTCGGCATGGTTATTTTCACGGCAATTTCAACTGCCGGAAGCATGTTAGGTTTAACGCGTCTTTTAAATTTACCGTCCTTCGCGCTCGTTGTACTTGGATCTTATTTTGCCGTTATGGTCGCCAATAAATGGTCAACCTCTCTCGGCGTTTTCGGCGCTATCAAACGTACATTCAGCGTGCCGGCTTTTAACGAATCCGCGATTATTCAAAAACTTGTCGCCTTCTCCGAAAAAGCGCGCCGTGAAGGTTTGCTGGCTTTGGAAGACGAACTTGAAGACCTTGACGATCCTTTTATGCAAAAAGGTCTGCGCCTTGTTGTTGACGGCACGGATCAGGCGATTATCCGCGATCTTTTGGAATTGGAATTAACTCAAATGCAGACTCGTCACAGCGTTCTTCAATCTATGTTAATGACATGGGCGGGCGCCGCGCCTGCTTTCGGAATGATGGGAACAGTTGTCGGTCTTGTAAACATGTTATCAAACCTTGAAGATAAATCATCAATCGGTCCTAATATGGCGATGGCGCTTATTACAACTCTTTACGGATCGTTAATCGCGAACGTAACTGTTGCTCCATGGGCTACAAAATTGAAAGGGCAGTCCAATAATGAAGCTTCCGTAAAAGAAATGATTATTGAGGGAGTTCTTTCCATTCAAGCCGGCGATAATACCCGTATTCTCGCCATGAAATTAATGGCATACCTCGAACCGGGTATGCGCAAAACCTTGGAAGCGGAATTACTCAAAGACTAATATAGAGGGAAGTATGGCGAAGAAGAAAAAAGGAGAAGAACTAAAACCGCCCGATTGGTTGACGACATATTCTGATATGATCACGTTATGTCTTTGCTTCTTCGTAATTATGTTCAATCCCGATGATGTCACTCAAGGGCAGCTCGACGCGATTTCTACGTCTATGCGTCAGGGCGGCATCGGCGCCATGCCGGGAGGCAATACGCTTTCCGCAGGACGCGCCGCCGACTTGGGAAATACAATTCAATCTTTGCCCTCGATGGAACGCGGCAGGGTAATGGGAACGGCTCTTCGAAGAGCTGTCTCCGTTTTTTCGCCGGAAATCAGATCCAATAAAATTAAAATAACCCACGATGAACGCGGTCTTGTTATCACGCTTGCGGGGGACGCTTTCTTTTATCCTGCAAGCGCGCGCATCAATATGGAAGCGACAAGAGAAATTCTTCTGCGGCTTGGCACCTATCTCGATTCGCGGGATTTAGCCGGCAGAAAATTCAGGATAGAAGGGCACACCGATGCCGTCGACGTCGATCCCAACGGTCCCTGGGAAGACAACTGGCAGCTGTCCTCAGAGCGCTCAAGAGCCGTATTGCGTTATCTGACAGCGCTTGGCATAAACGAAAATAGATTTCAGATTGCGGGCTTCGCAGCTACAGTCCCGGTTTCTACAAACGAGACCGAGGAAGGCAGAGCCAACAACAGGCGCGTTGATGTCATTATCCTAGACGAAGGTCACCTGTAAACCGAAGAATCATACATTTTTATAATACTCTGAAAGATTTTTTCCGATATTCATAATAGGAGTAATTATGGAAATCGGAGCAATACCGCATCATGCTTTCCCAAGCGTTGGTTATGCGATAAGCACAGCCCATAGCGGCAGTGTGTCCCTTCCCGTTTCTCCGGGAATGGTAATTTACTCCCATTTTAAGCATGTTTCCGGCGTCCCCGCTCCCGAAGGCACTCAGGGCGTTAATATCTCCAGACTTAAAATCCTTGATATATTAATTGAGCAGCTATCCAAAATGAAAAACCAGCCCGCGCAGGAATTCGGCAATCTGGACGGAACCGACGAAGAGCGCATTAATGCTCTTATTGAACAGTATCAGCAGCAGATAAAAACCGCCCAAAGCGTAAGCGTTTACACTCCCGCCGCTCCCGTGACAGGAATGTTATTTAATATTGCGGTGTAGGTTTTTATTGACGCTGTTTTGAAAATTATTAATTATAAACCATGAATGATAAAAATAAAAAAACCTTTAAAATATTATTTTCCATCCTAATAGGTATAGTAATCGTCGTTATTTCATTTTTCATAAATGTATCACTTCTTTTCTACCCGCAAAGATCAATAATGTGGCTGTTGGTTGGTATTTTTCAAATCGGAATAATTGTATTTCTGATTTTATGGAATAAAAAAGAGACAAAAAAGGTTTATTGGGTATTATGCGCGCCGTTGATATGTATTATAACCGGAATAGTGATACTCCAATATAACATTTATGTTCATAATACTCCAACGGCGGTTAAAGAAAATATTTATTTATTTAATTATACGCCTTTTACGGAAAATAATTTTTTGGTAAAGCTTGACAAGGAATCAAATTTTAAAATAACTGATAATATTCCAATTCTAGACGGCGCAACCGCGCTCTATCCTGTATATGCGTCATTTGTACAGGCAGTTTATCCCGATAGCGACTTTTATGAATCTGTTGTGTTGTGTACGGGAACTCGCGGCGCGTACGAAAATCTTTTAGAAGGCAATGCGGACATAATATTCTGCGCAGCGCCTTCAACGTCGCAATTAGAAATGTTTTCAGACAAAAATATTGAATTAACTATGGTTCCCATTGGCAGAGAGGCGTTTGTATTCTTTGTAAATAAAAAAAATCCTGTTAATAATTCAACCTTTGAAGATATACAGGGGATATATTCAGGTAATATAAAAAACTGGAAAAAAGTGAGTGGAAAAAATCAAAGGATAAGGGCGTTTCAAAGACCCGAAAATTCAGGAAGTCAGACAATGTTAATTAAAACAATGGGGGATATTCCGGTAATGAAACCAAAAAGAGAAAATGTTTCTCATGGCATGGGAACCATAATAAATCAGGTTGCTGTTTACAGAAATTTTTCAAATGCGATAGGTTATTCCTTTTTCTATTTTTCTACAAGACTTGCCGGAAACGATAATATTAAATTGCTGGCGATTAACGGCATAAATCCGTCAAGAGAGTCAATTCAAGACGGCAGTTATCCTTTCTCTGATAATTTTTACGCAATATATATTGATAAAGAAGATAAGAATGGAAACATAGAAAATTTTATTAAATGGATTTTGTCTGATCAGGGACAAACGCTTGTTTCCGAGACAGGATATATACCAATCAGATAATAATTCCTATCTATTCATCCTCATCCAGTCCGCCAGCCTGCGTTCCAATGGATAGGTCTCTTCTGTTTTTTCTTTGCGCGCCCTATCATGCAGATACGGCAGTATTACGCGTTCTTTAATTATTACCCAGTTTGCAGGCAGCACATTGGGAAGAGTGTAATATTCAGAAGGAGGCATGCGTCCCAGTAATTCAGGATAAAAAAGCGGGTAAATCTGTTCTGTTACGGGGCTTAAAGCGGAAAAACCGCCGCAGATGCCGAAAATGCTTTCGTTAATTCTGTTTGTTCTTGAATATTCCAAAAGTTTACGCTGGTTTTCAATGCGGAAAAACCATTGAATAAAAGCTCTCGCGGCTTTTTGCGATTTTGCTCTTTTTGGGATGCCGATGTAAACCGAATCTTCCGTTAGAGGAATTCTGTTTTGCTCCATAACCCAGCGGAAGTCAAGGGCGTTCTTGCTTTCTTCGCTGAGAAGGAAAAGATTGCTGCTTTCAATGTATGAAAATAAAATGCGTCCGCTTTGAATAAGTTTCTCAGGAGGTTCAAAAAAGTATTTGAATGTAAAATCATCTTCAGCCTGAGTGCTTGTGTTTATTTCATTTGTCCAGTTGTTGATAAAAGTCATGGATTTTTCCAAAGCCGGCGAATCCCAGGCTAAAGGAGACGCTTCTCTGAATGATGTGCCGGAAAGAAAAGCGGACGCGAATAAAAAGTCATCGTCCCATAACGGAGAAAATCCCATGCGCGAATAAACGCCTCGGCTTAAAATATTAAAATTTTTACTAAGAATTTTTATTTCGTCAAAATCAATCGTAAATTGATTTGATAGTTCATGATCTGTTCCTCTGGAAAAAATCAACGCGGGGATATTAAACGACACCGGCAAAAGATATTGATTCCTGTCTATTCTTCCGACTGCCAAAAGACGCGGATAAAAAACGCTTCTGGAAAGTTTATTCGCTCCGAATAGATTTTCCAGCGATTTAAAATATGATCCTGTCGAACTGTTTCTTAACCAGCTCGCCGCGATAATGTCCGGTACATTTTTTTTTACCGTAACCGGTGATGAAATAAGCTCGGCTGCGGGGGATTCGATGAACCTAACGCTCACCTTGTATAGATTCTGCGCATTGTTAAAATATTCGGCGTAAAGCGCAAATTCACCTCTGTCCGTCCAGATTTGCGCGGTCTTTGTATCTCCGCATGAGATGAAAATTACAGCTGAAATCATGATAAAAACATTAATAACGCGCATGAATCAGTGTATTTTGCCCAGTATATGCTTGTCAATCTGGTATATAAGTATTAACATTAAGTAACAAGGAGATTTTTGATTGGACCGGATAAAAGATCCCCATATAGTCAGGCTGATAGAGCAGATTGGAGAGCATTACCGTACAAATATCTCTAATCGTTTTCTGCGTCCGGTCTTGCTGCAGCTTCAGGTTGATAAAACCACATGGGATATGATCGAAGTCCTTACTGAAAAGATGGAATTATACAGGTATCAGGGTTTTCATCTTGATGAATTATACAGGCAAATAGCCGCGTGCGCCCGTTTTGTCGAAGTTGCCCGCAATAGATCTACTATCAAAAATAAGATGAGCGCTCTGCCTGCCGGCCATGATAAAATTCTCAGGGAGATGGCTGTGAGCAATTTTGCCTCAAATTTGAAGGTTTTCTCGGATTTACTGAACGAATTGTACATTAGCCTTGTCGAAATGGACAAAAAGGACGTTGGAGACAGCCAGCCGGCTGTTTATACTCAATTACCAGAACTTTACAATATCGGCCGCATGCTGGTCGGAGGATAATCTCCCGCTAAGGTTCCCCCTTGAACCTCAACCGAGGCATTGAACTGAAAGTTCATATGGCGAAGGTTCCCCTCTTGACTTTATTTCTCATTTGATATAGATATAAAGAACTATTTGATGAATTTGGAGAAAATGATGTACGCTCTTGTAGAATTTAAGGGAAAACAGTATAAGGCTGAAAAAGGCGCCCTGCTCAAAGTTGATTTAATCGACGCCGAACCCGGAACCGCTATCAATATTGATACGGTATTGTTAGTTTCCGGGGACGCTGTTAAAGTAGGTGACCCCTATGTAAAAGGCGCGAAAGTGTCCGCGACGGTGGAATCCCACGAAAAAGACGCGAAAATTATAGTTTTCAAGTACAAACCCAAGAAAGACTACCGCCGAAAACAGGGACACAGGCAGCAATATTCAATTATCAAGATTGGAGACATTTCCGCCTAAGTGGTAGAGATAGAAGCGGTCATAGACAGCGGCGGTATTCTGAAGTCATGCAAAGCTTCGGGGCATGCCGGCGCAGGAAAGACCGGCGCCGATATTGTATGCGCGGCTGTTACGGTTCTTTTAAGAACCGCGTTAAGCACCCTATCCGATAGAAAGGGAATTACGATTAAAGGCGGTGCGCCCCAGCCTGGTGATTTATGGCTGGAAGCGAATTATAGCGCAGAGGGAAGAGACTTCCTTTTTGCGGCAGGTGCATTTCTGATTGACGGTTTAAAATCCGTCGCTCAGGAGTACCCAAAAAATTGTAAGTTAGTTATCAGAACGGAGGATTGATATGGCAAGGAAACGCGGCGGAAGCGGCGCCAAAAACGGAAGAGACTCAAACCCTCAATATTTGGGTGTTAAAGCGGCAGACGGCACCGAGGTAAAAGCCGGCACAATCATAGCCCGTCAGCGCGGAACAAAAATCCATCCGGGCGACAATGTCGGCTCAGGCGGCGATTACACATTATTCGCCAAAGCGGACGGCAAAGTAAAATTCCACCAGCGCCGCGGACGCAAGTTAGCCTCGATTGTTGTGCAGTAAAGTTTTAAAAATTACATGACATTTTAATCAGAAATGAACCCTATTCTTCTGGCAGGTTTTGGCTTTTCAATAAGGTTATTCAATACCCTGATAATTTTATTTATTGCTTCATCGTGTTCAGATAGTCTTTGTTCGTTATTTTCAATGTGAAGCATAAGAAGTTTTCGAAGTTCTGCGATTTGTTCATTTGAGATGTTTTGAGATAAAGCGTAGTGTCTTAATTTGATAAAAGCGCGCATTATTTCGATGTTTACTTTTATAGCTATGTCACTGTTTAACAGCCCCGAAAGCATGGCAATTCCCTGTTCTGTAAAAACATAAGGTAATTTTCTTTTCCCGCCCCAACTTGAAGTACCAGTTTGGTACTTCAAGATAGAAATATCCTCTTCTGAGGTCACATTTTGCGACCTTAAACTTGATATCGCATTTTGCGATATCAAGTTTGATGCGTCTTTTCTTGAGGTCACAAATTGTGACCTCAAAATACCCCATTCCTCACCCGTAAGCTGGAACATAAAATCTAATGGGTACCGTTTAATGTTGCGTTTTACAGCTTCGTTTAAACGGTGTGTTGGCACCTCATAAAGCGCTGCCAAATCGCTGTCTAGCATAACTTTTTGCTCTCGAACTTCGTAAATCATGTCCTGAATAGGCATCAGTTTGTTCTCTTCTGTCATTTTTTCCATCCTTAACATTGCCACGCCCAAAATGTTTTACAGGTTTTACTCAACGGGTAAAAATCCTTATTTCAGGCATCCGGCGCCATATAAAAGGCGAGCATATAGATTGCTCCCGGACACATAAAAATGTGTCATATATATATGGCGCGGACTCTGCGAAAAGCTTGCTCGAAAATGAAAAAAATGAAAAATTTTAATTTTTGGTATCAGTCACCTACGCTATGTATGGTGTGGTTTAAATTTTTTTATACGCTATTAGTAGCGTAGGTGACTGACACCAGATTAACCAATCCTAAGGCATACATTTCTTTCCCTCAATATGCTATAGTACAACCACATGGAAAAATTCGCGGACGAAGCGGAAATCGAAGTAACCTCAGGCTCTGGCGGCAACGGCTGCGTGGCGTTCCGCCGGGAAAAATATATCCCCATGGGCGGGCCGTCGGGCGGCGACGGCGGCAGGGGCGGAGCTATTGTTTTTACCATCCGCCGCAATTTGCGTACGCTCGCTCACCTGCGTTATAAACACACGTTTAAGGCAGAGAACGGACACGACGGGGAAAATTGGGGGCGGTATGGTCATAACGGCGAGGATATGGTCATTCCGCTGCCGCCGGGATCTTTAATACGCGACTCTGGTACAGGGGAGCTGATAAGAGATTTTACAAAAAATCAGGAAGATTTTATTTATTTGAAAGGCGGTAACGGCGGCTGGGGGAATATTCACTTTAAGTCGTCGATAAATCAGGCGCCGAGAAAAGCGCATCCGGGAAAACCCGGCGTAACAGTTAAATTAAAAGTTGAGCTGCAGATAATGGCGGACATTGGGCTTGTGGGTTTTCCGAATGCCGGAAAGTCCAGTCTTCTTGACAAGTTTACAAACGCAAGACCGAAAATCGCGGCGTACCCGTTTACAACAAAGATTCCGAATCTTGGAGTTTTAAATATCGGAGAAAAAGATATTATAATCGCCGACATTCCAGGGCTCATCAAAGGAGCGTCGCAGGGCGCGGGGCTTGGCATACGTTTTTTAAAACACATTTCGCGTACAGCGGCTCTTGCCTTTCTTATAGATCTTTCAGATGACAATTACCTTGACGCTTTTGATATTTTATTAAAAGAGCTTGGCGCTTTTTCGCAAGAGCTTGTTAAAAAGAAACGTCTGCTCGTGGGGACAAAAACCGATTTAAAAGAAACTGAAGGGAGGCTTTCAGAACTTTCCGCTAAATACCCAAACGAAGAAGTTATGAGCATTTCGGTTTTTTCAGGTGACGGCATTAAAGAACTCTCCTTCGCGTTTTTGCGCCTAACAGAAACTGCGGCAAAAGAGACAGAAGAAAATAATAACGATGATATTAATGAAGATGATGACGAAATGCAAATTGACGATTTAGAAATCAATAACCTTGCGCCGGATGCAAGTATGGCGTCAAAAACTGAAAAGGATACTCTCTTATGAAATTGGGAATTCTCGGCGGCAGTTTTAATCCTTTTCATCCGGGGCATCTGTATCTTGCGGAAAAAGCGCTTTCAACATTAAAGCTTGACCGAGTTGTTTTTGTGCCTGCGTACTGTTCGCCTTTCAAGCAGGACGCAAAAGCGGAAACAACAGCGAAAGACAGAATCGACATGCTCGCTTCTTCAATCTTGGGCGATCCGCGGTTTGCGATAGAGGGCTGTGAAATAAGAAGGGAAGGAGTTTCCTACACCATCAACACGCTGGAAGATATTATCGCAAGGTATCTTCCCGATGGAAAACCTGTGCTGATAATCGGCGACGACTGCGCGAATGATTTTTTAAAATGGCGCGAAAGCGATAGAATTTTACAGCTCGCAGATGTTGCCGTCGCGTGCAGAATGAATACTAAAGCGGTTAAATATCCTTTCCCGCATATCATTATTCAAAACGAGGTAATGGTTCTTTCATCAAATGAAATTCGCTCTAAAATTGCAGCTTACGCGCAGGGCGAAAAAACAGGCTGGCAGGACATTGTCACTTCCGGGGCAAGAGCTATCATCGAAGACAGAGGGCTTTACGGATACAGCGGCAAAGCCGGTAAAAAGAGCGCGGAAAGCATGGCTCAAAATGTGATTCAGCAGATTGAGGCAGCCGCCATTGAAACCCTAAGTACCGAGCGCTTCCTCCATTCAAGGCATACCGCTCTTATGGCGTATGATTTTTGCCTGCGCTATAATCTTAACCCGATGGACGGCTACCTTGCCGGAATCGCCCACGACCTTGCGAAACAGACTGATAATAAGCTTCTTTTAAAAATTGTTAAGGACGATGGGCAGAAAATTTCCGATTTGGAAAAAGAAAGACCGAACCTTCTTCACGGTATGGCTGCGGCGGTATTGCTAAGAGAGCGTTTTAATATTAATAATAAGGAAGTGATAGACGCGGTGGCGGTTCATACATCGGGCTGCGAAGATATGGGGACTTTGGCAAAAATTATATACATTGCCGACAAAACCGAAGTTACCAGAAACATCGAGCCTGCGCTCAGAAAGATGTGTTCAACCGCGTCGAGCGAAGAAGATTTGGATAGAATTCTTTTGGCTGTAATCGAAAAAACAATGATCAAACTAAAGTCAAAAGAGCAGGTTGTATCCAAAGATACGTTAAAACTTTTAAAGAAGGTGAAGGAAAGATTAAATTGAGAGTATTTAAAGGCGATGCTTCCATACTGCTGCTTGCTTTAATTGTTATCCTTTTTGTTTTTGGGATTATTTTTTCTATAGTTATATTTCGCAGTAATCCGGTAGACGACGCTCTTTCGGCAAACCGCGTTATAAATGTTTTATTCATAATCGAAGATAATAAAGTGCCTCTCAGCACATACGTGCTGATGTATTATCCCGTAACAAAGCGCGCCGCGATTTTTGATATCCCCGGCGATCTGGGTCTTTTAATCGCAAGAATCAACCGCGTTGATCGTATCGACAGAGTATACGATTCATCAAGGCTCGGCAGTTATGAAACAGAAATCGAAAAACTTCTGGGAATAGAAATAAATTTTAATATTGTTATAACAAAGGAAAATCTTGTTTCTATAGTTGATCTTCTGGAAGGAGTGGAAATTTTTATTCCTTCGGCTGTATCGTACAGAGATGATGACGAGATTATCCTTTTTCCTTCCGGGATTACGGTACTCGACGGCGACAAAGCCAGCCTTTACGCGACTTACAGTTTGCTTCACGAAGACAGCGAAATGGAAGTATTCCGCAGGCAGCGTTTTTTCCTTGGCTTTTTAAACCGCCAGATCCAAATGAATGAAAAACTGCAAAATCCTTCGATAAGTAAATTGTATCATTCGCTTTTTAAGACAAATATCAGCCAAAAAACTTTGACGCTTTTGTTTAATGAATTCAATAATATTGATACCGACAGAACGAATATTCAATCTGTCACAGGAAACCTGCGCGAAGTTTCCGGGCAGATGCTGATTATTCCGCACTATGACGGAAATCTTGTGAAAGAAGTTGTCCGCCAGACTTTAGGAACGCTTACGCGCGAGATTGAAGATCATCTGATAGAACGCACGCTTACCGTGGAAGTTTTAAACGGCACCGCGATTAACGGTCTTGCCGGAAGAACGGCGGAAATGCTTCGCAGTTTCGGATATGACGTAATATCAATATCAAACGCGGATCGGAACAATTATGATAATACATTAATTGTTCACCGTTCCGGAGACGATTCGCTTGTAAACTCTTTTGCCGAAGTTATCCGCTGCACCAACATCCGCCGCGAATTACTGTCAAATCCCGATAATGAAAATGATCCTGCAAATCAAAACTTTGAATATAAAGCCGATATAACATTGCTTATCGGAAGGAATTTTAATGGCAGATATGTCACTGGAAACTAAAAATCTCGGCGCGCTCCTTAAAGAACACAACGGACAGGATGTTTCTGTTCTGGATTTACGCGGAATCAACAACTGGACTGATTTTTTTATTATCGCCACGGCGACAAGCAAAACCCACATGGACGGTCTGGAACGGCACGTCAAGGAATATTGTCACGAGAATAATATTGAGTTGCTTGGCAGTTCCCGCAGGAATACCGATGATGAATGGCGTTTGATAGATCTAGGATCGATAATCGTTCATTTAATGACTTCCGCTATACGGGATTTTTATGAACTTGAAAGGCTTTGGCGTCCAATGCCGGCGTCTCAAACCGAAACACCGGATTAGGCGCTGACGCTTTATTCGCGTATATTACTCTTCGTCTTCCCAGTCATCTTCATCTTCATCGTCGTAGTCATCTTCTTCGTAGTCGTCGTCATCTTCTTCGTCGTCATCTTCGTCTTCGTCCATGTCGTCATCTTCGTCTTCGTAGTCGTCCTCATCCTCGTAGTCGTCGTCATCTTCAAAGTCATCATCGTCTTCGATGTCATCGTCATCGCTAAAGACGTAAGCCGGCAATGGGCTTTCTGTTTCGTAAACGGCGTCCATGCCGTCCGCGCCGCCGCCGGCAATAGCCGGTATCAGCATTAACTCTTCCTGCTCAAGCGCTCCGTTCAGAACCATAATGTTCTCCCTTTTGAAAATAGAATTCTATTGAATCCAAACTGAGTAGTTGCGGTTAAAAAACCTTCTCTTTAGAAACATAAGAGATGATATATTAAATTGTCAACAGGTTTTTAAAAAAATTGAAAAACTTTTAAAATATGTTATTCTGAAAATATGAACGGACTACAGGATGTGATAACCGTCTTTTCTCCCGCCAAAGTAAACCTCCATTTAACGGTCTTTGACAAGAGAGCAGACGGCTTTCATAACCTGGAAAGTGTCTTTTTAGCCGTAAATTTCGGCGATACCCTGCATTTTCAGACAGTAAACCCGGAAAATTCGATAGAAATAACCATGAAAGGCATGGATTCTGTCATTCCAGCAGAAAAAAACATCATTTTTAAGGCAATATCCCTTTTCCGCCAAAAAACCGGCTTTTCCAAAGGCTTAAACATAACCGTAGAAAAACGCATTCCGCAGGGCGGCGGCTTGGGAGGCGGCTCATCTAACGCAGCGTCAACCCTTCTTACTCTCAACCGGCTTGCCGGGCTCCCATGCGGTAAAGACGCTCTTTTGGACATGGCGGCTTCTCTTGGAAGCGATGTCCCCTTCTTTGTCAGCGAAACCCCGGCAGCCCTTGTAACCGGCAGGGGCGAGCAAATTCAGCCGATTGAAGCGCCTTCATTGTATTTTACGCTGGTAAACCCCGGTTTCTCCAGCGACACCGCCGCGGCTTTCCGGCTATTGGATGAATGTAGGGAAAAAGAAACTTCACACGGAGGAACGAAGGCGCAAAGTTGTCGTTCGCTCTCCGTTCCTAATTCCCAAGAAATATCAGTTAACTATCCTAAATATCTTAGGAATATGTTTAATATATCGGACAATAACTTTGTGCCTTTGTGCCTTTGTGAGATAAATTTTTCCAATGATTTCCTCTCAATATTCCCGGAAAAAGAGAAAAGTGTGTACAATGCGATTATTTCAAGGCTGAGGGAACTAGGCGCACAGTTTTCCGGTGTTTCCGGGACAGGGTCTACCTGTTTTGGGGTTTTTGAAGACGAGCAAAAGGCTCAAAAAGCGGCTGAGATAATGCGTGAATCCTGGGATTTTTCTGTGTTTTGCGGCATAAAACAATAACAAAAGTCAGTTTCTATTGGTTTTTTGTAATGTATATATTATACTTATACCTATACGGCTGAGAATTCGGCCTGAAATGGAGTTAGTATAGAATGAAGAAGTACATTATTGTATCGGTTTTATTCATTATATCTCTTGCAGCTTTTAACTGTGCGACTGTCGATGGTGATTTTGACAGCCGCAACTACACAAAACCCGGCGATTTTTCATATGATCTTATCGGAAAGGGAGATCTCCGGACTATAACCATAACGAATTACAGGGGTAAAAACCCGGAAGTTAATATTCCTCCGCGCATAAAAAAGTACCCCGTTACCGTAATCGGCGCTAATGCGTTCAGAAGAAAAGATATAACAAGCGTTATAATCCCGGAAACCATCTCGTCAATCGAAACAAACGCTTTTTTTTCAAATAGGTTGACGAGCGTTACTATTCCTTACAGCGTAGTCGTAATCGGAGAGAATGCCTTTGCCGGCAACAGGTTAATATCCGTTTTTATTTCGGTAGGCACGACAACCATCGGAAAAACCGCCTTTAAAGACAATAATCTTACAAGTTTAACCATCCCTTCAACCGTATCAGTGATTGGGGATGAAGCGTTTATGAATAACTATCTGGTTAATGTTATTGTTCCGGCAAATGTTCTTGCGGTATCGGCTGGTCTTTTCGCAAACAACCGTTTAAACACGGTAACCATTCAGGAAGGCGTAAGAAGTATCGGAAATAACGCTTTTATGGATAACGCGCTTACCAGTGTGACTATTCCGAACAGTATAGCTACAATCGGGCACTCGGCGTTCAGGAATAACCAGCTTACCAGTCTGAATATAATGGACGGCGTAACAGCCATAGGACGTTTTACATTTTATAAAAACAGGCTTACAGGCGTTGTTATTCCGCCCAGCGTTACAAGCATCGGAGAAAGCGCGTTTGCGGAAAATCAGTTAATCAGAGCGACTATTCCTGACAGCGTTACGGTCATTGGAAACACATCGTTTGCCGACAATAATCTGACCAGCATAACAATCCCGGGAAGCGTTAAAAGAATCGGAGATAATGCTTTTATTAATAATAAAATCTCCCAGCTGACTCTCCGCGAAGGGATTGAAGAAATCGGCGAAAGCGCGTTTATGGATAATCAGCTTGCCAATTTGACGATTCCCTTAAGCGTTACAAATATCGGGCGTTCGGCGTTCAGGAATAATCACCTTTCCGCAATAGTTGTTCCTTCCAGCGTTCTGGTTATCAAACATTCATCGTTCAGAAACAATCAGCTCATCAGCGTGACCATTCAAAACGGCATTATCAGTATCGAAGAGGGAGCGTTTAACAACAACAGGCTTACGGGCATTAACATTCCCGATTCTGTCTTTCACATCGGCGAAAACGCGTTTGGCGACAACAGGATAGCGAGCTTAACCGTCCCGTCCAGCGTTACCAATATTGAGCGGTTCGCATTCAGGAATAACCAGTTAACAAGCGTGGTTTTAAGTTCAAACATTCAAACTATCGAAGAAAACGCTTTTGCCATTAATAATAATTTAACAAGCATATCGATTCCATTTAATTTTACTTACAGATTTATAGAAAACGAAGGTTTCAGCGAAAGTTTTTATGCCGTTTTAAACGCGTATGAATACGTGAGCGGAATATATGAAATAAAGGGAAACCGCTGGCATTGCAGCGGAAAAATGATACCGCAGCCTGCGCAGCTTGTCGCGGGCGTCGGACTGAGTATTACCAAAGTCGAAGGAAAATATACCGGACTTGACGGCTCCACGGAAATCGAAAGACAGGTTTTCCCGCCGGAAGATAAGGACGTTTTCCTCGCGCCGGGTTTTTATCAGATACATGTTAAATATAACGCAGGGCATCAGTCGGGAAGGAGCAGAGCGCCCTTGCCGGAAGCCGTCACCGTTTATGAATATACCCAGGATCTGCAAAGCGGGATATATGATCTTTCAGTTGTCTTTGAAGGCAGCATGATTCAGTACCGTATTACTCAGCGGCAATTGGATATGTAGAACAAACTCTCATAGTGAGTAATATTATCATAAAAAGGCTCATTTCCGGCTCAAAAGGTCTGAAAAGTTCATCACAAATGCAAATATTTTGCTTGCTTTCAGGGCGGAACCATATTACAATGTAAAAGAAGTCGGGCTTAGTACAATGAAAGCACCCCGATGGGGGCTGGTATTAAGCTTATAATGTTTAGGACCGTAAGGAGAGGAGGCGTCATGCAAATTACTGATATCAGGGTCCGCAAGGTGACTGGCGGCGGTAAGCCTAAAGCCTATGTTACAGTGACTTTTGACGATTGCTTTGTAGTTCACAATATAAAGATCATTGAGGGTAAAACCGGAGTTTTCATAGCCATGCCAAGTCGTAAGACAAGGGCAGGGGAATACAAGGATGTAGCGCATCCGATTCAGCCTGAATTCAGGGCTGAGTTACAGAAGCGTATTCTTGAAAAATATGATTCCGGCGATGTCGATGTAGCCACCGATGGAGCGGATGATCAGGACTAAATAGGTCCGGTTTTTTCCTATTCCCACTTGAATACACCTCTGTATTTATGATAACCTCATAAGCAAGATTGGGATGTCGGCAAGTGGTAAGCCACCGGTCTTTGGAGCCGGTATTCACAGGTTCGAATCCTGTCGTCCCAGATAGGGTAAATCCCGGTAATTTAATTTTAGAGGTTAGATATATGAGCAAGGTTGTATTACAGGCTAAAAATCGCAATGGTATGGGTTCGGCTGAATCACGCAGGCTTAGGAGAGGCGGCAGAATTCCCGCCGTTATCTACGGAAGATCGGGAAAATCGGTTTCCATCGATCTTGATGCTACCGATTTTGAAAGAGGCACAAAAGGTATCTCTGAAAGTACTATTGTAAAAGTTGAAGTCGAAGGCAAATCGTATGAAGCGTTTGTCAAAGATACCCAAAGAAATATTATCGACGGAAATATACTTCATATCGATTTTTATGAAGTTGAAAGCGGCGTTGCTCTGCGCGCCAAGGTTTCTCTTATTTTCAGCGGAAACCCTGTCGGCGTCCGCGAAGGCGGTATGCTTGAAACGCCCGTACACGAAATCGAAATTGAATGTCTGCCCAAGGATCTTCCCGAAAGGATCGACATTGATCTTTCCGGTCTCAAGGCAAATCAGTCCATGCATGTGCGCGATATTGCCCTTGCTCCCGGAATCAAACTTCTTTCCAACCCGGATCAGGTTTTCGCCCTTGTTAAGTTCGCTAAAGTTGAAGTGGTCGCAGCCCCCGCTGCCGATGCCGCCGCTGCCGCAGGCGCTGCAGCAGCCGCTCCTGGCGCTCCGGGCGCAGCTCCCGCAGCAGGCGCTGCTGGCGCAGCCGCTCCTGCCGCAGGCGACAAAAAACCCGGTGCGGACAAGAAATAAGAGTTTTACGGTTCGTGGTCAAAATCTTTTTCTTCTAGATTATGAATACAATTATTCAATTTGAAGAAAATCTTCTCTCTGTATTAAACAATTACCCAAAAGACTCATCTTTACTCGCCGCTGTTTCAGGCGGCGCGGACTCGATGGCGATGCTGGCTGCCTTGTGCGCGATCAGTCCGCGAGAGCGTCTTGTCTGCATGCATGTTGAACATGGTCTGCGCCCGGCGGAAGAGAGTCTTGGCGACGCGGATTTTGTACGCTATTTTTGCATGACTAATGGAATTGAATTTAAGGTTAAACACATTCCGCCGGGCAAAATAGCCGCACTTGCCCGGCGCAAAGGCATAGGCATTGAGGCAGCCGCGCGTTTTTACCGCCACAGAGCGCTTCGCAAAGAAGCCGGGCAGTCCGAAAAAGACGTTTTAATTTTACTGGCTCACACAAGAGACGATCTTTTGGAAACCGTTTTAATGCGTATCCTGCGCGGCAGCGGTCCTGCCGGTCTTGCCGCGATGCAAAGCATTGTAACAATGCCGGAAAAACGCGGACGAATCATTCGCCCTCTGCTTGGCGTAACGCGCGAAGACGTTATCTGCTATTTAAAAGCAAAAAACATTGCATGGCGCGAAGATTCCACAAATACCGATGAAAAATATCTGCGTAACCGTATTCGTCATAAACTCGTTCCGCTTCTTAACGACTCATTTCCCTCATGGAAAACCAGCCTTCACGCGCTGTCGCAGACACAATCCCTTACAGCGGAGTTTATTAGCAAAGAAGCAAGTAAACTCATAAAATGGGAATTTTATCCAAATTCTTCTCGCAAAGGCGCAAAGGCGCAAAGAACGCAGAGTTGTTGTTCGAAATCTTTGTCTGGTTCATCACGTCCACTGAAATGCGGTAGCTTTTTTCTTTATACTGAAGAGATAAATTTTTTTGCTCAACCGCAGATTATCCGCGAGGAAGCCATATTTATCGGTATTAATGCGCTTTGTGACTCTGTGCCTTCGTGTAAATCTCCTTCTAAATCTATCAGGCGATCCGTAGTAAGACAATTTTGCGAAGGTTCCGTGAATGCCGCAGACTTGGGATCGGTGAAGATTAGGCGTGAAAAGGGGAATATTACGATTTCTACGGCAAAAAAAGAATTCTTTGAATGCGGAATTTCAAGGTTGCTAAAATAACATTTTTAAGTTTATCATAATAGAATTGTATGAAATTACTGCGGGTTTTAAAAGAAACTTTTATAGCCTCTCTTCCGCTCGCCGTTATAACTATAATTGTGTGCTGCTTTGTAGCGCCCATGAGAAACGTGTTCGATTATGTAAAACTGATTATCGGTTATTCAGGCGTTGTAGTAGGGCAGTCCATTTTTCTAATTGGTCTTGATGTCAGCATTCTGCCCATCGGAAAATCTGTCGGCGAATCTTTGGTTAAATTTAAAAAAGTAATTTTTATTCTCTTCTTCGGATTTTTATTCGGCTTTCTCGCCGAATCCGCCGAGCCCGCTTTAATGGTGTTTGCGCGTCAGGTGCATCTCGCGATGGATTATATTAACGAACGCGTTCTTATAATCGTAATGGCATCAGGAATAGGAATGTTTGTCGGGTTCGGTCTGTACCGCATTTTAAAAGACATCAATATAAAAGTTGTGTTCGCCGTTCTTTATATTGTCGTATTCATTCTTGCGATTTTTACTCCGTCTGAGTTTATCGGCGTTGCGTTTGACGGAAGCGGCGCGACAACAGGCGACATCTCTGTGCCGTTTATGCTTGCTCTCGGCATCGGCGTTGCGGCAACAATGTCAAGGCGAAAGTCAGACGACGACATTTTCGGCATTATCGGGCTTGCTTCTGTCGGACCGATACTTTTCGTGTTTATTTACGGCATTATTTTTAAAGTGACGCACGGCGGAATCATTCCCGCTCCGAATGCCGATTACGCTCCCGGAGACGCTGAAAGTTTTCTTCATACCGCGTTTTTCAATCTTCGCGGCGTTACTCTCGCTCTCGTTCCGATTGTCATTGTGTTTTTACTTTTTCATTTCTTTTTAATCAAACTAAAGAAAAAAGAATTTTTAACAATAATGCTTGGAATTATCCCCGTTTTCGCGGGACTTTTAATTTTCCTTACATGCGTAGATTTTGGTTTCGCTTTTGCCGGACAGCATATCGGCAATTCGTTTTTCGCGGAGAACCGCCCTGAATGGTTTAAATGGCTGCTGCTGCTGGTTGGTTTCATTCTTGGAGGAGCGATCACGCTGTCGGAACCTGCCGTTACAGTGCTTGGAAGCCAGATTGAAGAAATCACGAGGGGCCACATCAAACAAATGACGATTCGTTTAACTCTCGCTGTCGGTCTTGGCGTTGCGTCCGTTTTATCTGTTATTAAAATTATCACCCAGATAAATATTCTCTGGTTTTTAATTCCGCTCTACATCGCAGCATTGATCATGATGAAATTTTCGTCCAAAATGTTTGTAGGATTGGCTTTTGATTCAGGCGGCGTTACGGCAGGCGGATTGTCGTCTGCGTTCCTTACGCCATTCGCCCTTGGGATCGCGCAGGCAGTCAGAAATACTGTTGAAGCGGCGGGCGGAATACCTCAATCCATTCTGACAAACGGTTTCGGAATAATCGCGTTTATGTCTGTAATGCCGCTGATCGCCGTACAAACGCTCGGCGTTGTTTACGAAATGAAGTCCAACCGTTTAAGGAAGCAGATGGAAATGAAGGAACTGGAAGAGCTGGACGAGATTATGCGTTTCTTTGATGAGAAAACGGAGGATAAAAATAATGTCTGACGAAAAACCTAAATTAATGAACATGGTTGTGATTGCCGGGCGCAATCAAAAAGAAGCGATTTTAAGCGCAATGTCCGAGAAAGGATGTCATGTTATTAATGTTTTGTACGGCATAGGCTGCGCAGATTCGGATTTCGTTATGGACGCTCTGGGTTTAGTGCATGAAGAGAATAAAATATTAATCACCTGCCTTATTTTGAATAACAAGGCGGAAGTGATTTTAGATATGCTGGTTTCGGAGTTTGATTTTAATAAACCGAACACAGGCATCGCGTATACGATTCCTGTTGAAAAATTGTTATACTAACCACAGGAGCAAAAGATGGAGAGCGAGTCTAACATGAAAGTCCTGCACATTGTTGTTAACGCAGGTCACACCGATGAAATTATGGATATTATACGCGAAGCCGGCGGCTCCGGCGGCACGATTATTCACGCCCGTGGCGAAGGTTCCCAGCACCGCGCCTTCCTCGGCATTACGCTGGACAACGAACAGGAAATTATAGTCTGCCTTGCGGAATTAAAAACCGCCGAGCGGATTATGGCGGATATCAAAGAAAAAGCGGGCTGGAAAACCGAAGTTCGCGGGCTGTGCTACATGATGCCTGTCGACAGAATCGTCGGGCTTAGGCAGAATGAAGCGCAGCCGGTATAAAGTATTTGTATATGGAATATCCCCCCAAAATAACCTATAATATAGTAAATTGATGTTTTTCGGAGTATAAATGTTTAATCCTAACGATAATCTGCCGCCCGACCGCGGTCCGGCGCCGTCCAAGCGTCCCGGCAGTCTGGCTTTTATTTTCTTCACCATTACGGCTGTTCTTTTTATCGCTTTTTTCTTCCGGGGGAATAGTACCCCTGTTATGAGTATTACTTATTCCGAGTTTAACCGCTTTGTCGAAGAGAATCAGGTGGAATCCGTTACTATTTATGACGACAGGGTTGTCGATATTTACCTGAAGGGCTCAGCTTCCGGCGGTGCGCCTCAGCTTAAGACCCGCGTTCCGAATTTGCAGGATCCGAATCTGGTTGCCAATCTGCAAAGCAAGGGAATCAATATAACAAGTTCGGCGGCAAAGGTCACGTTAACGCGCGTATTAATGGATATGCTTCCGTGGATTATCGGTTTTGCCATCATTATTTTGATACTTAGAAATATGCAGGGCGCCGGAATGAAGGGTTTTAATTTCGGCAAGAGCAGGGCGAAGAGGTATCATGACGAAGGAAAGAAAGTCAGTTTTGCCGATGTCGCCGGGCAGAAGGACGCCAAGTACGAACTTGAAGAGGTTGTCGAATTTTTAAAGAACCCGCAAAAGTTTACCAAGATGGGAGCGCGTATTCCAAAAGGCGTGCTTCTTGTCGGGATGCCGGGCACGGGGAAAACTTTAATGGCGCGTTCAGTCGCGGGCGAAGCGGGCGTCGCTTTCTTTCATATGTCAGGTTCTGATTTCGTTGAAATGTTTGTCGGCGTCGGAGCGAGCCGCGTAAGGGACCTTTTTGATCAGGGGCGAAAAAGCGCTCCCTGTATTATTTTTATTGATGAGCTTGACGCTGTGGGGCGCACAAGAGGCGCAGGTTACGGCGGCGGTCATGACGAGAGGGAGCAGACATTAAACCAGTTGTTAGTTGAAATGGACGGGTTTGATTCAAAAGACGGCGTTATAATTCTTGCCGCCACAAACCGCCCCGATGTTTTGGATCCGGCGCTTCTGCGTCCCGGCAGATTCGACCGCCAGGTTGTTGTCGCGATGCCGGATATAAAAGAGCGCGAGGCGATTTTACAAATCCATTCGGCAAAAATTCCGTTAAAAGATGTTGACCTTGCGCGCATCGCAAGAGCTACGCCGGGAATGAGCGGCGCTGATATCGCTAACCTTGTTAATGAAGCGGCTCTTTTTGCCGCGCGCAAAGACCGCGGTGAAGTTTTGATGTCCGACTTTGAAGAGGCGAGGGACAAAGTTCTGATGGGCGTTGCAAGAAGCACCCTTGTAATTTCCGACAAAGAGAGGCGCATGACGGCTCTCCATGAGGCTGGGCACGCGATACTGCATTATTATCTTAAAAATTCCGACCCGCTTCATAAGGTTACGATTATTCCGCGCGGCAGAGCGCTTGCGATGGCGGTTTCTCTTCCAGAGGAAGACAGTTACAGCCGCTCCAAAGGCTGGCTGGAAGACCGCATTTCAATCTGTTACGGCGGATGGCTTGCGGAAAAAATCTTTTACGACGAAACAACAACGGGAACCAAAAACGACATACAGCACGCGACAGAAATGGCGCGTAATATGGTCTGCGAGTGGGGCATGGCGGACGATCTCGGTCCTGTCGCGTACGGTCAGGAAGATGAACCTATTTTCCTCGGCAAAGAAATTGCGCGTCACAAGGATTATTCCGAAGATACCGCGCAGCGCATAGACAGGGCGATTAAGGATATACTCGATCGCGCAAGGAACAATGCCGAGAATATTATATTAACTCATAAAGACGGGCTTGAAAAAATAGCGGACGCTCTTCTTGAACGTGAAACTTTAATTGATGACGAAGTCCGCGAAATACTCGGTCTTCCGCTGAAAGGGGAAAGTAAGAATGAATAGATGGTTAATCCCTCTGATTCTTCTTTTTTCTGTGAACCTTTATGCTCAGGAGAGTCATAACAGGAATGATGTCGATGCCGCGGTTAAATATCTGCAGTATGCGCAGGATTTGATTGATAAAGAACAGTGGAATGAAGCGTATGCCGCGATACTGCGCGCTTCCGATTATAAGGATGTGTTATCTGATATTCCTTATTTAACGGCTGTTTTGCAGCTTAAAATTAAAAACGCAAACAGAATTGACGCGATAAATAGTTTGAATGACGCAATCAGCGTAAAACACTGGGAAATTTACAGCGAGAACCATGCGCTGCTTTTCAGAGCGGAACAGTTAATTATAATGCAGGATTATCAGAGAGCGCTTGACAGCCTGGACAGAATGGCGGAAGGCGGAGAACCTGCGGGTAATATGACGCCCGAGCGGCATGCCCAAATGAGGGCGGATGCCGCAATGCTTCGCCTTTCGGCTCTCCGCGCGATGGCTTCAAACTACAGCGGAGGTCATGATTTTGTTCTGGCTTTAACGCAGTTCAGAAGCCATGTGTTAAGCGCCATGGACAGGTTTCCGCGCGACGGGCGTCCTTTAAGCATTTTTTTTGAATTTGCGCGTAACAGAATGACCTCTCTTAATAATCTGCCCGAACAGGGAGACATTTACCTTTTAGAGCTTGCTTTAAGGCGGCTTCCGTTTCTGCTGGAAACGTATCCCGATCTCGCGTGGATGGCATCCGCTCTGATGTGGGATTTGGATGAAGCGCGCCGTCTTACAGGCGCGTACCGCGCCGTAAATTATCCCCATCAGTCTTCGATTCCAATCGCTCTCAACCTTGGGCTTATAGATGATGATACCGCGATAACTGAATTCTTTGCTCCCGCAGAAGGAGAAAAGGCAAAAACATTCAGCATGAAAACCGCGGTTGAAACCTATGATCTGCTTCGCAGCGAGGAAGGACGGGTTTCTTTTACTCAAAAACTTAATTCGTTTACAGGCGTTATTGAATTTGACGCTGATTACGACTGGTACACAGACACTTTTGTCACTTATAATTCCGGTTCAATAGAAAAATTTCAATATAAAAGCAATATATTTAATTTTTGCGACTATACAATTAATTTTGATCTTAACAGCGCTCCTGTTATGTGCAATTCCGCTATGGAAGTATATTGGGAACGTTATCCGTCTGTAGAAAAGATTGTTTCAGGCGGCGAAGTGTTTTTATTCGGTTCCGTTTCTTTTAATTACGCGCCGCTTAAATTTATTCAAATCGGCGGAAGCAACAACAGCGAAGGGCTTCTATACCCTGTATTCTCGGAACAGGATAAAATTACACTAAGGGCTCTTTTGTTATTTTGTTCAAGTCTCACGCGTCCTAGTGGGGAAATCGAAGGCGCAATGGAAATTATTTACATGAGCAGCGGACAGATACTGCAGGTTACGGAAGAAATGGACGGGAAACAAATTTCCGTTACAGATTTTCAAAGAGGGCTGCCCGTGATTCAGCGCATAGACCTGGATTTGGACGGAAGAATGGAAACAGTCCGCCATTTCCGCCGTCCGCCTCAGGATTATATATGGGAAAATCTGCTCGATTACCGCCGTTTGATAGCGTCTTCGCAGAGCGACTGGCACGGAAACGGAAGATATATGACAAAGGAAGTGTATTTTTTAGACGGTTCGGTTGTTTACTATTTTGATGTAGACGGCACAGGCGAGTTTAAAATCGTTGAAACAGGAAACCGATGAAAAGAATTATTTTTTTATTAATTATAACGGTATTGTTAATTTTCTCATGCGAAAGTTTAAAAAAAACTGAAGATGATACAGCCGCGCGCACGACAAGTTCAATAAGGCTTGATAATATTGAAAAGCAGCTCGGCGAAAATCCTGTGGCGGCATTAAACCTTGTTTACATATACAAAGAAGTCTACTCCGCGCCGCGCGAGAACGACGAAATTAATGAAGACTGGCGGCAAATTTCTGAGTACGAAAAGCAGGCGATTGAAAAGATACACGCAATGCAGAATAAGGCGATCGAAGAAGAAAGATGGGATGACGCTGTATCGCTGAACAGGTCTCTTGCCGGCATTGGAATTAAGAATGAGCATACCGGAAAGGAAGCCGCTTTTATTCTTTCTGGCGCAAAGAAAAAAATGGCAGACGGCAATAGTCTCGGCGGTTTTCTGGACGCTGTAAGGTCCCATGAAATGCAGCCGCTGGATTCCGCCAGCGCTGTCCTTTTTCTCGAAAAAGCCGTGGAAGGCAGGCAGCGCCGCTCATCAGCTTATTTTCTTGCCGCTGCTCAATCCGCGGGAGCGAGAAATATTCCCGCAAACCTGCGCGATTACGCGGCAGGGCGCGATTCGGTTTCCGAAATGATAAAAGGCGTAGCGACTGTTCTTGTAGACAGGGGTTACCGCATTGAAAGAGGATACGGCATACCTGACAGGGTTTTAGGCTCCGCTTTTTTTGTCGACGCAAGCGGCTTGTTGATTACAAATTACCATGTTATTGAAAGCGAGGTTGATCCAAAACATAAAGGTTATTCCCGCATGTATATCCGTATGGGAGACTCTTCCAGTCCCCGTGTGCCTGCCCGCGTTATCGGCTGGGACAAGGCGCTGGATCTTGCGCTTATAAAAACGGAATTGGAAACTGAATATGTTTTTTCTCTTGTCGATCAGGTTATTCCCAGAGTTGGAGATACTGTGCTTGCAATCGGGTCTCCTGTGGGTCTTCAAAAAACGGTTACATCGGGGATTGTTTCAGCCCTTGGAAGACGCTTTTTGCAGATTGGGGACGTCTATCAAATTGACGCCGCTGTAAATCACGGCAATTCAGGCGGTCCTCTGGTTGATAACGAAGGGCGGCTTGTGGGAGTCGTTTTCGCCGGAATTGAACAGCATCAGGGGCTTAATTTTGCGGTTCCGGCGCAGACATTAACAGCGGCTCTTCCCGCGATGATAAAGGGAGGCAGAGCCCAGCGTCCCTGGCTTGGACTTACCATTTGCGAAACCAATAACGGAGCGGAAATTGTATATACAGCGCCGAATATGCCCGCTTCCATGCATAAAGTCGGCGAAGGCAAATTAATTAAGACTATTAACGGAAAAATCATTACTTCTCCCCAGGGCGGGCTTATTCCAGCCTTTCAAAAAGAAGTGTTCAGATGCGGTCCCGGGGAGCTAATTGCGCTGGAAATTGCCGATAATGAAGGAGAGGTGAGTAAAAAGATCATGATGACTGTTGCTCGTACCGACCTTCCTCTTCTGGATGCGGCTAGAATTGACAAGCGCGAAAGAATCGCCGCTCCTTTGTTCGGCATGGTTCTGAGTCCGCTGCAAACGACTCTTCTTTCTACCAGCTACAGGGTGAACCGCGTAGTCCGCGGATCAATAGCTGATGAAGTTGGCATTTCAGAAGATGATCCTGTTGTGATTTCCAGATTCCGTATCATGGAAGAACACGGTTACGCAGTAATGGACATTTCCGTTAAAAAACGCAGAATGGGATATCTTGAAACCAGTCTGCAGCTTCCGGTATGGCTCGACTCACCTGATACTCTTTAGTTAAATGAATATATCATCAATAGGCTTTAAGCTGACCGCTATCATTGTCCTTATTGTGCTTGTTTCTCTGAGCGCAGTAACCGCCATTGAGTTATGGCTTATGCAAAACGATTTTCTTTTATCCGCTCAGATGGAAAATTTTGAATCTAACCGCCGTTTTGCCGATGAAGCGCAAAAAACATTTTCGCAGACGCGTTCAGTTGCCGCGCTGCTTGCCCAGATGATTTCTTCTTCAGGAACAAGAGGCGGTTCCTCTGAGGATGTAATTAACCTTTTCTTTGATCAGAATCCGCGTATAGCGGCATTGTATTTTTCTCCCGGCGAGCTTATTCTAAACGAAAGATTTTTTCTTTCACGCGCGGTTGATTCTTCGCTTGTGCATATTTTTATGAACGATCAGCGGAGTTCTCTGGCGCTCGCGGACTTGGGCGGGACATTTGTTTTAAACGCCGCTCCTCATTTTGCCATAAACCTTCTTGCGGTATTTTTTCCCGGCAGAACAGGAGCGCAAATGGCGTTATTTTCTCCCGATGACTTAATAAGTTCCTTTGGCTTTGGGATTCATCAAAACTTTATACTGAACGGCTCCGGCGATATTCTTATTCACGAGGATTATGAACTTGTCCGTTCCGGCTTTAATGCCGCCGATTATGAATTTGTCCGCGCGATAATGGAAAGTCCAAGCATATACAGGCAGTCATTGGTCGAAGCGGATTTTGGGGTTTTTGGGAAAAGCAAAGTAAATAATTTTTCGTCTTCTGTGAGTTTATTTTTTGGAAAAGTAAAAAACGGAACAGTTCTCGCGCTTTCAAAAACAGGGCAATTTATAAAATCTGCATATAATAAATGCGCGGACGCGGTTTTTAAATTATTAAAAAAAGAAAGGAAAGCGCCGAGGCGGATAATTGCGGTGGAAAATCATGGCGCTGCCGAAGAAGAAATGCCCGCTTCTGCGTCCAAGCACAATACCCGTCAATATATCGCGTTCACAAAAACGGCAGATCCGGATTGCATTGTAATAACCGGCGTTGATCACGATAAAATTTTAAAAGACAATTCAGGCGTATTTAAAAGATTTTTATTTCTTGCAGGAGGCGTCCTGTGTTTCTCTGTAATTTTAATCTGGTTTTTTGTCAGAAGCATTTTTCTTCAGCAGGAAGTTCTGGCGGATGTCGCAAATCAGATTGAGCCTGTCAGCGGCGCGTTCCGCACGCGGGATTTGCTTGTTATTCTGTTATGCGTTATCGGAATTATCGCTTTCTTCAGTTTGTTCAGGCTCAGTCTTCCGCGGACTGCCGGACTGTTTGAAGATCAGATTGAATCCGCGGATGTAATAAATATTGATATAGCTGAAAATTCTGTTCCAGCCTTCAATGAAGAAGAAGAAATGCCGGTGGTCGAAGCTGAAATGGATGTTGAACTGGCGGCGGAAAACCGGCAGGAAGAAACGGATGTTTGGCATGAGCCTGTGTTTCAGGAAATTGCATTTCATCAATCTCTTGCGGCGATGCCGGAAACCGGTATTTTAACCGCTCTTCATGTTGTTCCTGTAAGCCTGCCGCCTTTGCCCGCGCCTGAAAATATGATTCCGCGTCAGGGATACCGCATCGATATTAACAATCTAAGGAATTTTAAAAATATAAGATTTAGCTGGGCGGAAGTGCCCGAAGCGAATGCGTATATTTATAGTTTGTATCTGCAGACAGTTTCGGGCAGGAGGCTTATAACGCGGACAACTGTTGAATACCGCACTGTCTGGACTTTGGAAAATATGAACGTATTGTCCAAAGGAACTTTTATCTGGCAGGTTGAACCGATTGTAAGAGGACGCGGCGGCGCGATCGACAGAAGAGGCAAAACCGCGGAAAACGCTTTTATTATAGAGTAGGAGAATTTATGGGTATTTATTCAAGACAGGGTGATAACGGAGAGACATCCGAACTGAACGGATCGAGGGTATCAAAGAACGGCATGTCGATACATTTTATCGGTACGGCGGATGAGCTTAACTGTCATCTTGGACTTATAAAAGCCATGATATCAAATGAAGACGCATGGCAGTTGTCGTGGCATTCTTCCTGCAGGTTTCTGGAGAAAATACAAAAGAACATGATGAAAGTGATGTCGCATGTTTCCGATGTTAAAAACAGCAATTTTATATTCACTAAAGACGACATTGCGGAAATTGAAAAAGAGATAGAAAAATTATTGGCGAGCCATCCGCGTCTTAACAATATTGTTATTCCCGGAAAAAATATCATAGAAGCGCAGATTCAAATATGCAGAACGGTCGCAAGAAGGACAGAACGTTTGTTCTTTGCCGTCAATGAAAAAATGCCGCTATGCCCCGAAGCCGGCGCGTACCTGAACAGATTATCCGATTATTTATTTGTCCTCTCCCAGCAGGAGTCCCTGATAAACGTCAATTTCATAAATCAGGTTACCGGAATATAAATCGTAAACGCGTCTTTTAAAACAGGAAGGAACTCTGATGTTTCCGACTTTCTCTTCTGTGAACTCGTCTACGATTATTATAACATGAACAATCGAATATTCCGAAGCCAGTTTCCTTGTGTGATTTTCTGTTTTAAGCCATTCAACTCTGTTGATGTTAGGCGTCTGCGGCCAGATATTCGCGATAAAAAAAGTTTTTAATGCGTTTTCATAAGTGTCGTTAAAATCCGCGTTAGGCGCCATGTGCCCCCTGTCGTAGCCTGAATTGGTATAATCGCGGTGATGCGGAAGCGAATAGCCGTGTTTTTTAAGCATCTGCTGAAGAACGCCTAAATCCCTGTTTTGAGTAAAAGTCGCGGACGGTCTCTGCGTTCCGGTCGCTTCGGCTCTTTCTTTTGTCAGAATATACTCGATTATATGAGGTCCCAGATTTATGGCATCGTAGCATCCTTTGTATAAAATCTCTTCGTTATTTAAAACATCAAAATCAAAATGCCCTTCCGTGTCGCACGCGAAAGCGTTTATTGAGAAAAAGAGAAATACGATGTATTTAATTAATTTCACTTAAATACTCGATTAATGCTGAAACTTCCGCCGGGATTGTTTTTGCGGAAACTGTTCTCTCCATAGCGCGGGCTAAGGTTTTCGGCACAGGCACAGGACCTGTAAGCGGTTCTACAGTTTCTGAAAATTTCGCGGGGTGGGCGGTGCAGAGAATCCCCGCAGCGCCTTCCTTGATTTTACCCGCGGCGAAAAGCTTATCAACTCCTTTCCAGCCGACCGCGCTGTGGGGATCTAAAAAGTAGCCGGCTTGTTCATGTATCCGCGCAATTGTTTCGCGTGTTTCATCGTCACTGACAGAAACGCCCGAAATAATACCGCGCATAGTATCCCACGAAAAATGCGCGGACATTCTTTCAAAATTGCTCGGCGCGCCGACATCCATCGCGTTGGAGATTGTCGCCTGAGAAACGCGCGCAAGGTATTCGCCCGAATCAAGATAGTCAGGAACAGTTTTATTAATATTGGTCGCCGCGATAAATTGGCTTACAGGCGCGCCCATCTGCATCGCGTATAATCCGGCGGTCAGGTTTCCGAAATTGCCGGACGGAACGCAAAGAGTTACAGGCATTCCGCTTCTTCGAGTTTGCGCAGCCGGCGCAAGAGCGCCTGAAACTCTAGGCGTCGCTTCTCCGTCGGGATCTGTCACACCCGCAAACGCTCTTCCGGCAGCCGCTGAATAATAAACCGCCTGAGGTATCAATCTGCTTATATTAATTGAGTTAGCGGATGAAAGAGACATCCGTTTCCTTAAACCGTCATCCGCTAACGCGGCTTTCACTAAACGCTGGCAGTCGTCAAAGCTGCCTTCCACCGCAAGCGCGCTGATATTCTTTCCAAGACCGGCAATCTGCCTTTCCTGAAGCGGCGTAACCCTGCCCTTGGGATATAAAACCGTAACAAATATGCCGTCTACTTCAAAAAAACCGTCCGCGACAGCGCCGCCTGTATCGCCTGAAGTGGCTACAAGTATTCTTAAAGGACGGTCTTCGCCTCTGCGAAGATACGAAAATGTCCGCGCCATAAAACGCGCGCCGAAATCTTTAAATGCCGCCGTCGGTCCGTGAAAAAGTTCGCATGTAAAACGGTCTTTTACGGCAATAAACGGAGCTGTAAAAGTAAAAGCGGACTGTACAATGTCGGATAACGAACTGTCAGAAATTTCGCCATGTACGTATGGTTTTATAGTTTCCAAAGCGATGTCGTTAAATTCCATTGAACCAAGCGATGATTTTACATTTGCAGGGTATTGCGGTATGTATTCGGGCACAAAAAGCCCTCCGTCAGGAGCAAGCCCTCCGAGAGCTGCAGCCGCGAAATTTACAACTTCATTTTTATTTCTGGTACTGTAATAATTCATACCATATATTAGCACATAAGGATAATTGACATAAAGGGGTTTTAGTTATACTATTCGGTAATAAGGAGTAAAAGTGGCAAAAGAAGAAGCGATAGAGGTGGAAGGTATAGTCAAAGAAGCCCTGCCTAATACCATGTTCCGCGTGGAACTGGATAATCAGAACGGGCATCTTATTCTGGCGCACCTTTCAGGCAAAATGCGAAAACACTACATCCGAATTGTTCCCGGCGACAGGGTCAGGATCGCCCTTTCCCCGTACGATTTAAGCAGGGGACGGATAATTTATCGTGAACGTTAGAGAGGTTATAAATGGCAGATGATATTGTTTATATTAATGTAGAAGATGGCTGCAAAAGAGTAATGAATAATTTAAAATTGTTTGTTAAGCTGCTTTCGAAATTCAAGGAAGACAAGAATTTTGAAGGTATCTGCGCCTTTTTAGCCGAGGGAGATATGGAAAAAGCGCAAATCTCCGCGCATACGCTCAAAGGTCTTACCGCGAATTTGTCGCTCACGGAATTGTATAAACAATGCGTAGAGCTGGAATCACAGATTAAGGCAAGGTCTGTAAATCCTCAGCAAATCGAGAAAGTAAAAACTGTTTATGAGCAAACTCTTGCAGAAGTAGATAAGGTAATAGCTCAAAATGCATAAAATAAAACCCACGGTATTGGTAGTTGATGACGTTGACACCAACGTTATGATCCTCGAAGAAATTTTAAAGATGGATTATAAAGTTGAAACCGCGTTCAACGGAAAGGAAGCTCTGGAAAAACTCCAGGCATCATCTTCTCATCCCAAAATCATTCTTTGCGATGTTAATATGCCTCAAATGAACGGGCGCGAATTTTTCGAGGTTTTAAGAGCCGATGATAATTTTAAACGCATTCCGGTGATTTTTATAACCGTAGAAAACGAATCTGAAAGCGAACTGCTTGAAGCCGGAGCGGTTGATTTTATCAACAAGCCGTTCCTTCCCGAAATCGTAAAATTGAGGGTAAGGAATCAGATTGCGCTTAAAAATTACAGCGATAACCTTGAACAGATGGTCGCGGAGAAAACAGCAGAAGCGACAAATACGCTGGATAATGCCCTTCAAGGTCTTGCAAACGTAATTGAACACCGCGATTTGGAATCCGGCGAGCACGTTAAGCGAACGCAGTTGTTTGTAAAAGCGCTGGTCGATCATCTTATCAATACAAATTCGATTTACGCGGAAGAATTAAAAGAGCTTAAACCCGAGATTATAATGAAGTCGATGGCTCTTCACGATGTAGGAAAAATCGCAATCCCCGACAGAATTCTTCTTAAGCCGGGCAAACTTGATCCTGATGAATATGAAATAATGAAAACCCACACCATACGCGGAAAAGAAATTATTGATGAACTTGGCGATGTCAACTCTTCGCTGTACCTTAAACATT
>Ga0209755_10001799_pt1 | contig 31696 bp, 29 predicted proteins | sample TergutCo191P1_FD_187301 | JGI IMG/M metagenome (GOLD analysis project Ga0209755, IMG submission 187301) | Cornitermes sp. P1 segment gut microbial communities from Petit-Saut dam, French Guiana - Co191P1 (SPAdes) (version 2) | ecosystem: Host-associated > Arthropoda: Insects > Digestive system... | reverse complement strand
GGTCGGCAAATTCCGCGCGGGAATCTCCCCGTTGCAGAACTTCCCGTGGCCGCCGCCGGAACCGGGGCTTACACAGCCAGAGCCGCGCAGGGCCCCGGCGAATTTCCCGTCGGCATAGATTGGACTGACCCAGAACATAAGCCCCAGTTCGCACCGGTAGACCCGCGATCCGCCCTGACGGCTCGATTCCAGAATCTCGTTTGAATGCATCTGCCCGCACACGTCGCCGTCGCGATCGCCCACGACGCAGTACCGGCAGATATTCCGCTCGACGCTTGTCCCCCCGTCGATCTCAACCGGTCGGAGATTGCCGTCAAGTACCCGTACGTTACTCCCGGTTGACTGCATGTAAACCGAAATGATCTTCCGCTTCCTGGAAATCCCGTTTTCGAAAAATCCGATCCCGTCATTCGCGGTGCCGCTCGGCACGAATCCTTTCTCTTTCAATTCTCACCTTACCTACCTGTGCCTTAAACCCTGTTCCGGCGGCAAAATTTCCACCGGAGCAGCTCCCACCGTCCTTCGATACTTGCAGGGACTAATACCCGTATGATTTTTAAATATTTTTGAAAACCAGCTTTGATCCTCGAAACCGCAAGCCGCCGAAATTTCGCTTACCAGCAAGTCGGTTTCCAGAAGCATTGTGGAGGCCTTTTCCACCCTGAGCCTGTTAAGATAATCCGAAAGATTTTCCTTCATCTCGTCCTTAAAGATGGTGCTGAAGTAAGGCGCGGAAAGTCCGGACACGTCGGCGATTTCCTTAAGACTGACTTTTCTGGTGTAATTGTCCCAGATAAAGCGTTCGGCTTTTCGCAGGGCGGAGGCATGGCGTATTCCCTGGAAAGAGAAAATTTTTCCCGCCATCCGTTCCACGACCAGACAGAAGTTGTCGATAACCTCGTCCTCGGTCTTTGAGCCCTTAATCCGTTTCATGTTGTGGATGTTCGCCTCGACCAGCATTTCGTTTTTCTCGTCGGTCGCGCCGGCCCTGGAAAGAAGTACCACCATTTCCATTGCCTTGAACTTCAGGAACTCCAGATGGTTTTCCGTAAGGGCGCTGCCGCCTGCGTCGCCCCTGGCATTGTTCAAGGCTCCGCACAGGTCGCCCAGCAGCTCCCGCGCAATATCCTGAGCCTCGGCACTGTCGCCGCGACGAAGGTTTGCCAGCAGCATCCTTTCCCTGTCCGCAAAAGTGGACAAATAGCCTTTGGGCAGATAGCCCTGCTCATTACCGTTTCGTAGCGCTATGCTTCCCATCTCGCCGTATTCGGTCAAGTCGTCGCGGGAGAATTCGCGGCGGGAAATGTGCTCCGTGCAAATCACCATCATCTGGGCAAGCGCCTCGATTTCCGCGATGCTTTTCTCCGGGATGCACTCCAGATGATCGGAAATTTCCGCGCGGGAAACATCCCCCTTGCAGGTGTTGAACACCCTGTCAACAACCTCCTGCTTCTCGATGGAAATAGCCCCGCTGGAAATAAACGCCCCCGCGAAACGTTCCATCGAGAAAAACGGACTGGTCCAGAAAAAGAACCCCATGGAACATGTGTATATATACGAACCGCCAAGCCGTAAGGATTCCCTTATGGCATCGCGGTGCATGGAGGAACATGGGTTGTCCGAAAGTGGCAGTTCCAACATGCCCGAATAATAGCGCTTGCAAAGCGCACAGAAAACCCCGCTTTTGGGGTGCTTGGAGGGTTCCAGTGAAACGTAGTCCGAACCCACAAGGGCGGAAATACAGTTTCCTGCCCTTTCATAATGCCGCGCGATTTCGCCAGCCTTGATCCACAAAGGCTCCAAATCTCTGCGCTGGATGATGTTTGTAGTTGGCATAGACGCTCCTAATATCGTTTACCTCCTATTTCACCTCACAATATACTAACACTGCAACCGAAAAATTGTAACTTAATACACCCTATTGGACAAAAAAAACAGTATCCGTAATTTTTTCCATTTGCTTGACAAGGGCTTTCATATCCCTTGGGAGCGGGGCGCTAAACGTAAGGCTGGCACCATTTCCTCCCCCGGCGGGCAGGGAAAGCTCCATGGCGTGAAGGCCGAGCCTCGCGAGAAGGGGGTTTTCGTCGCGCGGATCGCCGCGCCAGTTTTTTTTAATCGACGACAGCAGCACGGGACCGCCCCTGCCGTACAGCGGATCGCACACCACCGGGAAACCCAGCGCCGCCGCGTGAACACGTATCTGGTGGGTTCTGCCTGTTTCCGGCAGGGCCTCCAGCACGCTGTAATTGCCGGCACTGCCCAGAAGCACAAAACGGGTGATGGATTTTTTCCCTCGGAATTTATCGACGATGGTCATGTGCCGTTTGTTGCCGTTGGGAACCAGGGGGAGATCGCAGGAGGTTTCCTTCCAGGTAGGTCGCCCGTTGACGACGGCAATGTACCGTTTTGCAACAGTCCGCCCCTCGAAGGCAAGGGAAAGCCTGCGGTGGCTGGCCTCGTTTTTCGCGAACAGCACAAGGCCGGAGGTATCGCGGTCTATGCGGTGAACGATAAAGATTTTAGCGGGAATCCTGAGGGTTTCCGCGACAAGTCTGTCCAGCCGTTCCCTGGATTCGTCCCAACGATCGGGGCACACAGCAATCCCGGAGGCCTTGTTGACGGCGATAATTTCCCCGTCCTCGTGAATGACGCTGAAAAGCGAAGTTGGTTTCATGGGTTAGAATTATACCGAAAACTTATATCTTCCGCGATCCCGGTTTGACGGCGGGAATCCCTTTCCTGCAAAGCTCGCAGTCATCGGCCTCCCAGTTAGTGGCATCAACCTTGCAGGCGGGGTAAAACGGCCACGGAATCTCCCCGCTCTGCCGCCTGTCAACAAGGCAGGCAAGGGCGGTAACCTTTGCACCCAGACTTTCCAGAAGAAAGGCGCACTCGCCGTAGGATTTCCCGGTGGTAATAACGTCCTCGGTAATAAGAACCTTCTGGCCGGGCCGCAACTCAAAGCCACGGCGCAGGGTCATTATGCCGGTGTCGTCACGCTCGGTGAAAAAGGCCGGCAGCCCAAGCTGTCTGCCCAGCTCGTAGGCAACGATAATGCCGCCCATCGCAGGGCCGACAACCGCGTCTACTTCGATTTTGCCGGATCGAATGTCCCGTTTTATATTTTCCGCGATATCGGCAAAGGCCGCCGCCGCCATGCCCGGATACTGTAGCAGTTTTGCACACTGAAAATACCTGTCGGAGTGTCGGCCGGAGCTTAAAAGGAAATGCCCTTCAAGCATCGCCCCGGAGTCGCGCAACAACGCCAATACGTTTTCCATACTTCTACCCTTGCACGTCGATTAACGAAGCGGTAACGGCACTGCCGTAAACGGAATTTCGAACGTTTTTGAGAAACGGGTTTTCCTTAAGAATATCCATTTCGGTACGCATCTCTGCCATGCGGGCGGAAAGCAGTTCCCGGTTTTTTGCGGACTGTGTCTGCACCCTGATTTTCATGTCATCAAGCGAGGTTTTGAGGGCGGGAATCTCGTCGTCGGTAATATGCGGGACAACCGCGCGATACATGTCCTCCAAAGGGTTTATCACTTTCTGCATTGAAAAAATATCGGCGACTATCTGTTCCTCTAACTCGACATGGGCAAGAATTTCCTCCCCGCTGCCGGCACCGATGACGGCCTCCTGGGTTTCCAACAGGGTAAGATAATTTCGGAAGCGTTCCCTTTGCTGTTCAAGCAGATTCTTAAATCGCCTTAGAATGGCGATACGCTGGGTAAGTTCGGCATGATTTATTGCCGCGTTCATGGCTGTACCTCTTGCCTAACCGGCTATGCTAACGCCCACGACTTCGCGGCCGACGGCCTCGGAGGCGCCCGTGGACACAATCGTAAGCCAGGCACTGCGAAGGTCGTCTATAAGGTTTCTTACGTTGGTAACACGGTGCACGTCCCGGCTGATGTTTGCCTCTATAAGCTCGCGGTTGAACCATGTGTACAGGGAAAACAGGTTTTTGGCTATATCGCCACCCTGCTCAAAATCAAGCGAAACCATCAGTTCGGTAATAATTTCCTGAGCCTTTACCACGGCTCTGCCGAATTTCTCTATGTTGCCGGGGGCCTGCTTTCCGGATTCGTCCGCCCCAAGATGCTGTAATGCCTCATCAAGGTGCCTGGTCGCCTCGTTGTACAGCATGATTATAAGCTGCCCCTGCCCCGCTGTAGTGACTTTGGTTTCCCTATAGGTTGATAGCGCACTTTTATAAGCCAAAATAGCCTCCCTCCTGACGGCAAATGGGACTTCGAACGAGTCCTAGCTTCATTATCGGCAGGAAATCATTCCCCCTTAACTTCCAGCATTATAAAGGGAATTCCCGTTATTTTCCAGATACCCGGACCGCTGCAACGGCCACTCCGCCGCGCCTGAATTTTCACAAAAAAATCCAATTCCTGTGGCACAAACCGCCGGGGTGTTGTATAATAAGCGGGAAAATCGGTCTAACAAACAACCGTGCGACCGGACAGGTTTCCTGAAACGGAAACCCGTTAAACCGATAGCGGGGCTTTTTACAGTAAAGAAGCTTTCCAAAACATTGGGCATCTTATGATTTTTTCGACTTGGAGGGCGACTTTGGAAAGAATCAGCGTTACGATAGCGAGCAGGCAAGACGACGACCGAAACAGAATGGCCGCGCTTTTGACGGAACAGGACGGTTTTACCGTAGCGAGCATAGCCTGGGACAATTTCGGGATAGTCAGATCGGCAATGACCCGGCAACCGAATGTCATAATTATGGACTTTTTTTTAGAGGATTACGACACTCTAAGACTTATCCCGACAATCAAGCGCAATTCCCCGGCAACCGAGCTGATTGTGCTGTGTTCTCCGGAGGATCATATAGCCGTGGATCGGGTTCTAAGGGCGGGGGTCTCCGGTTACCTGATAAAGCAGGATCTGGACCGTCTGGCCTTTGCGGTTAGATCCGTTTTTTGCGGGGGGCTGTACGTCAGCAAGACGGTCAGAATGCAGGCCTTCAAATATTTTTCCAGGCATAACATTGTAAAAACGCCTCTATGCGACGCGAATGCCATATACAATGTTTTTACCCCGACGGAACTGCAAATCTTCCATGGCATAATCCTTGGGCACTCGGACAGCAAGATTGCCGAAAACCTTAACATCAGCACCGGGGCGGTACGCAACTGTATCTGTCATGCGAAAAAGAAAGTGGGACTGCAAAACAGGACCCAGATAAGTCTGTACGCCCTGTCCAACGGTCTGATAACCTGGGAAAACGATTTCTTTGAGGAAAAGAAGGGAGTAAAAAACGGTTCCTAATTTGGCGGTTTCGTTGTATAATTAGAAACCCATAAATCAAGGAGAGTATTGCAATGAAGACCGTATGCGGTATAGATCTGGGAACCCAAAGCTGCAAAGCCGTTGTTTACGATTACGAAAACAAAAAAATCGTGGCCGAATCGTCGGCACCTGTCGATATGATCGCGGAAAACGACGGCACCAGAGAACAAAAGGCCGAATGGTACGATCAGGCCATAAAGACCTGTTTCGACAAAATAGACAAGGGCGTAAAAGGCACCATCGCCGCCATTGGCGTTTCTGGCCAGCAGCACAGCCTTGTTCCCCTGGACGAAGGTGGAAAACCGGTCTACAATGTAAAGCTCTGGTGCGATACCTCCACTGCGGCCGAATGCGAGGAGCTTACCAAGGCGGCGGGCGGCGAGGCGGAACTTATAGCCAAGGCGGGGTTGCCGATGCGCCCTGGCTACACCGCGCCCAAAATCCAGTGGCTAAAGAACCACAGGCCCGAGGCCTTCGCGAAAATACGGCATATACTTTTGCCACACAACTACATCAATTTCCTGTTGACGGGCGAGTATCGCGCCGAATACGGCGACGCTTCCGGCATGGCCCTTTTCGACGTGCGCGAACGCAAATGGGCATCGCAGGTCTGCAAGCTGATTTCCCCGGATCTGGAATCTTGGCTGCCGCCCCTGATCGAGTCGGGCGCGGTTGCGGGCAGGGTTTCGCAGGCCGCCGCGGAGTTGTACGGTATTCCCCAGGGGGCTTTGGTTTCGTCCGGCGGCGGGGACAACATGATGAGCGCAATAGGGACCGGCACGGTGCGCGACGGCTTTCTTACAATGAGCCTTGGAACCTCCGGCACCCTGTTCGGCTATTCCGAAACCCCGGTTATTGACCCCACGGGAAACCTTGCCGCGTTCTGCTCCTCCACTGGCGGCTGGCTGCCCCTGCTTTGCACAATGAACTGCACCGTGGCGAGCGAGGAGTTCCGCGCCATGTTCGGTCTGGACCTGCAAGCCTTCGGTGACGAGGCCGAGAAGTCCCCCGTGGGCGCGGAAGGGGTCATCGTACTACCGTTCTTCAACGGCGAGCGCACCCCGAACCTTCCCAACGGTAGGGCCAGCATCAACGGTATTACTGCGGCGAATTTTAAACGTGGGAACCTTTTCCGCGCCGCGTTCGAGGCCGCGATTTTCGGGATGAGGATTGGGCTGGAAGGGTTTAACGAGTTGGGATTTAAGGCGAAGGAGATACGTTTGACGGGCGGGGGCTCGAAAAGCGGGCTTTGGCGGAGCATAGCGGCCAACGTGATGAACCTGCCGGTGCGGGTTCCTTCCGGAACCGAGGCGGCCGCGATGGGCGGGGCGATTCAGGCTTTGTGGTGTCTTTTGGGTGGTTCGGGAGAAGGCGGGAAGGGTTCGATTAAAGACCTGGCCGATGAGCATGTCGCGCTGGAGGATGGTGCCACGATTATGCCGGATGAGAAGGCGGTGGCGGCGTATGACAGGGTGTACGGGGATTACTCGCGGTATTTGGGGGTGGTTAGTCCGTTGTATAGGTGAGGCGAAAGGAAGTAGTGAAGGCGAAAGGCCGAAAAAAAGCCCCGTGGACGCAGTGTCTCGCGGGGCTTTTTCTTGCTATAAAAGCGGCTTTAGGAATGGCTCATCTAGCTATTAGTACGATACTAATAATTGTACTAACAACTGCAAGAACAGGTGCTATATACTGACCAAGAAAATGCATGGGGTGATTTGTCCTAGCGGTAATGACCGTCTCGGGAGTTATCGGATCGTCCCTTCGTAATCGTCTGCCATTTATGTCGGTTATATCAATCCTGTCGCGAACATTACGTCCCGGCGAAAACCCACCGGCTAGGGCAACGTAATATTCCCACCCACGGTCGGGAATAAAGGGAAAACGGCCAGGATTCTGAACCGCCCCTGCTACCGTAACAAAGAACTGTCTAAACGGAATAATAAGTATATCATGGTCTTGTATTAAAAGATCGCCACGATATGCCGCATCGAAGAGGGCATTGTTCAGGTTTATATGTATGATTTCACCATTAAGTCGCACAATATAGGCATTCTCCGTGTCCGATATCGCAGAGAACCAGTCGATATGTCTGCGAACCAAAGCTGCAAAAGTCTCGCCAACATGAAACCGTATTATCAGTCGGTTTGTGGTAAAAAGATCTTCGGTAAGATCTATGTCCACAGCTCCTTCTACAAACAAAACAGGCATTAGCTGACTAATTGGAGGAACACTTATTATATCATAGTTTTCCAAAGCGAAATTGTGTTCCATGTCATTATCAGTCAAAAAAATTCTATCGCCCGAAACATCATCGCTATTTACACGCCGTAGCATTTCAATTCTTGTAGGATCTGCAAGCGCCGTAAAGCCATTACCATAAAACTCTATCAATTCCCTTATATCTTCCCCATCCAATAACTGATAGATTCCAGGGCGCTCCACTTCGCCATCAATTGTAACAAGACGGCTAACCCTGTTAAACGTGACAACATCATCTGGTCTAAGGTAAGGATTTTGGGTTTGATCACCCAAACGTTGAAATCGGAAAAGATCGAATACCTGCGTTTGCCCATTGGTAGACCTAATCGAAATATCGCGAATAGATGCGAACCTTGTTAAGTTTCCATCAATTAACGACGATAGCCTACTTAATCCCCAAGCTGTATGTTCTCCTGCCACATATACTTCACCATCTACAAAGACTCTAAAAACCGATGGTTGTGTTAGTATCAACTGCGGACCACTCAACGGATGGTTCCGCGAAACAAGGGTCTCGACCTCTGCTCTTACCTGAGCAAAGGTTCTTCCCGCCCCGTTCACAATCCCCATGTTTGCAACACGAATACGATACGAAGTATCCACTACTATTGTGTACGAAATAGGGTTACCAGCTATCAAAAAAACCAAGGTGTACACATCCCCTGGCGTTACCCTATAGGTAAGGCTGGAACGAGCCAACATGAGATTTTGTTCCAATCTATTGGTGAATTGATCATTTTCTTGAGCAAACCCATAAAATACAAAAATTAGACAAAAGGTAAAAGCAAAATAAAATATACGTCTATACATTTGCTCTCCTTAGTTTTGCCATGGCTTTAGGGTCTTTCCTTACATTGGAAATAATATTTAAAGCAAAGGCCAAAAACACTGAGAAAAAACCTGCTATAAGGGTAACGATAATACTAATCAACCCCCGGCTTGGCCCTGATTTGCGATCTGGTGTTTCCGCCAGTTCCAAAATCTGAAAAATTGGCGTCTCGCTGGCCATCGTTACCCTTAACATTTCATTTTGAACCCTAAGCTGGGTATAGACCTGCCGCATTGCCCCTAGCTCCATAGCAATTCTGTTAATGTCCGCAGTTATGATAGGGATGCTCCCACCAGCAAAAGGGGCAAAAGCAACTGTCTGTTCAAGCCTCCTGCTTTCCTCTTCAAGTCGAAGAATTTCTTGAAAAGTATTGGCGAGATTCACCTCTAAATTTTCTTGTTCAATTCTATTTCTATCAAGACCAAGTTCGTCAAAACGACGTTCTAAATAATCCACAGTGAAATTGACAACATCCCTAGCAAGAACAGGATCCCTATCTGTAAATGTTATCGTCAAAACACCACTTCTACTATCAAAGCTTGCCCTCAAGAGTCGTCCAAGCGCATCACGGCTCTCCGCCCTAGGAGACCTGTCCCTATCAATATCATACCGTTCAATCAAATCAAATTTATCCACAACTGAATCCAACAAAGAATTGGTCCCAAGCAAAAAAATAGCAAGATCGCTATGAGTTGCGCCAGTTCTTATCCCTCCCAATCCAGCAAAAGGGGCAAACCCTCCCATCATTGCCTGAAGTCCCCCACCTGACGAAGGCCCATCATCAATAAGCATCAAAGCCCTAGGAGTATACCTATCAGGAAGCGGAGATAGTTCAGGTGGCAACCTAATAGTGATTATTGAAAAAATAACAACTCCTATCATAGCTATCAAAGTTATAATAATTATCATAATTTTCTGATGCCAAAGCACAGCAAACAGGTCAATAAGGCTTATTTCATCTTCGTTTTTCACGTCATTACTCATCACAAATCCTTGGTACTCATCCAACTCCAATTTGAACTTTCTTGAGATAATAAATCAACAACACAGAAAAATTTTAGTTGCTGAACAAACTACTTCGAATGTATTATATCTTGATATATTCGCATATACCCATCTAACATCTTTTCTATGGTCAAACAATCATTGAATATTTTTATCGAATTTTCAGAAAATTTTCTATAAACACTATCATTTTCCAAAATATATCTTATTTTCTCAGAAAATAAACTATTATTATTACTTACAACATACCCATTTACATCATTTAACACTATTTCCGAGATACCACCAACATCCGATGAAACTACAGGCTTGCCATAACTTAAGGCATCAATAATTACAATTGGAACACCTTCATAGTTAGATGGGAGAACAAAGATATCTGCCAATTGAATATACCTTTGCGCATTTGGAAACCCTTTTATACAAAATACATTATCAGGAAAGTTTTTATACTCTCTGTCTGCGCCAATCCAAACAAAAGCATATTGAGGAAGTAATTTTGCAATTTCAATAAAACTTTCAAACCGTTTTTGAGGTGCTATCCTAGCAATGCACATTACGATTTTTTCATATTTTTCTGTACCTTCAATAAATATTCCAACTTCCCGTCTAGGAGCGTATACTCCATTATATATAACATGCAAATTACTTAATATGCCTTCATTAATCATATTTTGTTTATCATAATTACTCGCCAAAACAATAGCCTTACACTTTTTCTTTAAAGCTTTTTCTACTGGAAGAAATTTTCTATATGCTAACCTGATTGAATCAAACCCATGAACAGAATACACTATTTTATCTTTTGGAAATACCAATCTACCTAAAACCCCCACTTTAGAAGAATGTAAATGAATAACATCTGGCTTAAAAGTTTCATACACTTTTTTTAATTTGATAAATGCAATAAAATCATTTAAGGGGGATATATGTCTAACTATTTCCTTTATTTTTATTTTTTCTATTCGCAAATCTAAAGCATCCCACATAGGACCATCCTCCCCAGCAACAACACCTACATTGTGATCTTTACACATAGAATTCCCTATATTAATGACAATTGTTTCTGGACCACCCAAAACAGAACGGGTTATCACATGCAAAATTTTCATTTTGTCTCTCTTTGTTCTAGCCATTTTACTGTTTTTTTCAAACCATTAAAAATATCTGTGAATTTATATGGTCCAATAAGAGAAAATAATCTTGTAATATCTAGCTCAAACCGTTGTACATCGGTCCTAACTTGCTTTACGTAATTCCATTCAAAAGAAGGTATCAATTCTTTTATAGAATATAAAAGCTGGTTAACAGAAACAACATATCCACTTCCAATATTTAGTAATAAATATTTTTCGTTCATATCTATAAGTCTAAATAGTATTTCACAAAAATCATCTACATATATATAATCTTTTTCAGCACTACCATCACCCCAAACACAAAAAGGTGTCGTACAAAATGCTGAACGAACTGCAACATTTATTACCCCTTGCTTATCACTATAGTGATATTTCCCATAAGGATTAGATAAACGAAGAATGGTAACCTTGAGATCATGCAAATAACTATATTGATATAGGTACTTTTCAATCATTAATTTTACAATTCCATACGAACTAATTGGATAAGCAACATCATCTTCTTTGTGCTTAAGAGAAAAATCTTTATTTCCGTATATTGCCCCACCAGAAGATATATATATAATATTTTTCACTCCATATATCACCATTAAATCTAAAAGTCTAAGGGTAGGTATAATATTTGACTCAATATCAAAACGCATGTTAGCAGAAGTTGCTGGCACAGTTGTATTCAAAGCGTGAATAACAACATCTATATTATTTTCTTTGAATATAGTTTCAATAACAAAATCATCAGAAAAATCACCTGCATAATTTTTATTGATACAATTAAAAATAAAATTTTTAGGATGATGACTAAATTTATCAAAAACAATTACATCGAACAAATCGGATATATGAAGATCTATATAATCCAATAAATTCGATCCTATGAAACCAAAACCACCTAATAATAATATTGTCTTCTTCATAATCAGTTATCCAAACATATAGAGTAACTAAATTTACTCTGCATTAAGTATATTTGAAATACTACCAAAATGTTTCTTATTCACAAAAAAATCTTTAAATCCAAGCCAATACATTTTTAACCGCAGAAATCTATTATCTAACATAAATAAATAGAATAACATCCTAAAAGGCAAAAAAAAGAAAAAGCGAAGTCCAATTAATAACGGTGTTTCTTTAGTTTTAAAACAAATATTTAATGTATCTCGTACAAGAAAATAATTCCTATATGGGGCATGAAAATGTACAGTCCGCCCAAAAACATTCATTCCTCGATTGCCGACCTCATGAATTAGATAAGCATTTCTATTTTGCACTACAAAGTATCCATTATACAAAGCCCGCCAACAAAACACAAAATCAGAAAAATCCACAGGAAAATCTTCATTAAATCCATTTACAGCTTCAAAAACGCGAATATTAACAAGCATTCCAGATGTAATAATGTTATTCACGGAAATTACATTATTTGAAAAAACAAAATTATCATTTTTTACCCAGCTATTTATTGGTATTACATTGTTACGGACATTAAGAGAAGGGCCCATACAGGCTATTTTTTCATTTTTACATATTTCAAAAAACATAATTTCAAAATTTTCTCTGGTCAAAATACTGTCCTGGTCAAATAGCACAGCATATTCATATCCGCTCTTAATGGCTATATTCACTCCCTTATTAATTGCTCGTGATATACCAATATTTTTTCCATTATCAATAATTATTATTTTACTGCTAAATTGAAGTTCTAAAAGAACAGGTGAATTAAATAATAAATATACTACATCAGAATATTGAAGAATTATCTCTATATTTTTCTTTAATTTGGCAACTTGAGGCATATATACTGTTATAAACGAACAGATATTTTTTGTTTTATACAACAACATTTTTGTTTGACTCGTTTATTACTATACAAATACTAAGAAACATCATAAATGGCAAAGACACCAAAACAGGATTCGAAATAGCCACAATGTAATGGGCCAGCAACCCATACACCAGCTGTCTAGATACAGTCGACTTATTGAATAATCTATATACAAGAAAAAAGAAGGCCGTATTTAATATAATAAAATAGATAATACCATATCTTCTTACAAAATCAAAATGGCTTATCTCCACGGAATCAGTATAGCCATTGAATCCTAAAGAATAAAACATAGTGCCTGGGCCCTGCCCGACAATAAAATAAGAAAGATTACTATTAAACAAAAAAAGAATACTTTCCATATGGCCTGCTCTAACTGCATGCCCATAAGTAGCAAGATCAAACATATCCAAAAAGTCAATAAATACAGGTATCTCAAATATCATTATACACAAGACAAAAACGGTAGATCCCAATAAAAAAATATATATTTTTTTTATATACAAGATAAGAAAAAACATAATACAGACAAGAACCCCAAACCTAGATGGAGCCACAAAAAGAGTTAGCATCACAAGTGCAAAAGCCTTAAATTTTTGTTGTGAAATCATAATTACAGCAGCGGGCACAATAGCTAACGTTCCCTGAAAATATACATTTGGAAATACTACAAAAGCATTATCAAAATATGCATATCCTAAGAAACCATCTGCACGAGTCGCAACAAATCCGAATAATTGAACTATTGGTGCTACTCCTAATATACGACCAAAAAAAAACATCAAAACAATAATACAAAAAATACATACCGATTTTAAATAACCCTCTATCGTTAGATATCGATTTTTTGCTAATATATATAATGGTAGTAAAAAATACAAACTAAAATTTTGCAAACTAGAACTTGCAAATGTTGCATGATTTGAAAGTGCTATAATTTTAGTGGATAGTAAAAATACTAAGCTGCCGCAATAAAACAACAAAAAATATTTATTTGTATTTTGTTTGCCATAATTAAAACATAGTTCATAAAAAAGAACCATCAGCATTAACATGAATCCGATATTTCGAAGACCCAATCCTCCCCCCGAATCAAAAATAAATGAAAAAAACAATAATGTACTAAACAAGGTATTTCTATCAATATTCTTAAATATACCCTGCATTTTTCTTTTACGATATATGACCATTTGTTTACTTCATTACCTTTTTGATCTGTCTTAGATAACGATCTCCCCATTTGATATCAGGCTCCAAGTGATTACCTTCCGCCCATTCATTCCAAGCATTAATAAAAATAAAATTCTCATCCTCAGAATATGGAACAAATTTATTTACCACATTCTGGAGCCATATCCCAAACAACTCGGGTGTACTTCCATGAAAAGCAAAAAAAGTAGACTTTCTACGAGCGGTATTATCCCACATGGGTGTAATACAGGGGTATCGCTTATATGATGGGACAGTGCGCTTTAATTGAAAATATACATATTTTTTATAATTCAATACAACAGGAAAAATATTTTTCCCAGTTGTTAAACGAAATATATAATTAATAGCTCTCCTTACAACACGCTTTTTCTTACGTCGAAGATATTCCTTCGTACCACTATGAGGCTCAAATTCAATTGCTGCATCAACCCCATTAACCATATAATCTATTCCCTGTCCAAGAGATTCAAAACGGCATATATAAAGCTCGATCCCTTCCTTAAGAGCTTCGTCCCGCCATACTTCAATAGTTTTCTCCATACTTGGAAGCAAAGTCGAACGATAAATAGAAATAACCGGCTTATCATTTATTCGTATATATCTAGGGTCCTTGAAAAATTTTATCAAATACTTTATATGTTGCCTATCATCTTCCTCGGAATACTTTTGCTCTATGAGTATTTCTTTTTCGCCTCCATCCCACACCCTAGTCCAATTCTCATTCGCCCAACATAGCATAAAAGGAAAATCAGGTTCGCCTGACTTCAACATTTCCTCCAACGGGCGTTCAAGCAATAAACGTCCATTAAACCAGTAATGATAATAACAAAAACCAAATATTCCATTCTCCTGTGCCATTTTGGCTTGTTCCACTCTTACCTCTGGAACACGCAAATCGTAAAATCCCAAATCAGCGGGTAAATGTGGCTGATAATGCCCAAGAAAACGCGGTCTTGCCTTGGCTACATTTCGCCATTCTGTAAACCCCTTCCCCCACCATTCATCATTCTCAGGAATCGGGTGAAACTGTGGCAAATAAAGGGCTATAATTCTTTTATCTTTCATATTCAACCTATAAGGACAAAAATCTAAACTAGTAATTTCAAGAGTTTAACCAAGTCATTATCTTGCCTATCTTTAATAATTTTATATCGTTTTTTCGCTTTTAAAACATAATGCTCTCGATTTTCACACATCAATAACATGGATCGATATAAATCTTCTGGATAAAAGGGAGAAAAATATATTGACATATCTCCACAAATTTCAGGAATTGATGTGACATTGGAACAAATACTTGGTGTCGCATACGCCGCCGCTTCAATCGGAGGAAAACCAAAACCCTCAATAAAACTAGGATATACTAAAGCAAACGCATTTTTATAAAGATACCCCAATTCATTTGAATTTACATGATGCAGAATTATACAATTCTTTAATTTGGTCCTGACACTTCCAACTAATACACAAAAATACTGGTTTTTAGTCGCAATACAAAAATTTTCCCACTGCTCTAAAAAAACAGCAAGATTTTTTGAAAATCTGTCAACTGATAACAGCAAAAAATATTTTTTACCATCTACTATTGATTGGACATTACTTGAAATATCTAAATCGGAAAAACCCTCATAAACCAACGGCGGATACAATACTTGTATTTTATTCTTTGGTACACCAAAAAAATAAAGAATGCTAGCTTTTGAATATTCGGAATCTGTTATTACATAAACATTATCTTGCTGTATTAACCTTGCAAAATTATTATAGAAATATTTTTTTTTATATAGAGTTCTGATCGATAAAATATGTCTAAATACAAATTTCAAAAACCTCTTAATATAAGTTGTTTTTACAATGACGTTTTCATCAAGAAAACATTTAATTTGTCTGTTTTTTTCTATATTGAAATACTTTAATGACAGATCAACTAAATCATGACATACAATATATATTTTGCATTTTAAACCAGATAAATCAAACAGATTATATCTTTGTGCTATACCAATAAATAGAAGTGTTATATTTAGCGTTTTAATTGTTTCCCTCCAAAATTTATCTCTAATGTTTATCACTCCTATATTATATTTTTTAATTTCTTCGTAAATCTTTCCTTCTATAGGCATTTTACCATCGTATAAACCATATAATTCAATTTCTGCTTGTTCAACCTCCAATAATTCATTAAATATTTTTTGGGTATACAACATACCTCCATTAATAACCCTATCTTGTAATGTTATTAAATCAAATAAAATTCTAATCATACATGTTTTCGGTTGCTGAAATTATCTTTTTCATTTGCCTTTCAATTATTTCAACAGAAAATTTTTTCAATCCAATTTTTATGTTTTGTTGCTGCGTAAAATAGTCACTTTCATCTTGTCCTGAAAGGGTATTAATAATAATCGACATTTCTTCAATACTATCACAAAGATATCCAATATTACCCATTTTGCTAAAAATATATTCAAAATATGCATTACGCATGGCGATAACAGGCTTTAGACGTACCAGCGCATCAAAAATTGCCCCGCTTGCGGTTAATTTATATGAATGTTTTGGATAGAAAAAAATACAGTAATACATTTGCTCTATTTGTAAATTAAATTCTTCTGGACACAGAGGTCTATTGCCACCGTGTATTTTAACATTGGTATCGTTTGGAATTAAGATCTTATTATCCTTAAACTGCCCAATATGATGCAACTGGACTCGTCTTGATATGCTTACCAAGTTTTCCAGTTCAAATATTAAATGGGATCCCTTTTTAGTATGCCCAAATCCAATAGCACCTATATTCATAACTGGCGGTATTACACGAGACGACATATCAACAATAGATGAATGACATGGAAGATCTATAGCCTCGAATGAAACACCAGGAGCTACCTTCTCTAATTCCATTTTTATACTTTCACTAAGGACAATATGTGCGACATTATTTCGTTTTATATTTAACGCTGGCCGTAACCAATAAAAATAATTAAAAATGTTATATTTCTCATTCAATAATTCCAAGTTATCATGAAAAAAATAATAAATTGCTATTTTTTTTAAAAAAACTTTAGAAAGCAAAAGAATAGATGGAGTTGCAGATAGGTATACAATTGCATCTGGTTTTCCTCTTGCAAATCGTAACATACAAATAAAATCGGTTATTACTTTTTGTATCGTCTTCTGTTTATTTATTTTTATATCTAAATGCCTCTTTTTTAATTTAATCTTAGTTTCCTTTTCTATTAATTCAGCATGCTCTTTATCAGCATAAAATACTATATTTGCGTCATAAAAAATCGAATACAATATTTGTATAACAGAAGAATTAAACATTAAATGTTCAATATTTCTACGTTCTGGCTCAACGATAATTATTTTTTTCATTTTTGCTGAATCGCATTCAAGAAAATCTCGGCTGATTTTTTCCAAGTAAACTTGGATGCTTGTACTTTTCCTTTTGCATGTAATCTCAATCGTAACTCCGTACTAGAAGCCAAAGAACTAATTGCATTGGCTACGTCTTGCACATTTTCAGGCTCCACATATAAAACCGCATCAGAACAAACCTCTGGTAGTGAGGTATACTTCGTGGTTATCACTGGGCATCCCAAACTCATAGCCTCAAGCGGAGGTAAACCGAATCCCTCATATTTGGAAAGATAAATTAATCCTATCGCTTTACTATAGTATTCGGCCAATGACGTGTCAGAGATATAGCCTATTTGCTTAACAATACCAGCACTAGAACACTGATTAAATATTTCTTCCGTTTCCGCATCTATAAATTTATAATTACCTATCATTAACAACTTATAATCAATTTTTCGTGCTTGATGAAGATAAAAAAAAGATTTCAACATGCTTTTAATACCTTTACGTTTATCATAACCACCAACATAAATAAAAAAACATTCTTTATGTGTGTAATCACTTGAAGGCAATTGATTAATTGTTGGACCAAATGGTAAGACGATAGGCTCTTTAGAGAGAACAAAATTTTCAATCATTTTTAATTTTGAATATTCTGAATCTGTAAAAATAATATCTGCTTGATTTAAATCGTATTGTATTTCCGAACAATACTTTATTCTCTGGCGCTCATCTTGAAAATATAGAGGTATCTCCAAAGGCAACACGTCATGTAATGTCATAATTTTTTTGATCCCCAAAAGATTTTTGGGGATATGACCATTCCAAGGAAAATGTATCGCTTTAAAATTATTTTTCGATATAATTCTACTTATACTACTCGAAGTATATCGTCTACCTAACAGAGATCGCTTTAGCTTTTCAATTCGATATCTACTTGGTAATGGATATGAAACTTGGTTTCTTATAAAACCCGTAAACGCTAATGCGTCATTTAATTCAAGACAAGCGTTGTACAAATACAAAGTCGATTTTGCAATGCCTGAAAAAGGTAATTCAAATACGGTTGCATCAAATAATATATCCAAGTTAGACCTCGTGCCATTTCTTCCGGCTCTTAAAAAAACAACAATCAGTTTTATAGTAGAGATATATCAGAACATCTGGCTTTTGTTTTTTCCCCTTAAATACACTTACGCCAAATAATAAGTTTACTGCATTGAATCTTCAATTCGATGAAGATTTAGAGCGGTTTATGAATTATTAAGCCAAAACTTGTAGCAACATAACCATTTAAGTCCAGTTTTATATGTGGGCCTCCAGATTCATAGCCATCGCCCAAATAAGGAGGCGTATCTATAAAACAATCAAATACACCATTACCAACATTGAAGTCAGGCTCTTCTACTTTATAACCCATAAGACGTAAATCTTTTATTAAAGATTCAATATGTCTTTTTTGGTATAATACAAAATTGCCTTTACTAATTGTGTCGCCATGTTCAGACAAATTATACTCTGTTGTATGTACAGCCATACCACCTTTCGTAAGGGTATCTAATGCTTTCTTAACAAAAGACAAACCATTTTCAATGGTACCCAAATGTTCTAAAGCACAGATCGACCAACAAAAATCATATTTTCCATACAAATTATTTGGAATATGATTCATATCTATATATTCTATTTGAACATTCTCTTCAAACACTAGCCTATCAATAATATGGTTAAAAAACAAATTTTCCAATGAATCCGCATACATTGTTGTACCTTTCCAACCAATTTCTGGGGGGCATCGGTTGCGGTAATTTTACAACCTCTAGAAGCAAATAAACTAATCAGAGGCTCTCTGCCACACCCAAAAACTATACCTTTTTTACCAGGCTGAAGCATTCCAGCATTATATAAGGCTTGTGTTACATAAGCATACTCCCAGATTTGACGATGGTAGATATGTTCCCTATTGAAAACAGAAGCCCAGTTTACACACCATGGGCTTTCAATATCACTTTGGGTACAGACTTTGGATACTAAAGGATATTTTGACTCATTACCCCATAACGTCCTATTTTTAGAATACTCTTGCACAACAGCACGTGATAACGCTTTTATATTTTCCTCATTACGGAATATTTTGTAGAGGGAAGGGCAAAGATATGTGACTATGCGCTTAATTAATGTTATCATGATATTCTTCTTGCATGAAATTTTTCAAGATTGAATGTTGTGCCATTCTCTACGACATTTAAAAAAAATAAAAAGATTAATAGGTATTAGAAAAACATAACTTGATAAAAAACCAGAAAAAATCCATTCTGGAGAAAAATTCATAGCAACAAACATTGTTGTTGGCACTATCCAGCAAAAAGCCAATATTGCCTGCCACATTAGAGGTTCTTGTTTATGCGATCTCAGATAGATAGCCAAATTACTGATTATTAATTGGAAAAGATAACAGGCGAACAAAATAAACATTACTCTAAATGGCAAAAAACGTGCTAAAATTTGCGGAAATATCCATAATTCATTAAAATAAAGTAAAAAAATACCTGCCACTCCTACACCCAAGATATATGTTCCCAAACTTAACTTCATTCTTTGTGAGAACAAACTATCTAGATTCCCCCACATTTTCTTTGAAACAAACATGTTTATCTTGGGTATTACCGTATATATCCAGATACTACTTATATCCAGCAAAGACATAACTAACGCTAATGTTATTCCTACTTTTCCGCTGTAAACGGGCCCATGAAAATAATGTGTCACTGGTACATATATTTGAAAAACAAACCAACCAAATGCACCACCAATCATATATCTCTTAAGAAGTGGGTTTATTTCTTTTTTCCAGTCATAAAAAAAACTGAATGATATATCCAATATTTGCTTTAATACCGTCTTAAACTTACAAATCGTTAAAATTAGTATGAAACATGCACTCGCCAACATGCCAAATGCCAAGGCATATATGTTTCCCCCTGCAAAAAGACTAACTGGCACAATTCCAGTGTAAACAATCAAAGCCACCAAACGTATCTTTTGTATTGATGCTATTTTATTCAAACCTTCTATAAAAAACAAAACAAAATTAGAAAAAAAATTGATCATTGCTCCAAAAGAATACAATGACCATGGTATCCAGTATACATTCAAAACACCATCTCGGACAAAAAACGCAATCCCAACAAAATAAATGATTGGAAACGCTATAACACACAATAGTATAACTCGTCTGATAATAAAACGAAATAAACTACCAAGCCTTTTTAAATATAGTTCATCCCCTGCTAACAAGCCTCCATCGGTAAAATGCAGAAAAGCATATTCATGCGCTGAAAATTTAAGAACAAGCATGCCAAAACCTAAATCTGCCAACAAGCTAAGTGAAGCAATACTCGCAAATAAATACCAATATCCCTGTTGTTCGGGATCAAGAAACAGCGGAATAAACAACAATAAAATAGGCCCAGAAATTAGTCGCCAAAGCCTACTTATTAACGTATAGAATAAATCATTATAAACCTGCTTTTTAAACATCAATCATCTATTTAAATATTGAATCAACGTATTTTTTTTGCATCCCTTTACACCACGAACTACCCCTCGTCGCAAGAATGGCTCCCTCAAATTTTCATCATAACTGCATATCATATATCGTTTTGAATATTCCGTCTCAAATCCATTATTGTCCAAAATTTCTTTTATTTTGGTTGCATCGTTTTCTTTATGGTATGTACACAATAATAATTTCAATCTGTCATTGGCCGCCAAAATATTTTTAGCACCCTTGAGTAACTTTATTTCCATACCTTCAATATCTGCTTTAATAAAATCTATCTTCCCCTCATGTGCATTAAAAAAATTATCCAAAGTTACGCTTTTTCTATCACTAATATCTGAAACATATTTTTTCACAAAAACAGTTTTTTCCTTCCATGGTGCAAATGTGTTCTTCAATGCGTTTGTCCAAATATCAGAACATTCAAACAGGTATATCTTTTTAGCTTTTTCTGCATAACTTAATGCCCAGATACCTTCGGCAGCACCAACATCCGCTATTATATCCCCTTCCCCGACAACAAAGGTATCTGTCTCATAACGATGTGGAGAATTTTCATCTTGCTCCAAGCATAAATTATTATAATAATCACGTATATATTTCCTTGTCCAATTTTCTGGAAAATAAAGTTTTTTATTTCCATGCATAACATATTGAGTTTTCGTTGATATATCAAAATGAACGTCAATATCTATCGCAAAATATTTCCTTGTAAAAACATAGGGATACCATTCTATTAACCTGTGATGTCCTTTAAAAAAGTCAATAATTTCATAAAATTCTGGATCAGTTACATTTGTTAAAGACAAAAAATAATTTCTAATCTCCTCTTCTTTTTGTTCTCTCCGGAGATAAATTTCCGACAAATGATTTTCCATTTTTTGTTTTCTATATGCAATAATCCCATAAGGAACACAGCACTTTATGATTTTTTTGAGTAACACTATGACTCCTTCTATAATAAACCTTGATCTATTATTTCTTCATCTTGTTACAGTACAGGAAGAGCAATAGATCATATCCCTTGCAATATTATTACAACGAGCCCTGTTTTGCCCGCTCTAGATCGGCCAACATCATCATTTTGCACAAAGACTTAAAATCGACCTTTGCATCCCAGTTTAAAATTTTTCTTGCTTTTTCTGGACTTCCAATAAGCAGTTCAACCTCAGCAGGACGATAAAATTTCGGGTTAACTTTTACGACTGTTTTCCCCGTCTTTATGTCAACACCAACTTCATTTTCTTCACTCCCTTCCCACCGAAGCTCAAAACCGCAATGGTTGCCAGCTTCTTCAACGAACTCCCGTATACTGTGCGTTTCGCCCGTGGCAATCACATAGGTATCAGGTACATCATGCTGAAGCATCTTCCACATCATCTCCACATAATCACCGGCATAACCCCAATCACGCTTTGCATTAAGATTTCCCAATTCCAAAGACTCTGTCGTCTTACCTGTGTAAAGTTCCGCAAAATGGGAAGTTATCTTTCTGGTAACAAATTCCTTCCCCCTCATTGGGCTTTCGTGATTAAACAAAATACCAGAACATGCAAACACATTAAAACTTTCACTGTAATTTATACACATCCAGTGCCCCATCAGTTTGGCTACACCATAAGGGGAACGCGGATAAAAAGGCGTGTTTTCCGTTTGTGGAATATCCTGAACTTTACCGAACATTTCAGAAGTAGAAGCCTGGTAGAACCGTGTTTGCGGGGAAAATTCGCGGATTGCCTCAAGTATATACACCACACCCATTCCATCTGCCTGTGCCGTATAGATTGGCTCCTCCCATGAGGCACCAACAAAACTTTGCGCAGCCAAATTATAGAATTCATCCGGCTGATGTCTTCTTAGTAACCTGCAAATATTTGAAAACTCAAGTAAATCGAAATCCAACAATTCAATTTGCTCAAGTATGCCATGCTCCCTCAACTTTGAAAACGTATCTGTCGCACCTCGGCGGTACAGACCCAAAACTTTATAATTTTTTTCCAGCAAAAATTTTGCCAAATATCCGCCATCCTGCCCAGTTATACCAGAGATCATTGCGGTTTTTCTTTTCCCATCTGCATCATTATTCATGTCAACCTCCAAAGCTTCCATATCGATCGCCTTATCAAGTAAAAATCAGGTGTTGGCATTATTCCGCACCTTTAAGCCTCTCAAAACTCGTCTTCAAATGCCGAAATTCTTTCATATACTCGTCTGAAACAACACAAGACATCTTCCGTACAGTCTCCTCATCGTATGCATGGGCCGCATTGCCACACTTGGCCATTATATCAAACCAAATCTCACCATCTTTGATAAGGCCGGCACGAACAGCAAAACGAATTGCATCACGGGGACCATAAATCTGCGAATAGCCTCTTCCCTGCAAGAAATCATTAATCACATTCCACGCACACTCAAAAGTCAGTTCAAAGGCTTTAATTACTGCAAATTCCTCGGCAACAGACCGCACACGGGTCTTCCCTATTGCAACAAAATTTTCCAAGTGTTGTAACACACCCAAGTAGCAACTAAACCGCCGCATCCATCTTTTTTCTGATATTACCATAACCGTATCACCAAACCCCTTATATATTTTTCAAAACATTTTCCACAAAATCAAATCTTCTAAAAACGGCGGAAAGACTACGCCTGTCTATTTCATCAAGAGGCACCTGAAAACTTGCTTTAAGATGAGCGAACAAAAACATCTCCGACTCTTGATAAAGATTGCCCTGATTAGCATCAAAATAACTTTTTATGTCATTAAAGTTCACATGGGTCAAATTACTAAGATCGATATTACAACATTGTAATAATTTCACACCAATAATTGATGCAAGCAAATAGTTGCTATATCGCCGTTGTACATTTATCTCTTTGTTATCAGATCTTTTCCTTCGATAATTATCACAAAGCCTGAAAATAAGCACCGCCATTATCATTTGTGACGCATTTAAATTAGCAAAAATATCCGTATAATAAAAATTAAAGAAGTCATGTTTTTTATATTTTGCCAAATGTGGTTTCTGTCGCCACACCGTAAATACGGCTTCTGCCGCAACAGAAGAAGGTATCGCGTCTGTATTTGTATGGTTATCTTTTTTGCGCTTGTATGTAAAACCCAAGTCCTTGGCATTTTGCTCCAAAAGACATTGAATCTCATCATTTGATTTTAAATCCCTAAAGTCAACAGGATTTTGGCTGTTTGTTGCACGGGTAATCCCGTTAATAACGATTTCATCGGTTCCCACAGCATACAAACGCAAAAGAACAGTTGTAGAAGAAAAATCCACACCTGTATTATTTTTCAACACCTCATATATTGTCTTACAAGTTTGCCCGCCATTGATGATCTGCAATCCATACACTTGAACTTTCCAGTCTTCCTTTTGCAATGCATTATATTTAAAATGAGAACATATCATTGTAATACCATTATTGTAAAAGAAAAAATTCGGGCGCTTGTCGTTATCCACTAACGTATCATGAATGGCTTTGTTCACGGCATTAAAACCAAGATACTTTCTAATGTTTCTATCCAACAAACCATCACCATGTCCGTTAAGAATTCTGGCTATTTCTTCTACCGAGATTCTGCCCAAAATCACTTCTTTGTAATTAAAATCCTCTTTAAGAGCAACCCCTGTCAGGGCAAGTGTTTCATCTATTGTTTCGTGTCTATTTATATACTTTATAATATCATGATGATTATAATAAACAAATTCAACCTGTTTTTGGTCCAAAAATTCATTATCTATATAATTTTGGGCATCCTGATTCCATTTTATCCCGTTGTTTACCATGACAAACGTAACATACGGTATAAACCCGTCAGCTATGAATGCCCGTATCTCATCCACGATTTCCCGACTTTTATCATTGAGCTGCATTCTACGACTTGGATCAAAAATATTTTTGACGGTGTTAACCGATTTTTCAATGGCATTTGCCGGAAAGGAACTATCCTTTTCTAAATCGCGGGTATATTTTGTCTGGAAAAGAACCACATGAAGTGTCCCCTCCCCAATACTGGAAATATATGCGGCATCAAAACCACCGTCGCTTCCCCCATCGGCAAGATACTGCATGGCTTCGGCGACATCAATATCCAAATATGCCGTTACACTAAGCAATAAAAAAGATAACGATCTCTGCCTTCCAGCATCCTGGGTATAGTCATCAAAAAAAAGCTGGTTGTCTTTTATCAGCTTTTTTATTCGTTGATCGATTATTTGTTTTACTATATCCATAAACTAACACTAACCCGCAACAAAAGGCGGCAAACCCGCATCCTTACCAGAAAGCAACGGCTCCCCAATCCCCTCTAAAGGCCACCGTATACCAACCCCAGGATCATTCCAAGCAAACCCCTTTTCATCCTCCGGGTGATAAAACTCGTCGCACTTGTACGCAAACTCCGCCGTTTCCGACAAAACCAAAAAGCCATGCGCAAGCCCGCGCGGAATAAAAAACTGCCGTTTATTCTCCCCGGAAAGATAAACCCCATGCCACTTGCCGAAAGTAGGACTCCCCTTTCGTAAATCCACGCACACGTCGAAAACTTCCCCCGACAAAACACGAACCAGCTTCGCCTGCGGATAGTTTTCCTGTAGATGCATCCCCCTCAAAATACCCTTTCTGGAAAAACTCTGGTTATCCTGAACAAACTCCGCCGTAATACCAGCCTCAAAAAAATCCCGGCGGTTGTACGACTCCAAAAAGTAGCCGCGCCGATCACCAAAAACGGTAGGCTCTATCTCAAACACCCCGTCAATTGGCGTGGGAATAAACTTAAACTTCCCCATAACTACTTTCCTAATTACTTCCCGCCGTAAACGGTTTCGTAATAACGCTGGTATTCCCCACTGGTTACCCGCCCCATCCATTCCTTGTTGGCAAGATACCAGTCAATCGTCTTTACAATACCAGTTTCAAAATCCGTTTCCGGTGTCCAGCCCAGCTCTGCGGTTATCTTGGCGGGATCAATGCCGTAACGCCTGTCGTGCCCCTTCCGGTCGGTAACATGGCTGATAAGCTTCTCGTCTATCGATGCGTCCACATGCCGGCCAAGATATTCCAGAATCGTCTTCACGATAGTTATGTTAGTACGCTCGTTGTGCCCCCCGATGTTGTACACTTCCCCAAGACGACCATCCCGAAGCACCAAATCAATCGCCTTACAGTGATCCTCCACGAACAACCAATCGCGAATTTGCAAACCGTCGCCGTAGACAGGCAACGCATTATGCGCCAGCGCATTGTTGATCATAAGCGGAATCAGCTTCTCCGGAAACTGATACGGCCCGTAGTTGTTGGAACAGCGGGTAATGTTTACGGGAAGCTTAAAAGTGTCGGCATAAGCCTTCACCATCAAATCCGCTGATGCCTTGGATGCGGAATACGGCGAGTGCGGATCCAAAGGCGTGGTCTCCGTAAAAAACCCTTCCGCCCCAAGCGAACCGTAAACCTCGTCGGTACCAACCTGCACAAACTTTACGCCCGGCCTGTAAGCGTCCTCTCCAGTCTGCCAGGCGGCCTTGGCGGCATCCAGCAAACTAAGCGTACCCAACACGTTTGTTTTAACAAAAACATCCGGCGTACGAATCGAGCGGTCAACATGACTCTCGGCGGCAAAATGCACAACGCTGTCGATGGCGGAAGATTCAAACAGGCCGCCGACAAGCCCCCTGTCGCAAATATCCCCATGCACAAAACGGTACCGCCCGTCCCTTTCGACACTCTTCAGGTTCTCAAGGTTGCCGGCATATGTCAGCAAATCCAGATTCACAATCCGGATATCGTCATGTCTTTCCAGTATATACTTTATGAACGCCGAGCCAATAAAACCAGCCCCGCCGGTTACCAAAATCGTTGCCACAATGTCCCCTTACACTTTAACGTGCCTAAAATAACCCGCCAGCGCCTCTTCCCAAGGTCTCATCTCGTCCCCAACCGTGCAGGCAAGCATCATGTTCCCCAAGGAAGAATACGCGGGACGAGGAGCCGGACGCGGAAATTCTTCCGTGGTACACGGAAATATCTCCCCGGAAACGCCCGCCATCTCCACAATCTTCACGGCAAAATCATACCATGAACACTCGCCGTTTCCCGTACAGTGGTACACACCGTATTCCTCGCTAACAGCCAGCTTAAGAATATGGTGTGCCAAGTCGTTGGCATGTGTGGGGTTGCCACGCTGGTCGTTCACCACCTTAAGCGAACCCTTCTCGCCAATGTTTTTCAGAATTGTCTTTACAAAGTTGCCGCCATGATACCCGTACAGCCACGCGGTGCGGACGATAAACGCCCTGTCGCAAAAACGCAGGGCAAATTCCTCGCCCATCAGCTTGGATTTCCCGTAAACCGTTTTAGGCGACGGAGCGTCCCATTCGCAGTACGGCTTCCCCGCATCGCCGGAAAAAACATAATCCGTGGACACATGCAGCAGTTTCGCGCCCACACCCTGCGCCGCCCTTGCAACATTGCGAACCCCAATCGAATTCACACGCATGGCAGTCTGCGCATCGCCCTCGCAGGCATCCACGTTGGTCATGGCCGCGCAGTTGACAACAACGTCGGGCCGTTCGGCGGCGACAAACGCATCCACGGCAACCCGGTTTGCTATGTCGAGTTCATCGACATCAACACCCACAACCTTCGCGCCATTGTAGAAAGGCGAAACGTCGCCAATCTCGCTACGACCGCTTTCCAGTATATGCAGAAGTTCCCGGCCCAACTGACCCCGGGCCCCGGTAATCAAAAGCTTCATATCCAGCCGCTACTGTTCGCACAGCCTCAATATATACCGACCGTAATCGGTGGATCGCAAACGCTCGCCCATAACCCGCAACTCGTCCCTGCTTATGTACCCTTTGTTGTAGGCAATTTCCTCTATACAGGCAATGTACAAGCCCTGCCGGGTCTGCACCGCCTCGACAAAATTCGCGGCATCCAGCAGGGACTTGTGCGCACCCGTGTCAAGCCACGCCATCCCCCTGCCGAACAACTCCACCCTAAGCTGCCCACGGCGAAGATACTCGTTGTTGACACTCGTAATCTCCAGTTCCCCCCGCGCCGAAGGCTTTACACTCTCCGCAATGCCCACCACCTGATTGTCGTAAAAGTACAGGCCCGGCACCGCGTAATTCGATTTCGGGTTTTCCGGCTTTTCTTCTATAGAGAGCACCTTCCACTCCGAGTCAAACTCCACTATGCCGAACTCGCCCGGGTTGGACACATGGTACCCGAAAATCGTCGCGCCCTCCCTTCCGGAAGCTGCCGCCTCCAAACGGCTGGTAAACCCGTAGCCGTAAAAAATGTTGTCCCCCAGCACAAGGCACACGGAATCGGAACCGATAAACTCCTTCCCCAATATAAACGCCTCGGCCAAGCCGCGCGGGGCATCCTGTACCGCGTAGGAAATATTCAGCCCGAGATTCCGCCCGTCGCCCAGCAACTCCTGGTAGACAGGTACGTCCCTAGGAGTGGAAATGATCAAGATATCCCGAATGCCGGCCAGCATAAGGGTGGAAAGCGGATAATACACCATCGGCTTGTCGTAAACCGGCAGGATTTGTTTTGAAACAGCCAAAGTAGCCGGAAACAGTCGCGTTCCCGCCCCACCGGCCAGAAGAATTCCCTTCATTGCGTTTGCTCTCTTGATACTCCAAGGTAGAAATTTCCTCACCATCCCCCGTAAACCAAGGAAAGGCTACTTCGAGAAAATTGGGGGAAACCCTGCCGCCGCCGAAACATGCTGACCGGATTGGCACTCCGGGAGGTCAGAATGGCCCCCGCAAAAATGCATCACTAGTATGCCACAAGTCAAAGTCAAGGTCAAGCATAAGATCCGGGCAGTCCCCGGAAAAACCGGGAGGTCCCGGGACATCCCCGGGACTTCCCGGAAGCAGACCCCGGATTGTTAGAAGTCCGTGAAATCGCCAGCCGCTGTCTTGACAACCCCTTGCACTTGAAGCATTGTTTAATGTAGTGGGGTAATTAGCCGATTGACGTGCAACATATCAACTGCCCGACAGCGTATTCCCGCCCCTGATTCTACTTTTGAAAGGAGTGTCTCATGAAAAAAGCCAAAATCATTGGGTACGGTATTCTCGCCGCCCTTTTCGCATTGGCGTTTACTGCCTGCCCCACCTCTCCCGGGGACTCCCCGACCAGCGGCTCCGTTACCGGCAGGGTGGAAGTTACCGGCGGTAACGGCAATGGCGGCGTAATCATTTCGCTGGAGGAAACCAGCGGCCCGCACTCCGCATCCGTCCTTAACGCAAGCCGGGGCATCGCCGCCGGGGTGCGAAACGTCGGCGCTCGCTCCGTAACCGCCGTCACGCACACCAACGCGGACGGCTCCTTCACTTTAAGGGATGTTCCTCCAGGTACCTACACGCTGTACGCCATGTCGCGGGACTCGCTGGGGGCCGTGGCCGTCGGCGTTACCGTAAGGGCCGGCGAGACTTCCACTCTGGAAACACCGCTCAGACTGACCCCCGTCGGTCGTATTTCCGGCCGAATCACCGTGGACGGTACCGATGTCGGCACCATGGGCTTTATAGTAAGCGTGGCCGGAACCTCGTTCATGTCGATAACCTGCGAGTATGGCAGGTTCACAATCAACGGTGTTCCGGCGGGTGACGGACACCAGCTTATCGTGGTAAGGGGGAACTTCACGGCTTTTTTTGCGGAAAGAGCCGACGTTTCCGGCGGCGAGGTTACCGACATGGGCACCAAGAACATAATCCGGGAGGCGATGGACATCCGCATCGGGCCGAACGGCAACTGGTGGGTTGGCGATCGCGACCTCGGGGTTCGGGCGCAGGGTCCGCAGGGTTACACGCCGCACATCGGGGAAAACGGCAACTGGTGGGTCGGCGACACGGATCTGGGGGTCTCGGCACAGGGCCCGCAGGGCGACACACCCCGCGTCGGGCCGGACGGGAACTGGTGGATCGGCGACCGCAACCTCGGTGTCCAGGCGCAGGGCGACGCGCCCCATGTCGGGGATAACGGCAACTGGTGGATTGGTGATCAGGATCTGGAGATTCCGGCACGTGTATATGAACTCGTGTGGAAGGGGCAGCTTTCCGAACCCCCGGAGAATCCCCAGAGAAACTGGGCTTTTTTCTGCCTGATTGACCGAAAAGCCTTTATCTGGGACGGGACGGAATGGGATACTTTGACGGAACACGGTACGCCGGGTGCCCCCGGTGCCTCCATAAACTGGCGCGGCACCTACCCGGTGCATCCCGACAACCCGCAACTAAACTGGGCCTATTTCAACAGCACGTACAACAGATCATACATCTTTGACGGAACCGGTTGGCGGGTAATGGTGCCCGAGACGGGATTCGTGCCGGTAACTGGCGTGAGTATCGAGCAAAACATCGCCATGGTTATCGATTACTACAAGGACCTTTACACATACGTATCGATAATCCCTTCGAACGCAACAATCAGGGACATGCTGTGGAGTTCCAGCAACCCCAACGTGGCAACGGTTGACATGTTTTCCGGGCGGGTAACCGCGCACGCCCTGGGATCGACGGTAATAACCGTGCGCACGATAACCGGCAACTTTACGGCGACAACCACGGTACAGGTAAGGACACACATCCCGGTGCCTACCTTACCCGGGGAACCGAGCGAGTTTGTCGGCCAGCTTCTTATATTACATGCTGGCCCGGGTGCCGCCGGCCATGTCGGGCGATCCTTTGTGGAGCTGTTCAACAACTCCGACACGGATATCAATCTGGACGGTTTCTCCCTGCAATGGGCCCTCGGAACCGGCTACTGGAACGCAATTCCCCTAGTAGGAACCATTTACAGGCGTAGCTCGTTCCTTATTCTGGGCGGGACTTCGTCGCTTCCCAATCCGCGTCTGCAAATTCCCGATGCGGAAGCGGATATGGTCGTCGATCTTTCTTTGAACAACCGCGCGTTCAGGGTGGCCCTAATGGAAAGCCTTAACGTGCTGAGCGTTCCCAACCCGTTTGATGTGGATAGCCCGGAAAGCGACATGAGGGGTCTTATGCCTTACGCCACGGGAAACAATGCATCGGGTGTCGAAAGCACGCGGCCTGTGGATTACGCGCGAAGGGCCGAAAATTTTGTCGACATGCTTGGTGTCGTGAATGATCGCAGGCTAAGCGAAGGTCGGGATGTCATCTTCGGTGCCGCGACCGTACCGGCATGGAGGATTTCGAATCAGGAATCCGCGCGTCGCACCTCTCTTGCCAATACCCACAACAACTACAATGACTTCAGGGCAATTCGCTGGGAGGCGGGCGCGGGTGCCGTCGCCGATGACCAGATGGACATCTTTAGGCCGAGAGGTTCCAGCGCAGGTCCATGGACACCCGAGTTCCCAGAACCGAACCACCCGGATCTCACGCCGCCTCCTCCGCCACCCCCACCCCCGCCGCCTCCCCCGCCTGTTGAAGCTATTGCGGCATGGAATTACACCGCAGCTTCTCCCACGGCACCTTTCTGGCCTGCCACTTCCGGAACTCGCATGGCGGGGACAACGCTGGAATTCTTCTATGCCAGCGGAGCTCAGGCAACTTTAAATACTGACGGTATATTTGTCAATGTTCCGAATATCGGCGGTAACACCGTGGCCAACGGGTGGTTTCTTACTCCTGACGGTGTAGGTAACGCCACAACCCCGTCGGAACCTATAACCGTTCAAAACTCGTCAGGCTGGATTATCACTCTAAGCACCGCAGGTTATGAAAGCATCACGTTTTCCGCCGATCAATCTGCAAGTAACAACGGCCCTGGCCAATTCAGGTTGGCTTACCGGCTTGTTACAGACGGAACATGGACGGAATTTGGCGATATGGTAACAATTCCCGGTAACGATGTCGACGGGGGGGCAGTTTTGCACCCAACTATTACCAATGTCTCCCTGCCCGCGACCGTAAACAACCAACCTTTTGTGCAAGTCAGGGTATGGATAGCAACCAATGTCCGCCGTTCAGATGGAACTGCATTAGCTGCCAACAATGGGAACCACTCCATAAACAACATCGTGTTTACGGGTACGAGTACCGACGCTGGGGATCCCCCTATTGCGGCATGGAATTACACCGCAGCTTCTCCCACGGCACCTTTCTGGCCTGCCACTTCCGGAACTCGCATGGCGGGGACAACGCTGGAATTCTTCTATGCCA
>Ga0209755_10001798_pt1 | contig 31715 bp, 35 predicted proteins | sample TergutCo191P1_FD_187301 | JGI IMG/M metagenome (GOLD analysis project Ga0209755, IMG submission 187301) | Cornitermes sp. P1 segment gut microbial communities from Petit-Saut dam, French Guiana - Co191P1 (SPAdes) (version 2) | ecosystem: Host-associated > Arthropoda: Insects > Digestive system... | reverse complement strand
ATGGAAATTTTGCAAAACTTTGCGAAAATGAATTTAATTAGGATAAACGATGATTACTTTGCTAACGAACCGAATGAAGATACAATGAACGCAGTTAATCGGGTCAATGAAAGAATCGGATTAAAAAAGATGAGCTTAAGTGAATTTGAAAAAATGCTGGACTAAGAAAAATGAAAGAACTTTCAATTGATCAAGGTTATGAGAAATGCATAAAAAAACTTAAAAAGAAACACTATAATATGGAGTTTCTTAAAGAAGTTGTTAAGCTTTTACTTGAAGGTGTACCATTACCTAAAAAATATCACGATCACGCTTTATCTGGAAATTTGCAAGGAAACAGGGAATGCCATATAGAAGATAATTGGCTTTTAATGTACAAAAGCTCTGAAACGGAAATAATCTTGATTAAAACTGGTTCCCACGATGATTTTTATAAATAATTCTGAAAATTCCCCAAATTCTGGCCAATTCTGATTCTGACAAAAGAATAAAATTACTATATTTATCTTCAAATTTGACTTTTTGGCTTTTATTGAAGGTAAAATATGGCTACAAAAACATTAAATGGTGCTCAAACTATGATAGAGTGCCTAAAAAGAGAGGGGGTAGATACCATTTTTGGCTACCCCGGTGGGAACGTTATCCCTATTTTTGATGCAATTTTGGATTCAGACATTAAACTGGTCCTCACAAGGCACGAACAAGGCGCAACTCATGCCGCAGACGGATATGCTCGAGTTACCGGGAAAACCGGCGTTGTTCTGGTCACTAGCGGCCCGGGCGCAACAAATACGCTCACAGGCATCTACACCGCATACATGGATTCAATTCCAATGGTCATATTCACAGGGCAAACCGTAACCGGATCGCTCGGAATGGACGCTTTTCAAGAAAGCGATATCAGCGGAATGAGCTTCGCTTCCGTAAAACACTCTTATCTGGTCAAAAACACCAACGACTTGCCACGTGTAATAAAAGAAGCCTTCTACATAGCTCACTCCGGCAGGCAAGGACCGGTTCTCATAGATTTGCCTAAAGACGTAAGCGCTGCGCCATGCACTGCGCCATTTGTCGATAGCGTTGATTTGCCGGGCTACAAAGTGCCCGATAAGGCAGACCAGGAATCCATTGAACAAGCCGCCGCAACAATCAGAAAATCCAAAAGACCCCTGATCCTGGCGGGCCACGGAGCCGCCATAAGCGGAGCCAGCAGAGCAGTTAAGGAACTGGCAGAAAAACTCGGAGCACCCGTTAGCTCTACAATGCTCGGACTTGGAGTGTTCCCGGCAAGCCACGAACTCTCGCTCGGAATGACCGGCATGCACGGAACAGTCGCCGCAAACAAATCAATTCATGAATGCGACCTTCTCATAAGCATAGGTTCAAGATTTGACGACCGCATAACAGCAAAACTCTCGGAATTCGCAAAGCAGTGCGAAGTTGTGCATATAGATATAGACCCGGCTGAATACGGCAAAGTCATTAGGCCACGGCACTTTCTGTGCGGAGACGCAAAAATTGTTTTGGAACAGTTGCTGCCGCTCACGGAAAAACTGGACTCGGCAGACTGGCTGAAAAAAGTGCTCGCCTGGAAAAAGAAATATCCTTTGAGCTACCCAAAACAAGGGGGCCTAAGGGTACAGCATGTAGTTCAAACTCTTCACGAGGTTACAAACGGAAAAGCTATAGTAGTAGCAGATGTTGGACAGCATCAAATGTGGACTGCGCAGTTCTTTAAATGCGATTATCCCGGGCAACTCCTGAATTCGGGGGGAGCCGGCACCATGGGCTTCGGATTCCCTGCCGCACTCGGTGCTACAATAGGCAATAAAACTGGATTTCCTGTTTGCGCAATTCTCGGCGATGGCGGATTTCAAATGACCTTGTGCGAACTTGCAACCGCAAGGCATAACAATTTGCCTGTGAAAATCTTTGTGATGGACAACCGGTTTTTGGGCATGGTTCGCCAATGGCAAGACCTGTTCTACGACAAACGCTACTCAGGCGTGATGCTGGAACATAATCCTGATTTTGTGAAACTCGCAAAAGCCTACGACATTGAAGCGTTCTGCATAAGCCGCAATGCAGACGCAAAACGCACAATAGAAAAAGCGATGGAAATAACCGACAAACCCGTTCTAATACATTGCGTATGCGAACAGGAAGACAACGTATTCCCGATGATTCCGGCTGGAGCTTCCGTTGACGACCTTTTAGTAGAAAGACCAAAAAAACTTTTAGAAAAACCAACAGGGGGCACATAATATGTTTCCGGCTCATTCAATAAGCATTTTAGTTTCAAACAAACCCGGCGCCCTTGTTCGCATTGCGCTTGTGTTCTCACGGCGTGGCTACAACATAGACAGCTTGGTTGTTTCACCAACTCTGGACAACTCCGTTAGCCGCATGAACATCGTTGCTCGAGGCAACCCTGAGACTCTGGCTCAAATAATTCAGCAACTTGAAAAACTCGTAGATGTTATTCAGGCAAAAGACCACACCAGGCAAAACGTGGTTGAAAAAGAACTTGTGCTTTTAAAGGTCTGTTGCAAACCGGACGAAAGAACAGAACTCCTGCAGCTCTGCGACCACTTTAAGGGCATAACCGTTGATATGACCGAAACATCCATGATACTACAAGTAACAGGAAATTCAGACAAAATAGAAGCAATGCTTTCGTTATGCAAAAAATTTGAAATAGTTGAATTTGTACGTACAGGTAAAATAATAATGATGCGAGGTGAAAGCAAAACCTAAGGAATCACAATGCTAACTCAATACCTATTTGAATTAACTCAATACCCCATTTTCGACAGCCGCATGTTCAGGGCTGGCCTTGCAGCCATACTCGCAACAATGCTGGTTTTCCTGATAATGCCGGGATATATAGCCTTTTTGAAAAAAATCGGCGCAACATCGGATTTCAAGGAAAATTCACCGCCTATTATGGGTGGCCTTTTGCTTGTGATCATAGTAGTGATAGTCTCGCTTTTAACGGTTATCATAAACGGATATTCCATAGCCGCGCTTGCAATTCTCGTGCTGTATTCAGGGGTTGGCGCAATAGACGATTTTGCTAAAATACGCAAAAAAAGGCTTGTGGAATCAGGAAAAATCACAAAGAAATATTACGAAGAAAAAGCCGATGGCATAAGCTCCACCATGAGGCTCTTTCTCTATCTTCTATTCAGCTTTGCAATAGCCTGCCTTTGCTATAAACTTATACCGGATTTAACCGGACACTTATACGTACCATTTGTGAACTACAATTATTGGCACCCACATTTACCATACTGGCTCTTTATACCTTTTATCACATTCGTTGTTGCTTCTAGCGCAAACGGAACAAACTTCACAGATGGTATAGACAGCCTTGCAAGCGTTCCCATGATAACCGGAATGTTCTTCGTAGGCGCAGTAGCTTATGTGAGCGGCAATTCTATTTTCAGCGACTACCTGAATATTCCATATCTAAAAGGCTGCGATGAATTATTCCCAATAGCCATGGCTTCAGTTGGGGCATTGCTCGCTTATCTTTGGTATAACAGTCCTCCGGCAGAAATTTATATGGGCGATGCCGGCTCAATAGGCTTTGGCGCGTTGCTGGGCATAATGTTTATACTTGTTCAAGCTGCACTGTTCCTTCCTCTGGTAGGTATTATAATATTGGTAGAGGCTCTATCCGTGGTTCTCCAAATAGGGCATTTCAAAATAAATAAAAAGTTCAGAGGATTAGAATACGCAGATAAAAACAGACTGTTTTTGCGAGCTCCACTTCATCACCACTTTCAATTTAAATGGAAAGGTCGCTTTGGAGATTCCAAGCCGCTTGTAAACGCAAAAATAGCATGGCGCATGCACTTGATTTCTTTCTTTGCCCTGATTCTGGGCTTTATAGTATTTTTCGGCCTCAGGTAGCAGATGAAGCTGGCTGTTGCCCTAAAACACGATCTTGGCAAACTTGAAGCTCCGATGGTAATAGCCTCAGGCAGAGGCTCGTTTGCAGAACGCATAATAGAAAAAGCACATGAACACAATGTTCCGGTGCATCAAGACGACCATTTGGCAACTTTACTCTCAAAGGTTTCCGTTCCATCCACCATACCGACAGAACTTTTTGAAGCCGTAGCAAGGGTATTGGCATTTATATATAGAGTTAGCGGTAAAGTCAATGCCTGATTTTTCTATATTACTACCAAATGTTTTCTGAGAAAGAGTTTCTAATTGAGTTTCCGGCTGACAGGGATTATGTTCCCTTCATTCAGAATTTTTTAAAGGATTTTTTAAATAATTTTGATTTTGGCACGGAATTTTCAGAACGCGCAGGCATAGAAGCCTTGCGGTGGTTCAACTCTATAATTCCGGCAGAAAAACATTTGCACTCAATGCCCACAATTTCATTTAGCGGCAAAAGCTCAGAGAGTGGCATCAATGTGCAAATACAAACTACCGATAATAAAGTGTTCAAAGCATCTTTAAATCTGCAAAATCAGGGGAACGCATAATGGCACTTTCCAATTCGGCAGATTTTCTTTTAGAAGGTTTAAATGTTTCTTCAACAGAGCCGGGACTTTCAGTCATAAGCATTACCAGCCCCTTGGACATTCCCGCTATTGTTCCTTTCAAAACAGCCGTTGACAGATGTATTGAAAACGGTAATCTGTTTGTAGTTGTGAACTTGGCAAATGTTAATTTTATGGACTCTCCATTTGTAGGTACCCTTATGGGATGCCGCAAATCACTGCAGCAAAGAGGCGGAGATTTAGCTATATGCTCGGCGTCTCAATTCTTGCAAGACCGTTTATCCATAATGGGCCTGGACAGAGTATTCCATTTTTATGCCACTCCGCAAACCGCAGTAGCAGACTTTCATTTTTTGGGTTCAAAAGAGCAGTTTTCGCTCAGCCTTCCGTTGCACAGAAACTGTGTCACGCTTTTGAGAAGGCTGGCCTGCTCGGTTCTTGCAAAAAAGGGCTTCAAGCCAAAGCTTATTTTCCATATAGAAACAATAATAGACGAACTGGCAAACAATGCAGTGGACTATTCGGATATGGACAGCAAAAAGTTTTTTGCCGGTTTCACCATAAGCCGTAAAAAAATAGTTCTGGTTGTCAAAAATTCACGTGGCAAATTGGATGAAACTGAGATAAACACTCTCGTGGACAAATATAAAAACCCGGAAATAAATATGGATTCCCCAAGAGGTCGGGGAATACCGCTTATTAAAATGCTTTCTAACTCTGTCAACCTGGATGTTAGCAAAACGGAAATCATTGTACAAGTAACCAAAATCGTAGAGGTATAGCATGCTAGACGAAACAGTACAAATAGCTTCTTCCCCGATACCCGATCAACCCGGCTGTTTTTTACTCACGCTGGAAGGAGATTTGGATAGCTCCAACGCTCAGGACGTTATAAAATTCGTTCAAGCTATGGTAGAAAACGAGGGCTTAATAAATCTTGTAGCGGATTTTTCAAAACTCCGCTACATAAACAGCACAGGATTGGGAACTATTCTAAGAATATCAAAAATGCTCATTTCAAAAAAAGGCTCTTTTAAAATAGCAAGCCCAAATGAGAATGTTTTTGAAATTATTGAAATTGTAGGCGCTAACAAGTTGCTTGATGTTTATCAAACCAAGGAAGAAGCCTTGGAGTCTTTAAAAAGTTAAAGGAGTTCAATATGCGTAATATTATTACCGCCCTTGTCGCAGTTTTCGCTAACTTTGCCTTATTCGGTTGCAGCCCGCCACCACAAGATAAAGCTTTGGCTAAAATAGGCAACAATTCGTTGTACACATCCGATGCGGAGTTTTTAGCCGCTATTCGCGCTGAAACCGCCCGCAATAAAGAAGCCTTGACGGCAGACCTGCAACAGGTTGCTGAAACAAGGCGATTGGCAGAGACAGCCCGCACATTATACGCCGGCGAGCAAACTTCCATTCAAAAAAATATCGCCGATAATGAAGATGCAAGGCTTGCACAGATTTATTCTTACTTTTACCTGCAAGCAAATATGGGGAATACCAATAAAGCATTGATAGACTATTATAAAAAGAATAAGGCTCGCTATGCAGACTCATCGTTCTCGGCATTTATAAGCCTGCGAGAAAAAATAGCTGCGGATTTATTCCTGGAAGAAAATCCTCAACTTGCAGCAATTGTAAATGATTCCAATAGAAATGCTGTTATAGACAGCGTTCGCCGGGCACTCACAAGCTCGGAATCAGACAGGCTGAAAAAGTTCTACAATGTTGAGCTTGTTGAAATTGAACCACCTGGACTTGAAGACTATTACAAAAACAATCCCGGGGAATTTCAAACAAAAACCTCATATAAGCTGTTGAGCATCTCCGATTCCGACTCCGCAAGCCTGGTTAGTAAAATCAAGGGAATTTCCACAAGAGAAGATTTTGCAAAAAAAGCTGTAGAAATGCCGATTGTCAAACAAGGGCATGCTATTATGGATATAGGCATGTTCCACGCTCTTGACGAAGAAGTCTCAAAACTGGGCGCAAAAAAAATCACGCCTATTCTGCGCGCGCCGGATACTCAGGCATATTATGTGTTTTACATAGATTCTATAATAGTTCCTCAGTTAAAACCCTGGGAAAGAGCTAAAGGGCTTGCTAAATCCATAATGGAAGGCAAAGGTGATTTTCCGCTTGATTCTTCGGTGGTTCTTGCAAAAATCAATGGCAATCCTTTTATAACCGAAAAGGATATTTTGGAAGAACAGGGGAAAATTCATCCAATGCGCCGTGCTACGTTCCGTAGAGCTATGGTTTTATCCAATTTAATCGAGAGAAGTGTTTACGCCAAAGCTGCAAGAGAAAAAAAACTGGATAAAGCACCTGAATATCTGGCGTGGACTCGCCAGCTCACAGATCAGGCCTATGCACAGATTTTAATGGATTCGCTTTTAACCACCACACTGGGAATCCCGGAACAAACTCTGAAAGAAGCTTATGAAGCGGAAAAAGATTCCTTGTTTTTACCGAGGTCTTTTGAGGAGTCAAAACTGGATGTAGCAGTGTGGCTTAGCATTCCCGATATTTCATATAGAAGGGAATTCGCATTGAACAAACAGAATTACGGAGAAATAGAAAACTGGCAGGATATTAAAAGAACAGCCTACAAAAACATAAGATACAGGGAGTTTAGCGGTGTTCAAGAGCGCGTACTCTCAAATTTGCAAAAATCTGTTCCAGTTGCTATTTTAGATACTTCGTGGGGTTTGGAATTCACCTCAAATATTTTTACCGAACTTGCCGCACAAGCAAAAAAACAATATGAAATTCGTAACTTGTCAAAGGCGAGAGCTCTTTGGGAGAAAGCCAGGTCTTTATTCCCGCAAAGTGATTCTCTGCAAAAAGCCGTAAGTTTTGAATTGGCAAATATTTATCAGGAGCTGGGCATGTATGGCATAGCTGTGGACGAATACAAGGTAATCACAAAGCTATGGCCAAATGAACCTGATGTATATAAAGCTTATTTTATGCAGGGTTTTGTGCTCAATGAATACGAAAAGAAAGATTCTCTTGCGCTGAAAGTTTTTGAGGAAATGCTTGAAAAATTCCCCAATAGCGATCTCTCGGACGATGCCAAAATAATGGTGGAGAATATAAAGAGCGGTGGAAAAGTATTGGAAGATTTGATAAAAAAAATTGAATCGGCCTCGGAAAAAGAGTAACCACAACTAAAATAAATGCGGCAAATAATTTTCCCAAACTGGCTGGTTTGGATAGATAAAAACCTCAAATGGTTATCTATACCCAAACTGCCGCTTGCCTTAACCATAATACAAGTGTTAGGCTTTATTTTGGTAATGGAAAGGCCGACTTTTGAAAATCTGCTTATTCTTAATCCAAACGCAGTTTTTTACGGAGAATTTTGGCGCATATTTACATTTATAGCCATCCCTTTAACAAACCATATTGTGGTATTTTTTGTGCTGTGGTTCTTTTACAGCGTTATGATTTGGTTGGAAGAAGCATGGGGCTCAACACTTTTAACCATTTATTTTCTGGTAGCATGGCTTAGCACTGTTTTGGTATCCATATTGCTGGGCATTTCAATTAAAACTTTTTCATATATAGAATTTTCATTCTTTTTTGCACTTGCAACTGTTGTTCCAAACAAGGAAATTCATATATTCTTCATTTTACCTATAGCCTTCAAGTGGATAGCACTTTTTTTGGCGGCAGTTTTTCTTATTGTGCCGCTGTTTTTAGCGTCTTACAAGGATTTGTTTTACTTAAGTTTGCTGTTTCTAAATTACCTGCTCTTCTTTGGAAAGGATTGCTGGCTGCTCTTCAAAAAAGAACTGGATAAGAGGCGGAAAAAAACTTAGTGCATAAAAGCGATTTTTAACTGTATTCCTATAGTCCATGGGCTCCAAGTTTTCCAAGTCTCGTTCAACTTCCGAGTGGCTGTGTTGTTTTCTTCTACTCTTTCAACTCTAGGGCCAAAGTCTTTGTCAAAGCCATCATTTAGCGAGTGTTCCGCAAATACACCCAGCATAAGAGCGGTTTTATCCGTTATCTCCATTTTTGCACCGTATTCAAACGCGAGCATAAATAAAATATCCGATTCAAATGTCGTTTTAAAAGCGCCGCCGCCGTAACGACCAAAACCCTGAAAACTAAGGTCGTCAAATGTGTAATCCATTTCGGGGTAATAGCCTTCCACAACCAATGCGGAGTAGCTGGTTTTTGATTCCACTGTTTGGGGAATTCCTAATTTGAGACCGCATGCGGCATAATAAGTAGAATGCGTATAACGAAGCATAATCGGAATTTGAAGAGCAGAAGCAGAGCGTATTTCTTCGTGGTTGTAAAAACGATATTTGAACTCAAGTTCATCGTTATCGGAATCTATAAGGTTTTGGCTTCCTTCAAGGATTGCATTACCACGTTTTTTTTCTTTGGACGAATATTCTACCCCAATTGAAAATCCGAAGTTTTTTGCAAACGGGTAAACTGCTGCTGCAACGCCCGCAACATTGTTCAATCCCATTTCCGAGGCACCAAAGCCATAGTGAATATCATATTCCAAACGCGGTTGCGCAAATGATGTTGCGAAGAATACGGATAGTACGAGAATGCCGGCTTTTTTCATTTTGAAGTTCTCCTTATTATATACACGCCCGGAGTTTTGCCGCTTGCGCGTTCACCTTTAGTGTTATAGACCTCCGAGTTTTGCGGTGCAGCTTTGCCGTTTATGCCCAGAACTTGTTTCTGAGCAGGCGGCATATTATTGATATCCGGATATCCGTCGCAAGTATTCACTTCCATGCCTTCGTTGGTTTTCATCCGGACAGAAAATTTGTCAGTCGACTTAAGCAGTTCCTCTCCTCCTCCGGGCTCGGCGTAGAATTGACGCTTTTCGCCAAGTAATTCTTTACCATTTTTGAACCATTTAAACTCAGTAAAATTGAAGCCACCGTATGCTTGATCATTGTTCTTGACCACAAGGACTTTGTTCCATTTTTGCTTTATTATATAGTTAAACTCAATCGGCTTATTAACAACTATAGTGTAATCTCGGGAAGCCTCTTCGAATGTCAAGTGCATGGGAACTTTGTTATCTCCATATTTGGAGAGCGGCATTTTGTATCGTATATTTTGGGTTTCGTTCTCTTCGCCGATTGTGATATCTGCGTCTGCAGTTACTTCTATGTCTATTAATAGGGCACCGCAAGCGGCATTAAATCGTATTATGTCATCAACAATTTCCACATCATTTTTATCAGGTCCAATTTTTATGCCAATGGTTTTTGTCACACCAAATTGATAGTTTAGCTCTAGCCTATTGCCGGCAAAACTCTCAATCTTAGCTGGCTTTCCGTTGATATATACATTTACACCATCAACAAAAACATATCCCTGATGCGGCGTAAGCACAGGGGAGAAGGTGTACTGCTTACCGGCTTCAAATTTTCCCTCTGCCAAAGGCGGGAACCAAGCGTCATCGTTAAAAAATGCCTCTTTAATAGACACTTTAGCTTCCATGCCTGCAATCGGAGTTGTTACAGTAATATCAACTCTATCTGTTATTGGATCTAAACCTTGAATCTTGACATACTTATGCGTACCGTCTATCAAAAAGGAACCATCGCTTAATGTAACTTCCGCTTCCGCTTCTAAGCAATATTTGAATCCGAACGGTACTAGGAAATCTCCGCTTATCGCCCTTGTTTCGCCAATAGCAATAAGCGTACCTCTTGTATTTTTATCTTCGGAGAGCTTGCCTTCTATGCCATAAGTTCCGCCTTCAATCGTAACAATGCCGCCGGTAACAATGATATGATCAACCTTGATACCGGCTTTTCCTGCAAAAATTTCCAGCGAGCCTCCTCTACTAGCTTTAATATCAAGATCATGAGATGAAACAATACCATAACCGCCAACATTAGTATTGGTTATTTTAGACTTTGAGCCATTAAGCATAATAGTCGTGTTGTTCGTCAAAATAATGGCCTGCTCGGCAGTGGTTTCAAATATAAAATTTGAAAATTCAAGGACTCTCTTTCCAGGCTGGCCACTGATTATCACACCTTCAAGGTCAGTAATTATTGCGCCAGCTTCATTATTTTTATGAAACTTACCTGCAACATCGTTAAAGTACAGTGTGTAATCAACTTGCCCGGTTGCCAACACGACCAATGGCATCAACGCAACAGTCAAAAGCAGAGCTTTGAATGAGGGGAATTCAATTCTACGAACCATATTGAACCTTTCCTTTTTAATATGTTCTACTCACACAAATATAGTTATTTAATTATCAACCCTAGGCTTACAGGCTCACCACGCAGGTTTAAGTAACTCTCCAAAAAAAGCCTTGATGACAAAGGAGTTATACGCAAATCAAGCATTGTGCCGCCTTTATGAATGCTCTTTTTGCCATAAGAGATAAACAGAAATTTCTTGCGTTCAAATTCCAGACGATTGTCGTAAGCATTCCAGCTCCAAAAAGTTTTGCCGTCTTCGCTTTGATTGTATTCGCATATATCGCTTGAATTGCAACGAAATGTAGCCGTTTCGCTATATCTTTTATTCCACTCTCTATTAAACGCACAGGTTTGTATAGTCTCTCTATCCAACACCTCGCTTATGACCGGAAGATCCATTTCAATGTTTTTGACCTGCTCCCAAACATCCAAAAGGATCATGTATGCCTCTATATCGCCTGGGCATTGTCCGCTCTCTTCAACGCTTCTGTGCGCATTCAGCAATTTCATTTGCAAATCTATGGAAATAATATCGGGTATTTCGCTTTTAGCTATTTCTTCCAGAATTTTTTGGGGCGGAATAATCAGAGTTTTCCCCAAAGAGTCCCTAACTACGTAACCAATGCTATCCCTTACCTGCTCTATGCACTGCTGAACATGCACCCCCGCCAAATTTGAGCTGCCGGATACAAAGTCCAAACCTATAGCCAATACCCAATTCTCAGCACTGGTTGTTTTTGAAAAATCGCAATAAGACTCTTCTCTTGTGCCGTCTATATAAATTATATTAACATGCAGCTCCGTACCTAAATTTTTCTCGTTGCGCAAATTTTCCAAACTCCACAAATTCGGATTGGCGGCGAACAAATCTGCCAAAACCATATCTCCGTTAAGAGCAGGCAACAGAGAATCTGCCCGAGCATTTTTTTCTTCCATCAACGGCGAATAGCTCGTTTGAATATTAGGGTTTTTAAACAAAACTCTTTTGCTCATATCCCGCTTAATCATCTGCGGTGCAGTTGCCGCAAGCAAAAGCGAAGCAAAAAGGAGCAGAATTATGCGAGACATGGTAAGAATTTACTAAATTATAAGCATGCGTTATATATTCTCCCTTCTTGTTCTAGTATCTTTTTCTTTTGCGCAGCCTTTGAGCTTGGGCAAGCCAAATGAAGAAAAAATACATTCATCATGGCTTAATGTTGGTTTGGGCATTGGAGTTCTTAGCCCAATAGATAAAAGCTACAAAGATCAACGCAAGGCTTTTGTTAACCCCGCAGTTTTAATAGGTATTCAGTTTGCAGAACTTTCGGCACTAACCTTTGAATTTGATTTTACCACCCCGGAAGGCGGAGTTGGCGGATGGGTTGGATTTGAGCAGCAATTCATGAAAGCGCAAATCACGCCATTTGCAGAAGTTCAGCTTGGAGCTAGAAATCCGGGCAAAAAAAATGAGTTTGGCCCCGCAGGCAGTTTGAACGGCGGACTTATATTTTTCAGGGAAAGCCAAGTTCGCATTCGCTTAAAAGGCGGCTACGAGATGATTTTCAATGAAGACATCAATCAATCCTGGAATGCGGAAGCTGGTGTATTATTCGCCTTTGGCAAAGCCGGATTGGAAGCCATTAAAGTAAATTAGAGAAAAATTTTTCTAACTTTGAGTAGCTTCGGAATGTAGCTCAGCCTGGTAGAGTACTTGAATGGGGTTCAAGTGGTCGGTGGTTCGAATCCACTCATTCCGACTTCAAATCATATACTTTTCTTCTTCTGCTCTTAACAAATCCATAAGCTCTTCCGAGGAACGAGCTTTGCTGAATTCAGCGGCAATATCGGCATTTTTGCCAACCAAAAGACAAATTGCGGAAAGTATGGTCAAATGCGGACCTACAGTGAAATCCGGGCTTATTATCAGGAAAAACAAGCTAACCGGCCTGCCATCCAAAGCTTTAAACTCTATGCCCTTTTCTGTAGTCGCAACTACGCAATGGAGTTGCTTGACTGCTGCCGTTCTGGTATGTGGAACCGCAACATTGCGGCCAATGCCTGTGCTTCTAACCTTTTCTCTGGCCAAAACCGTATTGGAAATATCTTCGCAAACCTCAGGTCCAAGCTCGTCGGACAAGGCTTGCACCATTTCGCATAAAATACCTTCCGCACTCGTGCTTTTCGATTGTATTATTATATGCTTCTCGGAAAGCTGCTCTGATAAACGAATGATGTTATACATAGTGTCAAAAATAGATAATCAAAAAGTCATTTAAATGTATCTAACACGGTTTGTGCTTTTGCCGCATCTTCGCTTTCTGGCTCAGATGATATTATTTGCTGTAGCTGCTCCCTGCCTCTATCTTCGCCTATTTTGTTCTTGAGGCGCAGGCTGCCGCACAAAAGCAATGCGCGAAGGGAGAGCTTGCTACCGAGGCTCCCTTCAAGAGCCTGTTCCAAATAACTTATAGCTTGCATGGGTTCTGATTCTGCGCAATCCGTAGCCTTGTTAAGCAAAGCGTTACCATCGACAGGTACCGCGGTTTTAATAGTTTTCGGAGGTTTTGCCGGCTCTGCTTTTGCCTCTATTTTTTGGGTTGGCGAAGGTTCTATTTTTTTCGATTCCGGTGGCCGCACATCAGGGCGAACACGTGGAACTGCTCTTACGGGAGTTGTGATTGCCGCTCTTGTGTCTATACCGGAGGCTTTTGTTTTTTTCTGCCCGCCCATAAGATAAACTATTGAAAAAACAAACAGCAGCAACATCACCGATGCGGCTCCCAGCGAGGCCAAACCGTTTGCATTCAAATCGGCAACATACTGCGCATCGATATTTTTTAAAAACATATAATATTGAAACTGCGGTTTTTGTTCTTTTGACTCAATATATTGTTCAAGCTGTGCCATCCAATTCTTAAATTGCCCCGAGTACACAAGGCATGACTGCGGGTCTTCAATGCAATTGCTTTGCGTTTCCCAGTTTGAGAACGCAGTCTGTGCACCGGTTTTTGTATTATCCAATGTTTTGTGTTGCCGGTCTGTATAGAAAAACAGGGCGACGGCTGCAGCAACCAATGTTACTGTGAAAGCCGCCAAAAATACACGAAGGAAATTTATCATACTTTGGTAAAGTAGTAAAAAGAAAGCAGGCTTTCCGGCGAGAGCTCTTCAGCTCTAGTGTTTTCGCTCAGGTTCATTTTTTTTAATATGGAGAGTACTTTTTCTTTGTCGCAATGCCCGGAAAGCGAGTTGGCAATGGTTTTTCTCTTTTGCGAAAATGCGGCGCGAACAAAGGCGAAGAAGTTTTCTTCCGAGCATAAGTTTTTTTCCAAAGGCTCCAGAAAAACGGTCGCGCTTTTAACTTTTGGTTTTGGTTTAAAATGTTCCGGGTTTATGACTCTAATTATGCGGCTTTTTGCATAGCAGGCGCAGAACACCGAGAAGCTTCCATAGTTTTTTGCTATTATTCTCTCTGCAACTTCGAGTTGAGTCATAAACATGCAGCCTTTTATTTTTGACATGTGCGGCAATATATGCGAAATTATAGCTGTTGCCATATTGTAGGGCAAATTGCCTGCAATCAGGGCCCCCGGATGTTCATTCAGCCAGGATTCTATATTAAACTGTAAGAAATTTTTATGTACAAGGTTAAATTTTTGGCATTTTTTGAATTTTTCCTGTAACTTGGGAATGCAAAAATTATCTATTTCAACGGCAGTTAAAGTTGAACATTTGGGCAGTAGCCATTCGGTTAGAGCACCGTGCCCCGGTCCAATTTCCAAAATATCGTCTTGCGTAGAGCATGGCAAATCTTCAGCAATTTTTTGGGACATTTCATTATCCAGAAAATTTTGCCCGAATTTACGGCGAGTTTGGACATTGTGCATGAAAAAGAACTTAGTAAACTCTGATTTAGTCGCTTTGGGACACGGGGCACGGGAAAAGGGACATGACTAGGGCAAACGCATCTAAAATAGCATCATTGAAAATGACGAATATCACGCAAAAACGACGTTTTTGACGAAAATTAATTTTTTTATGCACTTTTTCAGTTTTTTTCCCTCTGAGTTGTGTCTAAGTAGTAGAAACAAAACAGGAGGTCCATTTTATGGATGAAGAAAACGAAGAAGTCATTGCCGATCTGACGGCGGATATGCTTATTGTCAGAACCCCGATTAGCCTGATTAAATGATTTCCTTGATTTTCACAGCACTATGCTTAACAGTCATGTAAATCCTTTAATCAAGTGAATCATGGTTCAGACAACTTGCCATGCCCATAAGCTTAAGTGCAAGCCAGAGCAGTTTGGTGAGGAAGTGTTTGACAAGATATTTGACATTGCGCGAATTTCTAAATTCACATTAGAAGAGAGATTAGCGTATGAGGCAGATATGAGAAACGAGCGTGATCAGTATGCGATTAGGATGACCGCCATGAATGAGGGCGTTGCAATTGGTGAAGCTCGTGGCGAGGCCAGAGGCGAGGCCAAAGTTCTTGATCTCATGGCGCAAGGCTACAATCACGAGCAAATCAAGGATATTTTGAAACTTTCGTAGGGCACTTTTGCGTGTGGACTCCGCCCTTTGAGGCATGGTTATTTTCTATATTATAAGTTTTTTTTCACGGGTATATTATGGACCGGACAAAACATTTGCTTCGCTTGTATGATTGGAATGCCGAACGCATTCTGGAAACAATCAACATAGCCATTCGTTTAAAAGAAGAGGTAAAAAGCGGCGTATATTCAAATCGTTTTGCCGGCAGAACTCTTGGAATGATCTTTGAAAAACCATCGCTCAGGACCATCACAACCTTTCAAGTGGGAATGCACCAACTGGGCGGAATGCCTGTACTGCTGGATCAAAAGAACATAGGAATAAACAAAAGAGAAAGCGTTAAAGACATAGCCCGCTGCATATCACGCTGGGTGAATGGGCTTGTTGTGCGCTGCTTTACGCAAAGCCTAGTGGAACAGTTTGCCGAACATGGCAACATTCCGATTATAAATGCCCTTTCCGATGACTATCACCCATGCCAAGCACTTGCCCTAGGGCAAACCATGTTTGAGCATTTTGGCTCAGATTTACGTGGCAAAACCATAGCTTTTATAGGAGACGGCAATAACGTGGCAAATTCCTTAATGGTATTAGCTGCCAAACTGGGAATGAACTTCACGCTTGCATGCCCAAAAGGATTTGAACAGAAAAAGAAAGAAATTGAGGAATGCCAACCGGAATTTGCAAAAACCGGCAGCAAATACAGCGTGTTCAACAACCCCAAAGAAGCCGTAACAAATGCAGATATCCTTTATAGCGATGTATGGGTTAGCATGGGGCAAGAAGAACAAAAAAATGAAAAACAATCCCACTTTTTGCCGTTCCAAATAAACGACGAACTGCTAAAACTGGCCCCTGCGCATTGCAAAGTTACACACTGCCTGCCCGCAAACAGAGGCGAAGAAATAACAGACTCCGTAATGGATAACCTGCAAGTGAACCTCTGCTACGAAGAAGCTGAAAATAGACTGCATGCGCAAAAAGCCATATTATGGCAACTGCTTCACTAGCCGTACAACGCAGCTACTTCATTAGCATTGAGCCTCGGCTCAAATCTATAAAGGTAATGTAAAGGAACAAGGCCACAAAAAATATCAATGCACCCTTCTGAACACGAGCTTGATTGTCTTGAGAAATAGGCTTGCCACGCAACTTTTCAATCAGCAAAAACAAAAGAACGCCGCCATCCGTTATGGCTAAAGGCAGCAAATTCATAACTCCCAAATTTATGCTTATCAATGCGAGCAAAAATACCGCTCTTTGCAAATTCTCAAGCCACACAAGACCTATCACCTGCACAATGCCGACAGGGCCGCTCATGGCCCTCAATTTAACCTCACCCTGAATAATGCGAGAAATATACCTGAACACAGCCGTACCCATTATATAGCTCCTCTTTGCTGCCATAACAAGAGCCGTACCCAGAGGCTGGGGAACAACCTGCAATTCATCAAACTGAGCAAGCCCCATTTGAATTCCAACCAAATAACGCTCTGCAGCCTGGTTCCACAATGGAGCCATTGTAGCTCGTAATGTATCGCTTGCACGCAAAAACACAACCTCCACTTCCCTTCCCTCAGATGCGGAAATTATGTTTATCATATCCAAATAATAACCCATCACATAGCCGTCAATGCTCAGAATAGTATCGTTTTGCATAATCCCGGCCCGGCCCGCAGGAGAATCTTCCAAAGGATCTGCTGCAACAAAAACTCTATGCCTAGGGTGAAGGCCCGCAGTGCCTATTCCCAACTCGCCAAGCTCACGAGGAATCACAGTAACAGTTTTTCTGCCATCTCTTGTTCCCATTTCCAAAGAGAGATTTCTGCCTATGCTTATTCCCATTTCTTCACGCAGTTTTTCCCAACCGTTCACGCTCTTGCCGTCTATGGTAAAAATAGTGTCGCCGCCCACAATGCCGGCTTCTGCCGCCGCAGAATTTGGTTCCACAATGCCAACCACAAGCTTATCCGAAACAGGCTCCGGATTGCCAATCATATAAATACCCGTGAGCAAAAAATATGCGAAAATCACATTGAATGCAGGCCCGGCAAAAGCTATCAAAGCCCGCTTCCATATAGGCTGCACATGAAAATCATCTGCTCTGTCATCACGCACCTGTTCGGGATTCTCGCCTGCCATTGCAACATAGCCGCCAAAAGGAATCGCAGAGATGCAATAATCGGTTCCGTTCCGGTTAATTTTCAAAAGTTTTTTTCCAAACCCTATTGAAAAAGTGAGAACCCTGACCCCGCAATACTTCGCCGCTAAAAAATGCCCAAGCTCGTGAATAAAAACAAGCAGGCTTAATCCCAAAAGCCCCAAAATTATTTGAAAAATCCAGTAGATATTCATATTCCACACTTACAGCTTTCGCCGCTCTTCAGTTTTTCAAGAGCTTTTTCTTTTGCCAAAGCCTCGCGTTGCTTATAGGTTCCCATTCTCTTCACCATGCTTTCCCAATCTATCTGATGAGCGTCAAATTCCGGGCCATCAACGCAAACAAATTTAACCTTGCCGCCAACCGTAACTCTGCAACAACCGCACATGCCTGTACCGTCAACCATAATGCTGTTAAGGCTTGCGTAAGTTTTAACCTCATAAGCTCTTGTGGTTTCTGCGCAGAATTTCATCATTATCGGAGGGCCTATGGTTATGGCATAGTCCGGCTTTTTGCCTTCGCACAATTCTTTGAGAGGCTCGGTCACTAGGCACTTGCGGCCATAAGAGCCATCGTCTGTGCATACTATAAGCTCATCTGCCTGTGCTTTCATCTCTTCTTCCATTATTATCAAGTCTTTTCTTCTTGCGCCAATAATTACCGTAACTTTATTGCCGGCTTTTTTTAGAGCTTGCACTATAGGGTACATGGGCGCAGTGCCAATGCCGCCGCAAATGCAAACTGCATTGCCAAAGTTCTCAATATGCGTGGGCGTACCAAGAGGGCCTGTTAATACCGGAATATCATCGCCTACTTTGAATTGAGACAAATCTATTGTTGTTTTGCCAACTGCCTGAAATATCAATGTTATTGTTCCTTTATCGCTATTTGCATCTGCTATCGTAAGAGGTATTCTCTCCCCAGCTTCCAAATCTGTTTGCAGAATTATAAACTGCCCAGCTCGCCTTTCCTCGGCTATAAGCGGAGCTTCTACCACAAACTTATATACATCGCTTGAAAGCTGATGTGTTTCTAAAATTTTCGCCATAGCTTTGTAAAATAAAAAATTTCCTTTTGCCGCATAACTTTGCGCTCGGCTTTGCCGTGATGGTCATAGCCGCACAAATGCAAAAGCCCGTGCACAAGAACCCGCTTAAGCTCTTTGTAATATGTGTTTCCATACATTGGCGCTTGCTTTTTAACCTGCCCTTCTGCAATATAAATTTCACCTAACAGAGCAGGCTCGTTCCACACAAAAGAAAGAACATCCGTCACTTTGTCCAGCTTGCGCCAGTTTTTATTTAATTCTCTTTGCGCAGCATCGTTGCAGAGAATAATATTTACAAACGCATCTTTTTTTTCAAGTCTCAACAGAGCCTTAACCATAGGCTCAAAGCGTCTTTGCCAGGGAAATTTTTTACCGGGTATTGACGAGAGAAAATTACAACTCATACCATTTTTTCAGTACGCCTATAATTTGCTCTGCCTGAGCCTTGTTAGTGACGTTGAACTTGCTGCGCTGCTTTTGCACACCCTTGATTTTTTGGTAGCGCCTGAGCGTAACTTTCGGTTCACCGAAATTTCCATCCTGGCCTTTTTCCTGATAAAGAAAAGCTATGGTAGACCAAGCTCCTTTTGAGAGATATTCTTTAGCAAGCTCTTTGACAATAACTTCACCGCTCTCGTCTGCCTGCTCTATTGTGGGCTCTGTATTTTCCGTTTCCATGATGGGAATCTATAAAATTCAGCGCAATCTTTTAAACCACACGCCTCTGAAAGTTTTGAAGTGCCATACCTGTTTGCCCTTTTCCGTGACATAATATTCAGCAGTAGCACCATCGTCCCTTGTGTAGAGAACATGAAAACAGTCAACTCCTTCAATGCGCATTTTTCTTCCTGTATGTTTGGCATCTACAATCCAAATTTTCGGTTCAAAAGAAAGCTCCCAAACCGAAGTGTGCATTTCAAAAGACCTGCTTGAATCTGGAGCACTGATTTTTTCGGCTAAAAAATAGAGAAATTCTTCCGGAACAACGTCATTTTTAAATGTAGTGGTGTTGGTGCCCTGGGGACCAGACCAGTAAATGGCAGCCGGAGATTCCCTGTAATCCTTAAAGTTCCATTCAACCGAATATATACCGGTTCTAATTGAATTTTGCCAAACCGGCATGTTTTTTGAAGTATTGTAAATTCCGGTGGTATGCATGTAAAAAGATGTATCAATTGAGCGGTATTGCATTTCTGCGGAAAAAACAATGCTGTCTGCCGTTTTTTTAGCATACATTTTGGCTGTTACAGGGTAAGATTGGCCATTTATCGGGATTTCGGCCAAAAACCTGGCCTCTTCGGCCATTGAAAGGCCAAAGAGCAGGCAAATAAGCAGCCTAACCATCTACAAGGCGGTCTGCGAGTTCATCGTTGAACTCTTTTGTGTTGTAGTAACCGCTTGCGATACGTTCTTTAGCAAGGGCAACCTTCTCTTCTCTTACTTCAGGAAGAGCATTTGCCCTGGCCATAACCAAAGCTTCTGCGGAACTACTTTTGCCGGCATCTGCCGATATAGACACATTGGCAGCCCCAGCAGCACGCTGCTTACCAGTGCCCGGCACCGCTGCCTGCTTGCCGGTTTCCTTTTTTTTAGCATATTCGGCAGCTATGCTTTGCGCATGTACATTAGAAATCTGCATAATATTACCTCTACTCCTATTATCGGTTTAATATAGAAAAAACTTTAGTAATAAAACCATTCTTTAAAGTATCTGTCCCAAAAATGCCAGCTTGTGCTATATCTATATTTGCGTTTTTCGGCTATTTTTATGTCTTTGAAGTAATAAAAATCAACTTCTGCGTAAGCTGCGAACTTTTTAGCCGTATCTCCGCGAAATTCCCTCAAGTCTATGATCACAAAATAAGGGGTATCCAAAACGTTTGCCTGGCTTGAGCCTTTTATAACCTGAGCAACCATGCTCTCCAAATCTCCCTGCAAAGTAGCATCCAACCGCTCATGTATTCTAAAAGGAGGGTCGGCGCAGGAAATAAAAAAGGGTATGATGACTATACACCACACCCAATATCTTATATTCTTCATATTAGAACGAATAGGTTGCAGAAACTCTGCTGATCAAACGGCCACCGCCTTGGAAGGGGTTGCGGAAAACAAAATCTTCGGATATGGTTGCATCAACTTTCAACTTCTCTTCAATGTTGATTCCTATGCCAAAGCCGACATTATCATCTCTTGTGCCGTCATTAATCGGATTGGAAACAAAGTAATTTCCGTCTTTGGAGCAACCGGTTTCTTTATCAGGGCACAAAATGCTACGCGGGTTATTTTTAGCAGCTTTGTAATCTGCGTAAGCAACGGTTTTTTGACCGCCCACGCGAAGAACAAACCAATCCCACCAAATATTTCTTTCAATACCAAAGCTAATAGTTCCGCCAATCTGACTTAATTTAGTTATGTCTCCGGCAAGTCCCTTATCCCCCTTCACATCATGGAAAGTGGAGACTCCTTCTCTATCTTGTACCCAATTTTCATCGGCTTTCTGATGATTGTAAAAGAACTCAAGTCCAAGCCAAAAGAAACCTCTGTCAAAAGCAGCATCAGCACCGCATCCTCCACCCCAATCCAATTCTTCACGGCCAGGAGCGTTCATTGTGCGGAAATGAGCTACCGGAATCAAATGTCCGTTTATTGCCTGCACTCTGGAAAACACACGAGCATGCGCAAAGCCGGAAATCAAATCACTGTCAAAAAGAGAGCGATCTGCAGGGCCATACTGAATACGGGCAATACCACCGGCAGCTTCCATGGAGAGATTACTGGAAATCTCAATATTTCCACCCAAGTCTAACTGGAAAGCAGAAACAAATGCATCAGAGCTTAAAACGCCATTATCGAACATACCGTCTTGATGCGCCCAATATACGTGTACACCAAAAGCTTTATTATTAAAATTAGCACCTAAAAAACCATCAAAGTTGGTCACGGGATCAGGAGCCGATTTACCTGTGCCGTTAGCAATAAGCTGCTGATTAACAGGCGCAGTGGATATTCTATCCGGGAAGTATTTAAACAATCTCTCATCTTTACGGTTTAGAACACCCGCAATCGAAAGAGAGTTACCGCCGCCGATATCAAGCGAGAAAATACCACCGAACCAAGGATTCATGGGATCTCTGTTTTCGCCCGGACCAACACTACCTTCAGGGTAAGTATAGATCCCCAACTCACCTATCAAGAAGTTAGGATACAGGTTTATATTTGCCGGATTGTCAAAAATGGAAACATCATCCATAATGAATCTGGAGTTCTTTCCCATAGACTCTACACGAGCATTGGTTGCAAAAGCAGATACACCACCCAATAAGGCAACTGTAGCAGCGATAAAACGTAAAGTTTTCATTTAACATCTCCATTAAGGTAGTTATAAGTTTAATATAGAAAATATTTAACCGGGTATGTCTTCAAAGCGAACAGCACCAATCTTACTTATGCCTTTTATTTCTTGAGTTACCCCGTAAAGCCTGTCGGCGGTAGCCATTGTCCTTTTGTTATGAGTTATAACCACAAACTGGGTTTGGAGGCTAAAACGACGCAAAATGCTCATAAAACGCCCTATATTGGCATCATCCAGAGGGCCGTCAATTTCGTCCAGAATGCAGAATGTTGAGGGCCTTACCATATAAAGAGCAAAAAGCAGGGACGTAGCAGTTAAAGCCTTCTCTCCGTCCGAAAGAATCTTAACTCCCATCATTTTTTTTCCGGTGGGGCGAGCGTTTATCTCTATTTCGGCTTCCAGAGGATCCGGCTCACCGGGGTCATCAGGGTTGCTCCGCATGGTGATTAAAGCCTCTCCCCCAGGCATAAAGTAAGAGAACACCTCTTGAAAATTGCGTTGTATTTTGCGGAAGGTATCTAAAAAACGATCTCGAGCCACTACGTCCAGCCTTTCCATCGCAGTTTCCAGGCTGCGCTTTGCCTTGTATAAATCATCGTATTTAGCCTGTATCTCAAGCATATTTGCTTTTTCCGCTTCAAAATCCTCTGCGGCAGTGGGGTTGATTGGCCCTATGGCCTTTATTTTTTCCCGCAATTCGTGCATTTCAATATTGGCATCACGTTCATCTATTTGCAACGGCGTGAAATCCTGCTCTGCAGGCTCTTTTTCCAGATCAAATTCGTGTTCTCTAAAGATATCTTCTCTCATCCTTTGCAAAGATGTTGAGGAATCCTTCATAGCAAGGTCCAAGTCGTGAGCTGTTTTTCCTTTATCCTGCAAAGAACGGTTTATTTCTCGCTCTTCAGATCGCCACTCTTCTATATCAACAGCCATTACGGTATATTTCTCCTGTGCCGCATCGCGCAAAGTCTCTTTTTTCGTCAGTTCTTCCTGTTTGTTCTCTATTTGGAGAGCCTTGTCCTCAAGCTCTCTTTGCAAAAGTTCTTTTTTTCCGCTTATGCCGGAAAGTTCTTCGTTGCGAATAACAAGAGCATTATTTGTTGTTTGAATTTGTTCTTTAACAAAACCCAAACGATTTTCCTTTTCCGATAATTTTAATTTGCTCGTATTTAAGGAATTTGCAAGTTCGGACACAATTTCCTCTTGACTTTTAAGCATCCGCTCTTGCTCTGCAAGCTCGCCGTCCACAACAGCAAACTCGCACTCTACCTGCTCAAGCTCAAGTTCCGCAGCACTTAACTGAGTATCCGAATCCCTGGAACTCTTCAATTCTTTAAGGCGATTTTCAAAGTTTATAATATCCTGCTCGCTTTTGTCTCTTTGAGCGTTGACTGCGGATATATTCGCTCTTGTAATTTCCATTTCGGAATTGTTCTTCATTATATTGGTATTCGCAATAAGTTTTTCTTCTGCGATATTTGAAAGCTGAATGGAAATTTCCTGTTGTTTACCCTCCTCTTTTGCCATTTGCATTTCTATAGTATCTATTTTTTCGCTTATAGACTCTATTGCCGTTTGCAATTTTTTTATCTCTGCATTTTGTTGCAACACTCCGAAACTCTCTTTGGTTTCTCTCCCTATTTTTGCGATACCGGCAGCATTGACTGCTTGGCAGTCTTCAGTGCAGAACCACAAATCTTTGCCTGCATATTTTTGAGCAAGCATTGTAGCCATTTCAATATCCTTTACCAGAAAATACTTTGATATAATGGACGGTACGCTACATTTTACAAGAGATGTTAATGGAGTTGCATCAGGTTCTTGTATTGAAGGTTCGACTAAATCCGTATTCCAAGCGAGCAGTGCGCGTCCGGGATTTTCGCTGTTCAAAGCCTGCACACAATTTAAAACCGAATTCTGATTTTGCATTAAAAGAGCGTGTACGCAGGAACCTAAACAGAACTCCGCCAAAGCTGCGTATTTATTATCCAAAACTTCTATTTGAGTTGAAAGCAAAGCCACACCTTCTGCTGCGTTTTGATTTAAGAGCCATTTGTTGCCTTCCAAATTTTCAGGATTTTCGCTTACGCTTTGCAGGGCTTCCAACCTGGATTCCCAGCGAGTTCTTTCATTGGAAGCCTCCATTCTCTGGTCACGTAAAGCATCTAGGCTTTCGTTGAGGTTTTCCATTTCGCCTTCCAACACATTATGGTGTTCCGCAAGGAGCTTGTTTTTGTTTTTGCTTTCGTAAATTTCCGCCTCTTTGCTGCTCTTTATATGTTCAAGTTCCTGAATTTTGGAATTAAAATGTTCAATTTCTTTTTTTGTCTGATTTATTCGATCGCCCAACATTTCAATTTCCGCATCGGTTTTTTGCCATCCCATTCTTAAATTTCCGGCAGACTGCGTGAACTGCACCCTTTTATTTGAAAGAGCCCTGTGCCTTATGCGCAAGCTATCCACCGAGCTGCGCTGGCTCTGCAGAGCTTCTGTTTCTTTTTTGCCGCGCTTTGTTATCTCTTCAATTTCAGGGTTTGCATTTTTCAAATCGTTTTCCAGTGCCTGCATTTCATCTTTCAAAGCCAAGAGACCTTTTTCGCTATCGCTTATTTCGCGCCGGCAACGGAGTTTATTTTCTTCCAGTTCTTTTTCACTATTTTGCAAATGAAGGTACGCTTCATTGAGTTTTGCAATCTCAATATTTGCATTGGAAACTTCTCTTTCGCATTCTTTTAGATTTTCTTCGTCTCCGGCTATCAGGAGGTGTTTTTCTTTTATTTTGGTTTCAAGCTCCATCAATTTCAAATTTAATGTTTCAAGTTCCTTATCGCCTTTTGTTTTTGCCAAAGAAAATGCATGCTGAGAGCCTTTGCCTTCCCTGTATTTTACAAGGGTTATTGATACATCGAGTTCTTTTAAACGATTTTTCAGTTTGCGAAGTTCCTGCATTCTGCCGAGCATTCTTTCCTGTTGTTTGAACTGATTTTTTGCATTTTGCAGATTTCCGGCAATAATTTCCATTTTCGTCTGATTTTTTTCAAGCATGGATTTAGCTTCTTTTTGTCGTTTTTTATACATGCTTACACCGGCAACTTCATCGAGTTTTGCTCTGCGGTCATCGGCCTTGTCACTGAGCAATGCATCTACAGCTCGTTTGTCCATGTGAAAGGAGCCTGCTCCCATGCCCTTATCCGCAAAGAGATCTTTTATATCCCTGAGGTTGCATGCCTGGTTGTTTATATAGTTTTCAGTAATACCGTTGCCAAAGACTTTCCTGGTTATCATCACTTCGCTATATTCGGAGGGCAGGAGTCCTTTGTCGTTTTCTATTACAATGGAAACTTCTGCCATATTCATCGCCGGCCTGTCTGCTGTGCCGGCAAAGATAAATCCTTCTTTTTTTTCGACTCTAAGCTGGTTTGCGTTCTGTTCTCCCATAACCCAAAGAAATGCATCCACTATATTGGATTTACCGCAGCCATTAGGCCCGACTATGGCAGTGACTCCATTTCCTTCTTCAAACAAGATTTCCACCTTTTGCGCAAAGGATTTGAATCCGTTTATTTTCAGCTTCTGTATTCTCACGGTTTGGGTAATGTAGAAAATACTAAAACGACCTTGGAGTGGAAGGGTTAGATTTTTTTGTATATTTTGATTTGTTACTATGGTCTCTAATTGTATGGAATACTATTGGCTCTTTGCGATTTTATAGCAACACTTATGACACTGGAGCTTCTTTTATAGCTAGATGTGTGGGAATGCTTTTTATGATTATTTTCCCATTTTACTACTTATACAATCTATGGTATATCTTCATAAAAAGGAAAAAATATCAATAAAAATATGAGGCGGATTAATTGCTGCGGCAGGGCAAGGTCCACACGCAGAAGTGCCCTACGAGCGTTTCAAAATGTCCTTGATTTGCTCGTGATTGTAGCCTTGCGCCATGAGATCAAGAACTTTTGCCTCACCACGAACTTCGCCAATGGCAACGCCCTCATTCATTGCGGCCATCCTAATCGCATACTGGTCACGCTCATTTCTCATATCTGCCTCATACGCTAATCTCTCTTCTAATGTAAAATTAGAAATTCGCGCAATGTCAAATATCTTGTCAAACACCTCCTCACCAAATTGCTCTGGCTTGCACTTAAGCTTATGGGCATGGCAAAGGGAAAAAAGAAGCTTGTCTTGCAGGGTGACGCATTCTTCCAAAGCCTTTGTGAATCGGGTAAGCCGCACAAATACCATGCCAATGTAATCGTACCTTATTTCGGGATGTGCATCGTTGGAAAGGGAAATGTACTGGACCAGATCGTCATTCTTGAAGTCAAGGTCAAAATTCATGAAGCTCAATGAATAGACCGGCGGGAAGTTGAAATCCCAGTCTCCTTTCTTGCCGCTGTTGGCTATGGCCATGCATGCGTAGTAAAGCACTCTTTTGATGAAATACACCTGCTTGCCAACCTGCACTTCCACCAAAAACTGCTTGCCTTCGCTGTCTTTGCAGTAAATATCAAAGATGCTATCCCTGTTTTCCGATGTTTGGCCTGCTACATAAGGGTTTTTGATGTGCACATCCACAATTGGATTGGTTAGCTTCCACGCCAAGAAGACGTTGAGCATCGTAATGAGCGGCTCTTTTTCTTCCTCATTTGCGAAAGTTTTCTTGAATCCCATGTCTCCCGTCAGATCGGCAATTACTTCTTCGTTTTCTTCATCCATAAAATGGACCTCCTATTTTGTTTCTACTACTTAGACGGAACTCAGCGGGAAAAAATCAAAAAAATGCATAAAAAAATTAATTTTCGTCAAAAATGTCGTTTTTGTGTGATATTCGTCACGTTCAATGATGCTATTTTAGATGCATTTGCACTGATTGCAGCGGAAATCGCAGTGCATATTTGGTTTTTTCTATATTTACCCCCGCAGAGGATTATTACATACCTACATTTTCGACGCCTCAGCAAGAAATACCCAAACTTGACTTCGGAGGTGACATGAAGGGCAATAGTGATTACAAACAGTGGCTAATCGACCTAAAAAGCCGGATACGCCAAAGCCAGATAAAAGCAGCCGTAAAGGTGAATACCGAACTTTTACGCCTATACTGGGATTTAGGGCAAGATATAGTTGCCCGGCAAATGGAAGCAGCTTGGGGGAGCGGCTTCTTTGAGCAATTAAGTAAGGATCTAATAAAGGAATTTCCAGATATGAAGGGCTTCTCAACATCCAATTTATATTATATAAAACAATTTTATCTGTTTTATAGTCAAGATTTGCCAAATTTCCAGCAAGTTGCTGGAAAAATTCAATTACATAATAGCAATAATCTACAAGTCATTGAAAATAAAGGAGATACAATTCGTCAGCAATTTGCTGACGAATTAGAAAACCACCCAATTTTTCAAATTCCTTGGTTTCACCATGTCCAAATTATCACCAAATGCAAGTCCATAAAAGAAGCCCTGTTTTACGTCCAAAAAACCATTGAAAACGGATGGAGCCGAGCTACATTGATGAATTTTATGGAAACCGACCTGTTTTCTTCACAGGGAAAAGCTCTCAATAATTTTCCACGCCTATTGCCCGAACAGCAAAGCGACCTTGCAAAGCAAATTCTTAAAGACCCCTACAATTTCGATTTCCTTGCGCTTACAGAAAACTACAAAGAAAAAGAACTTGAAGATGCTCTGACTGACAATATAACCAAATTTTTACTGGAACTCGGGCAAGGCTTTGCTTATGTGGGCAGGCAAATTCCTGTAAAAATCGGCAAAAAAGAAAGGTTCATAGACTTGCTTTTTTATCACTTGGAATTGCGCTGTTTTGTGGTAATAGAGCTTAAAGCCACTGATTTTGAAGCCGAATATGTTGGAAAGCTGGGCTTGTACATTTCGGCTATTAACCATCAAAAGAAAAAAGATATTGATAACCCTACAATAGGAATGATTATCTGTAAAACAAAAGACCACATTGAGGCGCAGTATTCTTTGGAAGCCACAAATCTGCCCATTGGCGTTTCAGAATACCAGTTTGCCAAATTGCTTCCCGATAATCTGAAAAGCAGCTTGCCAAGCATTGAAGAATTGGAAGAAGAACTCAGGAAAATGGAGATTTAACAATGCCCACACCAACCGCAAAACTCCTAGCATGCGGGGGTATAAAATAGAAATTAAAACGACCTTTGAGTGGAAGGGTTAGATTTTTTTGTATATTTTAATTATGTATGCGGAAATAGAACAATTAGAGAAAGAAATTGAAGAAAAGGAAATCGAAAGAGAGCTTGCTCTTAGTGAATTGGATTTTGTTAATGGTGATGTGGTCACATTAGAAGAATTGAAAACATCTATAGAACAAAAATTTGGTTTTCAGTTATGATCTGGCATCACAAAAGGATGTTTCCTAAGCTATGAAGTTGTTTTGGGTGGAATTTTTCTATATTCCCACAATATGGCAAACAAAAGCACAAGCACTAATCGAACAGGAGCCTACACCATAGGCTCTGGCGATAGGCATATAGTGAACATTTGTGCAGTAGCCCCCCCCCCCCCCATGTAACTCTTTATTTTTCAGGCAGTTACATCTTTTTTCACAAAGGAGTTTCCCATGAACAACTCTAAGTTCATATTTTTCGCTTTGGGCTTCGCGTTCTTTTTCTCATGCTCGGGCAATTTTGAATCCATAGACCCCGACAAAAGAGCAGATGCGCCGTGGTCGCTGCCTTCTTCCGGCAACGATGAGGGGCAGAGTAGCAGTTCCTCTTTTGGTAAAGCGGAGATTAGTAGTAGTAGTTTGAAAAGCAGTTCCTCCAGCAACAATGGAAGCAACATGTCTTCTAGTTCTTCTAGTATTACGCAAAGCTCGTCAAGCATCAGTGAAGATTTATGTGCAAATTTTGATTCTAATGCAGAAATTGATTATTATGGTAGTCTGAAAAAACAAATTTGCGACGAAAGAGATGGTCAAAAGTATGTATATGCAACGATTGGTACTCAAGTTTGGATGGCCGAGAATTTGAATTACAATGCGAATGGTAGTATTTGCTATAACAACTTAGAAGCCAACTGCGATATTTACGGACGCTTGTATGGTTGGGAGACGGCTATGAATGGAGCGGCAAGTTCAACTGCAAGCCCTAGTGGAGTTCGCGGAATTTGCCCTTCCGGTTGGCATATTCCAAGCGTAACTGAATGGGCAACTTTAATAACTACGACTGACTCTGAAATACGGAAATTAAAGGCAAACTCCGATTTGTGGGCTAGTCCAGGACTTTCTAGTTCTGGTTTTTCTGCTTTACCAAGCGGCTACTGCGTTAGTACTTCTTCTTCTTGTCCGGGTTTAGCCGGTGCCGGCTATTGGTGGAGTTCTGTACATACAGGTGCTGCAGGTGGTACTTATCAAATGATAAGTAATCTTTCTCATTCTAGAGGTAACGTAAGCCAGATAAGTTTATATTCAGTACGTTGTGTACAAGATTGACCATGAAACTTGCGCCATAGTGGTGCGAACCTTGTCAAAACTATGTTCCCAAGTTTTGGCAAGGCTAACAAAAACGGGAAATAGGAGTTTGAAAATGAAAAACGAAAACATTGGGTTCATCTATATAGCTGAAAATAAAGCTATGCCAAACCTGTATAAGATCGGACATTCAGGCAAGGAAGATTTAAACGAAAGGATAAATGGGTTATTTAAAACAGGTGTTCCCCTTCCTTTTAAGTGCGTATATGCCGGAGAAATAGTAAATTTTAAAAAAGTTGAAGAGGATATTCATGACGCTCTTGCTGATCATCGTGTGCATCCAAAGCGAGAATTTTTTAAAATAAAACCGGAGCTAATCATTCCTTGGATAGAAAGGACTTTTCCAACAATTAAAAATGTAACCGAAAAAGTAAATAAGAAGATAGACGAAATGACTGAAGACATTGACAAGAAAGCAAATGAACAATATGCTAAAAAAATCAAGGCTTCAGGCAAGCACAGCAATAACATATCTAGAAAAAATAATGCGATAAAAAAAGAGATGAGTAAAAGACCACAATTTGATTTTAAAGAAATGGGAATAAAACCTGGAAAAATGATTACATATATTCATGATGAAAGTAAAAAAGCAAAAATAGTAAATGGAAAAATTGTTGAATATCGTAATAATGAATATAATCTAGCTCCTTTAACCACTGAGTTTTTAGGGGGCAATAAAGGACGAATTTTAAAGCACTGGAAATATAAAAATAAGTCTTTGCTAGAACTGTATGATGAAACGTATGGTAAAAAAGTATAATGGAGAATTAAATGCGTTATTTCAAATTTTTATTTACGTTAGCAGCTTTTCTAGCAACCACAATTCACGCCCAAAAAACCGTAGCAGTCCTCGAAATAATCCCCAGCCGGGACGACATCCCGCTGGAATTATCCGAATACCGCCACCTAACAGACGAACTCCGAACAAGAGCACGAGAAACCTTGCCAAGAGCAGGCTACTCAATCCTGACAAGAGACAACATAATCTCCCTTTTGCCCCCAGACGAAGAAGCAAGAGAATGCCTAGCTGAAAGCTGTGCCGTAGAAATTGGCAGAGCAATAGGTGCAGAATACATAACACAAGGATTCATCGGCAAATTCGGAGAAATGCTAACACTAACCATAGAACTGTACGAATCAATGAGCGGAAACTTGCTCGGAAGCTTTGTAACCGAAAGCAAAGACATAATGGGATTGCTGGCAACTATAAGGCAGAAAGCGCCGGAACTTTTTTCGCAACTGTCTGAACCCCGATTAATAGGATTAAAGGATTCACAAGATGAAAAACCAAAACCTCATACCCCAACCTCACAAACTCAAAGGAGTTACACTTGGCTTGCAATCAGCCTAGACGTCATCGGTGCAGCCGTGCTCGGATACGGAATATACCAGCATATCCACGCCAACAAGTTATACGATGACTATAAAAAAATGCACAAAGGCGAAGATTACGAAAACGCTTTGAAAAAAGCCAACGATGCGCAACAACTGAGGAACATAGGTCTCACAATAGGAGGCGGATTAATTGCTGCAGGAATCGCAGTGCATATTTGGTTTTGAGGAATGGAAATTCTATTTTCCTTGAATGCCCACGCCCACCGCAAAACTCCTCGCAAACCTGCTCCGCAACTACATCTTGCGAACAGGCAAAGACTGGAATTCAGCCGCAAAAACTTATGACCAAAAGGTTGCGCAGAGAGATGACTTTACTCCCGAACTCCTAGTGGGCAACTCAACGCAGCACAAAAGAATTCTGAGCTTATACCTGCACTGGCGGCACTCCGCAGGGCTTGACCCGGAAAGAGACATGCTTGCTGGGCAAGAAGACGGCGACAGAGATGCCCCTCTTTGCGAACCGCTGCCACACGCTGTTTTAATACATAATTTACGATCCGCATATAATACCGGCTCAATCTTCAGAACAGCAGAGTGTTTTGGCTTTTCTGAGGTAAATCTCTCCGGCTACACGCCCAGCTTGGAACATCCGGCCCTCAAAAGCACCGCAAGAGGTTGCGAAACATGGCTAAAAAGCCGCAGATGGGAAAGCCCCCTTGAATGCATAAATTTCTACAAAGAGCAACATTACGCCATAATAGCCCTGGAAACAGGCGGAACAGACATAAATGCCTTTGAATGGCCCGAGAAATTCCTACTTCTGGTGGGGAACGAAGAATTGGGCATAGCCAAAGAACTTCTGGACCTTTGCGATAGCAAAATATCAATTCCCATGCGGGGCAGAAAAGCCAGCCTGAATGTGTCTTGCGCATTTGCGGTGGCTGCGGCACTTACGGCAAAATAAAATTTTGTATATTTTACGCCTCTTTTGTGAGGTTAAAGTTTTGAACAATGCAATAATAAAA